>Ga0210410_10000287_pt1 | contig 62833 bp, 56 predicted proteins | sample IncBWC4MmetaG_FD_161058 | JGI IMG/M metagenome (GOLD analysis project Ga0210410, IMG submission 161058) | Forest soil microbial communities from Barre Woods Harvard Forest LTER site, Petersham, Massachusetts, United States - Inc-BW-C-4-M | ecosystem: Environmental > Terrestrial > Soil >... | reverse complement strand
CCAGCAGTTTTTCCAGCGGCACAAGATCCACCGAGACTTAGCGGGCCGCTGCTTCGCTAATGTACGGGTCATACGCCAGCACGCGCATGTCAAAAGCTTCCGCGCGCACCGCAACCTCGCTGCCGATGCGCCCCAGGCCAATCAGCCCAAGCGTTTTCCCGCGCACTTCCGTTCCCGCCGCTGACGATTTTTCCCACCGCCCTTCATGGATGGCTTTGTCCAGTTGCGGCACTCGCCGCGCCAGCGACAGCAGCAGTGCAAACGTGTGCTCCGCTACGCTCACCGAGTTTCCACCGGGCGTGCTCATCACCAGCACCCCGCGCTTGGTAGCCGCCTCGAGGTCGATATTGTCCACGCCCACGCCGGCCCGGCCCACCGCGCGCAACTTCGGTGCCAGGCCCAGCAATTCCGCCGTGACTTTCGTCGCGCTGCGCACGATCAGCGCATCCGCCTCCGCAATCTCGGCGCTCAGCGTTTCTTTCGTCGTCAGGACGACGTTCCAGCCCACCTGCTCCTTCAGCAGTTGCACGCCCCGCTCGCTGATCTTGTCCGCTACGATAACCTTCATGAGGTCTTGATGATCTCCAGCAGCTTTTTCCCGTTCTATATATAAGGGAACAACGTTAACCAGCCCTCGCAACACTGTCAAATCTCGGTCTGCGGCGAATGCGACTTCTTGTCGTCTGCACCTCTCCTCCTCGCTTCTCCGTCTTCTTTTCTTTCTTCCAGCCAATTGCCTTCACCCCTCTGTTATATTCATTGGCAAGAGGAACGTGTGATGAGTCTTGCCGAAAAAATCCAGAAGGATCTGGTCGACGCCATGCGCGCGAAAGATGAGTTGCGCCTCAGCGTCCTCCGCGGTATCAAGGCCGCCATCAAAAACCGTGAAGTTGAAAAAATACGCGCCCTCGATGAACCGGAGTCCATCCAGATTCTGCAAACGCTCGTGAAACAGCGCAAGGAATCCATCGAGCAATTCACGAAAGGCAATCGCCCCGAGCTCGCCGAAAAAGAAACCAAGGAGCTCGCCATCATCGAGTCCTATCTTCCCGCAGGCGCGAGCACTGCGGAAATGGACGCAGCGATCACCAAAGCCATCGCCGAAACCGGCGCGAATTCCATTAAGCAGATGGGCGCGGTAGTTAAAGCCGCCAAGGCCGCTCTCGAAGGCAAGACCGTCGACGGCAAAGCACTCAGCGATCTGGTGCGCGGCCGACTTTCGAAACTCGGCTAAAGCTTGCCGCGTTATCTTGGCTTTTTCATGAGCCGTCTTCTCGTTTTTTTCCTAATGCCCCTGCCGGAAACCATCGCGATGCGCTTTACGGAAGAAGACGCCGGCTATGTAACCGTCCGTCCCGTAGTGAAGCAAGTATTCTGCCTGGCCGAACTGGTCGACATGGTTCTCAGCATCACTGCAAAAAATGTCCCTCGCGTACAGCAGATTTTTCGCGCGGGCACCGTTGTCTACAACGGCTATCGCTATCGGTGGGAAGGTTTCGATTCCGAAATCGGCGAGCTCACGGCCCTTCTCGCGCCTTATCCCGGCTACGAACCTTCGCGTCCTTTTGACTTTGCGGCGGCGACCACGGTCTCCATCGAAAGCGGCGGCGGAACGCAGCGCTCTCAGCTCGACATCACGCGCCAGGAAGCTTCAGCCAGGCGCTTGTTCCATGCGCAGAGCCCCTGGGAAATTCTGCTGAACGCAGCGCGCGTCTCCGCGCCGCGCTATGAGAAGTATTCCTACTTGCATCGCGCCGACCTCTATCGTTTGCCTCTGCCCCCGGAAACGTCTCTCGCTCTCCGCAAGGAGACGTTCGAAGCGGCCTCGCGTCCTTTACGGAAAAGGCTTGCAGGACTGCACCCGCCTTCTGCTCTTTTGTTTTTTGTTCCGCGAACTCATCTTGCTAAGCCAGAGTCTCGCTCATAAAAAAGGAGTCCCCATGACACTTTCTTCCGATGCCGGCGTTCGCAACTCGCATGCCCTGGCCGTGCTGCGCATTGGCGTCGGACTTTTTTTCTTGATCTTTGCCGAATACAAAGTCTTTGGGACGCAATTCACTTTGCATGGGGGATTTCAGTTCTGGATTAGCAAGTTTCTTACAGGCGGAGTTTACCCCTTCATGGAGCCGGTGCTTCGCGGATTTGTTCTGCCCCACGCGACGCTCTTCGCGTTCTTGACGGCCTACGGCGAACTCGCTATCGGCTTGGCGCTATTGCTCGGACTCTGGGTTCGGCCCGCAAGCGCCTCAGGACTAATCTTCATGCTGGCGCTGCTTTTTTCCTCGGACTATCCAGGTTCGCAGGCGCCCTTATGGCAATACTTCGGCGCGAGCCTCAGCCATTCCGTATTTGCTCTATGCTTCGTTGCATTTCTGGTGGGCCGCACGGACGCCGTCTGGTCCGTCAAGACCGCAAAGAAAGGTCAGCAAGCGCTCTGATGTAACGGCGTCTTAGTGGGACACCGGCTTCAGCACCGCGGTGTTCCGCTCGTCGCTCGCGATAATCCGGTACAGTTTCTTCAGCTCTTCCGCCTTGCTCACCGGCACGCTCAATTCTTTCACCTCAAACGTCCGCGTGTACTTCAATGTGCTCCCATTCACTTCCGTCTTGCTGTGATAACTCGCAAAGCTGTAATCCGCGTTGATCGGCGGAGGCAAATCATCCACCTCATAGCCGGCCGGTATCGTAATTTCAAACGTGTCCGTATCCCGCTCCGGACCCGGCAGCTCCACCGCAAACCGGCGTGCTTCCTTCGTTTCGAGAATGTCACTCGATTTGCTGCCCAAAACACGCGGCCGCACCAGCAAGAGATTGCCCGCCGGCTTCGCGTAATTCTCAGCGACCAGCGAATATTGGTATCCGAATGCCTCGTCCATTTGATTTAAATTCGAAAAAGAGGCCTTGGTGAGTTGAAATGTGGAAAGGGAATGAGAGATCATCGTCTCAAGAAACTTGACCCGGTCTGCATCTTTGGTGGCAGACTTGAGGCTCGCACGCTGCTGCGCCCCATAGTCGCCATTTCGCTGTTCAATAAAATCGCCGCTCAGCGCTCCACTCGAAGCCAGTTTCAACTTCGCCGTCCTCACGACTCCATTCATCGCGGCTGGCAGCTGTGGAAGTTTTATCAGTTCTCCGCCGTCCGGCGTCACCAGCAGGGCATAGTTTTCCTGCAAGTCCCCGCGGAGGTGCCCGAAGGGCGTAAATTCATCCGTCGGATCAAAAATGAGCAGCCGCCCCAACTTCGCATGCGGAATAATCATGTGAAGGGACGGATCGTTTAACTCGTCAGGCAAATGGATGGCCAGAATAACGTGGTCAAACCAGCGTGTGGCGGGAGTCGCCGGAGTGATCGTGCCGCGCTGCGTATTGATGGCCACATAATAAGACTGCACACCAATTTCGCCAAGCATGGTGCTCAAGAGAGTGGCTTTATCTTTGCAGTCACCATATTTGTGAAGAAAGATCTCAGGCGCGGGATGCGGCTGCCAGCCTCCGATCCCAAGTTGGATGCCAACATAGCGAATATCCTTTTGCATGAATTGGGCAAGCGCGCGCATCTTGGCAAGAGTTGTCGGAGCGTTTGCTGTGATCTCCGCGGTCTTTTTCTTGATTTCCGGAGAAGCCTCCCGCCTCCCATTGGCCAAGCCACTCTCCCATTTCCCCATGGCCTTCCAGTCCGCGAATCCGTTGGTCCGCCCACTGGTGTTGCCAAACAGGGAAACAACCATGAATCCGGCCACACCTTCCCACGGCGGCATTCCGCTTTCCGGCTTGATCGCCTTGACGTCAGTCACGACCCACTGCCATTGGCCGCCTCCGCCCGTTGGCTGTATTTCCGGATGATTCTGCCAGATCGCCTTGTATTCCCACCCAGCGGGGAGCTGGAGGGAATAGCGCGCCTCCCGAACCGGCACTTCCACCTCTTGAAACACCCAAAAATCCTGCATGACATAGGGGCGCATTTCCTGCTCAATCTCATAACCAACAACATTGCCGGGATCCGCCGCCGGGATCGTCAGAATCTTGGACTTCAGGTCGGTCATCAATTCACCGTTCTGCACTCCTAGCAGGGCCGTTTCCATGGCGTCCTTGTCCTTCACCTCGAAGTCCTTTCCCTGCGAGGGAATACACCAGCCGTGAATACTATTGAGCTTCGATTCGGCATCAAAATCCGCGCGAATGGTTCCATAACGGCGGCCGTCGGGGCGCAGGATTTTATAGACCCGGCGTTCCACTTTCTTGATCTTCCCGTTGGACTGCACGCTAAGGATGTCTTCGGAGTACAGCAGAACCGCGTTTGTCTTTTCGTCGTGGTCCGGCAGCGTCGCATTCGCAACCGCGCGCATCCACTGCGGAGCATCCCCGCATCGAGCGGCAGGGACCGCAACTAGAAGGCAAGCGAAAAGACCTGCGGCGCACAGCTGCCGGAGGACGCACCTAGTTTCCACTGGAGGTTCCCATGGGCTGCAAAACGATTTGCTGTTCATCTCCGCTCCTCACGGATTGATAGAAATTGCGCAGCGTGCCGTAATATTTCTGCTCAAGGAAGGTAAGGCTGCACCGCAGGTGCCGTTCCAGATGCAGCGAGCCCTTGTCGCTTTCGACCTTCAGGCTGTAGGCAACGGCTTTCGCATCGTTGTTTTGCGCCTGCGGCAAACTTCCGATCTGCCAGCCAAGCGGCAGCTCGATGCGGACATCGTCGCTCTTCTCGAACAAGTAATGAAAATAGAGCGGGTGGACCCTGATGGAATGCTCAAACATGTGTTTTTCCGGACCGCTGAACAGGCCCACGGGACACAGCGCGCGCTTTCCCGCACCGGAAATCCAGCCGGGAACCTTCAAAGAGTATTCGGCCACCAAGGTCGGCGCGGAGCTCGCCCATTCCGGTTTGTTCGTCAGCTCGACTTCGATCCCCACAGGGATGATCTCTTTCACGTAGTCCTCCAGGAGCTTTTTGCGGTGGGCTTCATCTTCGTTGCACTCTTGCACTCTTCGCCAAAGCGCTTCAAGGCCCGTGAAAGTAACCGTGAGCTTCCCCTCGAGCGATCCATCCGAAGTCATATTCAAATCCGCCTTGCGCAGGATTTGCGACGCCGAACTTTCGGGCAACGAAGTGGTCACCCAAGTGCCGCCATCTTTGTCCAGCTTCAAGCCCGCGGTATTTGTTTCCGACCATGGCAAAAGTCCAAATGGCGTAAACGTGTATCCGGGATCAAAATAGAAATCCTTGCCATTGAGCTTCACAAGCGCCACGTAAGTGTTCAGGTCTCTGGACCTCATGATTCCGGGCTTGAAGAAATGATCGTCGCGGGTGGCGACCCTCACCGGAGAGGCGTCAAAGCCCGCTGCGCGTGCCAGGCCCACAAAGAGCAAGGTGATTTCATTGCCGCCCGCGTAGCCTCTTTTCCAGACATCCTCGACGTTGTTGATCTCTTTTTCTTTGGCGCGTTTCTGTTCTTGCGTGGTCTTTTCAATCTCGAACGAAGTATTTCGGATTTTCTGGGCTCGCGCGTAGATTTTCTGTAGTTTGACGTCGGGTGAATCATTGGGAGAAACGATCTCCGCGGCGGCTTGCTCCATGGCTTTACGTTTGTTGAGAAAGCCTTCCGCCGCGTCGTTCATTTTCTTTCCCTGTTTTTTCCAGAACTTGTCCGGCTCTTTCTCGAAGCCGTCTTCGCTGTAAACGAAATCCACGCGGAACCTCATGGCCGCTTCGGGTGGCATGTCGTCCTCAACTTGAAATGCGGGAATGTCTTGCACCTCCATGTGAATCAGCTTGTTTTCATTGACCGGTGGCTTGGCGCCTTCCGGCAGGCCATTGGGCCAGCTCCATTGCAGAGCCCACTCCTCATAGGGCTTCAACGTGAATTTGCTCTTTTTGCTGAAAAGGTCGTCGCTCAGTACCCAGTTCGAATTGAACACGTAGTATTCCGCAAAGTCGATCATGTAGTGGTATTCAATGATGCTTCCCGCCTGAACATCGGAAAGAGTGAAGGTCTTGGCCAGGAATTTGATGCCGCGAGCCTTGACGATTTCTTTTTCGTAGACTTTGCCGTCGAAATTGACGATAGAGCCGTCGGGCCGGATGGTCCGAGCCCTGATGTTATGAATATCCCATTGGCCCTTGACGACGGGAATTTCCACATCCGCATACTTGCGGCCCTCTTCCGTGAGGATTTTCTCGCGAACGTAGTTGTACTCGTGGGGAGTCCGGACTCCGCTGTCATCGCGGTCCACTTGGCGATACAGAATGACCGCCGCCGCTCCAGGCGCTTTCGGCTCGCTCGTCATCTTCAGCTCTTCCGTCGATATCGGCAGCCACTCGTCACCGGCGCTCGCTGAGCGCGGCCGTGGCCCCGCGCTCACGGCAAGCAGCGCCACAACCAGCAAAAAGACTCGTCGACAATTCATGACTTGCCTCCGCATGAAATCTGGAAGAAACGCACAATCCTTGAATTTACAGGCAGATAGCAAAGGCTTACCGCCCGAAGCGTGACTCGTCCTGCGTTCATTCGGGGCTTACCGCTTTCGCGGCCGTCAGCGAGATGGAGAGGTCCCAAGCCATTGACTGTATTGCTGACCTGAATACTGTATAGCCCCGGACACTACAAGGATGCCTTGTTGCTGTCAAGAGAACCCAATCCGTTCTTTCGCGGCGCACCACAGGATTCTCTTCCCCGCCCCGCCCACCTGCGGCATAATCCCCCCCACGCAACTGCATCCATATTGGTTTGCAACACTACGGAGGTTTCGGTGAGCGAACGTCCATGGAGTTCCACGGCCCCTCCAGGGGAATTCCGCACCTATATCTCGACCGAAGAGACCATCAAGGAATTCACCATTCGTGCGGTCATCCTCGGCGCGCTCTTCGGCTTGCTCTTTGGCGCCGTCACCGTTTATGTCGGTCTCCGCGCCGGCCTCACTGTCTCCGCTTCGATCCCCATCTCCGTTCTCTCCATCAGCATTCTTCGCGCCTTTGGCCGTTCCACCATCCTTGAAAACAACATCGTTCAGACCACCGGCTCGGCTGGCGAATCGCTCGCCGCGGGCGTGATGTTCACCATTCCCGCGCTCATCTTTCTCGGCTTCGGTTCGGAATTTACTTTCTGGCGCATTTTCCCGCTGGCACTCCTCGGTGGCTGGCTTGGCGTTTTGTTCATGGTGCCGCTCCGCCGCCAGCTCATCGTCAAGGAACACGGCAATCTCGCCTTTCCCGAAGGCACCGCCTGCGCCGACGTCCTCGTCGCCGGTGAACGCGGCGGTTCCTTCGCAGGGCGCGTCTTCTGGGGACTCGGCCTCGGCGGCGTCTACACTTTTTTCATGAACACTCTCCAAGCCTGGACCGGCCAGCCCGAAGCACGCCCCAGTTGGTTCCCCGGCGCCTCCTTCCGCGCCGCCATTACTTCCGAATATCTCGGCGTCGGCTACATCATCGGCCCGCGCGTCTCCGGCATCCTCTTTGCCGGCGGCATCATTTCCTGGCTGGTGATGATGCCGGCCATCAAGTTCTACGGCCAGCTCGCCGGCAACACTCCGATCTATCCCTCCACCATTCCGATTCCGCTGATGACCCCGGATGACATCTGGCGCAGTTACATTCGCCCCATGGGTGCCGGCGCGGTTGCTGCCGCCGGATTGATCACTCTGCTGCGCACTCTGCCAACGATTATTTCCGCACTTCGCGCCGGGTTGAAGGACGTGCGGGCCGAAGGCACAGGTCAGGCGGCTTCGGCCAGCCGCATCGAGCGCGACATTCCCATGCGCACCGTGGTCATCGGTTCCATCATCATCGTCGCCATGATGTGGGTCTTGCTCACTTTTCATCCCATGCAAGGCGCCAGCACTTTCTGGTATCAGAATCTTTTCGCCGCCGTCTTTGTCGTGGTCTTCGGCTTTTTGTTTGTCACCGTCGCCGGACGCATCAGCGGCCTTCTCGGAAATTCTTCCAATCCCATCAGCGGCATGAGCATCGCCACACTGATGGCCACCTGCGCGATTTTCTTCCTCGCAGGCTGGACGGCGCCAAATTATGCGGTTTTGGCTCTGATGATCGGCGGCGTGGTCTGCATCGCCGCGGCTATTGCCGGAGCCACTTCTCAGGACCTCAAGACCGGCTACCTCGTCGGCGCCACGCCGTTCTGGCAGCAGATGGGCCTGCTCGTTGGCGTCACGGTCTCCACCGTCGCCATCGGCGCCACACTCAATTTAATGAACAAGGGCCTCGAAAAATATATTCCCACGCCGATCCCCGTAAACATCCAGGCTCTGCCTTCTGGCGTCAAGGTCGAGCGCGATACCTTTACCTACCACGACAAAAACTACGTCCTCATCAATTCTCTCGGCTCGCATGAGATTCCCGACGGCGAATACCTCTACGACGCCGGCACGAGACAAATCGAATTTCAGTGGGCGCAAGGAATCGGCAGCGACAAGGCTCCCGCTCCCCAGGCGCGTTTGATGGCCACCGTCATTAACGGCATTTTGAATCAGCGCTTGCCCTGGCGCCTCGTGCTCATGGGTGTCGCCTTGGTCATCGCGGTGGAAATTCTCGGCGTGCGCTCTTTGGCCTTTGCCACCGGCTCTTATCTTTCCATTGCCACCACCGGTGCCATGTTTGCCGGAGGCCTCGTCCGCGCGCTCGTCGAAGCCACCACCAAGAAGAAGGACGAAAGCGAAGCTAGCCCTGGCGCGCTCTATTCCAGCGGATTGATCGCTGCCGGCGGCGTCTTCGGCCTCCTCGGCATCATCATCGCTCTATTCCAGGACCAGGAAATCTCCCATCACGTCCCGCACTGGCTCTCAGCCACCTTGCATCTCCCCTGGCCGGAAAAACTTTTCGCCTTCGGCCCTCGGCATTGGGAATGGCTCGCCGCAAATGACAAGTTGCCCATGCCGACCAGCGCCCAATCTCTCTTCGGCGTTTTCATGTTCGCGCTTCTCGGCGCGTCCCTCTTCTATTTCGCGCGCAAGAAACTCGACTAACCCGCAGCACTGCGGTTGCTTTGTTGGGGACAAGCACGCGGCGCTAGATATCTGCTCCTCCCTTTGACGAACTCCCGTGACCGCCGTAAACTTGAATCATCATGGCTTCTCGCGCGGGCATTCGAAACTACAAGTTCAGCTTCAATTTCTTCCTCACGCCCGCGGTCCAGTGGCTTCTGATCGCCAACGTTGCGGTATATATTTTCGAGATTTTGCTCCGGACCTTTTCAGCGCCGTCCGCCCTGAACTGGTTTGTGGGACACTTTGGATTGGTGCCTTCCGCCGTCGTGCCCGGCCTGCGCATCTGGCAGCCGTTCACTTACCTATTCCTGCACGACGCCTCCACGATCTGGCACATCCTCTCGAATATGTTCTTTCTCTATATGTTCGGTCGCGAGCTAGAGCTGGCGTGGGGCCGAAATCGCTTCTTGCAGTACTACTTCCTGACCGGCGTAGGCGCGGGAATTATCAACGTAATTGTAAAAGTATCTCTCTTCTGGGGCCAGCCATCCGCTGATATAGCGACTATCGGCGCCTCCGGCGCAATCTTCGGCGTGCTACTCGCCTGCGCCATCCTTTTTCCGGATCGCCAGGTGGTGATGTTTCCGATTCCAGTGAAAATGAGCATGCGCACCTTTGTGATTGCCATGACGGTCGTGGAATTCATCTTCACTTTCGGATTCGGTGGCGACAACATCAGTCACATCTGCCACTTCGGTGGAATGCTTGTGGGCTACATCTACCTTCGTCGGGGTTCGTTCTTATACAACGTCCGCAACAGCGTCACTGACTGGCAAAACAAGCGCAACCGCCGCCGCTTCGAGGTCTACATCAACAAGCACAAGAAAGACCCCCCATCCCGCCCCGACAACTGGGTGAACTAGGTGATTGGATTAGAAGTTTGAATCTCGAAGCTTTCGAATATTCCCGCTACGACGGCCCGCCAATCACGTGAAATTTCATGAAGTTCGTCGTTCCGCGGATCCCCATCGGCGTGCCCGCCACGATCCCGATGACGTCTCCCTGGCGCACCAGCCGCTCCTGCAGCAGCCGTTTCTCCGCCACCGGCGCCAGCCCGTCCACTTTTCGGACGTCCTGAATATTCCTCGGATAGACGCCCCAGATCAGCGCCATCCGCCGCCGCGTTTCCGCCTCCGGCGAGAAAGCCACGATGGGCACGAGAGGCCGGTAACGCGAGACCAGCCGCGCTGTAAACCCGCTGTGCGTAAACACGGCGATCAGTTTCATGTGCAGCTCGCGCGAAGCGTGGCACACCAGCTCGGCCACGGTCTCTGCCACTTTCAGCTGTTCCTCGGTTGCGGGCCGCGGAAATTCCTTTATGCTCGCTTCCGCCTCTTCGATGATTCGCGCCATCATGTCCACGGCTTCGATGGGATATTTTCCGCTGGCGGTTTCCGCGGAGAGCATCACCGCGTCCGACCCGTCGAAAATCGCGTTGGCTACGTCCGAAGCTTCCGCGCGCGTCGGCCGCGGATTTTCCGTCATCGATTCCAGCATCTGCGTCGCGGTAATCACCGGACGTCGGAGCTCTCTTGCGCGCGCGATGATCATCTTCTGGACCACCGGCACGCGCTCCGGATTCATCTCCACGCCCAGATCCCCGCGCGCCACCATCACGCCGTCCGCCGCCCGCAGGATGGCGTCCAGGTTTTCGATCGCTTCTGGCTTTTCCAGTTTCGCGATCACCGGCGTGTCTTTTCCCGCTCGCCGAACCAGCCGTTTTGCCAGCACCACATCTTCCGGCCGCCGTACAAAACTGACCGCGATATAGTCCGCGCCGTGCTTCAGGGCGAATACCAGGTCCGCGCGGTCCTTCGGCGTCATTGCCGGCACCCGCAGTTTCACGCCGGGCAGGTTGATTCCCTTGTGTTCGCCGAGCGCACCGCCGTTCACCACCTGGCAAATCACCTGCTTGTCCTTCACTTGTTCGACGCGCAGCTCGATCAGCCCGTCCGAAAGCAGGATGCGGTCGCCGCGGTGGACTTCCCGCGGCAGCGGCAGAAATGTGGTATTCACGCGCGTCGAATCGCCCAGCACTTTCTGCGTGGTGATGACGAATCGCTGCCCTTCGCGCAGCAACACCGGCCCGCCGCCCGCCAACGGCCCGGTGCGAATCTTCGGCCCCTGCAGGTCCGCCAGAATAGCGATCGGTTTTTCGTGTTTGATGGCAGCCGCGCGCAGCACCGAAATATTCTTCGCATGCTCCTCATGCGTGCCGTGCGAAAAATTCAGCCGTGCCACGTCCATCCCCGCCTGCATCAAGCGGTCGATCATTTTTGGCGAACGGCTCGCCGGCCCGATCGTGCACACGATTTTGGAGTGACGAAAACTCATCTTCTCTGATTGAAAGGATATTCTGTTCTGTCTGTATTTTCTACCGGAGGTCGGCTTTCACCCACCGCTCTTCTCATCGCTAATTTTTTGTGTCTTCGCTTTCTTACCGCGTCACCGCGAATTCTGCGACGATTCGTGCCAGCACCGCCACCCCTTTGTCGAACGCCGCAAGGGGGATTCTCTCATCGTCGCCATGCATGCGTTTCAAATCCTCATCCGATAGCGGAAATGGCACCAACCCATACGCCTGCACATTGTGCAGCCGAAGCTGCGCCGAATCCGTCAGCCATGTCGACTGAAACGGAAGCGCCGGCGCGCCCCCAAATTCCATAGTCACGTCTTTCGCGATGATGGCGTAGAAATCGTTTTCCAGCGACGACGGCGGCGCCGCCAGTCCCGCATTCGGCTGCACCTCCAGCCGCACTTGCGGATCGTTCACCAGCTTATTGAGTTCGCTCAGCAACACGTCGATGGTATCGCCAGGCAACAGGCGAATATTCAAATTGGCGCGCGCCTCGCCGGGAATCACATTGTTGGCCACTCCCGCAGTGAGTACCGTCGGAGCAATCGTGTCGCGCATCATCGAATTCCAAAGTGGGCTCGCGTCGGCAATCACCCTCTGTGCGTGCTCCCCGCGATCCGCAGTATCCATCGAACGCATCCACTTGCCGACTTCGTCGTCCTGCAATGGTGCCAGCCCGTCGAAATACCGCCGCACGATTGTGGTGAAGTGCACTGGCGCGGTGTACGTTCCGATTTTTGCCACCGCCGCGGCCAGGTGCACCACCGCGTTTTCCTTGGTGGGCTGCGAAGCATGTCCCGAGGGACCGCGCGCGATGACAGTAACATTTGTCGCAACTTTTTCGCTCGCCTGCACGCCGATATACTGCACTTTTCCATTCTTGACGAAAACGTTGCCGCCTTCGTTCAGCGCGAATCCCGCCGCGAATTTGTCCCAATACTTGGCAATGAGGACTTTGATGCTCGAATCGCCGCTCGTCTCTTCGTCATCCGTCGCCAGAAAAATCACGTCGCGGTTCAAGTGCAGGTTGGCGCGCTTCAGCACGATGAATGCCGCTAGATTTGCCGCCAGCATCCCCTTGTCGTCGATCGCTCCGCGTCCGTACAAGTACCCGTCCTTGATCACCGCGGCAAACGGATCGACCGTCCATCGCGACTTTTCCACCGGCACCACATCCATATGCGCTACCAGCAGCAGCGCCTTTGCCGGGTCGGCCATCGCCGCGCTCCGCAGCCGCGCCACCACCGCGCTTCGGCCTGGTGTAACCTCGAGTATCTCGGGAGCAATTCCTTCTTTCTGCAGAATTCCTGCAACGTACTTAGCCGCCGCCTGTTCATTTCCCGGAGGATTCGAGGTGTTGATTTTGATCAGCTCCGCAAGCCACCCCTGCGCCTCTTTCGCCAACGCCGATGTATCTCCGACCGGCGACGGGCTCATCTGCATAGCTGGCGCGGCCGAGGGCGTCACCTGCGCCGACGACGGCAACCCTATGGCCAGCAACACCGCGGATGTTCCCGCCAACACTCCCATCTTGCGATTCCAGTTCACGAATCCATCCTCCTCAACCCATTTGGGCAGGTCGCCGCCCCTCAGCAAACGTTTTGCGTCGAATCCGCTTCATACTAACATGCAGGTGTAGGCGCCTGGCTGAGGCTTTGGCCGGGCGTTGCTAAAGCTCAACCGCTGCATGGCTGCCGTGCTGTCCCGTAGCCGCTGAAAACTGTTAGCTTAGAGAAGTCGCATCGTGAATCGGGGGTTCCACATGAAAGCCATTGTTTCTCTGCTCTTGCTCGCTGCTCTCGCCGTCGCTCTTGTATTCCCGTTAGCCGGCGACACCGTTCTCGCGCAGGCCCCCACCGGCCCGCAGGGCGGTGCTCAACCCCAGAACCCCGTTCCGCCGAAACCGCCGGACGCTGCGCCGCAGGCCCAACAGGGTGGCGTCACCATCGCCGTGGATGTCCCTATCGTCACGCTCGACGTTGTCGCCACCACGCAGCACGGCGACATTATCTCCGGCCTGAAGAAGGAAAATTTCCGCGTCTTCGATGACGGTCAGGCGCAAACCATCACGAACTTTGCTCCCACCGAGGCCCCCATCACCATGGTCCTGCTTTTGGAATTCAGCAGCCGGGGCTACGGCGGTTTTTTTGGGTATCTAGGAAAATATTGGTCCACCGCGCTTTTTCCCACCTTGCAACAAAAAGACTGGGTCGCTCTCGAGACCTTTGACATGAAGACCCGCATCGAAGTGGACTTCACCCAGAATAAAGAGGAAGTCATGCAGGGGTTGTATCATCTCTACTTTCCCGGCTTCAGCGAATCGAATGTGTTTGACGCGCTGCTGGAAACCGTGGACCGCCTGAAAGATGTTAAGGGCAAGAAGTCCATCGTGGTGGTCGCCAGCGGCGTGGATACTTTCTCCAAACACACACTCGATCAAACCATGAAACAGCTCCGCCAGAGTGACGTTACGATTTTTTGCATCGGCTTGGGCCGCGCTTATGAGAATTGGGCGCAAATGAACGGGCTGCGTTCGGGCCGCCTGGATCTTCTGCAGGCGGAGAATCAATTAAAAACTTTTGCGCAGGAAACGGGGGGCTATTCCTGGTTTCCCCAGTTCGCTGGCGAGATGCCGGATGTCTTTCGCAGTGTGGCGGGTTTTCTTCGCCATCAGTACAGCCTTTCCTACTCGCCGACGACCGGCGCGAAGGACGGCAAATTTCACAAAGTGAAAATTGAGCTGGTTGCGCCCGACGGTGGCGTGCTGACGGTTCTGGACCAAAAAGGCAAAAAACAGAAATACCAGGTCTACGCACGCGAAGGCTACCAAGCTCCAAAGGGCGGCGTCGGCGACTGAAGTTAGTTTTTGGTTGTGAGTTCTTAGTCCTTAGAAGCTTTGGCTAGGAGTACTCGGTTGGTGATTCCGAGCGTTTAGTTCGTGGTTCATCGTTCAAGATCACGGACGACCGTGCTTGAATTTGCACACCATTGACCACTCAATCGCGTTCAAACGCGGCGAGGCAGTGTCTGGTCCTGCGTTTCAACTTAAAACTATGCTAGCAACTGAGAACTGCTTCAGTATCCGCGTGCAAAATCGACGCGGTTAAAAAGTTCCCGCCCGTCGAACCATCGCTCCAGCAAATCCATAAGAATTGCCGTCTGCCGAATCCACAGCCGGTCGCTCACTCCGCTGGTATGCGGGGTGATGAACAAGTTCGGCGCTTTCCACAAGGGACTCTCTGCTGGCAGCGGCTCCGTCGCTGCCACGTCCAGAGCTGCGCCGCCCAGCGACCCGCTTTCCAACGCGCGGATCATCGCGGCTTCGTCCAGCAGCGACCCGCGCCCGATATTGATCAGCCGCGCTCCGTACTTCATTTTCGCGATTTGCTCCGCGCCGATCAGGTGCTTTGTCTCTGCGGTTTCTGGCGCGGCGATCACCACGTAATCGGCTTCCGGCAATGCGGAGTGCAGATCCTTCGCGGCAAATATCTTTTCGGCGTGTGTCAGATCGCCTTTGCCGGAGCGCGTCACTCCCCACACACGCATCTCAAATGCCTTTGCTCGCTTTGCCAGCTCGCGGCCGATCGAGCCGTATCCCGCGATCAACAACACCTGTCCGTTCAGCTCGGTCAGGTGTTGCGGCTTGTCCCACAACTCCTGCTGCGTCCAGTGCGCGCGATCCTGGAGGCGCACGGAATCGGGAAAATTGCGCGCCAGCGCCACCAGCAACCCCATGGTGTGCTCGGCCATCGGCACGGAAAAAATGCCGCTCGGATTCGTGACCATGATTCCGGAATCACGGAGCTCTGGATACATCAATTGCGCCACGCCCGCCGCCGTCGAATGAATCCACTTCAGCTTCTTGGCATCCTTCAACTGTTCCGCGCGCAGCGAGTAGCCCACAAAAATATCCGTGTCAGGTAGCTCCTGCGGCAGCCCGTCGTAATTCGGCAAGTGAAAGACGCGCATCTCCGGCCAGTGCTTGCGGATGGCCTCCGCCATCAGCGGCTTCGGCCGCCATTCCGTAAACGGATGCCACACGCAAATCACAAGCTTAGTTTCCGCAGACTTTGTACGGTTCATGGCATGTTTAAGAACGGATGCGCAAATCCGCGCCAGTCATGTCAGCAGGTTGAGGTTGCCCCAGCGCGCTCAGTATCGTGGGAGCAATATCTCGCAGCGATCCGCCCGGCTTCAAGCGCAACTGATCGTCGTCGCTCACTAAAATAAACGGCACCGGATTCGTCGTGTGATAGGTGTGCGGGCCGCCGGTTACGGGATCGATCATGGTCTCCGCGTTTCCGTGATCGGCGGTGATGATCCACACACCTCCGCGCGGCTTCAACGATTGATAAATCTGCGCCAGGCCCGCGTCCACGGCTTCCACGGCTTTGATCGCCGCTTCCAGTTTCCCGGAATGGCCCACCATGTCGGCATTCGCGTAATTCATGATGATGGCGTCGAACTCGTTTTTCTCGATGGCCTTTACGACCGTGTCCGTAATTCCTGCGGCAGACATTTCGGGCTTCAAATCGTAAGTCGCAACTTTCGGCGAGGGAACGAGAATTCGTTCTTCTCCATCGAACGGTTTCTCCACGCCGCCGTTGAAAAAATACGTGACGTGCGCGTACTTCTCGGTCTCCGCGGTGCGCAAATTCTTGTACTGCAATTCCGCAAAAACCTGCGCCAGGATGTGCTCCAGTTTTTCCGGCGCAATTACGTACTTCAGCCACGGCCAGTTTTTGTCGTACTGCGTCATCCCCACGTAAAACAAATTCTTCGGGCGCTTGGCGTCGGCAAACTTATCGAAGTCTGGAGCCGCCAGCGCGTAACTCATCTGCCGCGCGCGATCCGCGCGGAAATTGAAAAAGATCACTGCATCGTCGTCGCGAATCAGTCCGACAGGCGTTGCGGAAGCACCAGTTCCCTTGGTCACCACAATTGGCTTGATGAATTCATCTGTAACGTCTTTTTCATAACTCCGCTGGAGCGCCGCAACTGGGTCGTCGGTGCGCGTTTCCGCTTCGCCATGCACCAGCGCGCGATACGCCAGCTCTACGCGCTCCCAGCGATTGTCACGGTCCATCGCGTAGTAGCGCCCCACCAGCGTGGCGATCTGGCCGACGTTGAGCTCGCACATCTTCTGTTGGAGTTGCCGGACGTAATCACGTCCGCTGTTTGGCGGCGTGTCGCGCCCGTCCATGAAACAATGCACAAACACGCTCTGCACTTTTTGCTGCTTGGCCATTTCCAGCAGCGCAAACAAGTGTTGAATGTGCGAGTGCACGCCGCCATCGCTCAGCAAACCTACGAAATGCAGTTGCCGCGTGCGCCCGCGCTCCATGGCTTGTTGAAATAGCGGCACGTTTTGTAGCTGTTTGTTGGCGATCAGCAAATCGATTCGCGTGATGTCCATGTGCACGATGCGCCCCGCGCCCATGTTCATGTGTCCTACTTCGCTGTTGCCCATCTGCCCTTCGGGTAATCCCACAAACGGCCCCGACGTATGAATGAGTGTGTTGGGAAATTTACGCGTGAGTTCGTCATACGCGGGCTTCCGCGCCAGCGCAATGGCGTTCCCCTTCGTCTCCGCGCGGTATCCCCATCCATCCAGTACGGTCAACACAATCGGTTTTGGTCGTTTGCTCATAGCGCGTCAGAATACACGGATTTCGCTCGCAGCTGTAGTTTCAAGCCCAGGTTCCTAACTGAACCTGGACTCATTTCCCAGCTCTGTTTGATGGATGAATCGTTTGAAAGACTCGCAGGGTGTCCGGACTCGCGATTCCGCCGTTTACTCTTTCTTGCTGTCCGCCGTTTCGTTTTTCTTCCCGTGAAATTCCGGCAAGTCCTCGCGGAGCTCGAGCTCGACCCAATCGCCCGCCACCGTTTGATCCGCGTTTGCCTTGTAGCGAACAACGGCTCGCAAACCTTCCAAGTGATGGCAGGGACTGAAGTGATCACTTCCGTACCAGAGCGTGTCGGAATACCCGATCCGGCGGGCACCGGCGTTGCGAAATGTAAGCGCTCCATCGGCATTCTCGATCACCACGGTCATCCCCTGGCCTTTTTCGCCGCAAGTGACGGACTTCAATGTTCCCTGCGCGGCCTTGGTGTCGGCGGGAACCTCTTCCACTAGCACTGCCCCATTCGTTCGCTTCTCGGGCGAAATGCGGTTCCACAATTCAAGCGCTTCATCATGATCGGGTCCTCGCCATCGCTCGGCTACGTAGCCCGCCACGTCTGCGGCCTCTTGTTCTCGCCCCAGCGCGAGCAGGATTCGCCCGCTTAAAAGATGGTAACCAGCGCGAGTGGGTTCCAAACTTTCCGCCTTGCGCGCCATCACCAGAGCATTTAGCAGGTCCCCTTGGCGAAGATAGACGAATGCCAGTTCGATGAAGACGGGAGCAAATCGCGGATTCAATTTCGCAACTTCATACATCGCGCTACGGAAAGTCATCTGTTGGGGAGCGGCGGCCGAGTTTGCCAGACCGGACAACATCATTTTGTAGTAAAGAGACAAATACCTCTGCCGATCTGCATCGTAGGCTTTTCCAAACTCGGCGGCGGCTTCGGAATCCTTTCCCTCCACGAAGTTCAGAAATCCCAGGGTCTCGTGCGGGAGCGCCAATCCGACATCATCTCTTATCGCTTGATCGATCGACTCGCGGGCTTCACGCAGGTCGTGTGACCACATACGGTAAGTCCCAAACTCGGCTTCTGTTTCAGCCACACTAAGCGACCTGGAGGGGAAATCCTTCTCCTGGATGTGCGGCGGATTCTGCATTTGGTAGCTCGGAAACAGGAATTTTCTCGTGTACTGGGAAAGGGCGTTCTCCAGATCCTGCATATTTCCAAATACCTCTTCGAACGCTTTTTTCTGCCGCACCCCTTTCTGCAAGAGGACATAAAATCGCGAGAGTTTCACCCCTTGTTCCATTCCCGGCCCAAATACGAGATAGTGCACCAAGGCCCAGGCTTCGGAATAGAACATGTCAATCTGACGGTCGTTGTTTCGAAACTTGATCCAGGGGTTCTCACTGATTAGTTCCTCGAGGGGGATCAAGGTGTTGCCTCGCAAGTTGTAGACCCGCGTGCTCGGAGCGCCGACATACATCTTATTTTCTTCGAAATGCGTGTTGCCGTAATACTCCGCCAACCCTTCGTCGAGCCAGGTCGGCAGCCATTGAAAATTTGCGTGCAGTAAGCTGTGCACGTATTCGTGGTACACCACCTGGTATTTGCCGGGTATGTCCTGATCCAGACGGACGACGGCGTATTGCCTTTCCCAGCCATGCTGGAAAAATCCCGCGGGCTTCGGGCCGCTGCCCTTCCACATCGCCGGGGCCATCTGTTTCATGCTGGTTTCGTCGCGCGGAGCGAAGATCACCAGTGGCGCTCCGGTATCGAGCCTCATCTTCGGAAAACCCATTTCGAACACCGCGCGCATCTGTTCGAATTCGCGTGCCACCCGCCGCCCGGAGCCGACGCTGCCGTCGGTCAAGACGCGGAAGTTCGGGCTCTTCACCTCGGTCCACGGTTTTTCTCCGGCAAAAACTGTGGGACACACCAGAAGAATGGCGGCGAAATACACTGCGCGTGCCGAAGGGTGACTGAACATTGGGACCTCTGAGACGGACAAGGTGGAGGTTAGTTCTTCCCAGCAATGAAGGCAATAGAGTCCTGCGGCGGATTAGAGCGCGGCGAACTCCCGCAGTGCTGCCAGCAGCCGGTCCACTTCGTCGGCGGTGTTGTAGTGGACCAGGCCGACGCGGAGGACGCCGCCTTTTTGTTCGACGCCGAGGCGCTCGGACAAATTGAGGGCGTAGAAGTTACCGTCCCAGGTGAAGATTCCGCGATCGCCGAGAAACGTGGCGATTTCGGTGGGATGGTGATCGCCGAGGCGGAACGAGAGCGTGGAGCAACGCTCGTCGAAGCGGTTCGAATCAGTGATGCCGAAGATTTGTACACCGGGAATCGCCTGCAAACCCTCGATCAGTCTCGTGATCAGCGTGGTTTCGTAGCGGCGCGTCGCGCGATAAGCGGCCAGCAATGCTTCCCGGCGGGTCTTCACGGATGGATCGCAATGCCGCCCCAACTCCGCGAGGTAATCAACTGCGGCGGCGATTCCCGCGATCAGTTCCTGGACCTGCGTTCCGGTTTCCCAGCATTCGGGACTGGCATCCGTTGCGGGGCGAACCTTGTAGGGCTTGAAACGCTCGAGGTGTTCCTTCTTGCCGTAGAGCGTGCCCATGTGCGGGCCGAAGAACTTGTAAGGTGAGCAAACTAGGAAATCGCAATCGAGCGCCTTGACGTCAATGGGGCCGTGAGGCGCGTAGTGCACGGCGTCGATGAACATCAGCGCGCCGGCGGCGTGCGCGAGTTTGGTGATTTCCGCAACGGGATTGATTGTTCCCACGATGTTCGAAGCGTATCCGACGGCAACTAGCCTGGTCTTCGCGGAAATCTTACTTTTCAAATCGTCCAAATCCAGCGTGCAATCGCATTCGCGAATATCCACCAGGCGGATTACAACGCCTTTTTCTTCGAGCGCACGCCACGGGGCCACATTGGCGTCGTGGTCCAGCGTGGTCACTACAATTTCATCACCGGGCTTTAGTTCGCGCGCGATGGCGCGGGACAGCGCGAAGGTGATGGTGGTCATGTTTTGGCCGAAGACCACTTCATTCGAATTGCAATTAAAGAAATCGGCCATGGCCGCGCGCGCAGACACAATCATTTCGTTGGCGCGCCGGCTCGTCAGGAATGCGCCGTAGGTATTTGCATTGGCACCCAAAAAATAATATTGAACCGCGTCCATCACCTGCTTCGGCACCTGGGTGCCGGCAGGTCCATCCAGAAACGCGGAACCGTGGTGGCTGTACTGCAAACTAAGCGAGGGAAATTGTTCCCTTACCCAGGCAATATCGAATGATTTCATCTCGGTACTGTGCATCACGGGTGTGCTCATGGCCTCTTTCCCAACCCAAAGGATCCTATCCTAGGTCCGCTAGTTTCTCACACGTGACGCGGTCGTTGTAAGGCAGCATCCAAATTGGGACCACATTTTTCGACGCCGTTCACCGGCACGGAATTTACAGCGGTCTGCGCGTGATACGATACTCGAGGTTGTTCCTCACTCATGCCGCTTTGGCGCCGGCTATAAATCAAATGGGCGGCCGCGTAGCGGCTGGCTCCGCGCCATGTAATTTCATGAGGTGTGTTGTGGCAGAACTTTTTCCGCCGACCGAGCGTACGCGTACGGTGCGCGAAGCGCATCGCGGCGTTTATGACCGCGAAACGATTTACCAAATCCTCGATGAAGGCTTCGTGTGCCACGTGGGATTCGCGGTGGATGGCCAGCCTTTCGTGATTCCCACGCTGTTCGCGCGTATCGGCGATGCGATTTATTTCCATGGCTCGGCGGCGAGCCGCATGCTGCACAATGTGAGCGAAGGAATTTCCGTCTGCATCACCGTGACGCTTACGGACGGCTTCGTCCTGGCGCGCTCCGTTTTCAACCACTCAATGAACTATCGCTCCGTCGTGGCGCTCGGCAAAGCCTCGCTTGTCGACGCGCCGGAAGAAAAACTTGAAGCATTGCACGCCTTCACCGAGAAAATTCTACGCGGCCGCTGGAACGATGCACGGCAGCCGAATGAAAAAGAATTGAAAGCTACGAGCATCCTGCGGCTGCCGCTGACGGAAGTTTCGGCAAAGATTCGCGTGGGCCCGCCGGAGGATGACGCTCCGGATTACGAGCTTCCTATCTGGGCGGGGGTGATTCCTCTGGAGCTCACGCCGGGCGCGCCGATTCGCGACGAGAAGTGCGATGTGTCGATTCCGACGCCGGCCTATGCGGCGCACTACAAGCGGTGAGGCATGAGCGAATTTACTCCCGCACCTGTCAAAGCTATCGTTGGCATAGAGGCGCTCGAGGCACTGGATATTCGCGTGGGCACGATCGAGCGCGTGGAAGAGATTCCCGGCTCGGACAAACTCATGATGCTGACGGTGAATTTCGGCGATCATTCGCGAACGATTCTGGCGGGAATCAAGAAAGAGCGCGAAAACCCGCGAGAAATCGAAGGGCGCCAGGCTCTGTTTGTCGTGAATCTGAAACCTCGCAAAATGGCCGGCGAGATTTCCGAAGGAATGTTGTTCGACATCGGTTACGTGGACGGTATCAGGCCAGTTCTTTCCGTTCCGGAACGTCCTGTTCCTAACGGGGCGCGCGCAGGCTAGAGATCGCCGCTGTTCTCAACAGCGGAATCCTCATTTTGCTGCTGCGAGTTTTTGGGCGGCGGCGGAAATGAGCTCGGCCTCCTGCTGCAAGACGCGCGCGACGACCACGATCGCCTCGTCGGCGAGCTTCCATTGTTTTTGGTCGATGGCTTCGCGGACTGCAGGTACGGTCTTGGCGGCATAGCCTGTATAAAAGCCGGGAGCGTAGAGCTGGTGCTTGAACCACGGGCGATTGGGCAGGCCTTCGGAGTTGGTCAGTTTGCGCTCGCTGTCGATGAGCATTTTATTTACTTGGGTGAGCGAAGCGGAAGCCAGCGCGGCGCCGCCATTGGCATTGGTCTGCTCCAAAGCTTTGTGATATTCCATCGCGCTGCGAGTGAGCGCCTCCGACGCATTTTCCATCGGCGCGAAATTGAGGTGTGGCGGAACCTCTTCCACGGGCGGCGCAACGAGGGGTCGCTTCGGGTCGTTCGTGGCCTTAAAGACGCCTTCTTCGATTTCGCGATTGCGTTCCTTGATGTCATCCTGCGTTTTCTGCGCGAGAGTTTTCAGTTCCTTCAGGTAGGTTTGCACGGTGTCCGCAAAATCTCCGAATTCGAAGGGAAGCAGATCGGCATCGGCAAGACGCATCACGGCAGTGCCCGCGGTCTGCGCGAGCGCGCGTCCGTAGACGAAGTCCGTGTCGCTGAAGTGAGTAAACCAGTAGAAATCGTCGTAGATGGAATGGTAGATGCCGCCGCCGTCTTCTCCGCCGAAACCGATGTTGAGCGAAGCCACGCCATCATGTTGCAGAAATGCGGTGTAGTCCGAGCCGGAGCCGAGCGCGGGAATGCGGAGATCCGCGCGCCTGCGAATTTCTTCGCGCTGCTCGGGAGTCTTGGCATTGGCGATCTCGTGCAGCTGCTGGCGCTTCCACGCGGTCATTTTGGTTTCGGGATCGGTAATTTCGCGCGCGATTTCATTGCTGAACTTTTCGAGGGTATGCGAGCCTTCGATATTGAGATAGCCGCGACCGTTGCCATCGGAATTGAGGTAGGCAACGGCGTGAGCGCGCAATTCGTCGTAATGCGTTTCGGCCCATTCTGTGGAACCGAGAAGGCCGGGCTCCTCACCGTCCCAGGCGCAATAGATGATGGTGCGCTTGGGTTTCCATCCGGACTTGATCAATTCGCCTAGCGCGCGGGCTTCTTCCATCTCTGCGATGAGGCCGGCGATGGGGTCTTCGGCGCCGTTTACCCAGGCGTCGTGATGATTCCCGCGAATCACCCATTCGTCTGGGAGGGTGGAACCCTGAATTTTTCCGATTACGTCGTAGATCGTCTTTTGGCCCCATTCTGATTTCACTTTCAGATGCACTTTCGCGGGGCCGGGGCCAACGTGGTAGGTGATAGCGAGGCCGCCGCGCCAGCCTTCCGGAGCTACCGGGCCAGTGAGCGCGGCCAGAAGAGGTTGCGCGTCCCCGTAGGAAATCGGGAGCACGGGGATTTTTGTGATGGTGGCGGCTTCTTCGATTTTGAGGCGCTTGGCGTCTTTCGTGGCGCCGACTCCGGGAGTGAGAGGATCGCCGGGATAATAGGGCATGTCGGCGACGCTGCCGCGCTGCACGCCGTCGGGCGGGCGATAAGGTCCAGCGGGAAAAACCTCGCCCTGGACGAAGCCATCCTCGTGCGGGTCGGAGTAGATGAGGCAGCCGATGGCGCCGTGCTCGGCGGCGACCTTCGGCTTGATGCCGCGCCAGGAATGGTAGTAGCGAGCGATGACGATCTTGCCCTTCACGGAAATGCCCAGGCGGTCGAGCTGCTCGTAGTCTTCGGGAATGCCGTAGTTGACGTAGACGAGTGGGGCGGTGACGTCGCCATCGATGGAGTAGACATTGTAGGTGGGCAGCTGCTCGGATTGCTGATTGGAAGTGGGATCCTGCGTCAGCGCGGGTTCCTGAAGCTTGGCGACAAACTTGGGGCCGCCGTCGACGAGCTCAACGACGCGCTCTTTGGGTGTGGGGTAGAGGACGTCGAACTGTTCGATGTGCGTGTCGAGGCCGAATTCCTTGAATTTTGCGGCGAGCCATTCGGCGTTGTCTTTGTCGTAGGGAGAGCCGACGTTGTGGGGCCGCGCCGAAAGCCGCTGCATGTACGAGCGGAGATTGTCGGTAGTGGGAATGGCACGAAGTTTTTCTTCCCACTGGCGCTCGGTGCGGGACGATGCGGCGGAGTAGCCGGAGAACGGCTGCTCGTCGGCAGCCACGTGACCGCCGACAGGCGCAAGCGAGAGGCCTACGAACAAAACCGATGCGAACGCGACGCTACGATTCATTTTTCCCCCATGAAGTGAGTCCAGGATTATTTACCGTGCTGGTTTGAGTCGCAAGCTCCAAATTAACTCTCGGAGCCCGGTTCATTCTTTCGACGAGAAGTTGCGGAAGCTCTGGAAATGGATTTGGACATCAGAATGTAGTGGCACGGCACTTTTGCGGGCACATCGTGAGGAAATGCCGCTGTGCCTGTTTCGGAGTAGCCAAGGTGGCGATAAAATGAAGGCAACGGAGCGCGTTCGCTCACGATGCGCAAGTCAACGGCGACGCAGCCCGCATCGCGAAAGTACGCTTCTGCCGCATCCATCAACTTGCGGCCCAAGCCAGTACCCTGACGCCGCGGTTCGACGCCGAGCAAACCCAGATAGCCGCGATCACCGCGAAGTTCGACGTACACGCACCCGGCGAGACCAAAGGAATCTTCGGCGAGCAAGAAATTTCCTTTTTTCATGTACTCGCGAACGCCGCCAGGATTGATGCGGTCCCCTTCGATGAACGGCAGCTCAACGCGGAAGGCGATATTGATCAATCGAGCGAGCGATTCGACATCCGCGCTTTGCGCAAAACGAATACTTAGGCTTTCCCCTTCTGGATGGGGAGGTAGACCATTTGGCACGGACTCATTTCAGCAGAATTGCGCATCCCTCCACAAGAGGCACTGGCTGATGGTTCTGCGCCGGACGTGGACAAAAGGGGAGCGGCAGCTTGAGGAATCAGAAGTGGACGCCGACGCCAACGGAAACTTGAAAATTGCTGGTGGTATGAAGGGGAACGATTTTGCCGAACGTGTCGATATAGCGTTCGCCGCCGTAGGAAATGATGGTATCTCCCGCGTCGAAACGAAAGTAGGTGTGATTCCTCCAGTAGTGTTCGGCTACGATTCCGACATCGAGGGCAAAATAATCCCGTTTGGTCAGGCCGCGGCCAGCCGCGGCGCCGTCTTTGGGAAAGTGGATAAATCCCGGACGAAATTTGGCGAAGATTCCACCGCGCTTGAAACCGTATCCTGCTTTAAGACCGAAGAGTCCTTCCGTCTCGCCAAAATTGGGCGTCAGCTTTGTGCCCCCGGAGAAGTGATTGAGTTCTGCTTCAAGGCCGATGTAGTTGGAGAGGTTATAGCCAAAGCGCACGCCAATGCCGGGAGCGCCCTCTCCAATCGGCTGAGGCAAACTCAGGCCGACAAATTGAACTCCGGTCTCGATGCGCGGGACATCGGTTTGAGCCTGCGCGCGTGAGGACGGGAAAAACAAAAATAAGGATACAAATGCGATTGAGCGGATGAATTGGGTGGCCATCTCTTCCCTCCTTGCAAACCGCCCTGAAAGGAAGAGAGCACATGAAGTACCACGCAAAAGTCACACAGCCTCAACGATTGAGGTTGGATTTAGACGAGAAAGCTGCCGCATGTTGCTGACAGGTGGAGTCGGCAGATGCCGGCGGTGAAGCGTCGGCACACCTAGCCGCACGCAATCCGAAGATTCGTGAAGCTTGCCTCAATGCATGGCTTCGGCGAGATAGGAAAAGACCCTGGGCGCCCAAATTTCTCCGCCGTGAACGCAGAATTCGTGGGCATCCTGAGCCGTCTTGCCAAAATGAGGAAAGATCTGGATTGCATGGGGCTTGTTTGCTTTTTCCATCTCGGCGGCGAGCGTGCGGCTGGGCGCGAGGTCGTAGTCGTTTTCCGCCTGAATGAATAATACCGGCATTTGCGCGTGGCGGACCGCTTTGATCAAACGGTCTCGCAAATCGGGCGCTTCTTTCCAGGTTTGCGCGGCTCCGGCAAAATCAATTGCGGCGCGGAGACCGAGACCTTGTTCGGCCATCAAGATCGTCTGAATGCCGCCGAACGAGCAGCCGGCAACGGCGATCCTCTGCGAATCCACTTCGGGCAGGGACTTCAAATACGTCAGAGCGGCGATCTGGTCTTCCAGGTGCTCTTCCATCAGCTCGACGAGTTTTCTGTCGCGAGCATGCAGCCCGCCGGTTGCGCCGGCGCGTGCAAGCTGATCCATGACGTATTCGCCGGGTGAACGCCCGTGGCCGCGGCGATGCGGGATGAAGAGGATGTAACCCTTGCTCAGAAGAATCGGCGCGAGTTCGGGCAGCCAACCGGGGCGCCGCTCGCTGCCGTGATTCCAAAGGAGCGCGGGAAAGGGGCCCTTGCCTTCGGGTTTGTAGATGAATCCGTGAAGAACGAGTCTGCCGCTGGGAAATGTGATTTCGGCGGGACTGGCTTGAGGCCGAGCGGATGCAGTCCGTGGCAAGAGCAAAGGAAGAACGATCAAAATCGCAATCGAGGAAGTTTTGAGGGAAAACAATCTCATAGGTACAGGAATCCGATCCTCGCTACGGCTTCTTGGGTGAATTGGGTTCCCTTCGTGCCCGCGGGTCGGGCGACCAGAACTGCGGATCGCCATCGGCAAATTCCTTGGTCACGTGGGACACTTCGGGGCTTACCGCATAAAGATTGCTTTCGGTGCTTTCGTAGGCTTCCTTGGCGATTTCTTCCATGCGGTGAACGGCGGCTTCCCCTTCCGCCTGGCGCAAATCTTTTCTCCACGCGAGGAGATCATCATTTTGTTGCAAAGCGTGCATGGGGACGAAAACCAGGAAGGACGGCGAGGGCATTCCAACATTCACTTGATAGACCACCCACGGCGTCGTGGCGTTGATTCGCTCGTAGGCCGCACCGAGAATCTTGAACGCCTCCTCAAAACTATTTTCGAAACCCGGGCGGACGCGCACTTGGAGGACACGCATGAAGCGCGTTTTCGAGAGATCGATGAAATCCCTGCGGTAGCCGAGATCATCTCGGCGCACAGCGATGATGGTGCGTTCACTGGTGAGCAGAGATTTGATGTGCTCCTGCAATTGCGCCAGGTCCGGATGAGCGGCGTAGAGCTGGCCCCAGCCGACGAAAGCCTGGTCCAATTGCGCATAGGAATCGAATGGATCGAAGGAGAGCGTTTTCGACTCACCGGTGACGGACTCCAAATCAATCCAGGAATTGGGGACTTTCAGGCCGTCACACGCGCGGCTCATCTGTGTTTCCAGTTTTTGGCGCTCGGCTTCGCTTCCAAATTTGATTTGCTGGTGGACGAGCAGGAGTAACTTTGGAGGGGTGGTAATGGGGGTGGCGAGCTTTGGGGTCTGCGCTGATGCGGAAGGGATGCAAACGAACAAGACAAAGAAGAACATCAGAGCAAGAGAACGCGTTTTCATGCGATGTGACTCCCGAACCCAAGGGCGCGGCCCGCCGCGGCGGGCCGCTACAAAGAAAAATACTCCGATCTAGCCGAGGGCTGCCTTGCCGTTGAAGCAGGCAGATGCGCCCAATTCTTCCTCGATGCGGAGGAGCTGATTGTACTTGGCGATGCGGTCGGTGCGGCTGGCCGAGCCGGTTTTGATCTGGCCTGCAGCAGTGGCAACGGCGAGGTCGGCGATGAAGGTGTCCTCGGTTTCGCCGGAGCGATGGGAAATGATGGAGTTGTATCCGGATTTGCGTGCGAGCTCGATGGCGTCGATGGTTTCGGTAACAGTGCCGATCTGGTTGAGCTTGATGAGAATGGCGTTGGCGATGCCTTCGCCGATGCCACGCGAAAGGCGTGTTGTATTTGTGACGAAGAGGTCGTCGCCGACCAATTGGATTTTCTTCTTGGAGGATTTGCTGCCGATGCTCTGGGTCAGGGATTTCCAGCCGGACCAGTCGTCTTCCGCCATGCCGTCCTCGATCGAGACGATGGGATATTTCTCGGCCCAAGTGGTCCAGTAAGCGGCCATTTGTGCGGAGGTGTGCGAGGACTTGTCGGATTTCTTGAATACGTATTTGCCGCTGGATTTGTCATAAAACTCGCTGGAGGCGGGATCCAGCGCGATGCTCACCTGCGTGCCGGGCTTGTAGCCGGCAGCGGTGATGGCTTCGAGAACGATCTGGATGGCTTCTTCGTTGGACTTACAGCTGGGCGCAAAGCCGCCTTCGTCGCCGACGGCGGTGGAGTAGCCATGTTTCTTGAGAGCGGATTTCAGCGCGTGAAAAACTTCAACGCCCCAGCGGAGGGCTTCGGAAAAATTGGGGGCGCCGATGGGCATGACCATGAATTCCTGGAAGTCGACGGAGCTGTCGGCGTGAGCGCCGCCATTAAGAATGTTCATCATGGGACATGGGAGAAGATTCGAGGAAGTGTCCGAGGAATAGCGTGCGAGATATTTGTAAAGTGGAATGTTTAACGCAGCGGCGGCGGCGCGGGAGGCAGCCATGGAGACAGCAAGGATGGCGTTGGCGCCGATTCGGGACTTGGTAGGAGTGCCGTCGAGTTCGATCATGCGTTTGTCGAGGGCGCGCTGGTCGGCGGCGTCCAGTCCGACGACGGCTTTGACGATTTCATTGTTGGCGTTGGCGACGGCTTTCAGGACGCCCTTGCCAAGATATTTCGATTTGTCGCCGTCGCGGAGCTCAAGGGCTTCATGTTCGCCGGTGGAAGCGCCGGAGGGAACTGCGGCGCGGCCGCGGACGCCGTCCCCAGCGTAAACATCGGCTTCGACGGTGGGATTGCCACGCGAATCGATGACCTGGCGGGCGTGGATGGCGGTGATCTTCGTGGACATAGCTGCCTATTCTCCTGAGTGGATACAAACCCAAGATTCTACAAGAATCGCGTCGATGACACATAGAAGAGTGGAGGAAGGATCGGCGAACGGAGGCAAGCGCTAGCGATGATTCCCGAGGCCAACAAGTCAAAACAGACCAGCTATGGAAACAATTGATAGCGCGATGTATGTCAACCAGACCCGGACTTGTCTGGACTCGTCTGCTTGATCCTTCTGTTTGTCGGGGAGCGCTCCAAAAAACAAGAGGTAGAAGCTCGCAATTCCGCAGACAAACCAAAATGCCTCTTTCAAAATCCAGGGCATTAATAACACCTCAAGCCGATTCGGGTTCTTCGATGAGGGATTCCTGACGGACGACGACGACGATGCCGGAATCGGTGACGTGGAAGCGGCGACGGTCGGCTTCGAGGTCGTAGCCGATTTCGGTGTGCTCCGGAAGGCTGACGTGGCGGTCGATGATGGCGCGGCGTATGCGTGAATGGCGGCCGACATTCACATGATTGTAGAAGATGGAATCCGAAACTTCGCAGTAGCTGTTTACTCGCACATTGTTGCCGATGACGGATTTCTGAACGCGGCCGCCGGAGATGACGGAGCCGCCGGCGACGATGGAATCGAGAGCCACGCCCATGCGCTCCGGATCGGCGAAGACGAATTTCGCGGGCGGATACTGGTGCTGCCAAGTGCGCAGCGGCCAATCGTTGTCATACAAATTGAAAACGGGCGACACGCTGACGAGGTCCATGTTGGCTTCGTAGTAGGCGTCGAGGGTGCCGACATCGCGCCAGTAGAGCGCGTCTTTACTGTTCTCGTCGACGAAATTGTAGGCATAGACGCGGTGCTTGGAGATGATGCGCGGAAGAATGTCCTTGCCGAAGTCATGACTGGACTTGGGATCTTCGGAATCGGCGAGGAGGATAGGAATCATGAGCTGGGTGTTGAAGATGTAGATGCCCATGGAAGCATTGCAATTGCCGGGGTGGTGCGGCGAGTGCTTGGCTCGGCGGGCTTTTCCTCGAATCCGATGATGCGCCAATCCTTGTCCACTTCGATGACGCCGAACTGCCGGGCGGCTTGCGCGATGGGAATTTGGATAGTAGCTACAGTGACTTCGGCGCCGGAGTCCAAGTGCTGCTGGAGCATCTTGGCGTAATTCATTTTGTAGATGTGGTCGCCGGAGAGAATGAACGTGAATTTGGAGCGCTCGCTGCCGATGGAATAGATGTTTTGGTAGACGGCGTCGGCGGTGCCCTGATACCACTCCTTCGAAACGCGCATCTGCGGAGTGAGGACTTCGATGTAGTCGCCGAGTCCGGCGAGGGGAGACCAGCCGGCGCGGACGTGGCGATTGAGACTGAGCGCTTTGTATTGAGTGAGAACGAAGATGCGGCGGAGATCCGAGTTGATGCAATTGGAAAGAGTGATGTCGATGATGCGATAGAGAGCGCCGAACGGAACGGCAGGTTTGGCGCGGTCGCGGGTGAGCGGCCAGAGGCGTTCGCCCTGGCCTCCGGCGAGGAGTACTCCGATGGCGTCGCGCATCGCAGACATGAGCCGACCCCCATGGGGCGCGTGTTCCGAAGCGGCTCATTCTACGAAACGACGGAGGGGAGCACAAGAAGAAGGGAGGAAGAGCGGCAAAGGAGGAATGGCGGAGTGGCCGAGGGGGAATTTCTCGCACCGATGTAATTATCATTTATTTACTATAGTAACGTAAATGCAATTAGGTAGGTTCAGTACCCCGAGCCAGCGGGGGGAGGCACAAAGATTCCTTGACTTGGATGGCGCGAAATGAGTAGAAGATGCCATCGACCAATCAGGGTGCGCACGCGAGCTGGTCATTACATGCGATAATCAAGAACAGGGGCGGTGCCCGCAGAAGTACGGAGCCGGCTGCAATCTGGCCGACGAGAGGCGCCGCAAGAAACCAATCCGAACCGGATTGGGGGTGAATTAATACAGTGGCTGAAGTCATCATCCAAGAGAGTGAATCTCTGGAAAATGCACTGCGCCGTTTCAAGCGCAAAGTGCAACAGGAAGACATCATCAAGGAAATCAAGAAGCACAGCTTCTACATGAAACCCGGCGAGAAGCGCCGGGCCAAGGAAGCGCTTTCGCGGAAGCGACTGCGCAAGAAGCAGCGGCGGGAAGCGGATTAAGTTCAGGGAGGCGGCCCCGAAGTAATTGGGGCCGCCTATCCGTTTACGTCGCGGCTCTGCGCCCCACTTCCGAGAATCAGGCCCCCGTAAGGAAGGGAAGTTTGGGATCGTGTTTCAGCTTCGTGCCCGAAGGCCCAAGGGATCCGCGCCCGGCGTCCCCGGATACAGGTATCCTCAAGAAAGTCGGCTCACCGGTACAAAGTTTGCCCAATCTCCCGCCCAATCGGGACCAGGGGGAGAGCGGCTCATGGAATACCACGACAAGGTGTTGAAGTGTGCGGAATGCGGAGCGGAATTCGTGTTCACCGGCGGCGAGCAGATGTTTTTCGCCGACAAGGGCTTCAAGAACGAGCCCAAACGATGTAAAGCCTGCAAAGCAAAGCGAGCCGAAGGCGGAGGTGGCGGCGGGCATGCAGCACCGATGCGATCGGAAACGAAAACGAACTGTTCGCAATGCGGGAAGGAAACCACAGTTCCCTTCCGGCCAACGCAGGGGCGCCCGGTCTTCTGCCGAGAATGCTTCCAGCAGCGCAGGGCTATGGGTGCTGCATAGAAGAGTTGAAGTAAGGAATAACGTAGCAAAGGAAAGAAAAAGACCCGACGCGAATCGACCGACGGAGGGACAGACAGGAATGTCTGTCCTGCTCTTACCTACCTTCCTCCCTCTAATTTTGAAATCCAATCAAGAATGAGCATCGAGATAAGCGCCCAAGTGCGCTAACGCCTCAGGCATATTTTTTCGGCCGTAGCCGAAGCGGATATGGAGAGGTTGATCGTAGACCGTTCCAGGCAGGAGCAGTACGCCGGAATCCCGCACGACTTCTTCGCAAAAGGCCTGCACGTCGCGATCGAGTTTGAGGCGCACGAAGCCGATGGGGCTGGCATTGGGTCTGATCCATTCGAAAAGATTTTTGCGTTGGTGGAAGAAGGCGTCGAGAAGGGGCAGGTTGCGCAAGACAATTTCGCGGTTGCGCTGCGCCAGGACTTGGCGATGACGAAGGGCCACGGCAGTCAGGAATTCGCTGGGGGCGCTACTGCAGATGGTGGTGTAGTACTTGAACTCCAGGCAGCGGCGAATGATTTCGGGATCGCGGCTGGCGAGCCATCCAAGGCGCAAGCCCGGCAGTCCGTAGCTTTTGCTCATGGAGCCCAGGCTGACGGCGTGTTCGTAGACTTCGCAGGCTGCCGGCAGACGCGTGGCAGGGTCGTGTTCCAGCTCGCGGTAGACTTCGTCGCAAAACACAACGATGCCGCGGCTGGCGGCCAGTTCGACAACTTGCTTGAAAATGTTTGTGGGCATCAAGAGCCCCGTGGGATTGTGCGGCGTGTTGATGTAGATGATTTTGGTATTCGGCTGAAGCAACTTTTCAAACGCGGCAAGGTCATGCGCCCACCCGTTTTCGAACGAGCGGGGCCATTCGCTGATTTGCGCGCCAGTGCTGCGGGCCACCTCGAGGCTGCTTTCGTAGCAGGGCGTTTCGACAATGATGTGATCGCCCGGCCCGGCCAGAGCGTGATATAGGACAAAGATGCCTTCTTCGGCGGCGGCCACGACGAGAATGTCGTCTGGTTTGATCTGTTTGTAGATGGCCGCGATGGCTTCGCGCAGTTCGGGGGCGCCAGGAGATTCCGTGTAGCCGCACCAGTGTTGGAGAAAGCGTTCGTGCGCGCCAGGCTCCAGATCGAGGAGTTCTTTGATGGTGCGGGACTCCGCGTCGGAATTGGAGAGCAGATATTTAGCGGTGAATTCGTACTTCCCAAAATAGTGCTCGATTCGAAAGGGCTTGATGCGCATGCGAAGAGTCTGGCAAGCCCCGTATCCCGCAGTCCAGCACCAAATTGACCGGGCAGCTTCCAAGAGACTCCAATCAGGAGATTCATCCCGCTAAATCGGCCGGAGGAGAAGAGTTGGCGTCCCCAAGAGGGTTGATGCAGGTGCAATTTGGCGAGCTGGCGCGTATGATACGAGGCTCGAAGTCCCCAATACGGCCACAATGACCAGGGGGCCATTCCATGGCTCACCGCTTTACCATCGGCGTCGAGGAAGAGTTCCAAATCATAGACCCCGCCACGTGCGAGCTCCGTTCGCACGTCAGCCAGATCGTCTCTGAAGTTTCTCCGGACATCGCCGAGCAGGTGAAAAACGAACTGCACCAGTCCATCGTGGAAACCGGCACGCGCATCTGCGAAAACGTCAGCGAACTGCGGCTCGAAATGCACCGGACGCGCGGCGAACTGGTGGCGGCGGCGGAACGCGCGGGCCTGCAGGTGGCAGCCGCGGGCACGCATCCGTTTTCGAGCTGGATCGACCAGGTGATTTCTCCCGGCGAGCGGTATCAGCACATCATCGAGGAGATGGGTCAGCTGGCGCGCTCGCTGCTGATTTTCGGCATGCACGTGCACGTGGCCATGCCGGACAAACAGACCACTATCGACATGATGAATGGCGTGAGCTATTTCCTGCCGCACCTGCTGGCGCTCTCCACGAGTTCGCCTTTCTGGATGGGCCGAAACACGGGATTGAAATCGTTTCGAACGACGGTGTTCCGACGCTTCCCGCGCACGGGCGTGCCGGAGCAATTCGAATCGTGGAGCGCTTACGAAAATTTTGTGAATCTGCTGGTCAAGCTAAACTGCATCGACAACGGCAAGAAGATCTGGTGGGACGTGCGGCCGCATCCGATGTTCGGGACGCTGGAATTCCGGATGTTCGACGTGTCCACGAAAGTGGAAGAGGCCGTAGCAATCGCGGCGTTGACGCAGGCCATCATCGTGAAGCTGCACCGGCTCTATCAGGGCAATATGAGCTGGCGGCTCTACCGGCGCGCGTTGATTGAAGAAAACAAGTGGCGGGCAGCGCGCTACGGAATCGAAGGAAAACTGATCGACTTCGGCAAGGAAACCGAAGTGCCCATGCGGCAGCTAATCACCGAATTGCTGGAATTTGTGGATGATGTAGTGGATGACCTGGGAAGCCGCAGTGCCGTCGAGTACGTTCATACGATCATCAATGAAGGCACGAGCGCCGACCGGCAGTTGCGCGTGTACAAGGAAACAGGAGACATGAAGGCGGTCGTGCGGCATCTCGTTACGGAAACGCGCGGCGGTGTGACCGAGCCGCGGACTTCTTCCGCGCATGCGGTGAATTGACGGCGAAAGCAAGCGGGGCAGTTCCACAGGCACTTACAGGAGCACAAACATGAAAAAGGTTGGCCTACTTTGCGGGCGGGAATACAGCTTTCCTCCGGCGTTTATCGCGCGCATCAATCAATTGGGGGCGAAGGACGGCGTTGCCGCGGAATTCGTGAAACTGGGCGGGACGCGCATGGGCGAGCCGCCGAGGTACAGCGTGATCGTGGACCGCATTTCGCACGAGGTGGAATATTACCGAGGGTACCTGAAGCATGCAGTGCTGCAGGGAGCGTACGTCATCAATAATCCGTTCTGGTGGACTGCCGATGACAAGTATTTCAATTACTCGGTGGCCGCAAAGCTGGGAATCGCCATCCCGAAAACGATTCTGTTGCCGCAGAAGGGCTATCCGAGCGACGTGGATATCACCGGCGAATCGCTGCACAACCTGGAACATCCTTTGGATTGGGAGGGATTGCTGGACTATGTGGGGCGGCCCGCGATTCTAAAGCCGTTTTCGGGCGGCGGGTGGAAACACGTCTACAAAGTGAACAACAAAGAGGAATTGCTGGCGGCGTACGACAAGACTTCGCCGTATTGCATGACGCTGCAGGAGTTCATCGACTTCAAGGAATATGTGCGCTGCTTCACGTTTGGGAAGACGGATATTCTGCCGGTGCACTACGACCCGAAAGAGCGGAAATACATTGTCGATCACCAGTATTTGACTGCGGAACTTGGGGCGCGCGTGGTGAAAGACGCGCAAACGATCAACCAGGCGCTGGGCTACGAAATGAACACTATCGAGTTTGCGGTGAAGGACGGGGTGCCGTATGCGATTGATTTTCTGAACCCTGCACCGGATTTCGAGCGCGACCGCATTACGGAATTCTATTTCGAGCACGTGGTGGAAAAGATGGCGCGGCTGGTGATCGACCGCGCGGTAAATGGGAAGGCCTCGAATCCGTGGCCCAGATGGGAAGAGATGCTGGGGATCGGCGCGGCAGCTGGATTCACGGGAGCACCGAAGAGCGTGGCGGCCACACAGTCGGCCAGCGGGCAAACTGTGGCGCCCGCCAAACCTCAGGCCGCACCAGCGGCGGCGCCTCCGCCAAGTGGAAAACCAGGGACGCCAACAAAATGACCAGCGCAGCAACTCCTTCGGTGACGCCTCCGACTCCCCAGGAGGAATGGCACCAGATCTTGAAAACGACACTTCTACGCGTGCCATCTCTTCCGCAGGATTTGTTCAAGCGCATGCGTAAAGCCAAGCTGACGTTTGGCGACCGCGTGCACTGTCCTTTCCTGCGTCCGTTTTTTCTTTCTCCGGAAGACGAAGAGCGCGTTCGAACAGTGGCCGAGACCATCGCGGCCCTGGCCGAGCGGGTCACAACAGCGGCGCTCGATGACCGGCATCTCTTCGCGCAATTTCATCTTCGTCCGGAAGAGGAACGCCTGGCGCGGATTCACGCAGGCTATGGCCCGGCGAGCACGGCCTCGCGGCTCGATGCGTTCTTGCTTCCTGATTCGTTGAAATTTGCCGAATACAACGGCGAATCTCCCGCAGGCGCGGGCTATGCGGAAACGCTGGCGGAAATTTTCCGCGAGCTTCCGGTCATGGGAAAATTTGCGGAGGATTACGCGGTTCACAGCTACCCCCTCAGTGCAAGGCTTCTGGATGCGCTGATGATGAGTTATGTGGACTGGGGCGGCTCGTCCACCTCGCCGCAGATTGCCATAGTGGATTGGGAAGGAGTGCCCACCTGGAGTGAATTCGAGATACTCCGGGACCGCTTCGAGAAAATGGGCATCCCCACGCTGGTGGCCGATCCACGGGAACTGGAGTTCGACGGCAAGCAACTGGTCGCGCAGGGGAAAGTGATTGACTTGGTGTACCGGCGCGTGCTGATCAACGACATCGTGGCCAAGCCGGCGGAGTGCGCGGCGCTGGTGAAAGCGTACTCCACGAATACCGTGTGCGTGGCGAACAACTTCCGCTGCAAGATCCCGCACGTGAAGGCTTTTTTTGCTGTGCTGACGGACGAACAAAACGGGGCACTCTTTTCCCATGGTGAACGAGAGCTCATCAGGAAACACATTCCATGGACCCGCGTTGTGGCAGACGTGGAGACAGCACATTACGGGCAGCAGGTGGAATTGCTCGCCTTAATCCGCAAGGAGCGAGAAAACCTGGTTCTGAAGCCCAGCGATGAGTACGGCGGCTCGGGCGTAACGCTTGGCTGGGAGACCAGCGAAGCTGCTTGGGATGACGCCATCGAGCGAGCGCTGACAGCAAAAAATGGCGTTTGGATCGCCCAGGAACGCATTCCGATTCGCCGCGAAGTTTTCCCCTACATCACCGACGTAGGCCAGGTGCACTACCGGGACATGCTGGTGGATTTTGCGCCATACCTGTTCCGCGGAAAAGTCTGCGGCTTTTTGACACGGTTGAGCGCGACCGGTCTGGCTAACGTTACCAGCGGTGGCGGCCAAGTGCCGGCTTTTAGAGTCTCCCCGCGGAGCTCGTCAACCGAAGGATAGAAAGCCCGCTGCACGAAATCGAAGCCTGGATTCCCTGTCACATCCGACCCCCATGGAGCCGGTCTTTCGGACAGTTGAGAATAGAACTCTCCGCGACGCTTGCGCTAGAAAATTTTCCCAATTCAAGTAGAATAAATTAGATGAACTTTGGCACTCCAAGAGCCGAATTGATGCCTGGCGCGCGCAACGCCGTCGAAACTTGCCTCAGTGTGCGTCCCGGCGAGCATGTCGCCCTGATAGCCGACGAGGCCAGCCGCGCGGTTGCCGACGGCATTGCCGCCGCTCTGGACGATCGCCAGGCTCTCTACACTGGATTCTTGCTTGAAGATTTCGGTCCTCGTCCCATGACCGCGGCTCCCCCGGCGGTGCTTCATGCGCTGGAAACCGCGGATGTGGGCGTGATGTGCATGACGCCACAGCCCGGCGAGCTGGCCGCGCGCATGGCAATTGTTAGAGTGGTGGAGCGGCGCCAGATCAGGTACGCGCACATGGTCGGGGTAACTCCCGAGATCATGCAGCAGGGGATGCGCGCGGACTACCGCATGGTGGACAAACTGAGCGACAAGCTTCGCGAACGGATGTTGCGTGCTGAAACGCTCACGGTACAGACCGACGCGGGAACAAAAATTGCCGCGCATTTCGATCGCGGCCTGGATTGGGTGAAAACCAGCGGATTGATCAGCCCGCGTTATTGGTCGAACCTGCCGGCGGGAGAAGTTTTCACCACTCCCGCAACTGTGGACGGCACGTTTGTTTGCGATGCCACCGCAGGTGATCATTTCAACGGAAAGTACGGCGACCTGCAAACTACCCCGCTGACCCTGAAGATCAAGGGCGCGCGACTGGTGGATGTCGATTGCGCGCGCAAGGATTTGGAACAGGAATTCTGGGAATACTGCCATACGGACGAAAACAGTGACCGAGTCGGGGAACTGGCCTTCGGCACCAATCTCGGATTATCAGAAATGATTGGCGTTCTTCTTCAAGACGAAAAGTTTCCCGGCGTTCACATTGCCTTCGGCGATCCCTATGGCAGCCAGACCCACGCGGACTGGAAATCCAGGACCCACGTGGATGTGTTGACTCGCAACTGCGACGTATGGATCGATGACGACCAAGTCATCGAAAGGGGCCGCTACCAGCTCGATCATCTCGGCTTGGCCTGAGGCTCGCAACTCTAAACCCTAGGGTATGGCGCAAGCGTAGAACTCCGCTCCTCTTAGAGAGGCATCTCTGATTTTGAGGTAGAGAGCGCTTGATATTACTACCGCTCTATGGGCACTGGCGCCGCTGCCAAAATATTCAGCCGATTTGAAGAATAGAAAATCCGTGGCTTGAGGGGTTGGGAAAAACCCAGTGACGTGCTTGTATTTCTTTCTGTCACAAAACTCGCATCTTTCGAACGCGTACGCTTTTGAGTCCATAATCAGTGGCACCAGGTGCGGAATGTCCAGCTGCACCACAGAGTCCAACTCTTGTCCGGTTCTATGCAGCAAGACAGGGCGACATTTTATTCCCAATGGCTCGAAGATGGCCTTCCAAAGGTCAGGCTTCACAAAAAACTCGTCAAAGACCCAATTCATCTGCAAAATCGAGCGGCGTCCCCAATTTGGCGCCTTCTTCATGCGAAACGGCGCGGTCTGCATTGCGCCAATGCCGCAGTGCTCGCAGTATTCAGCGAGATCGTAGCTTGTATTCCTGTAACCAAAATCATCCTCGGGTTGAGGGTATCCGTGGTGCCACGTGGCACCCATGCTGAGATAGTTAGCGCTCAGAAGTTCTGAGTCTGTGAATTCAGTAAACGGAATATCCACTAGCTGATATTTCTTGATTAAGGGTTGGACTTTTCCCCATCGGGGATCATTTTCAGCGACATCGCAAGTCGCTATCCGCGCCAGAGCATTGTCATCAATCTGCAGTTTGACTCCGGCATCCTGGAAATCCTTCCTGACCTGACCGTACGACATGCCGATGTGGTGAATGATTCTCAAAGGATTTGAGGTTCAGCAGTGATTTGAATCGACGTCCAACCGATCGGGGATACTCATTCAGTTCAAAAAAGCTTGGAAATATATTCGCGCATCTGGTGCTTCCAGTACGGCCAGTCGTGGCCGCCCTGCGGGCCCCAGTTGTCGAGCGAATGGCGGATGCCTTTGCTGGAGAGAATTCCGGAGAGGCGATAGCTAGGGCCGCTGTTTTCCCACTGGCCGGTGCCAGTGGTGATGTGTATATCGCACGAAGCGATCTGCTCGTAAAACCAGGGATCGTTCATGTTCGAAAGATAATCGACGGGATTGTTGAAATAAAAATTGTCATCGAACATGCCGTCCATGAAATTCTTCACGTCGTAGACGCCGGACATGGCGAAGCAGCGCTTGATGACGTCGGGGTGTTTGAAAAGCGAGTTCGCGGCATGATACGCACCGAAGGAAGCTCCCATCGTGGAAATGGCGGTTCCCGGCGATTGGCAATTGTCCCAGATAAACGGAACTACTTCCTCGCGTAGATAAGCATCGAAAACGGACTGCACGTAGCTGCGATGAAAAGGGTGCGCGCCCTTATTGTAAAAACTCAGGCCATTAATGGAATTGATGGTGAAGAACTTCACTCTGCCGGCGTCGATGAAATCCGCCAGAGCGCCGACCATGCTCTGGCCTTCGAGTTCGAATTCGTCGCCGGCGCTGGTGGGAAAGCCGAGCAGCGGTGGCCCCCAATGTCCGTAAACGACAATGCCGAGCTCCATGCCGAGCCGCGGAGAGTGCCAGCGGTGAACTTCACGTTTCATCCATTGCCTCTCGTGAATTGCGGGGTGAGAAAGTATGCCAGCGTCACTCCTCAAGGGCAATCGCTTTGGACGGGCAGTCCAACAGTGGTTTCAATCCCAAGGCTCCTCCGCTAGAATGAGTCCGCGCATTTCGCGATGCAGACAAGGAGTTACCAAACTATGGCAACACCATCCCAGTCCCAACGACCCTCGCCGGAGCGCATCTTCGGCGTGCTGAACGCGTTTCATAGCTCGGCGGCACTGAAGACCGCGATTGAGCTGGGCATTTTCACAACAATCGCTGAAGGCGCCGATCGGGCGAACGCCATTGCACAGCGAGTGAATGCAGCGGAGCGCGGCGTCCGTATCCTTTGCGACTACCTGACGATTCATGGGTTCCTGAGCAAGACCGAGGATCGCTACGCCCTCACGCAGGAGTCCGCGATTTTTCTGAACCGCCATTCGCCTGCTTATATGGGGACGCTGGCGGATTTCCTCGCGAGCGAAGAGCACAAGAGAGATTTCGACGCCTTGACGGCTTCGGTGAGGAAAGGCGGAGCGGCCGTCGCACAAGGAGACAACACCAAGCCGAACGACGAACTGTGGGTGAGCTTCGCGAGAACCATGGCGCCGTTGACGACCGTGTCGGCCGGGTTCATCGCTGAGCTTACGGGCGCAAAAGAAGGAAAAGCCTGCAAAGTGTTGGACATCGCGGCGGGACACGGGATGTTTGGAATCACCATTGCCAAACAGAATCCGAACGCGCAAATCACGGCGGTGGACTGGGCGCCGGTCCTGGCAGTCGCGAAAGAAAACGCAGCGGCGGCCGGCGTGGCCGATCGAGTATCACCACGACCGGGAAGCGCGTTCGAGGCAGACCTCGGCAATAGCTACGATATCGTGCTACTGACGAACATCTTTCACCATTTTGACATTCCCACTTGCGAGAAGCTAATGCGCCGTGTTCATGTGGCCTTGAAGCCTGGCGGAAAAGCCATCACGCTGGAGTTCATCCCCAATGAAGACCGCATCACGCCGCCCATGGCCGCGGCATTTAGCTTGATCATGCTGGCCGAAACGGATGCGGGCGACGCCTACACTTTCTCGCAATATGAGAAGATGTTCCGCAGCGCGGGGTTTGCGAAAACCACACTGCATCCTGTCCCGGACATGCCGCAACAGGTGCTCCTCTCAGAAAAGTAGGAAACGATCGTGAAGAAGAAAAAGACAGTCAAAAGAAAGAGTGCGGTAGGAGATCGCGATAAGGCCTTGCGGGAGCACCTCGTCGCTCTTTTGAAGGGCGGAGGCGCACACGTGCACTTTATGGACGCGATTGATGGTTTTCCCGAAGCGCAGCGCGGTGCGTTCATCGAAAGCCTGCCGCATAGCGGATGGCAATTGCTGGAGCACGTGAGGCTTGCTCAGTGGGACATTCTGGAGTTCAGCCGCAACGCGAAGCACAAGTCGCCGGGCTTTCCCGAGGGTTACTGGCCAAAGACGCCAGTGCCGCCAGATACCGCGGCTTGGGACAACTGCGTAAAAGCGTTTCAGCACGACCTGCAAGAAATGATCAAGCTGGTGAAAAATCCACGGACCGACTTGTTCGCCAATATTCCGCACGGCGACGGGCAAACGATACTTCGTGAAGCGCTCATTCTGGCGGATCACAACTCCTATCACTTGGGACAATTGGTGGATTTGCGGCGCGGGCTGGGAGCCTGGCCAGAGCAATAAGAAAGCAACGCTTTCGGCGGATTCGGCCACACAAAAATCGCACAAGAATCGACTTGGCAAAGTTTCTGACTCCCGCGCTTGCAAGAAATAGAAATGGCGGTAGGATGGAGCCTGACGACGGACGGTTTTGTGTCTATTTTCGTTCATCTTCAGAGTGAGGCCGCATGATTCATGTTGAAAATGTAGGTCGGCGTGGATTCCTGAAAGGCGTGGTCGGCGCGGGAGCGTTTGTGCTCAGCGTTCGGTGGATGCCTGAGGAAGTGTTCGGAGCACAGCCGAAGGCCTCTGCGGCCGACGCGATGACACACGCGGCGCTCCGGCCTAACGTCTACCTAGCGATCGATACGGATGGAACGGCCTACGTGATCGCGCATCGCTCGGAAATGGGAAGCGGCAGCCGAACCGCACTTCCGCGCATTGTGGCGGACGAACTCGATGCGGACTGGGCGCGCGTGAAAATTGTCCAGGCCATCGGTGACGAGAAATACGGGGACCAGGATACGGATGGCTCGCATTCCGTGCGCAGCTTTTTTGACACGCTACGCGAATCCGGCGCGACGGCACGGCTAATGCTGGTGCGGGCGGCAGCGGCGCAATGGGGCGTGCCCGCAGCGGAATGCACGACGGAATTGCATACGGTGGTGCACAAACCATCCGGAAAGAAATTGGGTTACGGAGAACTCGCAGTTGCGGCGGCGAAATTGGAAGTGCCGAAAAAAGAAGAGGTGAAGTTGAAAGCGCGCAGCGAGTGGCGCTACATCGGCAAAGGCACCACCAGCTACGACTTGAAAGACATGTGCACCGGAAAGGCCGGCTACGGACAGGACACGCGCATGGAAGGAATGCTTTACGCCAGCGTGGCGCACCCGCCGGTTTTTGGCGGCATTTTGAAGTCCGTCGATGACAAAGCGGCGCTTGGCGTTGCTGGCGTGAAGCAGACGGCGACAATCGATGCCTTCAAGCCTCCGGTTGGTTTTCAGGCGCTCGGCGGCGTGGCGGTCTTGGCGGACAACACGTGGGCGGCGATGCAGGGGCGGAAAAAACTGAAGATTGAATGGGAGAAGAGCCCGCACAGCGTGTGGAACTCGGATGCGTATAGGAAAGAGCTGCAAGAAACGGCGCGGAAACCCGGCAAGGTGGTGCGAGAGAGCGGCAACGTGGACGCGGCGTTCGCAAAAGGCGGGAAGATGGTCGACGCTGAGTATTACGCGCCGATGCTGGCCCATGCTTCGATGGAGCCACCGGCCGCACTGGCGGTGTACCGCGACGGAAAAGTGGAAACGTGGACAGCCACGCAGAATCCGCAGGGTGCCCGGGATGCGATTGCGCAGGCAGTAGGAGTGAAGAAAGAAGATGTGACGGTAAATGTCACGCTACTGGGCGGCGGGTTTGGCAGGAAATCGTTTCCAGATTTTGCGGTGGAGGCAGCCGTACTTTCGAAGAAGACCGGAAAGCCTGTGAAAGTGGTCTGGAGCCGCGAGGATGACATCAAGTTTGACGTCTATCATTCGGTGGCCGCGATGTACATGAAAGCTGCGCTGGGGCCTGATGGAAGACCTACTGCGTGGCTGCAGAGAACTGTTTTCCCGCCCATTGGATCGACGTTCGACCCGAGCGCAACCTATTCGGAAGCAGGCGAGCTAGGATTGGGCTTCACGGATGTCCCGTTTGCAGTAGCGAATCTGCGCGCGGAGAATGGCCCGGCCACGGCGCACGTTCGAATCGGCTGGTTCCGATCAGTCGCCAACGTGTATCACGCGTTCGGGATTAGTTCGTTTGCCGACGAGCTGGCGCATGCGGCGGGAAAGGATTCGGTCGAATATCTGCTGCAACTGCTCGGACCGGACCGCATCATTCCGAGGAGTGACCTCCCGAAAGAGTTTCCGAATTATGACGGAGCCTATGAGCAGTATCCAATCGATACGGCAAGATTCCGTCGCGTACTCACGCTGGCAGCGGAAAAGTCCGGATGGGGCAAACAGAAACCGGGGAATGGCTATGGAATCGGCATAGCCATACACCGGAGTTTTCTGACTTACGTGGCCACCGTGGTGCAGGTGCAAATCGACAACGCCGGGCAAGTGCAGATCAAAAGAGTGGACACCGCTCTGGACGCCGGCACGGTAGTGAACCCTGAGATGGCGCGCCAGCAGTTTGAAGGCGCGGCGGTCATGGGAACGAGTCTCGCTCTCTATGGAGAAATCACAGCGACCAACGGTGTGATTGACCAATCCAACTTCGATTCCTATCCTATGGCGCGGATGAACGTCGCGCCACGCGAAACGAATGTATACATCGTCCCGAGCGAAGCGCCACCGGCTGGGATCGGCGAGCCCGGGTTGCCTCCTTTTGCCCCGGCGGTTTGCAACGCTATCTTCGCCGCCACCGGCAAGCGCATCCGTGAATTGCCGCTCGCAAAGGCGGGACTCGCATAGTTTTTGCGGAGAGCGCTTGCAGAAAAAACTGTTTTTCGCAGCCCCGATGATTTTTTCGCTCGTCCTGCCATGTGCCGCGCAGCGAAAACCGGTTCTACCTCAGATTGATCTGCCGCATCCCTACTATTTTCGCGAAATGTATTTGCCGCAACTGACCAGCGGGCCGAGTAGCGTAGCGTGGTCGCCGGATTCGAAGGAACTTGTGTATTCGATGGCCGGATCGTTGTGGCGGCAAGAGCTCGACTCAAAAACCGCGCAACAACTGACGGACGGCCCCGGGTACGACTACCAGCCAGACTGGTCTCCAGACGGAAAAAATGTTGTATACGTTTCGTACCAAAAAGACGCCATTGAGTTGTGGCTGCTGGACTTGGCGACGGGAAAGACGGAGCAACTCACCAGCGGGGGCGCAGTGAATGTGGAACCGCGCTGGTCTCCCGACGGAAAGCACATTGCCTTCGTCTCGACTTCCTACAACAAGCGCTTTCATATTTTCCGCGCCGACGTGCGCGGCGGAAAGCTTGAGAATGTCGTGCGGCTTACGGGCGAAACGAAGAGCGATCTTCCCCGCTACTACTACAGCGCCTACGACATGGAAATCAGTCCGGTGTGGACGCGCGACGGCCGGGAGATCCTCTTCATCTCCAACAAAGGGCACATCCACGGAACTGGTGGCTTCTGGCGTATGAAAGCGGAGCCAGGAGCGGAAGCCCGCGAAATCCATTACGAAGAAACAAACTGGAAAGCGCGGCCTGATTTTTCGCCCGACGGCTCGCGCATGGTCTACAGCTCCTACCTCGGCCGCCAGTGGCACCAACTCTGGGTGATGCCCGCAAACGGCGGCGACGCTTTTCCCATTTCCTATGCGTCGGAAGACAAGGATTCAGACTTCTACGACTACACAAGAAACAACAGCGGATGGGACGAGACTTATGTGCGCTGGTCTCCGAATGGAAAGCAACTGGCATTCATCTCCAATCGGAGCGGAAACACTACGCTCGGCCTTCAGGACATTCCTGGAGGGCATCAGCAAGAACTAAGAACCGAAAAGAGACAGTACCTGCATCAGCGCGCACACCTTGAGATCTCCGTGAGCGATCTCTCCACAAGCTCAGAAATGGCGCGCATTTCCGTTACTGACGAAAGTGGCCGCTTCTGGGCTCCCAGAGACTGCTGGATCCATGCGGATGATGGCTTCGATCGGCGCCAAGCGAGTTACGAAGCGCACTACTTCTACGACACACGAGAGTCCTACTCCGAAGATAGGGGGATCGACCTGCCTCCCGGCAAGATCACCGTGGAAGTGCTGAAGGGATTCAAGTACAAGCCCGAACATCGAACGATAACGTTGAAGGCCGGCGAGAGCGAAGAGTTGAAAGTGGAATTGAAGCCGCTTGGCTGGCCTTCGGAGACCTGGGGCCGTTGGGTCAGCGGCGACCTGCATGTACACATGAACTATGGGGGCACTTATGTGAACGACGCCGCTAATCTTGAGAATCAAGCCGAGGCGGAAGACTTGGAGGTCATCAACAATCTCATCGTCAATAAAGAGCAGCGCTTTCCGGATATTTCTTATAGAAAGCGGCAGGTCGATGGCGATCAGGATGCGTTAATCGTACACGGCCAGGAGTTTCATACGAGTTATTGGGGGCACCGCGGGTTGCTGAATCTCAAGGATCATCTTCTGCTGCCGGGCTATGCGGGATATCCAAATACGGCCGCGGCAAGCTTGTATCCCATGAATGCCGACGTATACGACATGGCGCACGCGCAAGGCGCGCTGGTGGGAGCGGTGCATCCGTTTGACACAGTGCCGGATCCGTTCGCCAATCCGCCGCAACGGATCACCGACGAACTTCCCATCGATGTAGCGCTGGGAAAACTCGATTACATGGAGATTGTCGGCTTCAGCGATCATCGATCGACGGCGGCCGTATGGTACAAGTTGCTGAATCTCGGATTTCGCATTCCCGCTGGGGCGGGCACGGATGCCACTGCGGATTACGCGGCCCCAATCCGCGGCCAAGTCGGAATGGATCGCATTTATGCCTGGGTGCCGGAGTGGCCGTTGAATGTCGAGCTTTGGTTCGAGGCGCTGAAAAAAGGACGGACCTTTGCGACGAACGGACCATTGCTCGAATTCACACTGGGAGGGCAGCGCGTCGGCGATGAACTGAAATTCGCCGGGCCGCAGGCGGCGGTTCCCTTCACCGCGAAGTTGCGGTCCATTGTTCCGGTGGATCATCTCGAACTCGTTTGCAACGGGCGCGTGGTGCAATCGTTTTTGCAGGATGGACCAAAAGATTCCGCCGACGCCAAGGGCGCTGTCCCAATCAAAGAGAGCGGCTGGTGCGTGTTGCGTGCCTCGAGCGACAAGGCGGAATACCCGGTGCTGGACAACTACGCTTATGCCGCAACCAGTCCGATCTACGTGACGGTAGGCGGAAAACCGCCGCATTCGCCGGAAGATGCGAAATATTTTTCGGCGTGGATCGATCGCGTGCTGGACACCACCTCACGCTACCCGCACTGGAATTCCCCCGAAGAAAAAGAACACGTCCTGCAGAAACTTCGCGAAGCCAAACAAGTCTTCGAAAAAATGTTTTAGCTTCCCCCCGAAGCGGGCGGGGGCAATTACCTTTGATGCGCCAAGGGCGATGTTTCGCTTGTCTGCTCTGCATCCAAGCTCCAACATGAACTGAACTGGAGTGGTCGGTCTTGGGAGCTCTATGGACTTGGTGCTTGGAATTCAGCATCTTGACGTTTCGTATCGCTCGCGCGAAGGGTACCTGCGCCCCGCGTTAACCGGCGTGAGCTTTGGGATGAAGCCGCGCGAAATACTTGGGGTGCTCGGTGAATCGGGGTCGGGCAAGAGCACACTTGCGACGGCGATTGTGCGACTTCTTCCACCAAATGCCCACATCACTAAGGGCGCCGTCCATTTTGAAGGGAAGGATCTTCTTCAGGCAGAGTTGCAAGAATTGCGGCCAATCCGCGGCGGGCGCATTTCGTTGATTTTTCAAGAGCCGTCTCTGGCGCTCCATCCAACGCTGCGCGTTGGCGAACAGGTTCGCCAGGTGCTGGCGGCACATGCAGCGGCAAGCAAGAGCGCTCTACGCGAGAAAACGCTACAGGTGCTTGCAACGGTGTTCCCTGAAGAGGCGGAGCGCATTTCGCGGTCGTATCCACACCAGCTCAGCGGAGGGCAGCGGCAGCGCGTGCTGATCGCGCAAGCTATCGCTTGCGGCCCACGGGTAATCATCGCGGACGAGCCGACGGCATCGCTCGACCCCACGACGCAAATGGAAATCCTTGGCGTGTTTCGAACGCTCAAAGAAAAGCTGGGGCTTGCGATGATCTTCATCACGCACAATCCGGCTTTGCTCGCGGACTTCGCGGATCGCGTGATGGTCCTCTACGGCGGGCGGGTCATCGAATTGGGCCCAGCCGCGACCGTACTGGCGTCGCCCCGGCATCCCTACACCAAGGCTCTCTTTCAGTCCATTCCCTCGAGTCTTGAGGGGCGAGACAATAGCCGCAAGACAAGGCTGCCTGCGATTGCTGGCGACTGGTCGCCTATGTCTTCCAGACAGGAGGAGTGTTCCTTCGCGCCAAGATGTGCGGAGAGAATGGATGTGTGTAGCGCTCGCGAGCCCGAACTGGTGAGCTTGAGTGAGACTCATACGGTTTCCTGCTTCAAATATGAAGAGTGAAGAATCCATCGCCGACCAGGACGCGCGGCCAATTTTGAAGGTCGCGAGCCTGGCGAAACGCTACACAAAGCGAAGCCTCGGCGGCCGGCGGGAAGAACTGTTTGCATTGAACGGCATCGACTTCTCCATTCTTCCGGGGACGACGCTGGCGGTGGTTGGGGAATCCGGATCAGGAAAAAGCACGCTAGCACTCTGTGTGGCATGTCTGGAGCGGCCGACATCCGGGAGCATCTGGTTTGAAAATAGAGACGTCGTCACGTTGGCAGAAAATGAGCGGCGCGAGATACGTCCACAAATACAGCTGGTTTTTCAGGATCCGGCGAATTCTCTGAATCCGAGATGGAATGCTCTCCAGATACTCATCGAACCGTTCGTCTTGCAGAAAACTATCAAGAATGGGGAGAGGAAGGAACGGGCTTTTTCGTTGCTGGAACGGGTTGGTCTTTCTTCGCAGATTGCGGGGAGGCTTCCCTCTGAGTTAAGCGGCGGCCAGCGCCAGAGGCTGGCGATCGCCCGGGCACTGACCCTGGAGCCGAAGCTGCTCATTCTTGACGAGGCACTCTCGGCTCTCGATTGTTCCGTACAAGCCCAGATCGCAAATCTTTTGATGGAGCTACAAAGTTCACTTGGAATGACCTATCTCTTTATCACGCACGACCTCGCGATGGCGGCGCAATTGGCCGACGAAATCGCGGTGATGAGTCGCGGCCGGATCGTGGAGCATGGCTCTGCGGAGGAAGTCCTGCGAGAGCCCAAGCACGAATCCACGCGACACCTCCTCGCCGCGGTGCCTAGAATCCCACGCACGCCGAGTTCGGTGATTGGCTGATTATGCGCTATCTCCTTCGCCGAACCGTGCACGCCCTTTTTCTAGTACTCGGTGTTTCGATCCTCGCTTTCCTGTTTACGGCGCTGGCACCTGGAAACTACTTCGACGAGATGCGCCTAAATCCACAAATTTCTCCCGAGGCAGTGGCCGCGCTGCGAGCCCAATACGAACTCGACCGGCCGCTTCCTCTGCGTTACTTATCCTGGATGAACTCCGTGCTTCACGGTCAGATGGGATACTCGTTTGCGTACAATAGCCCTGTCGCGCCAATTCTATTCGCGCGTGCGCGAAATACGCTGCTTCTCACGATTACCGCCACGCTGATAGCCTGGGCTATCGCTCTACCGCTTGGAATTTGGAGCGCCGAGCGATTTGGACGTTTGCCGGACCGCTTGCTCACGTGGGCGACGGCAGCGCTTTTGATTGTCCCCGATCTCGCGCTCACTTTGGGCCTCCTCGTACTCGCCGTTAGGACAGGCTGGTTTCCGACGGGGGGCATGACCTCTCTCGATTTTGGGAGCCTTCCACCGGGCGGCAAACTTCGCGACCTCGCGTTGCACATGACGTTACCGGTTGTGGCACTCGTGCTATCAGCGCTGCCTCTACTCATAAGACATGTCCGCGCGGCAGTGGCCGAAGTTCTCGACGCCCCGTTCATGCTCGCCGCAAAAGGGCACGGTATCCCCAGACGCACGCTGCTTTACCACTACGCTCTGCGCGCAGCAGCGAATCCGCTCATTTCTCTCTTCGGTTTCAGCATCGGCGCGTTGTTGAGCGGATCGTTGCTCATCGAAGTCGTGATGAGCTGGCCGGGCCTCGGACCGCTTTTGTTAGAGTCGATCCTGTCGCGTGATCTCTACGTGGTCATCGGAGGGGTGCTGCTCTCCACGCTGTTTCTTGTGAGTGGCAATTTCCTCGCCGATATTCTTCTCTATTGGGCTGATCCTCGAATCCGCACGGAAAGCGGAGTCCGGTGAGCGCCCCGCGCACTTTCGTCAAGTGGCTTGTCACTCTCGGCTCGCTCCACGCGATTGTGGTTTGCGCCGGTTTTTTCACTCCCTACGACCCCATCGAGCAGGATCGCAAGAATCCGTACTTCCCGCCGATGCGACTTCATCTCGTGGACGAGCAAGGGCGTCTCCACCTGCGCCCGTTTGTGTATGCGCTGAAATTGAGAGCAGGGACGTTTGATCAATACGAGCCGGACACTAGCCAATCCGTTCCGGTGAAGTTCTTTAAGAGCGGCGCCCGCTACCGGCTGCTTGGATTCGTGCCGTCGCGGATCCACCTATTCGGCTCTGAGGGCACGCGTATTTGTTTGCTCGGAACGGATGCCTACGGCCGAGATCAATTCTCCCGGCTTCTGTATGGCGGCCAGATATCGCTACTCGCTGGAATCCTGGGAGCGGGATGTACGTTATCCATTGGCTTGTGCGTGGGCGCAGCAGCAGGTTACTTCGGCGGCTGGAGGGACAACGCCCTGATGCGTGCAGCCGAGGTGTTTCTAGCACTGCCTTGGCTCTACCTGCTCTTCGCTCTTCGCGCTTTCCTGCCGCTATCCGTTAGCCCATTGAAAGCCTTTTTTCTGATTGTCGCGGTCATTGGAGCGGTGGGATGGGCCCGTCCGGCGCGACTCGTACGTGGAGTTGTCCTCAGCGCCAAGGAGCGCGATTTTGTTCGCGCGGCACGAGGCTTCGGCGCAAGCGACTTCTATTTGCTGCGACGACATATCCTGCCGGAAACATCTAGCGTCCTTTTGACGCAAGCCGCAATTCTTATCCCCCAGTTTGTGCTGGCCGAAATGACGCTCTCGTTTCTCGGGCTCGGTGTGCCGGAACCCACCCCAAGCTGGGGAAATCTCCTCTCCAGTCTTCAGCAGTACAGCGTCTTGGTCTCTTACTGGTGGATGTACATACCTGCAATGGCGATGGTGCCGTTCTTTCTAGGATACCTAGGGTTAGCGAGTTCATTGCAGGAGCGGCTGGAGCCGTACAAGATAGAGAGGAGGATTCCCGGGGGCCTGGCGTGAATAACCGAAGAGCAATACCCTTCTATCGCCGGATTTTCCTTGCTCTATCTGCCGTTTTTTTACTCTTGCCCGGCCCGGGCACTGCCTATCCGCAACAAAAACTCCCCAAGGAAGAATTGCTGGTCTTGCCTGGCGAAGTGGGCAAGACGGGAGGCCGGCTCGTCGTCGCGCTGCGCGGGGAGCCAAAAACACTAAATCCATTGATAGCTGCTGATACGCGATCCCGGGAGGTCATCGGTATCATGCAAGCCGACCTCGTCCATATTAATCGTGCAACGCAACTCACCGAATCTGCGTTGGCCAAGTCCTGGAAGATCTCGGCTGACGGCCTTCAATACACGGTCGTCCTCCGGCAGGGGCTCAAGTTTTCGGACGGCCAGCCTCTTGATGCCGATGATGTTCTATTCACCTTTCGCGTGTACCTCGACGAAAGCGTGCATGCCCCGCAGCGCGACCTCCTGATTATCGGCGGAAAGCCAATCACCGTCCGCAAGCTGGATGCGAGGACTGTAGTCTTCCAGCTACCCGAAACTTACGGCGTTGGCGAAAGGTTATTCGACGGCTTGGCGATTCTGCCCAGGCACCTTCTGGAGAAACCATATCAGGAAGGAAAGCTCGGCCAGATCGGCACGCTCGCAACCGCAGCGAATCAATGGGCGGGACTAGGTCCTTTTCGATTGAAAGAGTATGTTGCCGGGCAGCGGCTGGTGCTTGAACGAAATCCCTATTATTGGAAAACCGATGTCAAAGGGAATCGCCTGCCCTATGCGGATGAACTCGCATTCTTATTCGTGCCAAATGCCGACGCACAAGTCCTGAAGTTTCAATCTGGCGAGACGGACGTGATCGCTCCGCTGGGAGCGGAAAACTTTTCCGTTTTATCGCGTCAGCAGAGGGGCTACACAATGACGGATGCCGGGCCGGGACTGGAATATAACTTTCTTTTCTTCAACCTGAACGACCTTGGCGAAAAGGCCTCAGCTGAACTGGCACGCAAACAAAAATGGTTCCGTGAAGTGAAATTCCGCCAAGCAGTTTCGGCTGCTGTGGACCGGGAGGCTATCGTTCGTCTGGTCTATCAGGGGCGCGGCACTCCGCTGTGGGGACTTGTCGCGCCGGGGAACCGCCGGTGGGGAAATCAGAGGCTCGCTCATCCACCTCGGTCGCTGGAACGGGCGCGCACGCTACTCAAAGAGGGAGGATTCTCCTGGAGCAATGGGGCGGACGGAGAATCCACTCTTTTGGATTCCGACCGCAAGCCGGTGGAGTTCTCCATCCTCACGAGTTCATCCAATGCGGACCGCGCGAAGATGGCGACGCTCATCCAGGACGACTTTAAGCAGCTTGGAATACGTGCACAGGTTGTACCGTTGGAATTTCGCTCTTTGTTGGACCGCGTTACCCAAACAAAGGAATACGACGCGTGCGTTATGGGTATTGCCAGCTTTGACGCCGACCCGAATTCCGACATTAATGTTTGGCTCTCCAGCGGGGGAACGCATCTTTGGAATCCATCGCAGGCACATCCCGCCACTGCATGGGAAGCGGAGATTGACCGCCTATTCGGTGAACAAATGAGCGCGCGCACGTTCGAGCAGCGCAAAAAGCTCTATGACCGCGCGCAGGAAATTCTCGCGGAGAACCAGCCGATGATCTTTCTGGCGAGCCCGGACATCCTGGCGGGCGCAAAGAACTCGGTCGGTAATTTTCATCCGGCCGTTCTCGAACCGTACGTACTCTGGAATGTGGAACAGCTATATGTCAAGAGCGGACAGGAGAACGCCACTCGATGAGTCCGGTCATGACCAAGGCGCTGAAGAAGCCGCCGGCCGCGTGGAATGACACCAGACTCGTGAAAGAGTGTCTTTCCGGAAATGAAGAGGCCTGGTCCCAGCTGATTGACAAGTACAAAGCGCTTATTTACTCGATCCCGGTGAAATACGGCCTGACACAGCAGGAAGCCGCGGACGTTTTTCAGGCGACGTGCGTGGAGCTTCTTGTGCGACTGCCGGAATTGCGGGAACCTCGCGCGCTGCCCAAGTGGCTGATGCAGGTGGCTCATCACGAGTGCTACCGCTTGAAGCGGCTGAATCAACGCGTGGTGAGCCGGGATGCGGAGCCGGATTTGCCCGAGCCGGAAACACCGGCAATCGCGGAAAGCCTGGTTCAGCAGACCCAGGAAGAACAGATGCTGCGCGAGGCAATGGCGGCGTTGACGCCACAATGCCGGCGGCTGGTCGAGCTGCTGTTTTTTGAAATACCCTCGCGGCCCTATATAGAGGTTGCCGCGGAGCTCGGCCTGGCTGTGGGCTCCATCGGATTTACACGCCAGAAATGCATCGAGCGGCTGCGGCGCCAACTCGAGGAACTGGGTTTTTGCTGATGCCCGCCACTCTCGCGAAAAATTCAAGCGAGGCGCTGATGGCCGAGCTGGGGCAATTGTCCAGCGAACCGGCACGCCGCAAATTTCTTGCGAAACACAAGAGCTTGATACGCCAGGAAATTGTCGAACAACTGGCAAAACTCGTCGTCCAAAGGGTCCGGGTAAGCACACAAGAAGCGCTTCACCTGGCTGAGGCCGCCGTGCTTATCGCGAAACGATTGCGCCGCAAAGACGCCCTGGCGCTCAGTCTGCGCGCAAAGGCAAATGCTCTCTATTCCTCCGGCGAAAATCGTGCCGCGGTCGAGCACCATCAACAGGCTTTCCAGCTGTACGAGAAGCTGGGCATTTGGAATGAAGCCGCGCGGACTTTGAGCAGCTCGATCCAGCCGATGATCCTTCTGGGCGAATACGACAAGGCGTTCGAAGCGGCCGAACGCGCGCGGGAGATTTTTGCGCGCCTCGACGATCACTGGCGCCTGGCTCGGCTGGAAATCAACGTCGGCAACATCTACCACCGCCAGGACCGGTTCGAAGAATCCATCGCGCAGTACGAGCGCGCCTATACCGGCCTGATGCCCTACAAAGACACGGAGGGAATCGCCGTTGTCCTCAGCAACATGGCCGTTTGCCTGATCAGCCTGAACGATTTCCCGCGCGCCCTGGCCACGTACCAGGGGGCGCGCTCCTTCTGCCTGGAAAACAACATGCCGCTTCTGGTGGCGCAGGCGGATTACAACATCGCGTACCTCTACTACTTGCGCGGGGAGTACAGCCGCGCGATCGAAGCGCTGTACGCAGCCCGGCGCGCGTGCGAAGCCACGGGCGATGCTTACCACTTCGCGCTCTGCCATTTGGACCTCTCCGATATCTACCTGGAACTGAACCTCAGCGAAGAAGCGCGAGAAATGGCGCACGAAGGATTCCTGCGATTCGAGAAGCTGGGGATGGGCTACGAGGCCGCGAAAACACTCGCGAACGAAGCAACGGCGTACGGCCAGCAGGGCAAGACCGTCCAGGCATTGGAGCGTTTCACAAAAGCGCGGGAAATGTTTGCCCGGGAAAAAAATCTCGTTTGGCCCTGGCTGATTGATTTGTACCAGAGCTTATTGCTCTTCCATGAAGGACGTCAATTTGAGGCTCGGCGGCTCTGCGTAGCGGCCGCTGCTTTTTTCGATCAGTCAGCACTCGCGGGGAAAGCGGTACTGGCGCACCTGTTGCTCGCACGGATCGCTTTGCAAGTGGAGGACCCGGCGGAGGCGCAAAAGCAAACGAGCGAATCTCTCGCGCGGCTGAAGGGAGTGCAGTCTCCCGTCCTGGCCTATCAAGCGCACTTGCTCGAGGGACAGATCGCGCAAGCAGCCAACAACCGCGCGGCGGCACACGCCGCCTATCTGGAGGCGCGGAAAGCGCTGGAGGCTTTGCGCAGCCGGCTGCAAGGCGAAGAGCTGAAAATCTCTTTTCTCAAAAACAGAATGCAAGTTTATGAAGCGCTGGTGGACTTGTACATTGCGGGAGACGCAACAACCGCATCCACCGAAGAAGCGCTAGCCTGCATGGAAGCAGCGAAATCGCGCAGCATGATCGAAATGATCTTTCAGAGCGGGCAGAGTCTTCCGCTGGGAGACTCGGGGCAAAGCGATCTCGTCCGCAGAATCAGAGACCTGCGCGAAGAACTCAATTGGTATTATCACCGCATCGAACTCGAACAGCTTCGTCCCGAAGAAAAAACCCATCAAAGGCTCGAAACTCTGCAAGAAAATGCGCAGTTGCATGAGAAAGAGCTGCTGCGAACCTTGCGCGAGCTTCCGGCGCACGAACGGGAAAACGCCACGCTGGAAGCTCCCGCGGATTTTTCTCTCGAGAAACTGCAAGCGGATCTCCCGCGGGACGCAACTCTGATTGAATACTTTTCGGCGGGAGACCGAATCGTCGCCGCCGTCGTTACGCGCACGGAAATCCAGATCCTGCCCGTGACGGTGCTTTCCCGGGTCGCTCATTTTCTCCAATTGTTACGATTTCAGCTCTCGAAGTTTCGCATGGGAAGCGAATACATCCTGCGATTTGAAGAACCGCTTTTGCGTGCCACGCACAGCCACCTGGAATCCCTTTATAGCGAGCTCATTGCGCCGTTGAGGCCGCTCTTGCAGGGAAAGCACCTTGTTATCGTGCCCCACGGGCCGCTCCATTTCCTGCCGTTCCACGCATTGCGGAATGGAGAAGAGTATCTGTGCGATGCCTTCACAATTTCCTACGCTCCCAGCGCGACGGTTTTTTCCGCGTGCCAGGAAAAACGGACAAGCGAGAATACGAGTTCTCTCGTTTTGGGAATTGCCGACGAGCGAGCCCCCCAGATCCTGCAGGAAGCCCAATCCGTGGCAAAGCATCTACCGCAGTCAACTCTTCATCTTGGAGAGCAAGCCACGTCTTCCGTGCTTCGCGAAGAGGGTGCGCAGTGCGGGGTGGTCCATATCGCCACGCACGGAATCTACCGGCAAGACAACCCCATGTTTTCAGGGATCCGGCTGGGAGACGGGTATCTGAATCTGTATGACCTTTACCAAATGAGATTGAACGCAAAGCTGGTAACCCTGAGCGGGTGCGCCACGGGAATGAATTTTGTTGCCGCCGGCGACGAATTATTGGGACTGCAGCGAGGTCTCTTCTGTGCTGGGGCGACGACGTTGTTGCTCTCGTTGTGGGACGTCCATGATCAAAGCACTTCGCAATTGATGCAGCGCTTCTACCAGGAATATTTGCGAACCGACCACATGGCCGGAGCGCTTCAGCACGCGATGCAAGAACTTCGAAGCCAACATCCACACCCCTATTTCTGGGCACCGTTCGTTCTGGTCGGCAAACTCACTGATTCTGCAAGCCTTAGCTAATTCCCCAGACTCCTATATTTATTCCCTGCCTGCCTCCCCTTATGCCACGAGGGTGATAGACCGTCCCATCCACTGGGGAGTGCTGGGTCGCAGAAAGGAATCTGGGGGGAAGAGATGGAACACTTTACGACTGAGAAGTGGATCGATTTCGTGAATCAGGCCGTGGGCTCTAACGAGAGCCAGTTGATGAAGCAACACCTGGAGCAAGGCTGCAAACGCTGTATGAAAACAGTTTCGATATGGCAGAAAGTTCAGCAATCGACGGCTTCGGAGGCAAATTATCAGCCTCCCGAGGGCGCCGTCAGACTCGCCAAGGCAGCGTTTGCAGGAGCCGCGATGGCGGGTCAAAGAAAGGGAGCGGGCAGCCGGGTCAAAGTTCTCTTCGACAGTTTTCTGCAGCCGGTTTTCGAAGGAGCTCGATCGGCAGGAGTCGGTACAAGACAAATGCTCTATCGCGCGGACCCATTTCAGATCGATGTTCAGGTAGAGGCCAAGCCTGGCAGCAGCCGCATTGTCGTAACCGGCCAGATGCTGGACCTGAGCAGTCCGGGAATCATCGCGCGCGACACCCGCATACTTCTTTCCAACATGCGGGGACAGGTAGTGCACATGGCCGCGAATCAGTTCGGGGAGTTTAGCGGAGAAATTGAAAACAGCGGAGACCTGCAGATGACGTTTGCGAGCCCCGGAGGCCAGCCGATTGTGATTTCGCTCCGGGAAGCGCTGGGCCGTCTGCCCGAGGAGATGGCATGAAAGCCAGTGTTTTCATGCAGTTGCAGAACATCGCCGCCTTGGTACGGAAGTACCAAGCCCGCTGGGAGTTTTGTTTAGACAGGAAGGCACACTCGTACTATTTGCGCAAAACATCTGCTCTCTGAAAATAAGAGGGCAAACAACCGCTAATAGCCGAGTAATTCAATTGTGGGAGAACCCAAAGGGGTTGAAACTATGAAACGCATCACACTCATTGTCGCGATGATCGTTCTCACCCTCGGCGCTGCAAAGCCGGCGGCCGCTCAGAACCGCTACATCGTGCGCACCAACGGCGGCTTGTCCTCCGTCCTGAATCTTTGCAATCTCCTGAAGTGTCAGGTGCAGGGTGGGTTGGACGGCCAGGTTGGCCAGACCTTCCTGGTGACCTCCTCAAACAATCTGCTCGGAAACCTGGTGAACGGCGCTCTCAATTTCGTGGAATCGTTGCTCGGAATCGTGAGCATTGAGGCGGATCACCTCCTGCCTATCCCGCAGGCGCCGCTTCCCAACATTCCGTCGGGCCTGTACGACACGGCCCCGGTGAACTACTACGGCACGATTGCTTGGCACGGTTACGTGGCGCAGCCGGCGACTCAGATCATCCGTCTTGCGGATGCGCAGAATGGCTTTCGGATCGGTGGTACAGGCATCGTGGCTGTGATTGACACAGGTGTGGACGTTAACCACCCCGTTCTTTACCCGGTGCTCTTGCCGGGTTATGACTTTACGAGGAATCAGCCAGGCGCTTCCGAATGGCTTGATGTGTCCGGTCTGCAAAACGGCTACATCGACACCAACACCCAGGATCAGCAGCCCGGCTACGTGCAGCAGTCCACCGCTGCCGTTCTGGATCAATCCACCGCCGCTGTTTTGGATGACAAGGACTACGCGGCATTCGGTCACGGCACGATGACTTCCGGTCTGATTCACCTCGTGGCACCCAGGGCCAAGATCCTTCCCCTCAAAGCCTTCTCGTCCGATGGCACTGGCTATCTTTCGAACATCGTCGCGGCTCTCTATTACGCTGTTCAACACAAAGCAAACGTCGTGAACATGAGCTTCGACCTGGCCTCTTCTTCGCCTTCGCTGAATCAGGCGGTGGCCTATGCGAATAAGGCAGGAGTGGTTCTAGTCGCAGCGGCTGGGAACGAAAGCACCAACGCTGCGGTCTACCCCGCCGCCTTGAATAGCTACGTCGTGGGCATTGCCTCAACGACGAATTGGGACAGTCGGTCTACCTTCTCCAACTACGGCGCAGTGGACGTATGGATCGCTGCTCCGGGAGAAAACATCGTCAGCACCTTTCCGGGCGGGACCTATGCGAGCGCATCGGGCACTTCCTTCAGTTCGCCGATCGTCGCGGGCACGGTGTCTTTGATGCTCAGCGCCAAACAGCAGTCCGTCAACCAATCGCAAGCTTCCAAGGCCCTGTCGAACGCGCGGCAACTTACTCCCGACCTGAACCATGGCCGCCTGAACGTCTACCAGGCGATTTCGGCCTGGGTCAACACCTGGCAGTAGTCATGTCCATCTGTGAATCTCCGGCGCCCACCAGGGGCTCACTCTCGTTGAAGGCGCCGGAGTTGCTGCGCATCAAGCAGCTCGAAGAACAGACTTCCGCCCTTCGCAATTCAGTGATCTGCGCTTTCAACCAGCTGCTCGACCTGAAGGATCTCAATACCGGCGTTCACAGCACCCGATTGGCGGAATGGGGTATGCGCGTCGGACAGGAGCTCGGCCTGGAAGAAGCCGAACTTCAAAATCTGGAAGTTGCCGCGCTGCTGCACGACATCGGCAAGGTGGGAATTCCGGATGCCATTCTTCGAAAACCTGGGCGTCTTGATCCGGAAGAATATGCGCTAATGAAAAAACACCCGGAATATGGGTGGGCCGTATTGCGCATGCTGCCTGGGTTTGAACGCGCCGCTCTCGACATTCTTCACCATCACGAGTCCTTCGATGGCAAGGGCTATCCCGCTGGATTGAGAGACACGGAGATTCCGATCGTTTCGAGAATCGTCTGCGTCATCGATGCGTTCGACGCTATGGTTTCCTCCCGCCCCTATCGCAAAGGACTGCCATTCCAGGAAGCCGTAAGACGGCTCAACGAGGCAAGCGGCACTCAGTTTGACCCGCTTGTCGTCCAATCCTTCCTCTCGTTCGCGGAAGCAGAAATGTCTCCTGTCTTCGCCGCTGCCGGCACATCGGTTTCCTCGGCTCTATAGGCACATCACCCAAGCTACCGCGCGAAGTAGTTAAGTTGCTCGATATGAAGGAAGTCAATCGTATCTGGGGAACTACGGTATGAACTAGGCGCGTAAGCTAGCAGACCCGGATCCCGCACGCTAAACAGGCCGCGATTCGATTCTTGGAAAAGCAGGTGATGGAGTAAGTGTTGGAGGAGACAGGGCACAAAATCGGGCGCTATCCCGGAACGATGCGCGAGCAAGATGCGGCCAAGTCATTGAAAAGACTTGGTGGGCCCGCTAGGATTTGAACCTAGGACCAACGGATTATGAGTCCTACCTAATAGCAGTTATCTTGTTGGTTTGCCGTGCCTTAGCATTCTCTTGATAGTCGGTTTTAGCTCTATTTCGGCAGCAGTTGTTCCCAAGTTGTTCCCAACTTTTGGGGTGAACCCCTATGTTCAAAACGGAGCGGTTTCGCGGAAGTGTGTTGGGGCATTCTGTCAGAATGAAAAGGAAAGAACTCACGCCAGAACAGTTATCCTCGGTCCCTTGTCCTACATGTGGTGTCGCTGCCGGGGAGCGTTGCGTTCTGCATTCGGGTGCTCCGCGCTCGGAACCACACGTAGACCGGAAGTTTGCCGCTGCCGAGGCTATCGAGAAGAAATGAATCCCGCCCTGGTCATAGGTGTTGATAAATTCATTTCCTACCAGTAATCGGCCCTGGCAGTGGCGGTCAAGTCCTAGTAAGTCGCAAACCGGACATCCGATAAGCATTTGCCCAATAAGCGCGTATCGGCAGAGGGGAAGCATTAGACTAGAGCGCGTTTATCGACCACAAACTCGTCGAGAGAAGCCTTAGTATCTAAGTCTCAGCAGCTTTGAGAGGTGCACGGTGAAGCCACTCTCCTTGGATGTTCTGCGACTATTCGGAGCAATGATGGAGGATCGCTTGGACCTGCATGTGCTCTTCGAGGCAGCGGGCAACGATCCTGAACAACGGCTACGCGTGCTCGATGCCGTTGATGAGTTGGTACGCGCAGGCATGCTGGACGCGTGCGGTGGCGACTTCTACGCGATGACCGAGAAGGGCAAAGAAGCAGTCGCGCAGTCTTGAGTAAAGAGCAACACTTGTTCGTTCATCAGGGACTGGCACTACTTCTTTGAAAGCTCGACATGAAAATGGCTCTCAACATCTTCACGATTAAGTGGCTTTCTTGCTCTGGTCAGTACAACAGAATAGACGACTTCATTACCTGCAAGCTGCGCGGTAATAAATGTCCAGTCTTCTGACATTTCTTGGCAGCTGAATTTCACTGTTCTACCGTCATCAAGCGTTTTGATCCACTCTTCGTCTGACATGTGCGCAGTTCCTCACGCGAGGTCAGTCTGTGCCGCAAGTATACGTCGGTCGGTCCGAGAAATTGCGTCGGGTGGTGTTCACATGCGGAGGCTCGTATACTCCCCAAATGGGAGGAACAGATGTATCCAGGCTATCAGCCCAAGCCGGACGATGTGTTCCATGCTGTGGGCTATACCACCAGGGACATCTCGGATAACACTCATTTCCGACTTCATGGTATTTCTGACCGCGTGAGGATGGAGAATGAAAACCTGTGGCGACAACTCGGTCCGCTGGTACGCGCGATGCAGTCGGGCAAGGTCAAGCGCGAGTTCGTCGAAGTGTTATCTGTTGACCCGTTTCTGGGCAATTACGAAATGCCTTACACAGGGCCGAATAAGGAGATGTTCCTGTCTATTGAGTACCTGAGCGATGCCGCTTTTCGCCTTTGCCACGAGTATGGGATACGGCACCCGGCCGTCATCGAGAAGGTCAAAAGAGCCAACATTCCAGGGAATCACGGCATTACCCTTCGAACCGTCCATTACAGCCGAATTTGAAACCTGCGCTTCGGCCTGGCCTCACGTGCCGGGGCCAGATTTTGCTGTGGACTAGTTTGATCGGGAAACAATAAACTTCGCTCCCTGCGGAAGCGTAACTGTGTTTGGTGTGCCGCAAACCGGACAGATTAGGCTCACCTTTGTCTCTGGTATTTCATCCGGGGGCTCGGTTGCGCTGGAAACTTTGAATGTCTTCACACAGTTTGTGCACGCGTAAACTCTCTCCATCGAGGTTCCTTTGTGAAGCTGCGGTTTGACCCCTAGGCCGAATCCGTTGGGGAAGGGTGCGTCAAGCAGACTAAACAGTGCAATTCGTAACCGAGATGTGCATACCGTCCCTGAGGCGTTGTTACCCAATGCCGATGGGTCCAAGGCGGATTGTGCCGGACATGCTGCTGATGCCCGCATTCAAGATCAGCAACCCAGTCGAGGCATTCGTCTAAATGAAAATCCACGATTTTGCGGGGAACACCCACCGCTTGTGCTTGGAAGGATTTCATCGATGATCCACAACGCACATTGTACGCTCTTTGTTCTTACCGGTGTCGAACTGCCACGGCTCGACGCGAGTCCCATCCTTGGGATTCGGCAAGAACTGGTCTTGTTGGCACCATACGCGTCCGTATCGCCGCCTCTCCTTTTGCACAGAAGACTGTTTCGATTCTCCTTGACACCCACATTCTCAGGGAACAAGCTCCTGGTGAGGTTTCGCCGGTTGAGGCGAGACTCCCGCTCTCTAGTCCGAGCGCAGTTCCGTTAACAGTTAAGCTCCGCATCGAGCGCCAAGAGGGCAGTACGTACTCGGCTCGTTTTTCTCCGCTCACGTGAGGCCTAACCTTCGGTCCGACGTACTGAACTGCACCCCCAAAACCGCAGCGGTTCCAGGCCACAGCACTCGAGTCTCGACTCGCTTCTTGCGAGGTTGAATTTCGCATTTCTCAAAAAGGAGAACACCCCCATGTCAGAACATAACAAAGCTACCGTCCGTCGTTTGGTTGAAGAACTCTGGAACAAGGGCAATCTGTCGGTGGCAGACGAGCTCTTTGCTCCCACCTACGAACATCATGACGCCTCGACGCTCGATTTTGGGCGCGGCCCGGAGGGTGAAAAGAAGAGAGCGACTCTCTACCGCACTGCTTTTCCCGACCTTCATTTGATGATCGGGGACATCCTTGCCGAAGGCGAAACAGTAATGACCCGTTGGTCTTGTCGCGGTACCCACAAAGGGGATCTCAGCGGGATTGCGCCAACGGGAAAGCAGTTCACCATCTCCGGGGTGACCATCGCCCGCTTCGCTGGCAGCAAGATCGTGGAAGGCTGGGTCAACTGGGACGCTCTCGGCCTGATGCAGCAGCTCGGCGTTGTCCCTGAGCCCGCCAAAGCCAAGGCCGTCGCAAACTAACCGTCCGGCTTGGTCGGAAAATCGGAAGGCCCGACCACAAAAACCGGGCCTTCTGTCCTACTTCTCACTCATCGGTAGGATTCCGTATCCGGACGCTTGGTTCAAGTGCTAACTGCCAACACAATTCTGGGCGTACCGTCGGAATGCCGTACATGTCCGGTTTGCGCGTAGTACGTCCAAGGGACCGCGGCACTGCTCAACGGGGCCATTCCTAGACATTTGGAATGTCCAACCGGTGGTAGACTGCGCATAGGCTACCAAAAAGAAAAGCAAGAAGAGGCAGGCGAAGTCGAAGAGAGTTGCGGGCAAGACGGTGGCACCGATGAAAAGGGCAATTGAGAAGAAGCTAGCCAAGAAGAGCGTAACTCCCAAGAAGAAGTTGCCGAAGAAGAAGGCAGCTCTGAAAAAGGCGGATGTGAAAAGGAAGGTCGGCGGGAAGAAGGCAACCGGTGGGAAACGGCGGGCGCACTTAAGAAACAGGTTCGTGGGAAAAGCCAAAGCGTGGATACGGTGGCATTCGCACTAGAGGGATTGGGAGCGCGGGCGGGCGAGCAATCGGGAGATTTGCAGGGATTGTCCAACGTCCAAGGTGCGGATTCGGAGAGTGTGGACGAGTTGCTCGAGGAGGGAAACGCGTTCGAGGCCGACGTGGTGAAGGGCGTGGAAGACGCCGAGGATGCCGACGAGCGGGAAGTTCGCACACATGAAGTGCCCCAGGATGATGTTCCCGGCGAGTATCTGGATAGGAGTAGCGAGTGAGCTGATCAAGCCGGTTCGGAACATTTCCGGTAATGATGCTCGATGATCCGAAGAAACAAGCCCTTGCAACAAGCTAAACAGCGTTCCGTTCGACGCTGCCCGCTCGTCGCTTCTGCGGAGGTGACCGAGCTGCGTTCCCGTACGCTACTGACAGCGCGCACCTCGGAACTGGGCATAGGGGGCTGCTATGTTGACACCCTAAACCCGTTTCCAAAGGGGACGTTGGTCGAGTTGCGGATTCTCAGGGATCAAGGCGTCTTCGAGACCAAGGCCAAGGTAGTCTACTGCGACCCGAGATTCGGGATGGGCCTTGCCTTTACACAGATGACGCCCGACCAGCGGTCACTACTAGAAGCCTGGTTAGCCGAGATCGTTAGCCAACTCAGGCCGGTCTCGTAGGTTCTGCTATTCTCGTTCAAAACTCTTTCGAGGCTTTCGACTCACTTACGCACGTCCGACTGTCAACTCCTGATAAGTCGCCTTACCGGACATTGAGGATCGGGCCGATTTCACTTCTCCGGTAACGGCGTTAATCGGGACTTGAGGATTACTTCCGGGTGGCCCGTCAACCGGGAGCAATCGCGATCACGTCCTACAAGCCGACTTCCCAGGACTAATCCTGCCGGGAAAGCCGGATAGGTAATAGTTAGCCGACGACACGGCACGAACATGCCGGGCACGAACACGATCCTAGCGAAGTCTCG
>Ga0210410_10000286_pt1 | contig 62854 bp, 59 predicted proteins | sample IncBWC4MmetaG_FD_161058 | JGI IMG/M metagenome (GOLD analysis project Ga0210410, IMG submission 161058) | Forest soil microbial communities from Barre Woods Harvard Forest LTER site, Petersham, Massachusetts, United States - Inc-BW-C-4-M | ecosystem: Environmental > Terrestrial > Soil >... | reverse complement strand
GTCGCCCTCCGGGCTCCCTACGAGCCCTACCAACGTGCAAAATCAAAGGCACGGAGTGTAACGGATGTCCTGACACACGATGTAACGAATGTCTTGACACCCAACAGCAATGCCGTGCCCCTACAATCGATGTATATTCCGCTACTTCAACAACTTTTACGCGCCGGATCTAGATAGTCCTCTGATTTCTTGTGAGATATCAGGGCTAGAGGAGCACCTCTGTGACGTCGGTCGTACGCTGCCCGGTGATTTGCGAACCCCTGAAGGGCGAAAACAGGATTCACTCGCGACTGGCCAAAGGGGCGTCCATCTACACGCTGGGAACAATTTTCAGCAAGTTGCTAATGCTGGCGATCCAAGTGTTCCTCGCGCGTCTGCTACAAATTTCAGGTTACGGGCTTTACAATCTGGGTTTCAACGCCGTGATCCTCCTGCAGTCACTGGCGTTGATGGGTCTCGATCAGGGGGTCCTGCGCTACGGCGCCGTATACAGAACACGTGGCGGAAGTGAATCCGTGAAGGGAACTCTGCTTGCTTCCCTCGTATTGGGTGTTTTGTCGAGCCTGGTGGTTGCCGCCGCACTGTTTCTTGCGTCACCGGCCGTTTCCACACACATGTTTCGCGAGCCGGCGTTCGCTCCCGCATTACAGGTCTTCGCCGTTGCTTTGCCATTTTACGTGATTGCCCGAATCACGAGCGCGTTCGCCCAGTCGCACCATGACATTCTACGCATGACTTTGATTCAGCAAATTGCTCAACCGGGGCTGAACCTGGTGCTCGTCGCGGGTCTCTTCTTCCTGCGCGGCGGACTGCGGAGCGCCGTGGACGCGTTCGTGGTGGCAACGGCTTTTAGCGCCGCGGTGGGCGTTTTTTCGATCCGTTCCGTGTTTCCAGAATTTTTCACTTCGCTCCGCAGCCGTCTTCATTGCCGCGAACTGCTGCGATATTCGCTGGCTTTGTCGGCCATTGCCATTCTTTACCAGCTCTTCTGGCGCGCTCCGAGCCTGCTTCTGGGCCACCTGGCAAGCGTGCACGAAGTGGGCTTATTTAGCGCCGCCGCCACTCTGGCGTCTCCGCCGGGATTTATCTCCCTGATTTTCGCGCAACCCTTCATGCCCATGATGGTGGACTTGTACGAACAACGCAATTTCCGTGAACTTGACGCGCTCTACCGCACTGTGACGCGCTGGACCTCCATGGTCGTCCTCCCGGGTTTCGGCTTCCTGTTGTTGTTCCGCAAACCGATTTTGACGCTCTTCGGGCAGGATTTCAGAGGCGCGGGAAATATTTTGATCACACTGGGTCTGGCGTGGATGGTCTACTACGCCAAGGGACCTGTCGCCGCGCTGCTCGACATGACGGGCCGGCAAATGATCGATCTGGCAAATCTCGCCGGAGTCCTGGTTCTATCGCTGGTGCTGGGATCGTGGTGGATTCCCCGGGCCGGAGCGCTCGGCGCGGGATGGGCCATCTCCGTTTCGATTCTCGCATGGTCGCTGGCCGAACTTGTCGAAGCCTGGGCAATTTTTCGTATTCCGCCGTTCAGCAGGCATCTCGTTCAATCCGCGTTCCTCGCGGTGGTGGCGTTTGGCGCGGGCTTCCTTCTTCAAGATCACGTCTCCACGGCGGTGCAAGCAGTCAGCGTTGGCGGGCTGTATTTGTCGTTGGCCTCTCTGTTCGGGTTCACTCCGGCGGATCGGGAATTGTTACAGCGAGGGATCAAGAAAGTGACGCTACTGATTTCACGCCCCGCCGTGGCTCCGGCCCAGGAGTGATTTCGACCGATCCCTTCAAGCGATAAGCCCATTTGACCCCAGTTCCAGCCCCGGCGTCACGTCCACAGTTACAGGCATTCGTTGCACTACGCAGTTCACCCCAGCCTTGCACACGCAAGCGCAAGGCCTGGGTCAATTACGCAAAGGAGAAAATAGATGAACATCTTAGTTCTTGGTGGCGACGGATATTGCGGTTGGCCGACGGCGCTGCACCTTTCAAAGTTAGGGCACCGCGTGGGCATCGCCGATAATTTCATTCGCCGGTTGTGGGATTACGAGTTGGGAGTCGAAACTCTGACGCCCATTCGCTCGCTCCACGCCCGCGTGGCGGCATGGCAGGAATGCACCGACCGTTCGATGGAGATTTTCGTGGGCGACCTCTGCGACTACACGTTTGTCCGCAAAATGTTCGAGCGCTTCGCGCCGGACGCGGTCGTGCACTTCGCGGAACAGCGCTCCGCGCCTTACTCGATGATTGACCGCGAACACGCTGTGTCCACGCAAGTCAACAACATCACGGGAACCCTGAACTTGCTCTTCGCCATGCGCGACGAGGCTCCCGAGTGCCACCTCGTCAAGCTCGGCACCATGGGCGAGTACGGCACACCGAACATCGATATCGAAGAAGGGTTCATCGAAATTCATCACAACGGCCGGAAGGACATCCTTCCATTTCCGAAACAGCCAGGCTCGTTCTACCACTTGAGCAAAGTGCACGACAGCCACAACATCGCGTTTGCCACGAAAATTTGGGGGCTGCGGACGACGGACCTGAATCAAGGCGTCGTCTACGGTACCATGACGGATGAGATTTCGCTCGACGAGCGCTTGGTCAACCGCTTCGATTACGATGAAGTGTGGGGCACCGCGCTAAACCGTTTTTGCGTCCAAGCCGCCATCGGACATCCGCTTACCGTCTACGGCAAGGGCGGGCAAACACGCGGCTTTCTCGACATCCGCGACACGATTCGTTGTATCGCCTTGGCCGTGGAGAACCCGCCCAAGCCGGGCGAGTTCCGCGTGTTCAACCAGTTCACCGAACAATTCAACGTCAAGCAACTGGCCGAGCTGATTTCCAAGGCCGCCAAGCCGCTGGGCTTGACGTGCCGCATCGAACATGTCCCCGATCCGCGCGTCGAGGCGGAGGAGCACTACTACAATGCCAAGCACACCAAACTGGTCGACCTTGGTCTCAAGGCCCATTTGCTCTCCGACTCGCTGCTCGATTCGCTCTTAAATATCGCAATACGATATAAAGCGCGAATCGATCCCAAAGTCATATGGCCGACCGTGAAGTGGCGTCAACCGAAAATCGGAACCCGCGTTCCCGTGAAAGAGCCGGAGGCCATGTTGGCCGCGGCCCGCAATGACGCCTAGGTCCCGCCGATAAACTTTGCTACAGGAGATCTCCATCCAATGAATGGGAATCACCTCACGATCATCCTCCTGGTGGCTCTTCTTGCCTACACTTGGGCCGGCTATCTGGCGGTGCTTCTGCTCCTGCAACGCCTGTTTCCAAACCCGGTAGTTAGGTCACCGATCCATCCTCGCGTTTCGATTATCCTGGCCGTTCACAATGAAGAGAAATGCATTGAGGAAAAGCTGCTGGATTGCCTGCGCCTGAAATACCCTTCCCATGGTATCGAGATCCTGGTCGCCTCCGATTATTCCACCGATGCGACGGAACAAATCGTGGAGCACTTTGCATTGCGGCATCCATCTTCCGGCGGGCTCCAAGTAGAGCCCGCACCCGTCGTTCGGCTGCTGCGGTGTGAGACGCGGGCTGGGAAAAGCGGCGCCCAAAATCTGGCCGCGGAGCACGCCAAAGGAGAGATCCTCTTTTTCAGCGACGCCAACACGCGGATGGACTCTTGCTCGTTGGAAAAGATGGTTGAGAATTTTGGCGACCCGCGCGTTGGTCTGGTGACTGCCGCGGTGCAATTCTTGCAACCCAAAGGGGCCGTGCCGGAAGGGCAGGGAATGTACTGGCGATATGAACTGCTGATGCGTCAAGCGGAGTCAGATATAGGAATTTTGACCAAGGCGTCCGGGCAAGCCATCGCCATGCGCCGGGAGCTATTCCGCCCGCTGACGACATGTTATGGCGACGACTGCATGTTGCCCCTGGGAGTCCGTCTGAGCGGCTACCGTGTGGTGCTTGATCGTCGCGCCATCGTCACGGACACCATGCCGCACACTCCGACAGCGGAAATGAAAGCGCGCATCCGCATGACCTCGCGTAACTGGGGAGGCACGTTCAGCCAAACATCCATTTTTAACCCGTTTCGGTTTCCAGTCACGTCCTGGGGATTGGCATCTCACAAAGTGCTTCGATGGCTGAGCCCGTTTTTTTTTGTGGCTCTGTTCGTCGCGAGCACCATATCCGCTTCGCGCCACGAGTGGGTGGCGCTGTGGCTGGCGCAGGTGGCTTTCTACGTCGCGGCATCCCTGGGCTGGCAAAGCGTCCGCCGGGGCAAAGGCGCGGGAATGTTCGGATATGCATTTGCGTTTTGCCTGGCCAACGTCGGATTCCTTTTTGGCCTCGTGAAGGCGCTCCGCAATCAAAGAATTGCCGCGTACTAGTGCGCGATCCTCACGACGGCTCAACTTGCTCGAACTGAAATCATTGCCAGTGTTGCAGAGTGTGGGCACTGGGTAGCCTCGGCGCTACAATTTCCTCCGCCCATTCCAGATTTTCCGCGATTTGGCACGCCGCTTTTACCACACCTGAATCAAAACCTCACCACTGGAGCTGAAACATGAACTGGGGCCACCCGGATCAAGGAAAGGTATTGTTGCTCGCGGGCGATTTGGTGCTCGCGGCGGCTGCGGCGATCTTTGCGACCAGCATCGAGTACATGAATCCCGCGGCCTTTGCACCGCGCCTGGTCGAAATTGCAATGTTCATGCTGGTTTTTTCGGCCTGCTTCTATGTTTTCGATCTTTATGACGTGCGCGCCCTGAATGGGGCGAGAACCATTGCCAGGCTTCTGGTTTCAGCGGCGTTGGGGATTTGCATATTCAGTTTCTTCCTGTTTTTCCTCCAGCTGGCTGGCTTTAGCCGGGTGTCGATGGCCATTTCCGTCCCCCTGCTCTTGGTGGGCAGCTTTGGTTGGCGCGTATTTTACAAAAAGAACCGAACGTCGCTCCTCCAGCGGCGAGGTGTGCTATTGATCGGGACAGTGGAAGAGGCCTTAAGTTTTCATTCCGTGATGCAGTCCAGTGATTCCCAATACGAACTCCTCGGGCTGCTGCGAGTCCGCGAGGCTGCTGCTGCTGCAACTGTCGGGGCCTTGGCAAGGACGTCGGCGCCTCTCAGAGACGCGCCTGTTGCAAGCCGCTCGTACCAGAGAGCGGGTGCTGTGGCCGTAGCTGAGATGGATGCTGAACCGCTTCCCGCCGCAAACTTCGACGCAGAACAGTGCGTCCAGGATTTTGGCGTTGTTAACCCAGGAACGTTGGAGGAACTGGTCTTGCATCGCGGAGTGGACACAATTGTCATTCGGCCGGACTCCGTCGTGACGGAACTGGCGGAGGTTCTTACACGATTGCGGTTCCGGGGGATACGGATCTCGACGATGCCGGATCTGTGCAGCCAAATTCTGGAGAAATTGCCGCTCGAGACGCTAAGCGGGGCCTGGTTTTCGTTTGCCACGGGATTCAATTTGCTGCATGCAAGGATTTTCCGGAAAGTAAAACGCCTGACGGATGTTTTGCTGGCGTGCCTGGGGCTTCTGATCACGCTTCCGATTTCTCTCGCCGTGGCGATTGCCATTAAGATGGAATCTCCCGGGCCCGTGCTATTTACGCAGTGGCGAGTAGGCTGGAGAGAGAAACCTTTTCGTCTGCTGAAGTTCAGGTCCATGCGGCAGGATGCGGAAGCCGACGGCAAAGCACAGTGGGCTGCCGCGAAGGACCCCCGCGCCACTCGAGTGGGAGGGACTCTGCGCCGCCTGCACATCGATGAAATCCCTCAGATGGTGAATGTCCTCTTCGGGGAAATGAGCTTCGTGGGACCCAGGCCGGAAAGGCCGGTGTTCGTGGAGCAACTGAAAAGCCTGGTGCCTTTCTATCATCTGCGGCACTACGTGCCACCGGGAATCACGGGATGGGCTCAGGTCAACTATCCCTACGGCGACTGCGTGGAAGACGCCAAGAAAAAACTGCAGTACGATCTTTTCTATGTTCGTAACGCGTCACCATCGCTGGATCTGAGAATCCTTCTGCGAACGGCGCGCGTAGTGCTTTTCAGGAGCGGCAGCCGGTAATTTCCCTCTTTTCTTCCGGCGGGCTCCAATCCCCACTCCCCGCCTTCCGTTCCCGCCTACATCCCCGTCGCGATCACTTTCCCCCTGTGGAGTCTGTATGGCAACGCAAGAATGTTTGTGGGTCGTGGCTTCAGCCACGACATAAAAGCCGCAGAATGAACGCGGCTTTAGCCGCTGAAGTTTTACTTTTGCAGTTCTCACACAGACTCTTTATTCGCCGTCTCGCCCGATAAAAAATACGCATCTTTCGCACACGCTTCGAGCGAACCTTCCTTGACACTTCTTCACGCGGGACAGTACACTGATTTTCTCAAATTGTCAGGGATCGGACACCATGCTGCTTTCGCGGGATTATGTTGGGTACATGGCGGGTGAGCTTGTGAAGCGGCTGGTGGCGTCGAATATGATCGAGACGCCTTCCGCCGAGGCGCTGACCAAAAAAGTGCGCGCCGCGATGCAGGATGAAATCAGCATCGAGGACCGCTTGAATGAAGAGGTTCGCCAGATTCTGACGCAGTATGCCGACGATATGCGCCGCGCGGGCGCTTCCTATCAGGAAATGTATAAGAAAGTGAAGGGCGAATTGGCCCGTCAGCGGAAGTTGATTCTCCGATGACACCAGGTTCTCGCCGGCCGCGGCGGTTTGGCGCAGCGAAACGAAAGGGAAGACCCAAGACCAGCCGATGCGATTGACCCGCGAAAAAACCATGCGTCTCTCTCATGTCATTACGGACGTCCTGGTGTCGAGCCAGGAAGTGGAATTTGTCGAAGACCGCGACACCATCCGGCAAAAGACGGTGCAGATTCTTCAGGAGCTGTTGAAGGAAGAAGAAGCCGTGGATGCGGAGGTCCGCAAGAAGATCAGTTCCCAGAAAAAGGAAGTCCTCGAAGGTACCGAAGAGTGGGACGTGCTTTACCGCAAGTATTACGCGGAAGAAATGCGCCGCATGGGCGTCGCGCACGTGCCCAGTTCGTAGAGAAATCTCATAAATGGCCAACCATCAAGACTCGTAAATTCCGATTTAGTCAACTTTGATTCCGGCGCTGAAAGCGCCAGCGCACTGAGGCCCAGGGCAACGCGCTGGGTTTCGGAACCGGTCGGTGCGCCCTGAAGGGGCGCAGGAATCCTCCGCCCTTGCAGGGCGGAACTTGTATTTGGACACGTCCCCGGGGCGTCCCGGGCTGACATGCTCCGCGCCGTTGGCGCGTCACCGTGGCTACGTTCTCGAACGGAGAAAACTGCTACGAGGCGATTTATCAGATTGCTCTTGCCCGATCAGCGGCGGAATTTCGGTTTGCGAGCCTGCCGTGCCTCAGAAATGAAGAAGGCCGCCCGATCAATTCGGACGGCCCTCAAAAATTAAATCTCAACTGTTGTTTGACTCTTTACTGTCCGTCGTCAGTCCGCTTCTTGAGCACGGGCCGATCTGGATCGGAATCGTCGCCTGTTTGCTGGTCTGTCTTGTCGGCCTTATCCTGTTTTTGCTGCTCGGTTCGCGTCCGCAACGTTGGTTTGTCCGCGGCGCCCTTTTTCTCATCCAGCTTGAGCCGATTTTCGATCCTGCCTAACCGGGCCTTGACCAGGTCGAACTCCGAGGTGGTGACAATGTACTCATCCTTCGCCGGCAGTATGGTTTGGATTTCTTCCTGGGCCTTCTGCACACGTTCCGGGGTCGGCGGGTGATCGGAGAAGATCTTGGGAATGCTGCCCGGACGGCGCCGCTCCTGGGCCTGAAGTTTTTCAAAGAAGCTTACAAACGCGTTGGGGTCATAGCCGGCTTTGTACATGTATTGCAGGCCCAGGTAGTCGGCTTCACGCTCTTGGTCGCGCGAGAATTTCAGGAATCCCATGGGAATCGCCAGGTTGAGTCCCTGGTAGAGACCGTAACCTCCCCAGCCGCCGGGCCCCAGCAGGATCAAGGGGATCGTGGCCCACTGCAGGATAGTGCCCTTGGTGACGCTCCTCGTGTAATGGCGCGCGGCAACGTGCCCGATTTCGTGCCCCATCACGCCCGCCAGTTCCGCTTCTTCATCCGCGGCCAGAATCAATCCGCTGTTCACGTAGAAAAAGCCGCCGGGCAAGGCGAAGGCGTTGATCTCATCGGAATCGATCACTTTGATGGTAAAAGGCACCTTGGCATCGGAGTTCCTGACCAGGTTCTGTCCCACGCGATTTACGTATTCAGTAACTACCGGGTCGGTAATCAGCTTGGCGGATCGTTCCACTTCCTGCGCGGCCTGCTTGCCGATGGCGATCTCGTGTTCCAGGGAATAAAGATTCACGCCCTTGCCCACACTGCGGTTCCCGACGGAGTCGACATCCTTCTCCGAACCGGCTTTGACGCCTTTGGGCGGCTGCTCTTTGTCGGACGAAGCCGGCTGCTGCTGGTCCTGCGTTTGCGCTGGCTGGGAGGAATCCGTGGTGGCTGTCTGTGGCGGTTGCGGTTGCGTCTGTGGGTGTGTTTGGGTTGGTGTCTGCTGAGCACCGGCAAAACCTGCCGGTACGGCCACGGAAAGCGCCAAAACTCCTACTACCAGCACTGCGTCGAAGAGGCGTTTCATCGCTCCTCCATAAAAGCTACTGTGAGAGCATTATACACCCGCCCGCACAGCGCATACCCTGATTTATTGTCAGATGACGTATTGGGGAAATAGGTTTCTCGGGGTGGCATGGAAAGCCCCGCCCGCCAGATGATTGACACTCGGCGGAGTTCTCACTAACCTCGATAGTGCACACTAATGACAGCCCAGCGCATTCAAATCGGCCAGGTCTGGAGGAAACTCGAAACTGGAGAAACCTTCCTGGTTACCAAAATTTATAACGAGGCTCTCGCGACCATAGCGGTGCTGCGCCCCACCGGCGCGGCAACCGAGTCCATGATCCGCGTGCGCGTCGACCGCCAGGGGGGCAATCAAGGCCTGCCCGGCTATTCCATGGCTCAGGAGCACGAAGGCCATTAGGGTACCGGCGCTAGGCGGAGGTTCTCCTCGGCGGAGTGGCTCCCGCTGCTGCGCTGATTGGGCGACCGTGTGGCGTGCCGACGACTCGGAGCGCGCCGCAAGGATGTCTCCCTTATACTGACCGCACCTGCAGCGTCATAACGTCTTCCACCTTCATGACTTCCTTCGTCAGGAACGGTTCGGCATATTCCACTCCCGCCAAATGTCCGTAGTAACGCGCGATCAGGTTCACCTCGTGGTGTAGGCGGTCGAGCGGGATATCCACCTTTGTTTTCTTGGTTTTGCCCTTGGGCCGGAACTGCGAGTGATATGCCAGAATGGCCCGGTAGCGCCGGTTATAGTGACGCGAAATGTCGACGACGAACGTGGGGCGGACGTCGCGAAAGTAGACGGTTGAATAGAGGATCTTAAAGGGGCGAAACGCTTCGCCTTCGATCGGCAACTGCCTTAATCCCGCAAGGAAGCAGCCTTCATAGCCCAGGCGTGCGGCGGTGTAGTGGTCCGGGTGCCGCCCCTCCCAGTAGGGGAGAATCACCGTGCGGGGTTTCAGTGCCCGAATGCGCCCCGCCACCGCTAATTTGTACGCCTCATTGATCTCCAGGTGCGCGTCCGGCAGTCGCAGATTTTCCCGATGCGTCACGCGCAAGATCCGGGCAGCCCTGGCAGCCTCCTTCAATCGTGTTTCCGCAGTGCCCCGCGTCCCCATCTCACCGGCAGTCAGGTCCAGGATGCCCGTCTTGTAACCTTGCTCAGCGGCCTTGAGCAGCGTTCCTCCGCAGGTCAACTCGACGTCATCCGGGTGCGCCGCAATCGCCAACAAATCCAGTTTCATGGCACCTCCTGAAGCCTCTGGGGGAAGCTCGAAGAGTAGCACAATCTGCGGCGCCGCCTTCTTGTTGTTCTGAGAAGTTTGGACGGAGACTAGCGATCAGACAAATCGCGCAGTCCCGAGGCCATGAGACCTGTTCTTAGTTGACTGTCAAAGTCAGATTCACGCTGTGGCTTAACCCTCCTGAGGTTCCAGTTAGTGTTAGCGTGTAGGTTCCTGGACGCGTGCTGATAATCCCACCGCCAGGTCCAGTGCTGGGGTTTCCACAAGCCGTCAGCAATGTCGCGAGACCCACTAAGAGAATCGCAACATGGACATAGGAGCGGATGGACCTTGTTCGGCCATAGAAGGCTATACGGCAGCTTGCCAACAAAACCAGTAGTAATAGTAAGAAATTAATCGCGATGGGCGATGTCGGGATGCGAGGAAATAGGTCGCGCATCCTACCCGGCGTGACGAAAGAGCCTTTGATCGTGGTCACATTGACTATGAATGGTACTGCGGACGTTCCGCTTACTGTCACTGGAGAGGTTACGGGAGCACACGTTGATTGCGCGGGCGCACCGGTGCATGCAATGCTTACCGCACCAGTGAAGCCACCAGTTGGGTTTGCTTGCAGATTGTACACGGCAGTGTTCCCCGCTGTCACTGTCGCTGACATCGAGCCTCCGCTCTGGGCTCCAAGCGAGAAATCCGGCGGGCCTGTGCTAATTTTAGTAACAAATGCGTCACTTGCCCCAGCCAAGCTGGATTGAGAAGCACCAGCAGTGCCTAAACCGGTCGACATCGTCGCCCCGGTAACATAGCTGTTATATGAACTATCAAGCGCGATCCCTGTTCCAACGTCCGCTGCATTGGAACCAAGGTAACTCGAAAAGAGCAGGTTCGCGCCGGTCGGGTCGACTTTGCTCACAAAGATGTCAGGGCATGTAAACGTGAATGGCGCCCCCAAGGGTCCCAGAAATGTGCAGGTCCCCCCTCCAGGATTTGATTGCACCGGATTCGCGCTTGGGAAATTTGTGGATATGGTCGTGCCCGTGACGTATGCGTTTCCCGCAGAGTCTGCCGCAACCGCCAACCCTACGTCCGCAGAGCTGCCCCCCAAGTATGTGGAATAGACTCTGGATCCGGAGGGGTTAAATTTAGCAACAAACGCATCAGGACAGGCCAGTAGGCCCATTCCGAAGGAGCAACTGCCTGCGGAGAGCGAAGTCTGAGCGGCTCCTGAGCTCGTGGGGAAACTGCTTGAATTGGTGAAACCAGTAACGTATATGTTTTCGGAAGAGTCCAGGGCCACCCCGGTCGCTGCGTTGTCTCCCCCGCTGCCTCCCAGATATGTAGAAAACAACACTGCGGTGCCGCTAGGATTCAGCTTTGTCAGAAAAGCCTCGGCGCACGTATGCCTCCACAGTCCTGTGACCGCTCCTTCACACTGCCCGCCTGCAAAAGTGGACTGGAACGCGTTTGCGATTGGAAAATTGGAAGACAGCGTTCCCCCCGCGATATATGCATCGCCGCTCGAGTCTACCGCAATACCCATGGGCGCATCGAAATTGCTCCCGCCCAAATACGTCGAGTAAATAAGGGACGCACTGCCCGAGGTGTTTGTACTTATTTTAGAAACGAAAGCGTCGGAACAGTCGGCCGCCGTGGAAAAATATCCACAACTGAACTGTCCGTTTTGAAATAGAAAGAAGACGCTATCGCCAATCAGGATCTCGCCGCCACGATTATAGTCACTGTTCGGCGCAACGTTAAAGCTGACCATGCCGTTGCCCGACCCAGAACTGCCTGACGTAATTGTGATCCAACTCGCATCGCTGATCGCGTTCCACGTGCACCCAGTCCCAGCGAGCACAGTTATAGTCCCTGTGCCGCCAGCGGTGCCAAACCTTTGTAGGTACGATGGATTAAGGGTAGTATCAACACACGATCCGATACCGGGTTGGGTCACAACCAAGCTTCGCCCAGCAATCGAAATGACGCCGCTCCGGGATGCACCACTGTTTGCGGCAACAGAGAACCCCACGGCCCCGTCGCCATTACCGGAAGTTCCTGATGTGATAGTGACCCAGCCTACGGTGCTGGTGGCGGTCCAACCACACGAGCTAGGAGCAACCACTTGCACAGAACCGGTCCAAGCTCCTGAGGATTGAGTTGAAACGGCATTATCGAGCTCGTACGCGCAGCTACCGCCCAGTAACGACTGGGCAACGTTCTGGGTCGTAGGAAAGTCAAGAGCACGAGTATAGCCGGTAAGATACGCGTTTCCGGAGTTGTCCGCGGCAATGGCGGTTGCAAACGAGTCATTTGGATAGTGGCGCGCAGTCGCTCCCAAATAACTTGAATAAAGAATCTGGCCGGCGGAACTCAGCTTAGTCAGGAATGCGGTTGATGTAAGAGAAGCACCGGGCGACAACGTTGTCTGGTAGCCGGTCGAAGTTACTGGAAAATCAGGCGATTCCGTCCATCCCGCAACGTAAGCAATCCCATTGGAGTCCACCGCTATGCCCGTCCCGAAGTCGGACCTGGTTCCGCCGAGATATGTCGAATAAACTAACCCAGTGCCCGAGGCATCCAGCTTGCTCACAAAAGCGTCTGGGCATGGGAATCTTCGCAAAGTATTACCAGCAGAAGCCCCGTTACCACACGTACCGCCGGCAAGACCCGGTTGGCGTGCACCTGTAGAGACCGGGAAATTCGATGACACCGTTGAACCAGTAACGTAGGCTGCGCCGGTGGAATCAACTGCCACTTTGAGCCCAAAATCATACTGCAATCCCCCTAGGTACGTGAAAGAACTGATGACCGGATCGATCACCAGATTCTCGGTTTTGTCATACTGCGCGATCTCAAATCCGACTTGGCCATTGGCGCCAATCGTGTACCGCCCCTCCACCAATTGCCTGTCGCTACCTCCATGGGACAATGCCTGATTCCGTTTCTGCTGATAGACAAACGGTTTCCGCAACCGGATATCTTCGTTATCGTGCACACCCCTCAAAACCAGATCGCCGGTCAATTCATCAACTCGAACGTCCCGGACGCCCTTGAAACTTAGCCGGATCGCATGCGGGTCTCCGCCCGGCTTCACGACAAAGTCCTCTTCTAATTGCGCCTGATTACCGTAATAGATTAGGTCGGTCCTCGGATAAATTTCCCTATATTGCACCCTCGAGTACGTCTTAATATTGGTTTTCCACTTCATGGGATCTCTTCCAAGAAAATAGTTTGCCTTGCCGGGCAGTTCATTCACTCCCACGCCCTGAGCGCCGGCGCGAGCTCCTACAAGGGCCATTCTCACAATCCGGTCTTGATTTGAATTCCGGTTTTCGCTCTTTCCACGGCGCGGTTTCCCATCCAGCAAATGTGAAATATCCCATTCCAGCGACCTCATTGCTGGGTGGGATGCCGCTTCGGATTCCTCCTCCTTTCCCGGCAACACAATGACGACGCCGTAGGACAACAGCCCCACAAGTTGCTTGGGCCCACGCGTCACGAACTGCATCTGGCGATCTACTTGTCCTTTGTTCGTCTCGAAGCTAAGCGGCAGCTTTCCGTAGGCCGCGATTAGTTTTTGGTTTTGTGGCCCAGCGCTACGGTCGAGGTTAACCCGGACCGCAACGACCTTAGGGTATCGCCGAGCAATGTAAAGACTGGCGATGAAACCGACCAAGATTACCAAAACTCCGGAGCAAAATAGAATCCGTTGCCGTTGGGAGGTGCGCATGTTTGTCCTCGTCTCGTCTTAGTGTTGGCCTGTGTGTTGGTTCCGGCAAAGAACCACTCCGCAGAGTCCGGATCACACCTCTACGGCTCCCCTCTCATTTCGCCTTGGAGGAGTTCGGCGCAACCCTTCGATTCACGGGGACGTTGTTCCTGGAAGGGCGCTGCAATTCAGGGAACGGATTATTAATGGACATTAAAGTTATGTCAAGCTGGATTTCGGAAAGGGATCATCACGATTTGGAGATTTGCCTGTCACATGCGTCCCCGAAGTGTGAAGAGAAGTAGCATACGATGGAACTAGGAAGGCCTGTTTCTCTGCGGTTCTTCGTGAATCTCTATGGTTTCTGTGCTGTGCTTTTCGGATTTAACACACAGGACACGCAGAACAGGCGCAGAGGGCACCGAGGGATTATCGGTGAAAGCGAGGTATCGACGACGGAAAGTGTAGGATATATGGCAGCGTGCGAAGGGGAGGGAACTGGTGTCCGAAGCACCACTCGCTGGAAAAGTCGCGCTGGTTACGGGGGCGGCCAAACGAATTGGCCGGAGCGTCGCTTTGCGGCTGGCCTCGGAAGGCGCGGACGTCATCGTCAATTACCGCATTTCAAAAGTGGAAGCCGAAGAAGTTGTCAGGCAGATTTCGGCGACCGGCCGGCGGGCGATGGCCGTCCGCGCGGACGTCGCGAAACGGACCGATGTGTTGGCGCTATTCGCGACGGTCGAAAAGGAATTCGGGCGCCTCGATATCCTGGTCAACAATGCCGGAATGTTTTTTCGGGCGAAATTTGATGAGCTGACCGAAGAGCAGTGGGACACGATCCTCGACGCAAACCTCAAGTCGCAGTTTCTGTGTTCGCAGACTGCCGCGCCGATGCTTCGCCGCAGCGGTCAGGGCCGGATCATCAATTTCGCGTCGCTCGGCGGTCTCTTGGCCTGGCCCGCCTACACGCATTACTGCGTATCGAAGGCCGGCGTGATCATGCTGACGCGTTGCCTGGCGCGCGCCCTCGCGCCGGAAATTACCGTGAATGCCGTCGCTCCCGGAACGATTTCGTTTCCCGGCGACGCTCCTGAAATCGCGGAAGATTTCATCCGTCGCGCCCCAACGGGCCGAACCGGCGGCCCCGAAGATATCAACGACGCCGTCATGTTCCTCGTTCAGGCGCCATTTGTCACCGGGCAAATCATTGTTGTGGACGGGGGGCGCACCCTTACGTAGGGCAAGATTCTTAGCCGAAGTTCTCACCATAAGTTTGCTGGATCTGTTGGTTCTTTCGTTGTCTAGAACGGGCCGCAAATCTGGTCCGATCGCGTAGCACAGGCTTCAGCCTGTGTGGTTTTGATTTTTTCATGGACGCAGAAAAGCACACAGACTGAAGTCTGTGCTACCAAAGCCCGCATCGCATGAAAACGCGATGCAGTAAATCAAACAATCATCCAACGCGCGTTTGGGAGCGACGCGGTGCATTTAATTCACGCGGATAGATCCCGAAACCAGCAAATCGATCAGCTCTTTATCGGCGGCAAGGAATTCGTAGCTTGGCAGCGCGGCGGGGCCGGCCCATTCGATCCGTTCAAACGCCAGGTTCTGCAGCAAAGCGGAGTCGCTGACGCTTGCCCAATAGAAAATCAGAAGGAGCTCATCCTGCAATTCCTTGTACTGGTGCCTGGTCCGGTAAACCTCGCCGCCGATGGTGGCGGCAACGCCGAGCTCCTCGCGCAATTCGCGCGCCAGGGCTTCCGCGGGCGATTCTCCGGCTTCCACTTTGCCGCCCGGGAACTCCCACTTCAATCCTTGCGAGTCTTCTCGCCTGCGCTGGCAGACTAATAGCTTCGAATCCCGGGTGATGAGGGCTGCGACGACAGTGGGCACGAGGGGTGGTCCGCAGAGACCGGCAGTGAACTAAACCAGAAGCGGGTTCGCCTTTTCGGTGTCGATTCCCAAATCCTCAATGGCTTTTTTTACGATGGCGGCTTCAATCTTTCCGTCTTGAAGCAGCTCATAGAGCGTGGCCAACGTGATAAAGCGCGAATCCACCTCAAAGAAGTTACGCAGCGCTTCGCGGCCGTCGCTGCGTCCGAAGCCGTCGGTTCCCAGCGCGGCCAGCCGGCGCGGCAGCCATTTGCTGACCAGATTGGGCAGAGCCTTAAGGTAATCCGTGGCGGCAACCAGAACTCCCGGCGCATCGCTGAGGCATTGAGAAACATAGGGAACACGGGGTTTTTCCGTGGGATGCAGTAGATTCCAGCGCTCGGTATTAATTCCGTCGATGTAAAGCGCCTTGTAGCTGGTCACGCTCCAGACGTCGGCCGCGACGCCGTATTTTTCGGCGAGAATTTCCTGCGCCTTCAACGCTTCGCGGAGAATCGCGCCGCTGCCGAAAATCTGCGCGCGGAGTTTGGATTCTTTCTTTTCCGAGGCGCGATATTTGTACATGCCTTTCAGGATGCCGTCCAGGACTTCCGGTCCCGGAGGAATGGGAGGCATGGCATATGCCTCATTCATTACGGTAATGTAATAGAATATATTCTCGCCGTCCCTGTACATGCGCCGAATGCCATCCTGGATGATGACGGCAATTTCATACGCGTACGCCGGATCGTAGGCATACAAAGTGGGAATTGGCAGCGCGAGAACGTGGCTGTTGCCGTCCTGGTGCTGAAGCCCTTCGCCTGCTAGCGTCGTGCGCCCGGCGGTCCCGCCGAGAAGAAACCCGCGGCAACGCATGTCCGCCGCGGCCCAGATGAAGTCGCTGATCCGCTGCAGCCCAAACATCGAATAGTAAATAAAAAACGGAATCGTATTGATTCCGTGCGTCGCGTAGGCCGAGCCGGCGGCGATGAACGATGTCATCGATCCCGCTTCGGTGATTCCTTCCTCGAGAATTTGGCCGTCTTTGGCTTCCTTGTAGTAGAGCAGGGTGTGCACATCGACGGGCTCGTAGAGCTGTCCCCGGCTGCTGTAAATTCCCACCTGGCGGAACAGCGATTCCATCCCGAATGTGCGGGCCTCATCGGGCACGATGGGCACAACCAGCTTGCCAATTTCAGGGTCGCGCAACATCTGCCTTAACATGCCCACGAACGCCATCGTCGTGGAGACCTCGCGGCCTTCGCTTCCTGTCAAAAACTCTCGGAAGAGCGCGTCATGGTCGGCCACGAGAGGCTTGGACCGCGCCTTGCGGGTCGGCACATAGCCACCCAGCTCCCGCCGGCGCGCGCGCAGGTACTGGATTTCGCGGCTCTCTTCAGGCGGGCGGTAGAATGGCGTGTCGGCCAACTGGTCGTCATTGATGGGAATGCCAAACCGCGAACGGAATTCGCGCAGCTCCTCCTCATTGAGTTTTTTCTGCTGGTGAGTGATGTTCCTGCCCTCACCGCTTTCTCCCAGGCCATAGCCCTTGATCGTTCGCGCGAGGATGACGGTCGGCGACCCGGTATGATCGGCGGCGGCTTTGTAGGCGGCATAGACTTTTCGCGGATCGTGGCCGCCCTGCCGCAGCGTGCGTAACGCCTCATCCGGGACATTCTCGACCATTTTCAACAGGCGCGGGTCGGTCCCAAAAACCTGCTGGCGAACGTAGGCGCCGGACTCGACGACAAGTTTCTGGAACTCGCCGTCCACCATTTCTCCCAAACGTCTGACCAACAGGCCGTCAACGTCGCGGTCGAATAGAGGGTCCCAGTCACTTCCCCACAGCACCTTGATGACGTTCCACCCGGCCCCCCGGAACACGGCCTCGAGTTCCTGCACGATCTTTCCATTGCCGCGCACAGGGCCGTCGAGCCGCTGCAGGTTGCAATTGACGATAAAAATTAAGTTATCAAGAGTTTCACGTGACGCAAGGGTAATCGCGCCCAGCGATTCAGGCTCGTCAGTCTCACCGTCGCCTAGGAACGCCCAAACCTTGGCATTAGTTTTGGGTTTGATGCTGCGGTCCTCGAGATAGCGATTGAAGCGCGCTTGATAAATGGCCATCAGCGGGCTCAGGCCCATGGATACCGTGGGGTATTCCCAGAAGTCGGGCATGAGCCAGGGATGCGGGTAGGACGAGAGACCGCCGTCCGGCCGCAATTCCCGGCGGAAGTTTTCCAGCTGCTTGGCGGAAAGGCGCCCCTCGAGAAAAGCGCGCGCGTACACACCGGGAGAGGCGTGGCCCTGAAAATAAACCGTGTCGCCCTCGAACTCCTCCGTGCGTCCCCGGAAGAAATGGTTGAAGCCCACTTCGAACAGCGTAGCGGCCGAGGCATAGGTGGAAATGTGACCGCCAATGCTGTGGTCGACTCGATTGGCGCGCACCACCATGGCCAGCGCGTTCCAGCGAATCAGGCTCTTGATCCTGCGCTCGATCTCCTGGTCCCCGGGAAATACTCCCTGCTTGTCCGCGGGAATGGTGTTCAGGTAAGGAGTATTCGCGGTGAATGCAGGACCGATACCTAACGTCTGTGCGCGCGCGCGAAGACGGTCGAGCAAGAGCGTCGCGGCCTCTTGGCCCTCTTCTTTTAGTACCGCATCGAAGGACTCAATCCATTCCTGCAGCTCTTGGGGGTCGATGCCCGGGACCCTCGCGACAGAACTGTTATCCGTCATGTCTTGCCCCTGCCTTCAGTAATCGCGCGAAACAAAATAACGTTGCGGCCGGCTGGCGAAGCAAACATGATGCGGTGCCTGCACGGGCGGCTTCATTTCGGTTGACAAGTCGACGTGGCTTGTTACCGGGCGATGCGATTCGTCCGCGTCGAATCAGGAGGCGCCTGATCGAGAGAATTCGGCTAACCCCCTCAGCGCAAGGTGCAGCATTCGAGACTGCCACGCACTCTACGCTTATGCGTCTAGACACAATAATAGTAGCAGTTCCGCGAAGTCCTGCAATTGCTTTTCGCGATCTAGCAACGCTCGCGTGCTCAATTGTGCGCGGAGCTGAGCGGCGGCGCGGGGTAGTCGGGGAGCTTCTCCTTCGTATTGTCCGCTCGTTTCACTTCCAGCTCGTCGAACAGGACCGAAGGGCTTACGATGGACGCAAAGGGAATGCCGGAGCGGTTGCTGACCAACGGATCGCTCCCGGCGGCCGTCAGATCGCTGCGCAGCGCGCGTGTATCGAGTTCATTGAAGATTGCGCCACGCACCATCTCTTCGTGTCCGTCACTAGTCCAGACCCGGTAAAGCACGCGAGGCGTAAGGCGTGGACCAAGCGTATCAACGAAATATCCATAGGGCAGACCGCGATCGCGGCATTTGTCGAGCATCTGTTTCTTGAGTTCCTCGCGCGTGCTGGTCTTGGTTGCGCGGATGAACAGGTTTCCGGGGGAAGGCGCCGTGCTCCCGCTGCCCGCGGCGCGCCCGTGCCCGTTGGAAGCCGGGAAATCACGAATCGGCTGCCGCCCGATCAGAAAATTCACCAGCTCGCCGTTATTCACCAATGTTACCGGACCGACCTGTACGCCCTCATCGTCCACCTTATAGCTCCCACTCAGGCTTTGGCCTCCGAACTTCTCGAGGGTTGGATCGTCCACAACTGACATGAAGTCAGGCAGCACGCGGCTCTTGAAGCTGCTGGCAAAGGCCCCGGTGGTCCGTGCAGGACGCCCCGGCGCGGGCCTCCGCCCCAGCACGTTGGGAGCGATCAAATCGAAGAACATGTCGGCGGCGGCGTCATTGGAAAAAAGGACCGGGCCGCGATAGTCTTCCTCCACCACGGGGGATTCGCGCAATATCTTCATTTGCTCCACGAGATTCACGGCGTCGGATTGGAATTTTTCGGGCGTGGGCATTTCTTCGATGCGGTTCGATGCGTATTGCGGCGACCGATCTAGGCGCATCCCGTCCTGAGCCTGCTCGCTCGCACCGATGGTCATCATGTAATGTGTTGAGCCCTGGCGTGTGACGGTCCCTTCGGTGTTCACGAAATATTCGTTCAGTGTAATAAAACTCAATGTGGCGCCCAGAGACTCAATCTGCGGATCGTTTTTGTAAACCGAAGTGGCGGATTCCAGCATCTTGATCCATTTCTCGAGCTCGACATCCAGTTTTGCGATGGGATCGATGGATTTGACGGCCTCAGCCTTTGCGAAATCGTCCACGGGCTGTTCAACGTTCAACTGTTTCAGGAGAGATTGTTTTCCCGAGAGCGCCTCTCCGGCGCCTTTGTAGGCCTGGTCGGTGGCCAGCCAAATCTGGTGCCGGAGCGCTAGTTCGTCGCCATCCAGGGGAAGGATGTCGCTGACTCCCTGTCCGGAGCCATAATAACTATCAACCTTGTAATCGCCGATGCGCACGAGGGCGCGGAGCAAGCGCAGCCGCGTTCGATTCTGCTCCCGCAACGCGCCAAACGCCGCGCTGGCCTCAAATTGCTCCACATCGAAAACGCGATACTCGATGTAAAACGGGGCGCCTACATTGTCCATCTTGAGTTGCGCCTTCGATCTTGCAAGCTCCGCCTGGAGCGCGCGTAGGACCGGGTCCGACGCGGCTTCCGTTCCAGTGTGTTTTTCCTGCGCCCGCAAGGTGAACGCGGATGTGAGCAGCAAACTTGACCCAAGCACGGCCATCGCGGCAATTGCGAGGCCCGATCGTTTCGTTCTTAGACGCATCACTGTACCCCGCCGCTGGATTTGGTTGTCGCCGCACTGGCCGGGAAATCTTCAAATCCCGGAGGTGGCAGGATGGGAGGGCGCTCGCGCGACGCCGCGCGTTTTTGCACTTCCATTTCGCTGAACAGCATGGCCGGCGCCGAGGCAGAGACCGGCACGCTGCCGGATTCCGCCCCGCAGATGCCATTGAATACTTGCGTCGTATTTCCCGTGAGCAGGATCCGGTTCAGGGATGCAAGCGGAGTGCCCACGATATCCACACCTCGGACGAGCTCGTCCGGCCGCCCGTCGGCGTACACGCGCCACACGATCACGGGAAGCACCTGGAACGCTTGAGGGAGTTCCCGAGTGGTCAGCGTGAATCCGCCTTGCACGTCTTCGAAGTAAAGTCCGTACGGCTTCCCGGCTTTCTTTACTTCTTCGATCAACTTCCCGCGCAATTCGGAATCCTTCACCGTTTTGGACGACTCCACAATCAAATTGCCTTGGCGGCCTGTAGGCATAAGTCCTGCTTGGCGCCTTCCATGGCCATTCGATTGTGCGAAATTCGAGATCGGCATGCGCGACATCAGAAAATTCTTCAAGATTCCGTTCTGGATCAGCGACACGCGTTGCGCGGGCACGCCTTCATCATCGTACGAATAGGAGCCAGCGAGGGGCACGCCATTCAGTGTCTGCAGCGTGGGGTCATCAGAGACGCTCAGAAAATCGGGAAGCACGTTTTGATTCACTTTCTTGGTGAAAGTCTGCCCTTCGGTTTCTCCGCGTTGCCGGTGTCCTTCGAGGCGATGCCCCAGGACTTCGTGGAAAAACACGGCTGCGGCGCGTCCCGAGAGGAGCGCGGGCCCGTCGAATGGCTCTGCAAGAGGCGCGCCGCGCAACGCCTTGAGATCGGCCGCCATCTTTTCTTCCTTCGCGGCCAAATCCTGCTCGGACGGAAGTCCCTCGGGCTTCGTGGATTCAAAAGTTTCCACGCGGAGCAGGTCCATTCCATCGTCGGCGCGAGTGCTGGCTTCCACCACCAGCCGCGCTGTGACCCCTGGCGTTTCCACTTTGCTTCCTTCGCTCGAAACGAAATACGAAGTGGACTGCTGGATTTGCAGCGTCACCGACGAATTGTAAACTTCCGGATACTTCCTGAATGCGGATGAATATTTCCGGATCTTGTCTTCCCACTCTTTTTGATTGAACGCGATCGCAGCGCCGGGCTGATCGAGGTGAATCTGAGGCGCCTGGTGTGAAAAATCGGGTGACTTGTCTTCTTCCTCCGCCTGCACGGCGGTATTGCTCATGACCTTTGAGTACGCCGGAGACGCCCGGCGATACTCGCGATTGGTCATGTCCCACAAGGTGCGCGAGATGGCATCACGGTCGTCCGCCAGGGGTAGAGGGCCGGAAGTAATTCCCGAAGAGCGATTCTCGTTGTGCGTGTTGTCCAGCACAGGGCTGCCGACGCGCATCGTTACGTCGGCCCAACGGCGATTTGATGCGTTGGATGTGACGATCGTTCCGTAGGTTCCGGCAACCTGGAAAGTGCGCTGATCGTACACCTCATAACTGATGAAGTAAGGCGCCGGATCGGATTTCGACAAGGAGTTCTTCGCTCGTTCCAGCTCTCCCTGCATGGTGGCCAGCAGCACACCTGAATCCGCCGCCGGATGCGGCGCGCCCCAGCTGAGAGCTCCGCTGGCCGCAAGAGCGGCAAGAAAAAAAGATCGAAGTGAAATGGAGAGAAGGGATAGCCTCATTGGGTTATGTGACGTACTGCCTCCTGCTTCGATAGATGCCAGTCGTGTGAAATTCGTTCCTGCTGTGTAATGAACCTGGACCAACTGTCAACCGGCCAGCACTCTAATAGTGCGCCTGAGGTCCGGCGGGCTCCACGCTTCACGTGAAGTTCACAGTGTAAAAGTAGAGCCCTCATTCCGGCAAGCGTTGATAATGCCTCGAATCGCGACGCCGGGCAATCGCTTTTCCTCAGTCTCGTGATCACATTAGGCAATTCAGCGTTCAATTATCCTGATCCGCGGCAACGATGGTCGCCAGACCGCTGACTCCGGACAGCTCAGGGAACTATGATGCGCGGAAAGCGCACGGAGAAGCCTCGCCTAGTGTAGCGCCCGCCTTCAGGCGGGCAAGTGTTTGAATTTAGAGTGTCGGCCTGAAGGCCGACGCTACAAAAGCGTCTCACCGACTGCCCCGGGCGTTGAACTTTGATCTTGCTCGCGCGATACTTCAGCTATGTACAGCGAAACCGTCCTCGACCATTTCCAGAATCCGCGCAACGTGGGAACCCTGGACACTGCTACGGCCACAATTTCGGTGGAGAACCCGGTGTGCGGCGACATCCTCGAACTCTCGGCCCGCATGGAGGCCGGACGCATCGCTGAAGCGCGTTTTCGGACGCGCGGATGCGTCACCGCGATGGCATGTTCGTCCTTGCTGACGGAATTGCTGCGTGGAAAGACTCCGGCGGAAATTCGCGGCATCACTCCAGAACAATTGTCGGAGGCCCTGGGCGGCCTGCCCCCTGCGACGTTTCACGCCGCGCAGCTCGCTCGCGACGCCGTCCAAGCCTTGGTTGCGAAAATCAAATAAACAAAGGCTTTCAACACAGAGGGCACAGAGAACACAGAGAAAGAAATATCTTCGCTCTGCTCTGTGTTCTCTGTGCCCTCTGTGGTTAATTCCTATCCGTTTCGATCGCGCGGCGCATCATGTCCGGGTCGTTTATGTTGAGCACGACGCCCTCTTCGTCCGTGGGGACCTCGAGCACGTCCGCGGAGTGTGCCCAGACCACCGCACGCGCGCCCTTGTCGGCGGGAGCAGCCAGCAATTCTCCGTACAATGCACTGGAGAAAATCACCGGATGGCCCCGCCGCCCGTTGTACGTGGGCGCCACGATCGACTTGCGGTTCAAATAAAATTGTCCGATCAAATCGCTTATCAACCTGGCGCTCACCAGCGGATGATCGACAGGGCAAAGAATAATTCCATCCGTTTCGACGCTCTCCAGGCTTCGTATCCCCTCGCAGATGGATGACAGTTGGCCCTTCTCCCAATTGGAGTTCACAACGATCATCGAGAATTCGAGTTTTGCGATCTTACGAATCTCGTCGGCGCCCGCGCCGAGAACGACGCGAGTTACCCCGACGCGCGTGTGCCGCGTCACTTGAATCAAATGTTCGAGGAAAGTGCCTTCGCGGTAGGGAAGCAGCGCTTTCGGCCGTCCCATCCGGCTGGAGGCCCCGGCGGAAAGAATGATAGCGGCGAGCAAACAGGCCTCTTCATCCCACGGAGGCGGGCGTGGCGTTTACCTGATTCACTGCCTTGTGGGAGAGATTTGCGGCCCCGCGGCGGATGGCGATTAGTTCCGCCGTAATGCTGATGGCAATTTCTTCGGGCGTGAGAGCTCCAATGTCGAGCCCCACCGGCGCGTGCACGTTGGCGAACTTTTCCGGCGCGATGCCCTCTTTCTCGAGCGCGCGATACACGGACAAAACCTTGCGCTTGCTGCCGATCATTCCAATGTAGCGCGGCGACGTCCCCACGGCCCAGCGAAGCACATGCATATCGTCCTTGTGGCCGCGCGTGACGATCACCAGGTAGGTCGCGGCGCTGGGTTCGATCTTCACGAACGATTCCTCAAAGCTGGTATAGATTTCCCGAGCCATCGGGAAGCGCTCGCGGTTGGCGAACGATTCGCGGTCATCGATGATTCCGAGGGCGAATCCCGCGGTGTGCGCGGCGTTCGCCAGCGCAATCGAAACGTGACCGCCGCCGAAAATGTAGAGCACCGGCTGCGGCAGGATCGGCTCGACAAAAATTTCGAGTGTGCCCCCGCAGATCAGCCCATTGTCATAGTTGGCTTCGTTGTTCAGGCTGAAGGTCATTTTGCGCGGCGCTTCGGCTTGCATCACTTCCTTCGCGGCGGCCCAGACTTCGGCCTCCACGCATCCGCCGCCAATCGTCCCCGCAATCGAGCCGTCTTCGCGCACCAGCATGCGCGAGCTTTCGTAGCTCGGGATCGAGCCATTGGTGTGGACGATGGTCGCCAGCGCCCCGCGTTTTCCGTCACGCCGGAGCTTTACAACTTCTTCAAAGAGATCCATAGGGAAATGCCTGAATTTAGAGTACGGCGCGCGGTCCCCCCTGTCAACCATGCCAGTGCAGGGGCTGGCCAGTATCCGATAGTCCCGTTCCTCAGGGCTTGGCCGCTCCGACGTGGCCCACTGTTATTTTTTGCCTGACCGAGGAATAGAAGTAAGTCTGCGGATGTCAATCGTTGAATCGTCAAGCTTGGCCAGGTCCTTTGCCAAGTATCTCCCGATTTCCGAGAATTGGCTGGGTTTTTCATCTGGAGACCGGCGGTATACACAGCGGTAGGAGCCGTTACGCACTCCTTCCACGATCCAGAACGTGCCATCAAGCTCGTGACCTCTACTCTGCTCGGTGGAACGCAGCGACCAAAACTTGCCGTCTTCGACGAGTTGCAGAAACCGTTGAATGTCTGAAGCCGAAACCACATTACTCCCTTTACGAACCACCGAGGGACTCCCCGAGACGACCTCGCTTATGACTTCCCCACCTCCGTCAGAATTGACGATAAGACGAACAGCGACCACGCGTCCGGTCTGTCCCCCCAACCAGCTCAACCGATATGAGACGACACTCGTGTTTTTGGAAGTCTCAAGGAGTGAGGGCTCGCCCACAAAGCCTAAGTATTGAGAAAAAAAGGAGCTCATGGGCAAATCGGGCGGAAAGTAGAAGGGGGCATCGGACGTGGAGCGCGTAGAATCTGAAGAGTGGCTCTGCTGGATATCTGCGCCAAGTGGCATGAGCGCAGTCATGCACAGCGCCACTGCGAAAAGCAGTTTGAAGTACTCGAATTTCACGCCGCGATTTTCACTCCAAACTTCGTTCCAAGCAAGCTCAGCATCTCAAGTATGTCCCAGTGCCTGATAATCCGGCTCGTCGTAATGTGGAAGTCCCTTACCGACAATCCTGTTTCTGGAGTTAGGGACAAATTGAAATGGGTGGACCTTGGGAAGGATTTCAGTGAGGTAAACGACCGCTTGCAGAAGTCTTATATCTAGTGCGACGATTCGACTTCTTGATCTCCTGCTTCCGCGCCTTCACGTATTTCTTCCATGCTTTCCGCTGTTCCTTGGCTGCCTTTTTGTTTGCCTTCCCGGAACGCCGCGCATATTCCGCAGCACCGGTACCTTGAGCTTGAACCGGTATCGACCCTGAAGGACTCAAGCCCACCAGTAGCATGAAAACGGCAATTCGCTTCATCCGGGATTCTCTCTTTCACTTCAAAAACGGCGGTCAGCATTCAGACATCGTCATTGTCAGTGTCTCATAGTAGCGTGCGAACTTCACTTCACAAGTTTGAAATACGTAGCGAGCCGGGAAACGGCATGTTTCATGGCTGGTGGGCCTTCTCTGGCGGCAAATCGGCATTGTGTTTGCCCTGCGCTTGAGATAACTTCTTGGCCCGCGGAGACCTGCCTCCGAAACATCCCGGTTTTTTCAAGCATCGCAGCTTGGAGGACAACACTGATGTCAACCATACTAAAATGCGGCCGGCTCCTGCTGCCGGCAACCTGCCTCGCGATTGTTTTCGCCATGGGGGTTGCCGTATGGCCGCAGTCGTCCGCGCTCAGCATCACTTTGACCGGACAATCCATGATCCGTTCGGATTTCCGTGTTCATGCGCCTACCGCTGCCGCGACGATTTCACCATTACTCAAGGGCGACGTGATATTCACGAATTTTGAAGCGACAGTGTTGGAAAAGGAGCAATCCACGCACGACGGCAGGTTCCTCTCCCCGCCCGAAGCGCTCGACGCGCTGCAAGCCCTGGGCTTCAACTTGCTGGCTCTATCTGATAATCATTCATTTGATCTGAAGGTTCCGGGCGTGCAGAACACCCTCCGCGAGGTAAAAAGCCGCAACCTGGCTCATGCCGGGATCGGGAACACCTTGGAGGAGGCCGCCGCGCCAGGTTATCTGCACACACCGAAAGGCACGATCGCGCTTGTAGCGATGGCATCAGGCCTGATCGCGGACGGAGGATCGGCCACCGCTACTCGGCCGGGCGTGAATGAGCTGCGCATCGAAGCCGGCGGCAAGCCCAACGAGTCCACGACTCTGCTCCCTGCCGAACCGGGAAACGAGCCCAACCCTGAGGACAAACAACGCATCCTTCAAAACATCCGCGATGCCCGCCAACATGCCGACCTCGTCATCGTGTATGAGCACAATCATGTGTTTCTGAACAGGCCATTCGGGGCTCTGTTCCTCGAAGAGTTGCCGGAACGGTTAGCTCCAGCGGATTGGCTGAAAAAATGGACGCACGAAGAAATCGATGCGGGCGCCGATATTATCGTGATGCACGGCGCGCCTCTGATACACGGTGTGGAGATCTATCACAACCGCCCGATCTTTTTTGATCTGGGCAACTTCATTTTTAATGTTCCGCCGGTGGATATACAGCTGGACGAGCCCATTATCTGGGAAAGCGTGGTCGCGCATGTAGAATTCCAGGGCAAAAATCTGCATTCGATTACCTTCCAGCCGATCGTCATGAATAAGGTTGGCCAGGGACAGCCCGACTATCAGGACGAGCACACCAATAATCTCTTCCTGCAAACGCGCGGTTTGCCAAAGCTGGCCACAGGCGATCAAGCCCGCTATATCCTTCAGCGCCTGGCTGACTCGTCCCGGCCTTTCGGAACGACAGTCGATGTGAAAGACGATACGGCGGAGATTAAGCTGAAAGCCGGGAATTAGGACTAATCCCCACCGATCGCACACGGATGAGTGTGCTTGCCCGGGATTCCCTACGTGAGCTGGAAAATCAGGCGGATAGGTCTGCCCTGATGTCTTGGTGCACAACGAAGTCGCGTATCTCCAGGATGGTAGCGCACTCGGAAGCCATTCTCGGACCTGCTCTCGGCATCGCAGATCGGCCAACTCCCGCTAGGTCGGGCTTATCGGAATTTATGGTCCGCGAACCGGATTGGCCAAATTCCCACATTCCGACAATGCGTTTATCGGGCCCTTTGTTTGGGAGTCTCCTTGAAATCTGGCATTGCACTGCCTAGGATGTGACTTGGTCGCAACGTGAAAATCGCAAATATCACCGATCTTTCAGAACTGGATGTGGGTAATCCTGAAAACGACAATTAGGAGCACTCCATGAAACCGATGCTCAGGTTTTCCATTGCTGTTGTGACGGTCGCGATCTGTTTTCTCATGTTTTGCGGACAAACGCGGAATGACGTAGTTGCCGCCCAAGGAGGCAAGCCGGTGATGATGTACCGGTTCTATACGGGCAAGGATGGGCTGTCGCACGTGGAAAAGATTGAGGTGATGAATTTCGACCCAAATAACGTCGCCAACCTAATGGAAACGACAACGGGAGCTATGCTCCGCAGGTCAAAACCCGATGCAGCCGGCGCGGATTTCGGAGCGTTCCATCCAGGACCGCGCCGGCAATATATTTTCAATCTTGCCGGCCATGAGGAGGTTGAATTTTCGGGAGGGGAGAGAATCACTCTACATCCCGGAGACATAGAGCTCATTGAAGACCTCGCCCCGACCAAGGGCCACCGGAACCGCAACCTCGGACCTGAGGACCGTCTGGTGTTGTGGGTACCGATCGCCGATCAGACGGTGGTGCGTGATTCGATCTCGAAATAATCGTGACCTGTTTGCTGTGGCCCATTTCAGCGAGGCCCTGATAAGTCCACGAGTCGGAAACTGGCTTGCCGTCCAAAGCGGGATCCGGCCACATTCCGAGACTCGTTTCACAGGACTTGACTCGGTCACCGCAAGGCGAACGTTCGAGTGCTAACAGTGGCGACAATCTAGTTCTGAAGCGCTATTGATTCGTCCTGCGCGGTGCGCTAATCCTTCAACGATACGGGATCGGACTCATTCTTCGGCGATTTCGTATCCAACAGGGAGATTAATTCGCGGCGCGAAGCCGGGACGCCGACCTTGGCTTCGCGGACAATCTCCTTCGCATGAGGCTTCGGCCATAGAGCTTTTTGTTCGCACTGCCGTCAGACCGAAGCGTCGAGCCCTCCAGCGAAATGCCGGCGAACAAGCCGCGTGAGCGAGAATAGCTGAGGATTTCTGCCCTCATCACGATGTCAGTATCGGCAGCCGCTGAACGCCCCTTGGGCCCGGCCGCTGCAGAAGCATCGGCGCCCAGCTTCACTTTGCTGCTCAAGATTGAGTTCGCCCCTCTGGGATTCATGACCAAGAGAACGAAGTCCGTAGCCTGACCACCCAGCTGCAAACCGATATTCGCCCCTTCCAGTGCGAACAGTGCGGGAGCGCTCCAGTGTCCTGTAAAGTGCTGGCCGGTTCGGCAGGTAATCGCACCGCGGCCGAAGTCGCCTCCGATGCCAATTGCGAACTTCAGGACCGAAGGAATCACAATGACGCATTCGGCCTTGTTGAGTAGATCCTTCGGAATCCCATCGGGGATGTCCAAAATCTCCTTGAACACTTGGCCACAGGCTTCAAGGCGCTTTTGTTCCCGACTTTCCTCTGCTATGAGTGTGGGACAAACCAGGAAAATGGCGATAATGAAAACACAGACTTTTATCACGGTACGACCCCCATACACCTGATCGATTCTGGCGCGGTCAGGGTGAGGCGACAAACGTTTTGGCAGCGGTCTTGTCCTAAGTGAAAACCGGGTTGCGCGAGGTGACCGACGGCGGTGAAGCCGATGTGAGAGTTTGTGAAGATCCACGCATTCGGCCTTCCTAAAGTCGGTAACACGGCACATTCTGGCGAGTAGCTGCTCTGCGGCCGCTTTTCGAGGAGAGTTCCGGTTCCAATTGGTTTCATTTAGTTACATTGCCAACCGTCTTCCATCAAGAAACCCAATAAGCGCCTGAAAACATGGAGCGATTGTTAGGGCATTTGATTGCTCCTATAGGTTGTACTGAGGGATGGAGGGCCGTCATGGCTCGATACTCATCCCCGCTTGCAATCTGTATCGAAATCGTCTACAACTTTTGCAACATCGATCCGTGCGCTTCCGATAAAATTCTGAGCAACTCAGGCACCTTCACAATCGTTGAGCAACACTCTGACCAGAACGGAAGCATCCGCGTGTACCTGCTGAAATTCCCGTACTCCTGCATCCTTGCAGATTGAATGAAAGTAACGCGGACGAGTCCGCTTGCGGATTTCGCTCCATTTGGAAAGAGGAGGATCAAGTGAACAGAGAACAGCAATCCAAGAACAGGCGGCATCCTCGCATCGTGCTGCCTAAAGGTATGCTGGTGGCTTGGCAAGCAAAAGGCGGACGTGCGGTTTCAGCTGTCACGACGCTTGAATTAAGTGGCCTGTTCGTGTCCACTCCAAGGCCTCCGGCTGTCGGCGAAACCGTGACGCTAGTTTTTTCTGTGCCGAACGGCGACGTACGCGCCGTCGCCGTGGTACGGGACTCGCAGCCAGGAAGAGGGATGGGCCTGGAATTTACTGCGATGCGCCAGGATGACCGAGCACGTCTGCGGCAGCTTTTGCAGCGTCTGATAGGAGATGAACCAATCCACACGGTCGATCAAAAGAATTTTGGTCAGCGATTTGGATGCTCGCGAGAAACCTAGAGTCATGATCCCGGGAAGGCTGATTGCACTGCCTGAATTGCACCGCCTCTAATTAACGTTCTAGGAATAGAAAAGACCTGGAAAATAGGGGAAAGACCGCTCTGTGCGCAGACCGGGCCGATATTCTGGGGCAGTGGTCCGCCACTGTGCACCGTTTTTCCTTAAGATCAAAGAGGCCCCCTGGCGTTCAAAGCGTCCAGCGTACTTGGAAACATTTCCAAAAACTGGAAACGAGACCTCAGGGGAGTCTTTGAGGTTCCCATATTCCGATAAGCCCGTTTGTGCTTATCCGGTTGACTCCACAGGCCCCAAGGGATGGGGTCGGGCGCGATGCGCCAGGAGTATCCTCGATCATTGCACGAGTTTAGAAAGCTCTTCAGTGACGAGACCTCCTGTCGGCGCCCACAACGATCGCCTTATCAAGAACGTGGCGCCTCCACGTAGGACAGCGATGGCCGCCTCCAGAAACTTCTCGGACTGGGTAGCCAACAGCAACCCACAACCTACAAGCAGTTGTACCGACTGGAGCTAAACGGATAAGCACAACTTCGCTTATCGGAATGTCGCTCTTGGAACCCATGCCCAAGCGGGGCGAAAAACCAAGCTCCGGGGAGCAGCGAATCATGCCACTATCCCGCCGGTGTATCAGAAGAATCGCGGCATGACTTTACTTGCCGATCATAAGAATCGTAAAAGTGCCCGGAATCGCAGCACCCCGGGGTGGGCGACCACCGCCGGGTGGTGGAGGCGGTGCCGGTCCACGCTCATCGCTCATTGTGAAGATGTGGTTCGTCTTGCTGTCGAACGCGATCGTCCGGGCGCCATTCATCGTCTGCAGATTTTGCTCGACCTCGAAACTCGTCGGGCTGTTCTCTTTGACGATGGTCAGCGTCCCGTTGCCCTGCGTGCTGTAGGCTTCCATCGTCGCTGGATTGAACATCGCTCCATCAGAGCCGCCGGCGAGAGGCAGGGTATTGAGAATCTTCCCATCGTGAGCACTCAGGACCACCATCATCGGTTGCGGCGGGTCTGACGGCGGATTTCCCGATCGGCCGCATTCGGCGAAGAGTACGCTGTTTTTCACATCGAGTGCCAGCCCGTTACACCCGCCCTTGTCGCCGAACGGATAGTGCGCGGTCGCCTTCATCGCTTTGACATCGACGGCCGTGACGCTGCCCTGTGGATCCTGCATGACCACATACAGCATGCCCTTGCCGTCGGGCACGCCCTCTTCGGGGACGCCACCCAGATCGATCCTGCCTAGCACTGTGCCCTCAGCGGAATCGATCACCGTCGCGTCCTTCGTCGGGTGACTAAAGATATAAACCCTCTGGTTGAAGCTATCGAAGACAATGCCGTCCGGCTGGGCGTCGCCGGGATCGATGGTCTTGATCAACTTCATCGTCTTGGTGTCAAACATCGAAATCGGCTTGCTGCTGGTGAAGCCATGGCCCGATTTCGGGTCGACTGCGGTGCCATTCCCGCCGACGCCATCGATTTGTCCGACAGACTCAAGTGTGTCGAGGTCGAAGATCGTCAGCCGTGTCGGAATTGGAGCGGTCGTGCTGTCTGCCGCGGCGGGACCCGCCCCGCCGCGGCGCGGAATGTACAACCGGCGTCCCGCAACGTCAGCGTAGATATAGTCCCAGCCGCCTTCACCGCCGACTCGGGCCGTCTTGAGCACTTTGTACGGCCCTCCGCTCGAAGGCTGCTGAGCCGAGCCACTCGCCGCGGCGAAAACGACTGCAATAATCAGGATTCCAGCAGATCGGTGCATTTTGGGTCTCCTCGAAGACGGCGTCCATGCCGTTCATCCTAACGCCGGGACTTCCGCCTTGACCTCCCGGACAGGCACATATATACACCCGAGTCCACTCTGAGGGAACAAAATCTTCTTCGTCGCATAGCTTCGGATAAACGCTGCTGAAGGGACAAAGACAAGGTTTTGGGTGAAACATCGGCCACTCTGATCCTATTCTCGGACCGGCCTCCGCATCTCAAGTCGAATAAAGCCTGATAGGCCCGCTTCTCGGAATGTGGGCATGCAGGAAAAGTCAGTTACCGATGATCCAATTTATCAGGCCCTATCCGGTTCATGTGGGGGGATTACTTCCGGTTAGACCGTTAACCAGGACCTAGCTGCTTTCTGATCGAGTGATTAAGCTAACAGCCATATGCGGCCATGGCTCCTCCGCGCCAAGAGAACCTGTGCTAGGATGCTTTCGAACCGCGGATCATACTGGCTGCGCGGACCGGCCATGAAAATGATCAAGGAGGACGCCGACTATGGGTCTAACTAGACGCACCATACTGGCAGCGGGCGCCGCGGCAGCGGCAACGGCCGCCTTGCCGGCCGCATTTGCTCAGCAGTCGAGCAAAGCTGGAACTGGCAAGTTCTACGAAAAAGGCTCCGTTCGTATCTACTATGAGGAGGTCGGGTCCGGCTTCCCGTTGATGCTGCTTCCCGGCGGGGGATTGAACTCCACCATATCCTTCTTCACCGGCAACTCGCCCTTCAACGCCGTTGAGGAGTTCAAGGGACAGTATCGCTGCATCACAGCGGACCTGCGCAACGCCCCCAGCGGCCAGTCCACCGGCCCTGTCGAGGTCGACCGGCCGTGGGATTCCTACGCCGACGACCAGCTCGGCCTGATGGATCATCTGGGCATCGACAAGTTCATGGTGATGGGCTTCTGCATTGGCGGCCCTTTCATCTGGAGTCTCTTGAAGCGCGCCCCCAATCGTGTTGCCGCGGCTGTGATCGCGCAGCCCGTGGGGTGGCGTCCAGAGATGCGCGACCGCAAGTACCCGGGCGCATTTTGGACGACCTGGGGTCCGTTGCTGACCGCTAAGCGGCCCGAGATTACGTTGCAGACGGCCGACGAATTTGTGACCAGGATGTTCGAAACCAATCCCGACTTCGTCTTCACCGTGACACGCGATTTCGTGCGCAGTTGCCAAAACCCAATCCTTGTCCTGCCGGACGACGTCCCACCGCACCCCTACGCCGTCGCCATGGAGTGCGTGATGCTCGCGCCGAAAGCCGAAGTGAGCATCTTCCCGTGGAAAGAGCCCAAAGAGCGGATTCCGCTGGCAGTGCGCCAAATCCACTCCTTCCTCAAGGCGCATCAGCCTGCTTAGACGGCGGTGTCTATCCGACAACACTGGGGCGGGTGCCAGTTTTGCATTTCCGGACAGTTGGACACCTTTCTATTTTTTGGAGGACCCTCGACTCGGCGCCAAACTCCAAACTTGTAAGAGTAGTGGAACGATTCGCAGAATGTTGATTCGCCGTGAGAGTTTCAGAGCTTCTTTCCTCCGCCCTACTCCGGCAACTACGCGGTGCGAAAACTATTGCACGGGAATTTTGCGCCTCGACAACGCCTTCGTTCTCATCGACGGCCACGCGGAAAATCTGAATCCCAATCTCTGCGTTAATTTGCCGCAACGGTATCATCCGCAGGTTACGCCGCTTCAATCGATACGCTAGAAAGCGTGCGCCACCCACCCAAGTCGTCTTCTCGGAATGTGGGATTTGCCAGATACCCAGATACCGATAAGACCGTTTCGCAGGCCCTATCCGGTCCGTGTGGGGGATTACTAGCGGTTTGCCCGTATTTCGGGAGTTGGGAGATTCATGCCGAGCGGGATTGGAAGTTGGGAGCGGCAAGGATGAGCTACAAAGACCCGAAACACTCCGGGCGCAAACCGCATGGGCCAGCCGATGAATGTCAGTTAATTGCGAAGCAGTAGAAAAGCCCGGCGCTGCCGGTGCTTTCCAGATCTGCCTGGCTGCATCCTTTTGTGCCGTTCGACGAATTCCAGGAGGAGCCATTGCCGATTCGATCGGAATGACCGACCTGCGCGGAACCCGTTGAGCTGCTGGTCCAGTTGTTGCAAGTATGGTCGGCGTTATCCATGTAAGCGCGGCCGTCCCACTTCGATCCCGTGAGAATTTCGTGCTGAATCGGTGGCGTATCGCCGATGCCGTGAATGATCTGTCCATGCTCGTTGCGTGCGGACTGCTTGAATAGATTGCTGCCGCGCTGCGCCTGGACGAGCGTGTCTCCGTGAAGTTCGGCAAGGTCTGCCGAAATGACGGCGTTTTGCGGCGCCCCCAGTTGCGCGAACGACCAGTTGAACCAAGGCCCGGTGCCGATACGGTCACGCGCGTTGACGGCGGGCTGTCCGGGACGAGCCTGAGTGCTGAGATAGGCGTGCCAGGTGTGACCGCCCGCGCCGACAGCCGCAGCCAGCGCCTGGCAGTGCGCGTCGGCACCCGCAAGTCCGCCAAGGTCTCCGCCTTTACCGAGACCAACGCTGCTGACGAAAAAGGTCATTCGAGCCGGTGTCGGCGTCGGGCTATTGGGGGGCGGAGTGACGCCCTGGGTATTCGGCGCGTTCTGTTGAGCCAGCATCAGGCAACAGGACAACATCAAAGTACACAAGACGACGACGTAAGCACGTGGCCTGGTCATGGGCTTGTCCGCCATTCTAGTAAATCGAGAAACAGTAAAACAGGCCGACGCCATGGGTTTTCGGCAAATCCGCCTGGGCACAGCCGCGCGTTCCGTGAGCGGAGTTCCAGGAACCGCTGCCGCCGCCATTGCGGTCGGGAAAACCGATCTGGGCGTTGGGCCTGCCATCGGCAGCATTCAGACTTCCGTTCGACGCTCCAGGGGCCGGGCTCTTGTTGCTGGTCCAGTTATCGCAGGTGTGATCGAGGCCATCGGTGTACGCGGTGCCATCGGTCTGAGTACCGGTGAGCATTTCATGCCGAGTCGAAAACCGGGTGGTTTTGACGTAATCCCAATCGTTGTCGTGTGGATCGGAATAGTCATACAAACCCGGCACGATCTGGCCTTTTTCCGTCAACCCGGTGAGCTTATTCAGATTATTTCCCTGATGAGCAAGTTCCATCGTATCGCCGTGCAGGTGCGCGAGATCCTGCGCGATCATTTCGCCTTTGAAGTTGTACCAGGGACCTTTGCCGATGCGGTCGCGCGCATTCACTGCCGGCTGCCCGGGTCGCGCCTGCGTGCTCAAATAGGCGTGCCAGGTGCGATTCCCGGCTCCCACGGCCGTTGCGAGCGCTTGGCAATGTGCATCGGCACCGGCCAATCCGCCAAGATTGCCCCCGTCGCCGATGGGTTCGCTCGTCACGAAAAAATTCATCATCGGAGAAGGTTTCTCGCCCCGCGGATACTCCCCGGGCCTTTGGACCTGCGCCAGCAACAGACAGGACGACAGCGAAACGATGCAAAATAACACCAGCGCTGAAGATTTGTTTTTGGGCATAGTATCCCTTCAAAAATCGACAGCACGGTAACACGGAAGGCGAGCGCGGGCAATCGCTCTCGCGCGTGGGGCGATAGGCTCTGGGGACTGTTGGGCATCATCGTCAACACGCCCAGTCCCAAGTCCCGTGAAGTCAGCATATCGGAATGTGGCCGTTTACCACCGCGAAGAAACCGCTTCTGGTCGATGATCTTGTTCACCGAGAGTTAAATCATTCGGATGGCTCCACCGAGGCTCTCCTCATGCCAATTTCGTTGCATCCGGGGCAGGACCAGCGTACGATGCGCCATCGAGCGGTCCCAATGAGAAATCCCCACGGTTAGATTGGCATATTGTTTTGAAGAAGGAGTTCAAAAACATGAGTTCAAAATCAAAGGTAAGCCGAAGAGATTTGATGAAGTGCGGGCTCGCATCGGCGGCAATTCCAGTAGTTTCTAACCTGCTCGGTTCGCCCGACACAGCCCAGGCGCAGACGCGCGCTGAAACATCATTTGCAGCCATCCCGGGACAGAAGGGCGTGCAGGATGTCTTCGGGGCCTATGACGTGGACCCGACTTGGCCGCAACCCTTGTCATCATTGCCTGGAAACGAACAGTGGACCTGGGGATCGGGAGAAGGAATTTTCGCCGAGAACCCCGACCGCGTATTCATCCTGCAACGCGGCGAGCTGCCGAATATCAAAAGGCCGAAGGAAATTGACCTCCCTCAACTAGGACCGAGCCTCGGGTTTCCCATCGGCCGCCTGCCGTGGCGCGACGCCACGACGGCAAGTCCGCCAGGCCAATTGGATGGCCCAAACCGCGGAACTGAAAATGTTGACTGGCGCTGGCAGCATTGCATTGTCGGGGTGAACGCCAAAGGAGAGATCAAAGAGACCTGGCCGGAGTGGGACACCATGCTGCGCCGACCGCATGCGATCTACATCAACCCATACGATAAGGAAAAGAATGTGTGGTTGGTGGACGACTACCGGCACTCCATCTTCAAGTTCACGCACGATATGAAGAAATTGCTCATGACTTTGGGGACGCCCAATGTCTCCGGCGCCGACGCTACACACTTCTCCCGGCCCACCTACCTTGCGTGGCTGCCCGACAGCACCATGTTCGTGGCGGACGGATACACGGGCACGCGGGTCGCGAAGTTCGACAAGGACGGCAAGTTCATCGGTGATTTTGGTCAAAAGGGAACGCCGCCCAATGAGACCCGCCCGGGCTACATCAACGGCGTGCACGGAGTAGCTGTTGACGTTCCGAGCGGGCGGGTTTTCGTCAATGACCGCTACAACCACCGCGTTCAGGTGTTCGACGTCAACGGCAAATTCGTGAACATGTGGAAAGTGGGCGATCCTCCCTCGGACGTGCATTGCCTCCACCTGTCCGCAGCCGACGGTCACCTCTGGCTCTTCGATCGCGGCACCAACAAAATGATCAAGTACGACCTGGAGGGAAACTTCCTATATTCCTGGGGCACATTTGGCGATTTCCCGGGCGGATTCTGGGGCGTACATGGAATGCACGTGGACCAAGAGGGAAATCTGTACGTTGCCGAGGTCGACAACGGACGAGCCCAAAAATACATTCCCAGAAAGGGCGCGAACCCGGCAATGTTGATCGGCCCAGGTGTCAAGCCGGTGTGAGTAAGAGCCGGAATTGCCCCTTATACTTTGGGCGTCTCCTGTAACGGCGTGGATGGGTCAATTGGAGCTTCGGCCCACATTCCGATAAGCCCGTTTCACAGGGCTTGGGGGCCTGTGCGCCAGACTCTGAGTCATTGGCCCGTTTCGCAAACTATTGTCGCGTGTTTACCAGGCATTGCTTTAGCGGACGTTTTCCACGATATAAAGGACCGAGGAATACCGAGGAGCTTGGTAAGCGTAATACTTGAGGTCGGGCGTGACTACAATCTCCGATCCATCCCATTGATCCGTCTCAAACCGTCTCCAAGGAGTGCGATGGCCGTGGGCCAAATCCACCCGCGTCAGTACGAGTTCATGCCCGTTTCCCTCGGCTACCAATAACGACTTTCCGCCATCTGCAAAACGAACGGGATACTCGGACTCTCCTGACTTCTGCAATGCCACCAGTTGGCTCCCATTCGTGCGATATAGCGAGATGCCGCCTCGATCCCCGCGCAGTGCCGCCATGCTGCCATCTGGAGAGAGCTTCGGATAGGAATTGCGAGCGCCCGACCGTATCAATACCGGGGGCCCTCCGGCGATGGGTTGGACATATGCATTCCACTCACTTTGCGTAGTCTGCGCTTCATACGCAATAAACCGGCCGTCGTCGGACCACGAAGCGTTTTCAAATTCAACGAGCCCGGCAGTGGGCAACTCTTTGGGTTCACCCAGACCAACGGGTTGCAGCATCATTTTTCGGGAATTTAGACTCGTGAAAAGAATCCATTTTCCGTCGGGTGAAATAATCGATTCGCCAGCGCCAAGACTCACGGGAGCAGCCCCATCCGTGGAGCGGAAATAGCACTGTTCCTCACCCGCTACGGCCCAAACCTCCCCCGCTTCAAAGAAGCTGAGGGTTTTCCCATCGGCTGAGATCGCTGTAGGAGAAGCAGCATCCAGCCAGGAATAGGGATGCTCTCCTTTGTCACCCGGGAAGTAGCCCAGCAACTGAAAACGCCAGTCCTCGCGGCTCAGAAGTATGCGGCCATCGCTCGCAATATCGTGCAGACGAACGGAGGGCAGGGTTAACGTGATTCTTTCTTTTCCCAACAGCGTGACGGCGCGAAGTGAATCGGCCCAGCCCGCGCGAGGGGAGTTTGACGCGAACCACACTTCCTTTCCATTCGCGCTCCATGCCAGCCCTTCTATGCTCAGCCCACCCTTTGAAAGAGTTCTTTGTTTGCCGTTTAGATCGACCACGTCGATTTCACCTTCATCCAAACTAATGTTCGGGTGGTTTTCAAAAGCGATCATGCTCCCGTCGGGAGAGAATCTTGGATGCCCGAACCAGCCGGCCTTCTGCTGATACAACACGTGTCCCGGAGGGAATTCCAGCGTAGGTCCCTCGGCCGATATCTTTGAAATCACGAGTTGCTTCCCATCAGGACTCCAATCGGCATAAGCCACGTGACCGATCAGATCGCGAGGCGACCCCGCGGCCAGACTCGCTGTCGCCAAAGTGCCGCCGCAATCGAGCACGAAAATATGTTCGCAGTTCCGGAGTACGGCCAGTTGGTCGGAGGAGGAGACGCTTGCAACTGTCGCTGATGGGATTCCCAAATCACGCGATTCCGGACTGCCCACGCGATACATGGCAATTTGTCGGGGGTTGCCCTCCCACTCGCCGCTGTAAACGATGGCTTGGCCGTCGTGGGAGAAGCGAGCGGCTTCCAGTATACCCTCGCGATAAGTTACTGTAGTATACTGTGCGTCAGGTTTGCCTTGCTTGCCGAGAAACAGTAAACCTCCGAGTGCGAGTGCGAAAAGCGTCGCGATGCCCCACGGGATAATTCTCGCCGCCTTTTTCGGCGCCGGGGTTGCGGCCCGCTGCGTGACCTGCGAAGACCCTTCAGCAATCCACTTCAATTCCACTTCTAAATCCCGCGCCGTCTGCCACCGGTCGTCCGGGTCTTTCGCCATGCATCTCGTGACGACGCGATCCAGGGCCGCGGGAGTCATCGGCTGAAGGGAAGTGATCGGCGGCGGATCGGTCTCAAGAATTTTCGCGATTAGACTGGCATGGCTCTTTCCTTCGAACGCTTTTTTCCCCGCCGCCATTTCGTACACTACGGCGCCAAAGGAAAAAATATCTGTACGTGCATCCACTTCCTTGCCTTCCACCTGTTCCGGGGCCATGTATTGGAGCGTGCCCAGGATCGTCCCTTGCTCGGTCAATGGTTCGTTCAGCGTGGGAAGTTCCGAAACCTGCGCATTGGCGGGGGCGCCTTCTTGCTTCAGTTTTGCCAAACCGAAGTCGAGCAGCTTCGCGCCCGATTTGGTGAGCATGATGTTGCCGGGCTTCAGATCGCGGTGCGTGATGCCTTTGCGGTGCGCCTTGTCCAGCGCGTCGGCGATTTCGATGGAGTATTGCAATACTTGTTGAATCGGCAGCGCACCCCTCACGAGGCGCTGCGCAAGCGTCTCACCTTCGATGTACTCCATCACCAGAAAGTCAGTTCCGTCCTGATGTCCAACATCGTAAAGAGTGCAGATATGGGGGTGATTGAGGCCGGCGATAGTCTTTGCTTCGCGCTCGAAGCGCTCGCGCAATTCCGCGCGGTCTGCGAGATGAGTAGGAAGAACTTTAATCGCGACGGTTCGATCGAGGCGAGTATCGCGGGCCTTATACACTTCGCCCATTCCGCCCGCGCCTACGGCGGAGAGAATTTCGTAGGGCCCTAGACGTCTTCCTGGAAGGATCGCCATAGGCTCCACTCATTTGGAGTGGGCAGAGTATAACCCCGTCTGGCCGTATTCAAGGAGAGTTAGAGACAATTGCGGGGCCAAGTCCCTTATCGGAATGTGGCCCATGCGCCAGATTGGCCAAATGCCCACATTCCGACAAGACCGTTTATCAGGTGTTGGGTGAGCAATCCCATTGGAACCGTGTCGCGTCAGGGTTGCTCTTTGGGCGAAAAGTAGGTATCCAGACAGCAGCGCTTTGATGCCCCGGTAAGACGCAGAGGAGTTGTTTATGACAAAAGCCCAGTACGAAGATTTTGAAGCTCTCAATCCTTTCTTCGAAGTCGTCATGGAAGGCTTGCGCGGACTCGTTGATGGCGCTCATTATTTCGATACGTTTGCCGAAGACGCAGTCTTCGAGTCCCGCTATCAATTCCCCGGTTGGCCTCCGACCATTCGAGGCCGAGCCAAATTGATGGCTAGCTTCTCCGGATACGGCAAGACGATCAAGCTTCACTCCGGCGACGCGCTTGTTGTGCACCGCTCTCGTGATAGCCGCGTCGTGATTCTCGAGTACGAGGTGCACGGAAAGATTCTTTCGAATAGCGCTCCTTATGACAACAGATTCGTATCGGTGGTCACAATTGAGAACAAAAAGATCGTGCATTGGAGAGATTACATGGACTCCTTAGCAGCCTGGACGGCATTGAATAGCCCCTACCGATCCTAAAATCCCGTCTTGTACGGTGACCATCACTTGAGCCAAGTCCTGGCAAGTCGTCTTATCGTCATGCGGAAAACCCTGGTTCCCAGTTGACGATAATTCCGTTTATCAGGACTCGGCACGCAGGGCGGGTCGAGTGTTAACCGGTCATGAAAAAGGGGGTGGTTCGAGTCCCCCATCCTCCGGAATTATTTAGTTGAGAGAATTTGATTTAGAGTTTTCCTTTCACAGCCTGAGAATTTTGTAGCCCCGCGATTTTGCACATTCTTTGCACAATCAGGAATCAATGTGTGGAACCGCCAGCAGCGAAAAGTTGCTCCCTTGATTCACAGGCAGCGCAACAATAAATTCGCTTGGAGAACAATTCTGTGGCCCCATACAATCTGGCCAGCGGATGCGGCTTGCACGTTAATCGATTTTCTGCTCCCCATGAGGAGAGGCAAATGACGCGAAACTTTTGGTTTCTTGCGGTTCTTTTTGTTGCGCTCATTACACCAGGCGCCAGAACGGCGTCCGCGCAGGCTGTGGATGCCCGGAAGGTCTTAGAGGCTGCTGCAAAGGCCATGGGCACCACGAACCTGAAGTCGATTCAATTTACCTCCGATGGTTTTTTATCCAAAGTTGGCGAGCAGTACGATCTGACGACGGACTGGCCGCATTTTGAGGTTTCCGACTACACGCGCACGATTGACTTCGACGCCAAGTATATGCGTCTGGACTATAACCAAAAGCAGGGAAGCTACCCTACGAACGGCTATCCACCAGTGCCGGAGGTTCACGTCACAAACATCCTGAGCGGCAATTTCGCATGGGACATGAGGGGTGATACGCCCGTTCCTTTCACGCGCCTGTATCTCGATGGCATGCCCTACGCTGAACTGCGGCAACTCGAGATGGTGCTGACTCCACACGGATTTATAAAGGCGGCGTTGGCCGCCACCGACGCGACGGCCATCACGCAACCCATCGTGGGTCCCTCGGACTTCGGTCTCTCGATGTTTGGCCAGTGGGTGACCATCGTCTCCTTCCACTATGGAAAGTACAGAGTCAACGGCACGATCAACGATAAGAATCTTGTCGAGTTCACTGGCACATGGATTGCGAACCCTGTCTATGGCGACATGCCCTATGAAATGCGCTACACACAATATAAGGATTACAACGGCGTGATGTTTCCCGGGTTAATCCATGTCCATCAGGGCGATCCCAGGATCAACACCGCGGAAAATTATTTTCAGGTCTACATAAAGGATGTTCAGCCCAATGTGGTTGTGAACAAGATTCCGGTACCTGAAGTGGCGCGGACTGCGAAACTCGATCCCGTCAAGGTGGACACGCAGAAGCTTGCGGACCATGTCTGGCTGCTGGGCGGCGGGCCCATGAACAGCGTGCTCGTCGAGTTCAAGGACTTCGTTGCAGTCGTCGAAGCGCCGCAGAACGAGGCGCGGTCGCTGGCGGTCATGGAGGAAGTTCATAAACTCGTTCCGGGCAAAATGATTCGGTACGTGGTCAATACAAATCACCACATGGCTCATGCGGGTGGTCTCCGCACGTATTTCTCGCAGGGAACCACGGTCGTAACCCACCAGTCGAACAGAGACTATTATGTCGAAATCCTGTTCAGTCCGTTTCCGAGAACGGTGGACCCGGATCGAATGACAATATTTAACCCGATGTACATGATCAGCCGGCGGCCACCTCCGATTGAGACGGTGGGCGGCACAACGATGATAGGAAAATACGTCGTCAGCGATGACGACCGCCAGTTGCAGATCTGGCATGTCCAGGACATGGCGTACGAAGTGGGAGAGACTTACCTCAAGATCCCCGGTCCATCGTTGGCCAGAGGTAATCACTCTGCTGACATGTTGATGGCCTATCTCCCGAAAGAGAAGATCCTGATAAACGCGGATCTCTATGTACCACCAGAACCGGGTGCAAAACCAACTCCTCCAACTGCTGGCATGCGAACGTTGTATCTAAATATGAAGAAGCTGGAGCTCGATGTTGCACACCATGTCTCGATCGTGGGGCAGCGGGTCGGGTCAAACGACGAGTTCGTCAAGCTCGTCGGTAACGCCCAATAGAAGAATTTCCTCAAGGTACGCGCATCGCTTAGCAGGCCTAACAGAAAAGCAGAGGGTCGCTCGGCTCAGTACCTGATAAGTCTCAGGACCTATCGCCAGGTCTACTCCCTTTGTCATCAATTTAGATTTCGCGGTGGGAACAAATGGTCTTGCAGCGGTGTCTCTGATAGCATAAACCTGCCGTGAAGCGAGTCTTCACGTTCGGTTTCTTTGTTGCTATCGCTTGCGGACAGCCGGTAAGGGCTGCATATCCAAGCGATATTGATTTCAGCCTGAGACTGACGCGCGACACGACCTCTTATCACATCGGCGAATCCATTGGCCTTGAATTATCGTACGCGAGCGGAAGCGAACGGAAATATCTAATTTCGCTGACCAATCCAATCCCCGAGCTTGACTCTGTCACGCTTCGTCTTGCACCCCTAGAAAGGGCTCTCGACCTTCGGGCTCTGAGGCAATGCCTTCCAATTGCTTTGTCGATCCTAAGCGGTGGGCCTGAGTATCTTGGCTCACGACCAGTCACGGAACTGGCCGATCTGACAACGTGGTACAGGTTTCAGAATCCGGGCCATTACTCCCTTACCGCCACAAGCCGTGAAGTCTCGCGCCCCAAGGGCGCAGATGAGGGTGGAGGGCAGGAGAACCTGACTCTTGAATCTAATAGTGTGGAGTTTGACATTTTGCCGCCCGATCCTTCTTGGGAGACCCAGGAACTCAGAAGTATTTTGCGTGATCTGGAGAATGCCAAGAATCCCGTCGAACGTTCACTCGTCTCGTATCGTTTGGCCTTGTTGGATACAACCGACTCGGCTCGCAAGTTGGTTGAACTATACTTGTCAACTCCATACGCAGAGAAATATTCCTACGCCTCTGCTCTGTCGCAATCCTCCCGAATCGACGTCATTATCCCGCTGCTGGAAACAGCTTTGTCCGATCCGGAGGTCAGTCCGTCAGGCGTACCGGAATTGCTCGCGCAGCTACAAGTCCGCAAACAGTTGGGCGTTCTAGCAGCAATTTCGGACGATCAGGCTGCTCAGCAGCAACGGCAAACAGAATGCCAAGAGCGGCGCGAGTTACTTGACGACTATTTGGCCAATGCCAATAGCTTGCTCCTGGCGCGCGCCGCACGCCACTCTGGGCCGCAACAAAGCGCAGCGATCTATGAAGCCTGGTACAACGCGGAAAACCAGAATGCCCAGAGCACCCAAGTGCCGGAAAGCTTAGCGCAACTTCGCCTCGCCGTGCTGAATATGGGAAAAGAGCTTGCGCCCGATCAGCAGATGCAGTTTGTGATTTCCGAGTGGAAGGTCTTGCAACATGAGCAACTCTTGCCGCTGATTCGCAATTTGGCTGCCGCGCACGGACTCGACGCCGTACGGCTGTGGTGCGAAGACTGGTCTGTCGAATGCTCCGCGGCAATCCTGTCAAACGCCCTTAAGCCCGATACTCAAATCATGGCGACTGATGTTCTGCTGATGTCCGAAGTAGAGCACCCGGAGGTGGATTCTGCACTGCGGGAGCAATTGGGGGATTCGGGGATTCTTCAGGACTCCGCAAGAAGTCAGCGAACAGCAGCGCTGGTTTTGCGAGCGGGTAGCCGCAAATTGCTGCCTGCTGTGAATGAAGCCCTGACTCGATCCGTCGCCAATCACGGATACAACTGCGAGGTTGATGGCTATTTGTTAGGCTACCTATTCAGAGTTGCGCTTGCGGATGGCCAGCGAAGGCTGAGCGAAATGCTGCAGGATGAAAAATGCGGCGAACAATTATTTCGCATCTTGAACATGGCTCACTATTCCGACACGTTGGTTCCAGTCGCTGTCAAACCCCTGGACTCGCGCAACCTGAAAGCGGCAGCGATGGCGGCACTATTTCTGGCCGATCACGGTCTCGCAGCGGTGGAAGATGCCCTGTGGCAGCGTCTGGATGCTTTCTGGCTCCTCTGGCACGATCGAGCCGGGGAGCTGCGGATACCGGTCACATCGTTGGAGCGTGGAATCCAGTCGCAAAGCTCACAATTGGAGCAGAGTTTGGCTTCCGCTCTCTCTCATGCCAGCAACTGGAATCTGACGCCATCCGAGCGCGGTCGTTTGCGCGATGGCTGCATCACAGAGCAATGCCAGGACATCGCGGACGGCAAAATGTGGATGGGATTGTGAACTCATTGCTCAGGCTAGTGGTCGGCGTTTCAATAGCTCGTGCTAAGGTCAGCGGCCCTGCAGGATTTCAGGTGGAAGTCTAAATTCCGAACACATAGTCAGCCATTTGGAAGCTATTCCTGGATCGGCCCACCGCGCCACATCTCGGATAGGGCCCAAGAAGTCGGCTTCTAAGAAAGTGGTCCCTAAGTTATTCATTCTTCAGGGAGGCGCAGAGCCACTTTCTTCCGTCCCTGTCTGGGCGGAGCCCAGTCAGTTGCTTCTCGGAATGTGGCTCAGGCCGCGAAAAGCTAGTTACCGATAATCCCTGCCAGCTCAACCGGTCGATGCAACACCATATAACCAGTTGATCTGACAATACTTCCCATCGAGAATCAATCTGAAAGGCAATACCCCATCAGAACCCAACCAGGGCTTTTGTTTTGTTTGAATTGATGTCCGCGAATGAAATCAGCCTCCTAGACTCCTACAAGAGGACTTCGAGCAAGTGTTGCAACGACCCATTGAGGCCACCTACTTATCAGGTGCTATCCGGTTCAGGCAGAGGTAAGAGATCACTCCCGAGGACGCCGTCAGTCGGGAGCAATCATCAACGGCACTACAGCGCTTGCGGGTCCATTGGGGGGATGGGGTTTTCCACTTTTTCTTGGGTCAACGCTAATTGCCGCCTCAGTTGGTTCGCGGGCAAATCCCTGGATCGTGCGGCGGGTTCTGCGTGACTCTTATTTCTTCGGACGCGACTCCGGTGGAATCATGCCTGCCACGCGGTAGTAGACGGATAGCTGTCCGTAGACTTCGCCGGAATGCTCGACGATGCCAAAGGCCAAATCGCCCAGGCGAATCTGTTCTTTATTCGCGTTTCCGGGGACGTCCTCAGCGAAGGGATCGATCACCAAAGCGGATATCCCCTTGTCGCCCTTCGATTTGATGGCCGCCGCTCCATCGGCAAATGATTTTTTGACATAGGCAACGATGGCAGCTTTGTTTTTGAACTGTGCCCGCGGAGGATCTTCATCGGAGGGCGGTTTTTGCCCGAGGGCAATATTGGTGAAGAAATAGCTAGCCGCTGCGCCATGGATCATCCGCTCGGCAAACGTGCCCGTTGTGGGAGCTGCCTTGAAGTCGTACTTGTTCTCGGGAAAATCCTCGGCCATGGCGATGAGCTTTCGGCCGATTTCATTCCACTGTTTCAGCAGAGCCGCTGACGGACTGGCCGTGAGGTTCGGCGAAGCCGCCTTTTTCGCTGAATCCTGCGCGTAAGCGGGCAGAAAAAAGAGGATGGCAACGAAGAACACGTGCAACTGACGGGTCATCTTCATGAGTGTGGCCCTCCCTGCGGGTGAAGACCAGCGCATTTTACCTCAATTTGACAATGCCAAATACTTGTTTCTGGTTGTTCCTCAAGCCCCCAAAGGTTTCGATCGCAGTCCGCGATGCGATGGCGTCCCAAGCTACTTCAGTGGGACTTTCTTGTCCGGGTCGGACCGCACAATCAGGTAGGTTATGTCTCCTTCAAGACTCGCCCACCCATGGGGCACGCCGCCGGGGATGATGACCACATCGCCCTTGGCGAGTCGACGTGACGTGCCGCCCTCAATGCCCTCGCTCCCGTTGTCCGTCCAATTTCCGAGATTCGATGGCCGCGGCGTCACAGGTTTTCGCAGTGTGCCACCGGTCACCAGCACCCCGGCGCCTTCCAGCATGTAGTAGGTTTCGGTGACGTTGGTTTGATGCACGGTTGCGGACGGTGGAGTGTCTTTCGGCCGAAAAACGCCAAAAACACCGACGCGGTAGCCTCCCACGTCAATCACACGGATGGGTCGATCGCTGTTTCGATCGCGCGGCGCATCTTTTATGAACGCCTGGACCTGTGCAGCGGTGATGTCCGTCGCGGCCGTCGGCGTCTGTGCCCTCACCGAAGATGCCATGAGTATCACGAAGATACCCAGACCTATTTTGCGCATGAGATAGCTCCTCTCTTTTGCCGTAGTCGTGAAGAAGAGATTTGAATGCTGCCGGAGGATAGCACATTCCGGGGCGCCCCAGCCCGCACGGCGTTCTGACAATTTGCGGCATGCATTTGTGACATCGTTTGGCGATTATTGCCTGTCCAGAACACAAATCGGCGCATTAAACCGGACACACGGTTTTCAGGGGCGCGCTAATTCCCTAATCTACAACGACATATTACTAGCCTCAAAAACTATTCCGCTGGGCCCATGATTGGTCATTGAGGTGCTCCTTACAGAGAGAGACCTGAGGGAGGCGCCATGCCGAGTGCTTATTCGTTCTGGGTAGGGCAAGAGGTCATTCTGCAGGTGGCGGCTGCTGAATTGTGCGTGCCGCTACGCGGTGTAATTATCGGCGAGTCGGAATCCACTTTGCTTTTTCGAGTGGGAGAGGGCGGGGACTTAGACATCTACAAGCACATGATCCTCGCCGTTGAACAGGACAACCGGGCTAGCGTCCTGGTGAATTGAGCGGACATTCGATGACGACCGAGCCGCAACGAAACCAAATTGACGAAGACCGAGCTGCAGCTCTGCTCGGTTTCACCAAGACGCGACTGCGGCAGTTGTGCGAACAGTCCGGCCTGGGACATGCAGCAGTTGGCGATGACTCTGAGCAGCGATTGTTTACGTACCATGACTTATGGCGGCTTTGCCGCTGGGTAGCCCGAGCGGCAGTCTAGCATCAGAAGAGAGTGAATTTATTCTGGCCCTGGTTTTATCTCACCCCCCGGTCCCGGGTTTGCATCGCCCTGACAAACCCGGGGCCTTCCTCTTTAAAGACCTCGTCGCTTTGAATCAGCACCAAGAGCCACATTCCGACGATCCAGTTTCGCGGGAGTTACAGATCGTTCGCGGGTTGAGCATCGAGCAGACTGCGCCCACAGGGTCGATGATCTCGGCGACGTTGCAAGACTTAGCGCCGTGAGCGAAGGCCAGGCGTCCAGCGTCTCGTGGATGTTTCGCGAGCTCGCAGGTCATTTGCAGCGGGAATGGTCTTCTATCTTGCAATTCAGGCGGGATTCGTCATGCGGAAGAAAGAGAGGCGCTCGGCAATCTCACAAGCGCCTCCCCTACAGCTCAATCAAAGTTTCCAATACCTCACTGGATCACCTCCTTCTCGGCAAGGCTGCCGATGAAATGATTATAAGGCTATGTCTTGCTGCGGGGCAAATCTGTCTTTGTGAGCCAGACCGGCTGACCGCAATCTGGGGGCCCCATTCCGAGATGACTTTTTCTCGGGACCTATCCAGGCAAAATGGTCGCAGGCCTGTTTGTAAACCTCACCTCGAATGTCGCCAGTTTCCGTTCTACCCGGCGAGGGGGATCATTTCCGGATACGCCGTCATCCACTAAGTTGGCCATTGTTTGTGACAACGCGCTTAAGCAGCCGGCTGCCCACGAGTTATTTGCCGAGCACGCCGTTATCAGGAACAGAAGTGTCGATCGATCTGCCGCCTTGATTCACCACCGATCGTATCAACCCCTGCACGGACTCGCATTTGACAATCCATAACCAAATGGTTATGATTCCGATATGCAGGCTGCGGCAAACGACGTGTTCCAGGCCCTCGCCGACCCAACCCGTCGAGCAATCTTCGAGCGCCTGACCCGCGACGGCGAACAGACGGTGCATGCCTTGACCGATCATTCCGGCGTTTCACAACCGGCCGTGTCCAAGGCCCTGGGCATTCTAAAGCACGCCAGGTTAGTGCGCGACCGGCGCGAGGGACGCGAGACGCACTACCGCGCACAACCGCAAGCCCTGGCGCCCCTGATTGACTGGATGAGCCTCTATGGCGCCTTCTGGCGCCAACGGTTTGACCGCCTCGAATCCTTGTTGAACAGGATGGACCAATGACCACGCCAGACTCCAAACGTTCCGTTGTCATCGAACGGGAGATACCGCATCCCCCGGAAAAAGTCTGGCGCGCGCTTACGCAAACCTCGTTGATAGAGGAATGGCTGATGAAGAATGATTTCCAGCCGGTCGTGGGTCAGCGTTTCAATCTTCGCGCAGACTGGGGCGCTGTCGACTGTCAGGTCCTGGCAGTCGAGCCGAACAAAACGCTGTCTTACACGTGGTCGGCCTATGGGCTCGAGAGTGTCGTCACTTGGACTCTCACCCCTACGAGCACGGGGACCCACCTGCGCATGGAGCAGTCGGGCTTCCGGCCGGATCAGGAGCAGGCCTACCAGGGCGCCAAGGGCGGGTGGCAGCAGTTCTTTGCAAAACTGGAGCAGGTCCTGGCGCGGATAGATTGAAGTCTGCCGCCGCAATTCAAAGCCAGGACAAAGTAAATGACGCTGGAATCGCCGACAAATGGAGGACAAACTAATCATGAAAGATGCCGCCAATCGTTCGATTCTTCGCTGGATTCACATCGTTTTTAGTATTCCGATACTCGGCTATATCTATAGTCCGTTTGAAGAAATTCCAAAGTACGCCTCCCGTGTTCGCTTTGTCGTCGTTCCTGTAATGCTCCTTTCGGGATTTTGGATGTGGAAAGGCCATGTCCTTCGACGACTTATTTCGAAGCGGTTACCCAATAAAATTACTCCCATGAAACCGGGACAAGGATTGGAGGCATGAAGATCAAATGAATTCATCGGAACGTATTGACAAGCTGATCGCGGGACTCACAGACTGGCGTGGCAAAACGTTCGCCATCATCCGCAAGAGCATCCTTGCGGCTGACCGGGAGATAATCGAGGAATGGAAGTGGATGGGAAGCCCAGTGTGGTCTCGCGACGGAATAATCGTGGTCGGCAACGCTCACAAAGATAAGGTGAAGCTTACCTTTTCCCACGGGGCGGTCCTCCCTGATCCTGACAAGCTCTTCAACGCTGGCCTCGGAGGCAACGCTTGGCGAGCGATCGATTTTTTCGAGGGCGATAAGATTGATGAGCGCGCTCTAAAAAATCTCGTCCGTGCCGCCGTTGATTACAATCAGATCAAATTGAAGAGGAAAGCTCCCGCAGGTACTCGAGCGAAAGTACGTAAAAGTAAAAAGCGATGAAACTAGAGCTTTTTCTCACTAATTCTCTTTGCCAGCCTGCCTGACAATTTTAATCTTGACAATACTTTACTATTTGTGGCAGCGTGCGCTCAAGAGAGCGGCACGAGTAAAGGCGTGTAACTTGCCCGCTGCCGCGACACATGAAGTCGCCTATCCGCAGTTCGTCTTCTTTAATCGAGGGGCGATTTCCCCCGGCCGAGAATAACTTTCGTCATTTTCCCAACCAGATTGTTTCGCCGGAGGTTCCTGTGCAACAAATGAAGAAGGCGTTGTCTTATATGCTCGTCGTGGCCTGTCTGTTTTTGGCGGCGGCCGTGTCGTTATGGGCCAATCGGCAGGAGAAGGAGAGCCAACCGGCTTCGTCCTCCACCGAGTCGGCGTCGCTAAATTACGAGTTTTTCAAGGCGAAAGTGGAGCCCATTTTCCTTTTCAAGCGCCCTGGCCACGCTCGTTGCGTTGTTTGCCATACGATTAACCATGTGCCGTTACACTTGGTGCCCCTCTCACCCGGAAGCACGACGTGGAACGAAGAGCAGTCGCGCCAGAACTTCGAGTTGGTTCAGCGCGTAGTGGTTCCCGGCAGCATGGAGAGCCCCCTGCTCAGACATCCCCTCGCCCAACAGGCGGGAGGTGATCCCGCTCACGGAGGAGGGAAGCACTTTAACTCGCAGGACGACCCGGAGTGGTTAACACTGAAAGCGTGGGTGTTCGGAGCGGCGTTGAAATAGCCGGGAGTAATGGATTTGTCTACTCGCAAATGCCCGTTGAGCATAGCAAGTCGTTGAATAGAGGAGGTGACGAAGGTGACGAATAAACGAGTTTTTGGTACTTGTCTCACAGTTTTAGGCGGGATTGTTGTGTGCGCTGTGTCCGTTTCCTTGCTGGCCGCACCGGGCTCGAAGCTACGGGTCATCCAAACGAACTCCGCCGGGGATAACATCCACATCATCGATCCCGCCACGAATAAGGTGGTGGGAGAAATCAAGGGGATTGAAGCAAGCCATGGGATTGCGGTCACCCGGGACGGATCGCGAATCTACATCAGTGAAGAAGCAACGAGAACGCTCGATGTTATCGACGGAAAGACTCTAAACGTGACCAAGCGGATTCCTTTGAGCGGGGTCCCCAATCTTATTGCACTGAGTCCTGATGAGCGACGGATCTATGTTGCGATTCTGCCTCCATGGGACGACTTATCGCATTTTCCCCAGATTAGAGCCGAAGCAAGCGGTGGCATGGACGTGATTGACACAAGCTCGCTTCAGGATATCAAGGCTATCTCGATCAAAGGCGGCATTCACGACCTGTACATCACGCCGGACGGCAAGTACGTAGTTGGTGGGGTCAGCAGATCGGCCGGATCGGAAGGAAACCTGATGAGCGTGGTTAACACGCAGACCAACGAGGTCGCTTGGACGCTTTCCATGAAACCTTCCCCCTCTCCGATGGCCATATCGGCGAATCCCGACGGCTCTACCAAGTCGGTATTCGCTCAAGTAGGCGGTGAGTATAACGGATTTGCGGTCGTGGATTTTAAAACGCACGAGGAAATCAAGCGCATTAAGAATCCGGACATTGCCCCCGACCAACAGAACCACTTTGGTCCGCCCTCCGCATCCCACGGCATCATCGTCACCTCGGATCAAAAAACACTGTTGGTCAACAGCAGGTTAAACAGCACCCTCTACGCGTACTCGCTACCGGACATTAAGTTGCTCGGAGGCGCCCAGCTTGGCGGGAAGGGTGCGAGCTGGCTGACGATCACGCCTGACGACAAGACTGCCTATGTAGCGAATGAACAAACGAATGATGTCTCGGTCGTCGACATCAAATCTCTAAAGGAAACCGCTCGTATCCCTGTCGGGTTCGGGCCGGCACGGAACATCATCTGGACGGTCCCGTAGGCCATCCGAAGGTCAGAATCGTATCGCCGCAGGTCGTCGGATAACACAATCCGGCGACCTGTAGCTTTCTAACGCGCATTTTTCACCAGTACGTAATATGTATTTGTTATCAGTAGTAAATGTCATTCGTGTAAGCAAGTTTCGAAGAGGTTTTGGTAGCACAGGCTTCAGCCTGTGAGGTTTTCTCTGGCGTGAGCGCAAATCAAAACCACACAGGCTGAAGCCCGTGCTACTCGACTCTGCAAATCAAGTTCTATAAGTACTAGCAGTACTCCCAAAGCTGCCCATGAATGTTACTTGACATAGTATCTTGCTTGTCCCAGACTCCGCCGGAGCCGGTCCTCGGCTCCGAATCATCGGCCCCAGTTTAAAACTACTTTGGAGGCACCTCGATGCGCTCTCTCGGGCGAGTTTTTCTATCCGCTGTCATTCTTCTTCCGGCTATCAGTCTATTCGCAGCGCGGGCCAGCGGCCAGGCGGCGTCCGGCGCTCAACTGCACGTCCAAGGGATTCATCGCACGCGCGGTGCGAATTCCGCTGCGGCCGCTGCTGCTCCTGCTCCTGCTCCTGCTCCTGCCGCAAACCCGCCGAACATGGCCTACAACGGCGGCCCAGTGATCCCGACTAGTACGACGTACGCAATATGGTGGGGGAAACCCTCCGACTTCCCCTCCGACGCGGTCCAGGGAGTAGATGACTTCCTCATGGATCTGGACGGCTCCGATTACCTCGGCATCGCCGACCAGTATATGCTCGGCAACAAGGCTCACACGCGCTTTGGCGGCAATTTGTTCGACTATTCGGCGCCGGCGCCATTCGACGCCCAAGGGAGTGCAAACCCGCTAGCGAATGAACTTTTGAATGTGCTGCAAGCCTACGGAATGAGTCCCGACCTCACGGCGGTCTACGTTGTCTATACGTCTAACTATCCGTCCATAATGGAACAACTCGGCTTTTGTGCTTTCCACGGCTACGTGACCCAGAATCCGGGCACTCCCCCTTTGGCCGAAGTCGCTTACGTTCCCAATACCGCGGCCGCCCAGGAGACCTGCGGGCTCGACCTGAACGGCGAGGACCCGTTTTTTAGTCCTGACGCTTATTCCCGTGGGACGCGATCAATGGTCAACGAGACGGCTCACGAGTTCATGGAAACGATCACTGATCCGCTCATCACCGCCTGGTATGCGCCCTTGCCCGATGGCAACGAGATTGGAGATTCGTGCGCTTACATTTTTCAGACGAACGTCCCGATTGAGGACGACAAATGGAGAATCCAAGGGATTTGGTCGAATCAAGCAGGTGGGTGTGCTCCCGGCTCGGATCGCGAGGCGCGAGTCTCCGGCGCCTCTTTCAATTCCGGACTTTTCACTCCCTTCGATACGCCGGCTGCCATTTATGGAATCTTTGGTACGAGCATGAACGCGGAGGGCCTGATCGCAGGGTATTACATCGACGCTAGCAACAACACTCATGCATTCCTGAGGGATAGCCATGGTGCAGTCACAACCATCGACCCCCCCGGTACTGGCAGCTCAAACTTTTTGCTCGTCGGAGCTTTGGCTAACAGCATCAACTCAAAGGGTGCGGTTGCGGGGTATTTCTTTGACACTAACTTTGTTGGCCATGGCTTTCTGCGAGACAAGCAAGGCGCGTTCACCACAATTGACGCACCTAATGCGGCCCAGGGCACTAGCGCCCACAGCGTCAATGACGAGGGAGAGGTTGCCGGGAGTTACGAAGATAGTAACTTCATCAGGCATGGCTACGTGCGCGACAAAAGCGGCAGAATTGCCACGTTTGACCCGCCGGACGCGAGCGCCGCATTCGTGGGTGAGGGGACGCGCGTATTTAGCATCAACAACAGCGGTTCTGCCACTGGATATTCTATTGACGCGAACGCCGTCCATCACGGGTTTGTGCGAAATGAGGACGGCGCCATTGCCACCTTCTCCGCACCGGGCGCGGCCACTGCCGCGCAGGGGGAAGGAACCTTCGCCTGGAGCATCAACAACGACGGGGAAATCGCCGGGTACTTCACGGATAGCGCCTTTAAGGCCCACGGCTTTGTCCGCGACAAGCACGGCCTAATCACCACGTTTGATGCCCCGGGCGCCGTCTTCGGGACCTTCGCCTACAGCATCAACGATGACGGCGCGGTCGCGGGATACTATTCCGACGCCAGCGGATTTCCCCACGGCTTCGTGCGCGACAAACACGGAAACTTCACCAAGGTCGACGCGCCAGGCAAAAGCTACGGAACGGTTCTCCGCGCCATCAACAACAAGGGCGACGTCGCGGGCTACCACACCGCACCAACGCCATGATTCGAGTCGAGCAGTAGCACAGGCTGAAGCCTGTGCTACTGAACACCGGCGGAATCCTTGTGAGAAATGCGGACTAAGGGCCGAAAGGCGATCCAGCGCGGAGCACTACTTTGAAACGGTAACTTCTCCTAGCATCCCGTCGTTCTCATGCGGCGGGCAGGCATAACGATAAAGTCCGGGCACGGTGAACTGATGTCGGAATGATTTCCCGCTGGTAATCAAACGAGAATCGAAGGGCGTAGCCCCTTCCGGGATGGAAACGTCACTCGGATCAGATGCAATATTCGGATCGGTAGTAATTTCGTGTGTCATTGCTGGGTCGTCGTTGACCCACTCCACTGTTTGCCCGGCCTTAATCGTAATCTTCTCGGGCATAAACGTGCGTTCTTGTGTCATCTTGACGACGACCGCATCTGATTCTTGGGGTGCTGCGGGAATTGTAGCCTCGACGTAGACTGCGCTGAAACCAATCAGTATCGCACCGATGCAAATCGCGGATCTGAGTGTAGAAAACATATGCAAGTCCTCTGATCAAATTAGCCCGTGATCGCTGGCTTTGCCTGCGCCTGTTGCGGCTTCAAGATTTCATCGACGAGAAACAGGTCGGTGAGCAGCGCGCGAAGATGGATCGAAGCATTCAGATTGTCAATCAATTGAGAACTGAGGGTAGCTTGGGAAAGAACAAGTTGGACGGCGGCGAGAGAGTCGCGAGCGTCGCGCTCCAACACCCCGAGAAATGCGAGGAAGCTCTCTGCGGGCTGCAGGTTTCCCTGTTTCACCGCCGTGGAATAAGCCTCCGCCAGACCTGAAAGCGCCTCCACGGCGCGGCCTAGGTATTCGCGGACCTGACTGCTCGACCCGCTGTTTTCCTTGCCGGAGAGTCCCTGCCCAGCATACGCCAGCATGAACTCGTAGCATTCTTCAATGGCATTGCAACGGGAACTTATGTCGTCTAGCGCCATCTAGGCGGGGGCCTTTTTTGACTCCGTGCGTCCCGCGGTGGGGACCTGCTCTGCAACGGCTGGCCAGCGGTTGCGATCGTGGTGCGCGAGATATTGCTCGCGTGTGATCCAGCCAAAGATCATCGACTTCGTGAGGAAAAGTTTTTCGGGCCTGATCGCAAAATAGATGTGGGCGGTAACGAGCGCGACAAAACCGATGCCCGCAAGTCCATGCAATACGTACATCCAACCCCAGGTCATGTCTCCAAAAAGATAGGGATTGCGAGTAAAGAAGGGCGTTTGCACCCGCTTCATCATGAAAAGGCCCGTTCCAATGGCTGTCAGCCCCCCCAACATCACGGCTAGATGATAGAGCTTGTTCTCCAAGGGATACTTGGCGAATCTCCTCGGCGCGGGAGCGGTTTGCCCCATCGCTCGTTTCATTCTTCGGTCAGCATCCTCAAGATCTTCCTTGTCAGGCCAAATTGACCAGAAGTCCAGCCAGAAGGTCGCATGGAAAATGTGGTAAATCACGGAAACAGTCAGAACGATCCCTGCGATCCAGTGATACTCCACCCAGGCAAACTTGACACCCACTTTCGGAAGAAATGCAGTCAGGAGCAGCGCCAACATGGCCATCGCCATGATCAAGTGGAAGAGCCGTGCGCCAAGCGAGTGTCTGGCAACACGTTCGGGAACTTGCGCAGCGATCCCGTCAGCAGCCGCAGGCGCGTCCGAATGTGCGGCGACGGGTTTCGCCCAGAACTTTACATACACGGCATGGACGACGAGGAACAGCAGCGCGCCGATTGCCGATACCCACAATAGGCTCCAGCCAATGTGAATCGGGATCTGCTGACCCCACGGATTTTGCGCCCACTCGATGAGGTTCAAGCTGCCTCCTACGCGGCCACTCCGCGGATCGCGCGCTTTACCAGATTTCTCATCAAGGGAACCTTGTACCCGTTGTATTGCAAAGGTTGGGCGCCCTCGATTGCGAGTTTTCCAGCCAGTTCCGCCGTTTCCTCGTTGCACGGTTTTCCTTGGACGGCGGCCTCTACTGCGGTCAGCCGAACCGGATGCGCGGCAACGCCGTTCACCACCAGGCGGATTCGCTCGATCGCGCTCCCCGAAGTCACTACAGCCGCTGCCACGTTGACCAGCGCGAAATCCCACACGCTGCGATCCCGAACTTTTTCAAAATAAAATTGTGATCCGGCCCAGGTGGATGGGATTCGTATGGAAGTAAGCAGATCGCCGGGCTGCAAAATCGTCATGCGGGTAATATCGATTGCAGGACCGATGAAATAATCCTCGGCATTGACCACGCGCTCACCTTTCGGTCCTCGGATCACCATTTTCGCATCCAGCGCAATCAACGCAGGAGCCGTGTCTGATGGATTGACTGCAACGCAACGGTCCGCGTCCAGAATCGCGTGCTCACGGTTCAAGCCAGTTGGCGTGTCTGCATAGCAAATGTTGCCGCCGGCGCGATAGCAGGGCCACCCTCCGCGGTAATACCAGCAGCGCGCATCCTGGGAAACATTGCCGCCGATGGTTCCCTGATTGCGAATCTGCGGAGAGGCGGCCGCTTCGGCAGCGTTTGGCAGAATGCTGTACTTCTCACGCACCATCGGATGGCGCACCACTTCCGTAAGCGTGGTCATCGCGCCAATTTCAATACCATCGCCGACAGTGCGAATGCCGCGCAACTCTTTGATCTGGCTCAGGTCGATAACCACTTCGGGCCGCTTGATTCGATCCTTAAACCAGTCGAAGCTGTCTAGCCCGCCCGCCAGCACCCAAGCCTTCGCCCCGTGCCTGGACTGCAATGCGAGCGCATCATCGACTGACGTCGGCTGAAAGAGTTCGAACGCTGGTATTACGTCATGAATGACTGCCATTTTCCGTTCTCCTCATCTCCCACGGTCGCGCCATTCCGGTTACGGCCTTCACTTCTTTTACTTCAAGTAAAGCTTTAAATGTTAGATCTCAGCGGGTCATGCGCCGGCCTGCCAGCCTCCAAAGAAGCCAGGATGACGTCAGAAGTTACCGGCGCTCGCCGGAAGATCTCGTCACCCAGAGCGTCTGAAAGCGCATTCAAGATGGCAGCGCAACCGCCCCCGACAGGTGGCTCGCCGATACCGCGCGCGCCGATGGGCGTTTCCGGGTCTGGAAGTTCGACTGCTGCCCATTGCATCTTGTCAGGAATGTCCAAAATTGTCGGTGGTTTAGTGTGGTGGAATCGCTTGGCCACAGGCAGGCCGTATTGCTGGTCGTAGACCCACTTCTGGCCGAGTGCATGGCCAATGCCTAAGATCGACCGCCCTAGAATCTGGCCGCCGAGGGCCTTTGGATGCAGCACGGTACCGACATCGGCGTAAGCCAGGAAATCCAAGATGTGATACTGGCCGGTTTCGACATCGACTTCCACTTCGGCAAACGTAGCCACGTAGGAGAATGTGTTGCCGTCGTGAGGGTAGGTATCGCGGGCCGCCGCCAGCAAACCTTGACCTGCCAGTGCATTCGCTGACGTCACCGTGAATTTGTTTATGTCCTTGGGCAGTTCGTGGCCATCGTAGACGCCCCCCAACTGGATCGCACGCTGAGCGGCATGAGCCAGAGGCATGCCGGCGCCTCCGCCCTTTCGAAAGACCCGCTCGCCGGCGACCTCATAGTCTTCGGGTTTGCCGCCAAGGTCCTTGGCCGCAATTTCTTGCAGCTTCTTTCTGGCGTCCATCGCTACCGCATGCGCGGCGCGAGTCATGGCGTGGGTGGTTTGGCTGCCTCCGGAAGGGCAGGTCCAGGGCAGATTCTTCCCGGTGTTGCCCCACGTGATTTCGCACTTTTCCCATGGCACGCCCAGGAGTTCGGCGACCACGCGATGCACGTCGGTCCAAGACTCGGTTCCCAAATTGCCGACGCCAGACTGGATATAGACTTTGCCATCGGGTTTGATGACAAATAGTCCGTCAAAGCCCGTCGTGCCGCCGGAGTAAGTGCTCATTGATACCCCGATGCCACGCACTTTTGAACCGTTCCGCTTGCCAGTGTGCAGTTTCCTTTCATTCCAGTTGAACTTTTCGGCGCCACGGTCGAGCGCTTCCTTGATGAACGCGCTGGTGGCATATTGTTGCTTACCCGCTACCAGGGGTCCGAACGAGGCTTTCCCTTCAGGGGCGTTTAGACGACGGAGGGCTACTTGATCAACGCCAAGCTTGCGCGCGGCCTTCGCGAGGATCGGTTCCATGATTGCGATCCCCTGCATCCCACCGGGCGAGCTCTGCGCACTACGCGGGGGCGTGTTCGTCAGAATCGTTAGCGAACGCCAGCGCATCGCTTGCGGCTGGTACAAAACCGAGACGATGCGTCCCGACGAGAAAGCATCACCCACCATGTCGTATGGGCCGTTGTCGCAGATCACGTACATATCGAGGGCCGTGATCCGGCCTTCCTTGGAAAATCCAACTTTCATCCGGCCAAGCAGGCTGGGACGCCCGCGGCCAATGTAGTGCTCCTCCTCGCGGCTGACACGCATCATGACTGGCGCACCCGTCTTCTTCGCCAGAAGAGCGGGGATTACCAGCGTGATGTCTCCGGTTATTTTGCTGCCGAAGCCGCCGCCTGTGTACTCACTGATAAATACTACGTTGCTGGGATCGATACCCAGCCAGCGCGCGATCGCGGGAACAGTTTGAGCGGTGCTTTGCGTGCCGGTGTGAACGTAGACTTTGCCATTTTGCCAGTAGGCCATCGCGGTGCGAGTCTCAAGGCACTGGTGGCTCGTGTTTGGCGTAACGAAAGTTTCGTCCAGAACTAGCGCGGCGTTCTTCAAGCCCGCATCGACGTCGCCGACTGTCCATTCTTCGGTTGGCTTGCCCATTGGCAGCTGCCCGTTCTTGGCAGCGTCGAAATCCTCGCGGGTCCACTTGATTGTCTGGAGTTCGGGCGGCGTCACAGGCGGCCGCTGGCCGGGTTGGGGCGGAGGAGGAGGCAGTCGCACCCAGGCGTTGCCGTCAATTCTCGGGTTCGGGCCGCCCGGCCGCAGGCTTACCAGCGGATCAACGACGAAGGGCAGAGGCTGGAGATCGATTTTAATTTTTTCAATCGCATCGGCGGCGGTGGGCTCGTCGACGGCGGCCACGGCAAGAATCGGCTGACCTTGAAATAACGGCTCATTCGTTAGCGCCTGGTATCCCCGGGGATTTGCCAGAATTACATTTCCGTTGTCGTTGATGCTGTTGGCGGGAGGAGGCAGCTCGTCGGCGGTGAGAATCGCCTTGACGCCGGGCATCGCGAGGGCCGCGCGCGTGTCGATGCTCCGAACCCTGGCATGAGGCATGGGGCTGAGGGCCAGCTTGCAGAAGAGCATGCCGTCGGCGCGAAAATCCTCGGCGTACTTGGCCTTGCCAGTTACCTTAGCGTAAAGATCACCAGTAGGGTAATCCTTGCCGATCAGCTTGTACTTGTTGGGGGGCTTTATCTCAGGCATGGTTCGCCTTCCTTAGATTCTCCGCTCCGCGCATCATGGCGGTGAGAATCTTGTCGTAGTCCTGGCACCGGCAGAGGTTGCCGGAGATGCCGTGCGCCAGCTCCGCGCGCGTGGGGTTGGGATTGATCTTCAGAAATCCGACTGTGGACATCAGGAAACCGGGCATGCAGAAGGCGCACTGGAATCCTTGCTCGTCAATGACGCCTTGCTGCACTGGATGCAGCGTGCCATCGGGCTTGGCGAGGCCTTCCACGGTCACGATCTTCTTGTCGCGCACGGTGTGCGTGAACACCGAGCATGAGTAGTACGGGACGTCGTCAATGAGCACCGTGCAGGCCCCACATTCCGCCTGGTCGCAGCCGATCTTTGTGCCCGTGAGGCCCAGCTTGTAGCGCAGCGTCATGACCAGCGTCTCTTGCTTCATGACGTCGACGCGCCGCTGCTGGCCATTGACATTCAGCGTGATGAGCCGATCGACCGCGCCGGGCGCCGACGCCTGGGCCCACACTTTGGAGACGCGAAATAGGTAGCTTGTCGACGACACCGCGCCAGCCGCGATGACGCTCTTGATGATGTCCCGCCTCGAAAGCTTGTTGGAAGCCGAGGTGCTGGGGTCCGCTAGTTCGTTTTCTGCCATCGGAAGTCCCCTCGTTAGCATGGATTTGCTTTGGTATACTCCTTGAGACCAACGTCTGTCAACTGCGGAAAGCGAATGCCATTGCAACCACAGATGAACACAGATTCACACAGATGAATGCAAACAAGAGAAGCTAGAAAAAAAACCAAAAGAGAAACCTATCCCCCGGCGGATTCTGTACTTACCCAGCCTTTATCAGTGTTTATCTGTGTTCATCTGTGGTTCCAACTCAAACCAAGAACCCCGCCCTTGAAAAGCGTCAAGGACGGGGCACCCGTCCATCAACGGGTCCGGCTCTGGTGGCAAACCCGTTGAGTCGAGGTCAGGCGAAGCGTACAATGCGCAAAAGGCAGAGGTCCAAATCGGAAATTCCGGATGAAATCCCTGGGAGGCCCAAAATGACTCACCCAATCAAGCTTTTATCGATTGTTTCTTTTCTGCTGCTCGCCTTTCTAAGGACCGCACTAGCAGCCGACGCCAGCGGCACATGGAAGGGTGAAATGTCGCAAGGCGGAAACGTCGTCTTCACTCTGAATGCCAGTGGTGAGTCTCTTGCCGGCACCTGGGTTGGCACCAGCGGGAAAGATTGTCCGATTAAGGATGGCAAGCTGAAGGGGGATGCCATTTCCTTCGCAGTTGTTGATGAATGGGAAGGACAGCCGATCACTCTCCTGGTAAAGGGAACAGTTTCCGGAAATGAGATGCGATTGCGGATCGATGCTGACAACGGAAGCTGGGGAACAAGTGCAGTAGTGAAGAAGCAATGATTCGGAGTTGATGCTCCACAGGAGATACCCCTAGTTTTCCAGGTGTGTTGGCAGTTCAAACTAAGTCGGAGGAAATGAACATATGGTTATCGGTGATCGCCTGCGGGCGTTGCGTGAGGAGAAGAAGTTTTCACAAGGCGAGATCGAGAAGCGAACTGGATTGCTTCGCTGCTACATCTCCCGCGTCGAATGCGGCCACACTGTACCTGCCGTCGAGACGCTTGAGAAGTTCGCCCGAGCCCTCGAAGTTCCGATGTACCAATTGTTTTACGATGGCGAAAAGCCCCCCAAGCTGCCGGATCTCCCGAAGCGCAAGACTGCCGACGATCTTGCATGGGGGAGCAAGGGCAAGGATGCACGCCTGCTTGCCCAGTTCTGCCGCCTGTTCAGCCGCATGGAAGAAGATGACTTGGGAATGGTGCTGTTCATGGCACAGAGGATGGCGAGACGGAAGGCCGTTTGATCGGGACTGTCCTGAGGTTGGGCACTCCGACGCGGCTCAGGTAACTTCCTTTCCCGCCAACCGAACGAAGTGCTTCATAAAGGCGGATGGCCCACCTTTTGAAACGGTTTTGAACTTCCGGGTGGCCCACTCTTCGCGGTTTTCGAAGGGTAGGTGGTTTTTGTTCCAGGATCGAATCTTGGTTTTTTCGGGACAGATTCTTAGCGAACTAGTTGTCTGGTCAGGAAGCGTAATGAACAGAAAACCCCGACCCTTTCACAGCCCAAAAGGGTCGGCCATCCGAAAGTGCCAAACCCATCCCACGAAGCTGAGGTCCTGAATGGGTAATTTGCAGCTGTGACTGATCGTCAACTGCAAAACACACAAAACGGCGGGCCACACGCAACACTTCAACGCCAACCAGGAAGGCGTAAAGAGTCCACATGAGGACCTACGCGCCATGCCTACCGAGTCGGTGGGATTAGCTAATTCTCCGTGCATGTTCCAAAGCCAGTCGCGTTACTGCAGAACGAATGGAGAGGGAAAGGGGCAGGACAACAGTTGTGAGCGGGGCCAAAACACGTACCTCCTATTGGTACGCACATGCTCGTGACGCCGATGCCGCCGAGGAGGACTATCTGCGGACTGCTGGGCGCGTCGTCGGTAACCGAGAGCATCCCGCTCGCACCACCCAGGGCGCTCGGTTTGAAAGTAACATTGATCTTGCAACTTGCCCCCGATGCAAGGCTCGAACCGCTGCAAGTGTCGGTCTCAGCGAAGTCGGCGGTGACGGCAACGCTCGCGATGTTAAGCGCCATTGTGCCGTAATTGCTGAGCATGAGTGCCTGCGCTGGGCTGGTAGTGCCTACAACCTGGTTGTCGAAAGTCAGAGCGGTAGCCGACAAAGCGGCATTGGTACCCGAAGTGAGCCCTACGCCACTCAGGGAAACCGAGTGTGGACTGCCCAAAGTAGTGTCGACAATCGTGATTGATGCACTGCGGGCACCCAGCTGCTTCGGCGTGAACGTCACGGCGAGGTTGCAGTTTGCTCCCGCAGCGAGGCTCGAACCGCAACTATTGGTCTGGCCGAAGTCCGTAGCGTTGATCCCAGTAAGCCCTATGCTGTTGATGGCGACTGCCGAAGTGCCATTGTTGGTGAGCGTCTCTGCCTGAGTAGCACTCGCGGTTCCGACGAGTTGTGGGCTGAAGTTCAAGCCCGTTGCGGGCGAAAAACTGAGACTGTCCGGCTCTGCTAGGATCGAAACTGTATAGGGCTGAGTGGCCGACTGATTTGCAGAATCCGTCACTTTGACGGTGAATGCAACTCCTTGAGCCGCCGTGTCCGGCGTGCCAGAAATCGTGGCGGTGTTGCCCGCGTCGGGGACAAGTTGAAGATTGTGAGGCAGCTCACCAATCAACGACCAGTTAAAAGGCGCAACACCGCCACCCACCTGGATGGTTTGTTTATACAGCGTTGCTAATGTGCCGTTGGGCAAGGAGGCCGGAGAAATCGCCAGTGGGCGTGCTGGCTGGTACGTAATTCCACACGTTGAGAGAACCACGGCTGAGACGAGGCACAGAGCAAAAATCGCTGAGCCCTGTAAGCTTTTCACAGCAACCACCTATGGTGAGTCGGCTTGTACTTTGAAGATGGCAGAGGGTACAACAGAGTCTGCAAATATGCAAGTATGGCGACCTTACGACAGGGCGGGTGGCCCACCTTCTGAAACAGTTTTGAACTTTCCGGGTGGCCCACTCTTCGCGGTTTGAAGCTGTGAAAAAACCCTTCAAAATAATTTCAATCATCTCTTGAAAACAAAAAGAACTTGGGTATGCTCGGCGCATGAGCCAAGAAAATGCGACAACTAAGCAGCCTTTGATCCGTCCGATCAA
>Ga0210410_10000285_pt1 | contig 62893 bp, 65 predicted proteins | sample IncBWC4MmetaG_FD_161058 | JGI IMG/M metagenome (GOLD analysis project Ga0210410, IMG submission 161058) | Forest soil microbial communities from Barre Woods Harvard Forest LTER site, Petersham, Massachusetts, United States - Inc-BW-C-4-M | ecosystem: Environmental > Terrestrial > Soil >... | reverse complement strand
GGCGGAAGCCGAAGGCGGCAACGACCAGACCGAGCGGAAACAGAAATTCGTGGAATTGCTGGCCAAAGTGCAAAGCGCTGGCGCATAAGCCGGACTGTTGTCTTTTCTGAAAAACCCTTCATTTTAAGAAAACCTGACCTGCCCGTTGGTGTTTCCTTTGCCTCAGAGTAAGACTGGCAGTAATATTCCCTCGGAGGTTTCATGCCTTCAAACCCCTCGGAGGGCAATCCCCACTTGCCGCCTGCTGGTACTACTGCAAACATTGTCCCACCCCGATCAAGCACGTCATCGAATCCGTGGGTGCAGCTCTTCGCGGGCGTCATCTGCATGGCCATGATCGCCAATTTGCAATATGGCTGGACGATTTTCATTAACCCGATCGATGCAAAATACCACTGGGGCAAAGTGGCGATCCAATTCACTTTTACTCTTTTTGTCCTCTTCGAAACCTGGCTTGTCCCGTTTGAGGCTTACCTCGCGGACCGCTTCGGTCCGCGTCCGCTTGTCATGGCGGGCGCCTTTTTGATCGCAATCTCCTGGATCGGCTACTCGAGGGCGAGCACTCTCGCTGCTTTATATACCGACGGAATCATCGGCGGAATTGGCACGGGGCTTGTCTACGGAACGTGCATCGGAAACGTCGTAAAATGGTTTGAGAACCGGCGGGGGCTCGCCGCGGGTTTGACGGCCGCCGGGTTCGGCGCGGGTGCGGCCGTCACCGTCATCCCGTTGACCCGCTCTCTCGCTACCCGGGGGTACGAGGCGACCTTCTTCAAATTTGCGCTAATCCAGGGTTTCGTCGTTCTTATTGCGGCGTTCGCTCTCAAGAAACCACCGAAGGGTGCGGCGGCACGGCGATCGAATCCTCGCACCTTGCAAACGAGATTCGACAGTAGCCCGCTGCAGACGCTTCGCAGCGCCGTTTTCTGGTTCTTGTATATCGATTTCGTCTTGGTGGCAGCTAGTGGCCTCATGGCGACCGCGCAGCTTGCCCCAATCGCCGCCGGCTTTGGAATCGCCCAGACGCCCGTTACCCTTCTCGGCTTCACGATTCCGGCGCTTACCTTCGCCCTCTCGCTCAACAATCTCATGAACGGGCTCAGCCGGCCTCTTTTCGGCTGGATTTCAGACTTGATCGGCCGCGAGCTTACTATGTTCCTGACGTTCTTGGCCGAAGGGATAGGTATCCTGTGCTTGGAGAAGTACGGCAGAGATCCGGTTTATTTTGTGATTCTGGCAGGCCTCGTCTTTTTTGCCTGGGGCAATATCTTCAGCATATTTCCCGCGCTTACTTCCGACCACTTTGGGAAGAAGTACGCCACCACAAATTACGCGCTGCTGTATACCGCCAAGGGTTGCGCCGCGTTCTTCGTGCCCCTGGGGGGTATCATTGCCCTCAAAACCGGGAGCTGGTCTACAACCCTCGATATTGCAGCCGTGGCTAATATAGTAGCCGCACTGATGATGCTCGTTCTTGTTCGCCCTCTCCGGGTGCGCGAACTTCGGCGACAGGAAGCCGCACTTGCAACGGTGGAATGACTTTAAGTTGGCCGGGCCGATTCGGAAAGGATGAGGCTCGCCGCTCCGTCAATCCTCTAGGTCCTGCCGGAACTGGGGCTGTGCCGGATCGAGGCCGCCATCGATGACGTCCGCGAGCAGGCGGCCGTATGCGGTCTCGGCTTCTGCCAGTGAAGCGTGGCCGCGTTCCCACTGCACCGCTCCACTCTCCGAGTAAATGAGCGTGAAATACCGGCCCGTCGAAAATTGAAGTTCAAGCAACCTGCCCGGCATCTCAGGATCGCCTTCCTGTCCGAGCACGTCCATCAGCGCCACAGTCCACTGACGCCCTCTCGGATCGAGGACAACCTGGCGCTCAACATATTGCCAGTCATCCATGCTCCACGGCGGCATCTTATTTAAGCAATTCATCGAGCGCTCTTGCCACCTGCGCCCCGGTGAATGGTTTCGGGATCAGCAACACTTTTCGTCCATCACGCGAGCGGAGGCTCGCATCGGCCTCTTCAGGTGTGTCACTGATAATGACGACGGGAAGCTCAGCGTGATTCGCATCACCGCGTACGGTGTCGAAGAGCGACTCACTCATATCGTAGGAAGAACAATCGAGCACGAGAGCGTCCACCTTCTGCTCCAGGATGAGCTCGTTGACGGAGTCAGTAAAGCCGGTAGGAAAGACTGTGTATCCGCGGTCACGCAGCGCAAACGTCAGAAGTTCGGCGATCTCCGGCGTGTCGTCAATGAGCAGGATGCGTGGCAACCGTACGCTACTTCTTGCCGGCACCGGCGCCAGGCAGCGGCTTGTTCTTGCCAGCGCTTGGCTCCAGGTCCAAAATCCACACTCGACCACCGGCGGTGTAATAGGCGCGACGTTCGTTTTCGATCATTGCGCCCCAGGCTTCCAGCGTACGCATCGCGAAAGTGTATCCCTCGAAGTTCTTACGCGCGTGGCCAAACACCTCGTTGGTATGCCAGTTGTCAGTGAGCATGGCGTCACCCGCATGCACACGCAAGACTTTGTAATAACGATCATAAGCAGCTTCGGGCCGCACGTCGCGCGTCGACCCGCGTTTCTTGCCTTCGCTGACGATGAAGCTTTCCTGCGCTGGGCGAGCGACAGGCGGATTGGGGGTGTTGCTGCTCATACCGTCTCCGCTACGGTTGCTGCCGCTTCCGCAGACGCCATATCGGCCAAGTTCTTCGCATCTGCTGCCCGGATCAACGCCTCCGGCAACTGAACACCCATCATTCGCCATTGTTCGTTTGCAAACTTCTGCAGCGTGGCAACGTGTTCAGCATGGAGGTGGCCGAAGCGTCCTTGCAGCTTCAGGTACTCCGATACCGGGCGCATGTTCTGGGGACGGAAGCTGTAATCATACGCGCGTGTCTCGGGGTTCCACTCCCAGATCGGGTAAAGACCGCACTCCACGACGAGCCGGCCAAGATCAATCGACCTAGGCGTTTCGTACACGAAGCCCTTTTGGCACGGGGTGTAGACCATCAGGTAAGCCGCGCCCCTATGGTTCAGGCCTTTGCGCACCTTGTTCATAAGATCTATGGGATAACCTACGCTCGCGGTTGCTACATAGCAGTGAGGATGGCCCGCCGCCATCATGCGGGCAAGATCCTTGGGGAACAGCTTCTTGCCCTCCGGAACCATCGGGCCGGGAGGAGAGAATGTCGTCATCCCTCCGTATGGCGTGCGCGAGGAAGCCTGGATGCCGGTGTTCGCATACTGCTCGTTGTCGTAGCAAATAATCAGGCAGTCGTGATCCCGATAGAGCGCTCCTGAAATCGAAGCGAGGCCGATGTCGGACGCACTGCCATCGCCGGCCTCGCAGATGATATTCGGGAAGGGGCCTTTCCACTTACCCTTTCGAATCATGGCTTCGTACGCAGCAGCGACCCCGGCGGTAAAACTGCCAGCGCTGCCGATCTGCGTGTGCGCCCAGGGCACGTTATACGGCGTGCACAAATACGAGCTGTTTGCGACGTACATGCAACCTGTCGGCCCTACCAGGATGGTGTTATCGCCAGAGGCCTTGCTTGTCATTCGATACTGTATGGAAGGCCCGCAGCCGGCACACGTGCGGTGACCGGGAACGAAAGGTTCGGTCGCCGGCAAATCAGGGTTATAAAAACGCGCTCCCTGATTCGGACTGCTGAGAATCGGTAACATCTGCCGCTGAACTTCAATTGTTGGCATTTCGACTCCTCCCGATATCGTGGGCGGACCCTGAGGGACCACCTTGACAAAAATTACTCCTCGAATCCCACCCAATGCGTACGCTTTTCGATACTCCCGCGTTTCTGTGCTTCGATCATCTTCTGCGTCATCCAGTAAAATTCCTTCAACACAATGGCTTCGCCACCCATTCCAGCCATGAACGACAAGACAAGAGGCCGGTGTTGGCTCTCGTAGAGCGCCGCGCAGACCTCGGCATACAGAGAACCTCCGCTGCTCACACTTCCTAGACCCATGTTGGTCTCGACGACTCCGACCACCTTGAATTTACTGAGGGTATCCTTGACCCGGTCGGTTGGGTAGGGCCTGATCGTACGCAGGCGTACCAGGCCGACTTTTGCGCCCCGCTCGCGCATGTGCCGAATCGCGTACCGCGCCGTTACCGCGTGCCCACCCTGGATAAAAAAAACAACCTCCGCGCCATCGGTCATGAACTCTTCAATCCAGGGGTTGTAGCGCCGGCCAAAGATCCTCGCGAACTCGTCATGGACCTCTTCGATGACCGGCATCGCACCTTCCATGGCGCGCGCACGCTCCAGCTGGAGAGGCGGGCCTTGCTCGGGCATAATCTGAGGTCCATGCGACACCGGACGCCGCGGATCGAGCGGGTACGGATGTTTGTAAGGCGGCAGAAACTCCTTTACTTGGGCGGGGTCGGGCAAGTCCACGTCGCTGGTGATATGCGACACGAAGAAACCATCTTGGCATACCATCTGAGGCAAAAGTACGCGCCGGTCCTCACCAATGCGATAAGCCATCAGATGATTGTCAAAGGCTTCCTGAGCGTCACACGCCCAGCCCATGAGCCAGCCCATATCGCGGGTGGAAAGCGCGTCCGTATGCTCGGAACCGAAATCACCGGGCGGATCGAGGGTGCGATCCGCGATCATCATCTGCACCGGCATGCGAGTGCCTGAGATGGGTGAATAGAGTTCGTAGGCAAACTGCACGCCGACACCTGAACTTCCTGTAAAAACACGGGCGCCGCTCGACGAAGCTCCGTGCGCGATGCTCAACTGCGAGTGCTCGCTGTCGGCCACGATGTATTCGGCATCGAGTTCACCATTGGCCACCATTTGCGCAAGCGCCATCATCGTTGCCGTGTACGGCCGGATCGGGTAGGCGGTAATTACATCGACGTCGGCGTACTTGGCAGCCTGCGCCGACGCGACGCAACCATTGATCCGGACCGTCTTTTTTCTTTTCTCGACCATCGTTGCCATGGCTCGCTCCGTAAGGTCCGACCGATGACCTATCTCCAGTTTTCGATGTCCTTCGCGGGACGCCCTGCCAATGCTTCCAACTCTGCAGCCTGCCGTCCGTGCAGCCCGGGCGTAATGGCGAATGCCGTGTCCATCCGTACGACTCCCGTATCGAAATCGAGTTCGGGCACGCCTTCCAGGCAGCCCGTGGGACATTCTTCGATGCACACGCGGCAGCCTTTGCAATAGTCCACCAGAATCTTATAAAGACCGTTCGAGCGGCCCGAACGCACGATGCACGGCTCCGGACAAACCAGGTAACAATTATCGCAGGCGTTGCAGGTTCCGCAACTGAAACAACGGTAGGCCTCTTCGACCGCCTGCTCCTCCGAAAACGCTTGAATCACTTCTTCCTGGGTGCTGCGCCTTTCCGCCGGCTCGAGCATGGACTGCTTGACACGCGGGAAGTGGGGGAAGTACGTCATGTTCATCCGGTTAAGATCCATGATGACGTCGATCGCGATGGTTCGCGGCTGCAACTGCTCTCCGCGAAGAACTTTGTCCAGATTGAATGCGACGCGCTTCCCGTCGCCCACGGCATTCACCACCATGAGCGGCTGACCCGACCCCAGTTGCACGACATCGCCCGCGGCGAAAAAGTTCGTCGCGCCGAGTCGTCCGAACTGGTCGATCTTGATCGAGCCGCGCGGGGTTTTGAACTCGTCTGGTAACCAGCCGAGCGACGCCCGCTGGCCTACGGCGATGATCACATTGTCGACGGCAAAGCGCTGGGCGGGAGCCTCTCGATCAATGGTGATGGGCGATGCGTTGATGGCGCCGGCGAAGCGCGCGGGATAAAGTTGCAAAGCCTCAACCTGGCCATTGCCCAGCACGGCGGTCATCGCTCGACCGTGCAGGAGTTCTACGCCTTCCTCTACCATGTCGTGCAGATCTTCGGCCATTGCCGGCATCTCTGCAGTGTTGGCCTCCACTGTAATCATCGTCACTTCTTGGGCGCCTTGCCGGAGGGCTTCACGAGCGCAATCGATCGCCGTGTTTCCCCCGCCGATGACGGCTACGCGGGGGCCCAATTTGACCTTCGAGGTGCCCATGCCGATGTCGCGAAGGAAAGGAAGTCCGTAAAAGACGCCCTTCTTATTCTCGCCCTCAGCTCGCGCGCTGTTGGGCTCGATGAGGCCCACCGCCAGCACGCACGCGTCGTAATTGTTTTTCAAATCGGCCCAGGTGACGTCTTTCCCGACTTCTGTGTTCGTCTTGATCGTCACGCCGATCTCGATGAGACGCTCGATCTCGCGATCCAGCACGTGCTGCGGGAGCACCCAATCGGGGATGCCGCCGCGATTTAGTCCGCCGGCTTTCGGCGATTTCTCAAAGATCGTGATCCCGTAGCCTAGGCGCGCGAGCTGGTACGCCGCGCTGTGACCTGCGGGCCCCGACCCCACGACGGCGACTTTTTTGCCATTGGACGGCCCGGCCTTTACCACGTCCCGAGGCAAAGCCTGCCCGAGGTCGCCGAGAAACCGCTCGACCGCCCGAATCGAAATGGCCTCGTCGTACTGCCCCCGATTGCAGGCTTGCTCGCACGGGTGGTAACACACGCGGCCAGTTACCGACGGGAAAGGCATGTCTTCCTTGATGAGCGCGTAGGCGTCGAGATACTTGCCGCGCTTTACGAGGTCTAGATAGCCCTGAATCTTTTCGTTCGTGCCGCAAGCATTATTACAAGGCGGCAGCTTGTCCCGGTACACCGGCCGGATAGCCCGCCAATTGCCGGTAGGAAACAGGTCTTGACCCTTCTCTTGCGATGGTGCTGGCGTGATTCCGGCAAACGGCACCTTGAGCCAATCCGGAATGTGCGTGCCTTTAGTCGACATGAGTTCCTCTCTTACGCAGCCACTGGATTCAGTGTCAGGATATGCAGTTCGTCTAGCGCTGCCTTGAAAGCTGCCTTATTGGCGATCATTGGCTCGATAGTCTGTAGCTTGACGATGCCCGTCGTCTTTACTATCGCCGCGATGATCGGAGCGGCGATGTCTGGCGCGATCGCTTTGCTTCGCTCGGCGGCGCCTTCCGTCGACAAACGATCGAGGCCTAGTTCGCCGAGCCGGTAATACAGCCACTTGTGATCGGCCAGCTTCGCGGCACCCACACAGACGAGCTGGCTGAGCCGTTCAGGACCAGGCACGAAGCGCAGCATGTACTCCGGCGAGTAGTGGGTGTTGATAACCAACGTTCCGCCCGGGGCCATTCCGCGCATGTAGTCCCAACCCTTGACCATTGTCTCTTCGACCAGAACGACGATGTTGGGGTGCTCATTTTCATAGGTCAGCGCGTTTTCGATCTGGCCGTCGCTCACACGACAGTACTTCCTCGTCGGGGCGTTAGTGCGATCGGGATTATCGACATAGTTTTCCATCGCCTGGGCGAACTTGCCCTCAAGCCGGGCGGCAGCGGCCACCGAATTGACAATATCGCGACCCTCTTTGTCCATGATGATGCCGCGCGTCCAAACCGTGAGTTCCGTATAGCTCATGACCAACCCCCGTCCTCATTCCGATGTTCCCGAACTCAATCCCCGGGCCCTTGCTCACCTCGTGCGCTTCGCAACTTCTCTAGGAACTGCCACGATCAGCTTCCAATACTGCCAGGAAATCGCCTCGTGAGACCTTGAACGGCGCGTCACGAGGGCCGTCCTGGAATTGTGCAATCGCTGACAGCGCAGCCTTTTTGCAGAGGCTTTCGATATCGGCGCCTGTGAATCCTTCCATCCGAGAGGCGAATTCCTCGAGATTAACCTCGGGCCCGAGCGGCACGCGCCGACAGCAGAGCTGTAGGATGGCCGCGCGCTCTGCGGAATCGGGTTTGGTGAAGTGGAGGATGTAGTCGAACCGCCCGCTACGCAAGAGCGCCGGCTCGACTCGCTCGGGGCGGTTAGTGGCTGCGAGGAGAATCACTCCTTTGACGTCGCGCAGATTGTCGATTTCACGCAAGAGCTGGCTGAGGATCCTTTGATACACGTCGGCGCCGAACTGATCAGCGCCGAATCTTGGTGCAACCGCATCGATCGTGTCGAAGAACAGAATGCAGGGCGCCGCCCGTCTGGTCTTTTTGAAAACTTCGCGCAGCGCTCTCTCCGATTCGCCCAGCCACTTCGAGTAGAGTTGCGGGCCGTCGATGGCGATGAGCGGAATCTGCTTCTCCCCCGAGAGGGCTCGCGCCATCGCAGTCTTCCCGGTACCCGAGGGCCCTACCAACAGGATGCCTCTCGGCGGAGTCAGGCCAACTTGCTCGTAGATCTCATCGTGCAGGTGAGCGTGTTCGACAACGGCATTAAGCGATCGTTTCACCTCGGTGAGACCTCCGAGGGAGGCAAAAGTCGACGGGCTTTTCTCAATAAAGAACTCGCGAGTTGCGCTCGGCTCGACTTCCTTCAGACCGGCGAGAAAATCGTCATGTGTAACCTGCAGCTCCCCGAGTTCGGCGGATGCGGCACCCTCCGATTCGAGCGGGAAAGCGGAAAGGAAACCGCGCAAGGCAATCATGCCGACTTCCTGGCCCAAAGCTTCGAGATCGGCGCCGACGAATCCGTGAGAATGCTCGGCTATCTCCTGGAGATTAACGTCGGGCGCGAGCGGCATGGCGCGCGTGTGAATCTTGAGGATTTGGAGCCGCGCTTGGGTGTTCGGAACGCCGATTTCGATTTCACGATCGAAGCGGCCGGGGCGCCGCAGCGCCTGATCAAGAACCTCGGGGATGTTGGTAGCCCCGATGACAATCACCTGGCCGCGCGACACAAAGCCATCCATCAGGCTGAGAAGCTGCGCCACGACGCGCTTTTCAACCTCGCCGACCACTTCGGCGCGTTTCGGAGCCACCGCGTCGATCTCGTCGATGAAAAGGATTGCCGGCGCGTGACGCGCCGCTTCCTCGAAAACCTCACGCAGCTTGGCCTCGCTCTCGCCGTAGAACTTCCTCATGATCTCAGGGCCGTTGAGGTGAATAAAATGCACGCGGCTTTCCGCCGCGACGGCGCGGGCCAGCAGGGTCTTACCCGTACCCGGCGGGCCGTACAAAAGCACACCCTTTGGTGCGAGGATTCCCAAGCGCTCGAAGATACGGGGGTGCTTCAGCGGGAGCTCGACGATTTCGCGCACCCGCGCCACTTCGCGCTCCAGCCCGCCGATGTCTTCATAAGACACGGCGGGAGCGCGGGCCGCGGTTTGCTCTCCCTCGACGACCCGGATGTCGGTACGTTTGCCGATGACTACCGGCCCGGAGGGAATCGTGCGCACGACTTGGAAGTTCACCGCCTTGGCAAACGTCGGCACGCGCACCACACAGCCCGCGACAACCGGGACGCCTATGAGATCCTGCAACATTCGTTCCGGCGCGATGATGGCTGGCGCGGCCCCCATCCACAGCGGTGAGAAGCGGACAGCGACGGCTTGCGCATGCTCGATGGGTGCTACCGTCACTTGCTCCTGCAATCCGGCGCCACAGTTGCTGCGTGCCGTGCCGTCGATCTGGATCACGCCTTCGTGTCCTTCATCCGAAACTTCGGCGCGTGCAACAGCAGTCGTGCCGCCGGTAATCTTCAGAACGTCGCCGGCTCGGGCGCCCATGCGCATCAGGTCTGATAGCGTCAGCCGCGCAACGGCACGCCCGATGTCCTCCACGCGCGCTTCCGCAACGCGCAGGGTGAGGGTGGTCGTAAGAGGCGAGGAGGCGAGTTCCGTCATCGCGTCACCTGGAGTCTACTCTGAACTTGGCTGGCAAATCCCTCGAAGAGCGAAGCCAGCTTTTGCTTCTCCAAATGATCTGGTGCATGAGCCGAGATTGTTACCCGGGTCAAGTCGTTTCCTGATTCGGTCAGTCGGATCGTTCCCAGGTTGGTGTGTTCGATGGCCCAGCCGTCGCCCTTGGAAGAGGTCACAGCCATACTCAAGACGCCGTTGTTGCTTTCCCATGGCACGATGATCGCGCTGAGGCTCCCGTGGCGGCTGGCGAATTCCTCGATCGCGCGAGAGACGACTCGTGGGGAGCCCGTGGCCATGAACTCGATAATCTCTTCGCGCATGCCAAGTTATGATACACTGGCCCGGTGATCGGACCACTTGCGAGACCGAATTTAACACCGGCTTCGAATACTGTCAAGGGCCCAGGCCGTACCCGCGGCGCTGGCGCTCAACTCATCGAGCCGATCAAGAAGACCCGCATTGCCGAGGAAGTGGCCGACCGGATCCGCATGTTGATCTTGGACGGCACATTTCCACCGGGTCGGCCACTACCCTCGGAACGCCTCCTACGCGAGCGGTTCGCTGTGAGCCGCGGCTCGATCCGCGATGCCCTTCGTATGCTGGAACTTATCGGCTTGCTCGAGACCCGGCACGGGCAAGGTACTTTCCCGCGGGAGTTAACAGTTGACCGCTTGGTCGCGCCCCTTGCCTCGGTGATGACCTACCGACACGATCTTCGTGATGAACTCCTAGATGTGCGCCGGATGTTCGAACCTGCCGTGGCGCGCGCCGCGGCCGCTCGTGCAAGCGACGAGGATTTCGCCGATTTGCAAAGAATCCTTGATACGCAGCGCCGGAAGCTCAAGACCGGTGGATCGACCATCGTCGAAGACACCGCATTTCACGCGGCGCTGGCGCGGTCTACCCGCAATCGCGTGATCGTGAGCATCATGGCAATACTGAACGATCTGTTGGTGGAATCGCGCGCGCTTGCGTTGAAACAGAAAGGCCGTCCGGAGCGATCCATAGAGGGACACGAGGCCGTGGTTGCGGCGCTTCGCTGCCGGGACGCCGAAGCCGCGGCGCGAGCCATGTCCAGGCATATCGATCAAATTGCCGATTTGCAGACGCACTCCAGCGCGCATACCGCAGATCCGGCCAAGAAGTGAAGGACGCGCGTGATGGATGAGAGCCTGCGAACGCAGATCGACACCTATCTGCCTCACCTCGATCGCTTGATCCAGCGCGGACACCAGCTTTCCAGTACTCTGACCGATTCTTCCGACAGGTCGGCCATCGCAGCCACTCGTGTCTGGCAACAAGACTGTGGAGTGACGGTCAATCAATTGTCAGGTGGCAGCAAGGCGCATTGGCTTGCCCGGTCGTTCAGCGAAGCTTTCCTGATGCGTTCAGCGACCGGCGGTGTCATCGAAGCGGCGGACCCGCGGGAGATCATCAATCGCCTCGTCGCCGTCCTTGAGCAGGCCGTTATGTCACTGTCCCGGCTGGATGAAGGCGGAGCAGTTTCTGAATCCGCTCAGGCCCCGCCCCCCCGCAGGTTTCAATTCGTTCACAATCCCGAGCTCCGGCCGGTAGTCGAGCAGGCATATTCTGATAGCCGGCTCACATTCGAACAAGGCCACTATGGCGAGTCGCTGCTCACTTCTTGCGGGGTACTGGAAGCAATTGTAACCGACGCACTGGAACACTCTGGGATCGCCGCACTAGCTTCGGCCGGCGCGCCTACAGAAAATATCGCCGATTGGTCGTTCGAAGAGCGGCTCGGCGTCGCAGAAAGGGCAGGACTCATTCACAGCGGATGCGCTCGGCTCCCGCCAGTCGCGCGGGGTTATCGAGATCTGACCGATGCCGACGGCGAACGCGGCCTGAAGGTGACGGTTTCCGAGCGCGATGCCCGATTGGTTCGACAGGTTTTGCACGTCGTGATGCGGGATCTAGATCCCGGCCGGTAGCCTACTGGTTTCCGACAATACCGCGGGTCGCCCGCCAGGCCGCGGCCACCGCCTTGTTTTCGTGAAACAGGCCGCTCGATACTCGAATCTGCCCGCCACGCACGAATCGCTCGTGATTCTCCTCGAGTTCTGCGGGCATGTAGCGGTAGTTGACGGTGACACCGTAAGAAGCTTCCAAGCCGTACGGCCGCAGGTTTCCGAACGCGTTGATGCGCTCCAGTCGAGCGCCGTTCGAGAGATGAAACGTGGCCACGGGGTCGTAGAGTTTTCCGTCGTGCCGTACTTTCGTCAGATAAGCCAGCGCCAGGCGCTGCAGCGGGGCCGCTAAAATCTCGCGATGTGCCAGGGGCTGCTCCAGCAGGTGAAAGAGCGCGTCCACAGGATCTCGAATTCCGGCGGCGGCAGTCAGATCCCGAGCATAGTCGGCCAGTATTCGCGCGATGCGATCCGGTGTGAAGCCATCTTCGTTGTCCGTCTCCCGCAGCGCCCGGGCAAATCGCGGCAGCGGCGAAAGGGTGGCGTAGTTCTTGATCCTCGGCAATTCGCCGGCAAGCTCCGCCACTACCTGCTTAATCAGGAAATTACCGAAGGGGATGTTGCGCAGGCCCGTCAGGCAATTGTTTATGGAATAAAAGATGGCGCTGTCGGCTTTCTCCGCTGCAAGTACCGGAGCATGTTCGTCGAGCAATGGCCCCAGGTCGCCTACCATCTCGTTCGACAGCGCCACCTCAACGAAAATAATCGGTTCGTCATCGAGCGCGGGATGAAAGAACGCAAAGCAGCGGCGATCCGCTTCGAGGCGCCGCCGCAAGTCTGGCCAACCATTGATCTCGTGCACCGATTCGTAGCGGATCAGCTTTTCCAGGATCAGCGCAGAGGTCTGCCAACTGATGCGTTCGAGGCGCAGAAAACCGCGGTTGAACCACGACCGGAACAGGTGCCGGAGGTCGGAGTCCAGCACGTCGAAGTCCTTGCACTGCGAAGAAAGCTCCAGCAGATTTTCGCGCAATGCCACCAGGAATTGCGTGCCGCCCGGCGCCGTGTTGATCCGGCGAATCAACTCCTGGCGAGGCGGTTCCACCGCGGCGGACAGCGCCGCGAGAGCTTCTGTGCCGGGCGCGCGTTCGTATTCGGCTGCGGCGCGCAGGATGGCGTCCGCGTCCGGCGAGAATTTGTGGCTGAGCATCTCGAAAAATCGCAGCCGCTGCGCGGAATTCATAGTCCTGTAGACGTTGATAATCTCCGCTGCCAGAGCGGTCTGCGATGCCTCGCCGCGCGAAGACAACAGGTGGCGGCAGAGAAAAAGCATGTCCGAGCCGCGCCGGTTGCGCAGCACTCGCAGTAGATTGGAAAAGAAGCCGGGCATCGGTCTCTCTACCTGCCGCGTCTCAGCGCGGACGTACTCGCCAGCCAAGTCGTCTGATCTGCTGGCAGCGGTCGCAGCCAGGTGCGAAACCCCGCTTCCAGGAGAGAATACAGCGGATCTTTTCCCAGTTCGAGTGCGAAATCCGCCTCGTATACTTGCCCGGTTCAGTTTTGTCGCTATGCAACTATTGCTCAGCTCTTGTCCGAGATACCGGTAAGAATCTACAATCCCATCTGCTTCTAGTGGAGGACTCGATGATTCATTTTGTTACAAGCAAGGTCGTGGTCCGTCTGTGTATTGGAATCATCGGTTTCTTCACATTTTTGATCCCAGGTTCGCTCGCCGCCGTTCCGGACGAGGACTCTGTTGTGCAGGCTAATAAGGCTCTCGAGAAAGCGTTACAAAAAGGCGACAAAGCGGAGGTGGACCAATTTCTCGATAAGGAATTCACCTGGGCGGATCCGGGAGGAGTCATCCACAGCAGGTCGGAGGTTTTGGCGGATCTGCCTCAGCCCATCGCCGTGAGTGGAGGCGAGGCTCAGACGATAGAGCGCATGTACGGCCAGATGGCGGTCGTCCAAGTAAATAACGGCCAAGCGCATACAATGCGCATTTGGGTGAGGCGCCCAGAGGGTTGGAAGCTCCTGCACGTCGGGGAGATCCTGCAACCCGAGAAACCGGATGCCAGCGGACCCGGAATCGAAACCCCTTGCATAAATCCTTGCACCATCGTTCCCTTCAAACCGAAATCAGCGGCGGAGCAAGCTGTCGTAAAGTCGTGGCAGGAGATGGAAACCGGAGCTTACCATCACCACGGCGCGGAGTGGGGCGCGCATGCTGCGGATGAGTTTCAGGTGATCAGTTCCTGGAGCGACAAACCCTTCAGCAAAGTCGAGCGCGTCACGGATTTCGACCGCCTAGGCAAGAAGGGGGTTCAAACAAACCCCGTGGCGCCGGTGATGTGGGTACATATGTGGGATTTTGACGGCGCGATTTTCATGTTGTCTGAACATATCCGCTACGCCGCCAAACCGGATATCGCTTCTCGTGTGTGGGTGGACCGGGACGGGCGCTGGCTCCTCGCCGTGAGTTATCACACTTCCATCAAAGATATGCCTGCCTTAGCGTTTCAAACGACCGCTCCGAATTAAGCGGCGAAGCAGCAAGCCGAGAGAAAGCTCACGCGCGGACGTCGCGACGCGGCGGCATGTTCAGGAAGGCGCGCACGACGTGCCAGAGCTGTTCGCGGTTGGTACCCAGGGCAGCCGAATGTGAAGCGCCGGGGAGAAGGGCGAACTGCCGATCGGAAGTGGGAAGTTTTTTGAAAAAGTTGAAGACGTCTTCTTCAGTGGCGATACCGTCATATTCGCCACGCAGGATAAGCACGGGTGAGTGCACCTTCAAAGGATCGACGACGGGGAGATTCGCCGTCATATCGAGATAGGTGCCGGTGGGCACGGAATCGCCGAATTGCAGTTCGGCATCGGCCATGGCTTCGGCTACTGCAGGATCCGAGGTGCCGGGCTGATCGCGAGTGAAGATGCTGCGAATCATGGCGCGGTCGCGGGGGCGGACGTTGTGCGTCCGATAGAATTCAAGCGACTCAGCGCGCTTGGTGAGGGTAGAAGAGCCCTGGCCCGTCCATGTGAAGGAAACTAGGACGAGACGCAGGACGCGGTTTGGCTCGGCCATGGCAAAGGCCCCAGCGCGCAAGGCGCCCGAGGATTCGCCGCAGAGATGAAAGCGTTGCTGCCCGGTTTCGCGAAGGATGACTTCCGCGGCGGCCTTCAGATCCTCGATGCCACTGGCGATGTCGGAATTGCCGCCGGTTCGCGATGACCTGCCGTATCCTTCGAAGTCCATGGTCCAGACGTCGAATCCGTACTCGGCGAATTTGTCCATAAGCGAATATTCGCCGTGGCCGGGAACGCTGAGATCGAAAGTGGGGCGCGAGGAAACGGAGGAGCCGTGGGCCAAAAACAATATCGGCAGAGCCGGTTGCCCGGCTTGCGGTTCGCCAAGCCGCTTGCGGAAAATATAGAGCGAGACTTGGCCCTTCTTCGCCGAATATTCTGCGCTCCAAATCTTCTTCGTTTCCGGGCGAACCGGGCTCTCGACCGTGCCACTCTCCTGCGCCAGCAGAGTGGGGGCTAAGCCAAGCGTCGTGAGGCCGGCGATCGCCGGTGCGGCGCCCGCCAGCAGAGCGCGGCGAGAGAGACATGGGTTATCCATGGACATCAAAAGATGAGTTTCAGCGCGAACTGAATTTCGCGGCTGGATGTAGAGGTGGAATCGAATGCGCCAGCGTTTCCAACCGGCGCCCCGGTATTGTCGAAGAGCGTGCTATTGGCAATGGGTGAGTTGAAGTTCGGGTGATTGAACACATTGAAAAATTCCGCCCTGAACTGGAGATTCAAGTTTTCGCGGATTTTATTGTCCTTGAAGAGAGAGAAATCAAAGTCAATCAAACCGGGGCCGTAGATTTCGTTGCGACCGCCGTTGCCCAAAAGATTCTCGCAATAAACAGTGCCCGCTGGCGCAGGTTGCGCCGCGCCGGGGAACGAATTGGGAGTGCATTGCGCCGCCATGGACGCGGGCACAGTGGGAAGAGTAAAGCAATTTAGTTTGATGTAGTTCGTAGGATTGCCGGTATTGACCAGCGAGCCGCACCCTACCCCGGTCACGCGGTTCGGATAGGCGAAGGGCGAGGTGTTGAGAAGTCCGAGAGGATCGCCGCCGATGAGCGGCGTAAAGGGTAGCCCACTCCTCACCGAGAATATGCCGCCTATCTGCCATCCACGAGACGCAAAGCCCGCGGGGCCGTGGAAGGATTTTGGAGAGGGCACATTCCACATGTAGTTGACGGTGAGATTCTTGGGAACATTGAAGTCCGAGACCGCGCGCCGGTACTTGGGAAGAAAAGCCAGCAGGCTGGGAATCGAATTTACAAACGGATCGCTGGCAATGGTTCCCGCACCACTGTCGATGGCCTTACTCCACGTAAAGCTGCCTTGAATCTCGAAGCCATGGCTCATTCTCTTGGTGACTTGCGCTTCGAAGCCATCGTAGAAAGTATGGTTGCCCCACTGCAGAGTATCCATTTGGCCGACGTTGGGATTTATCGGCGTGCCCACCGCATTGCCATTTTTATCGTGACCCGGGAAAAGGAAGCCGGCCGGAGTCACGATGGGTTGCGTGGTGTTGATATCGTCGGCGCGAAATGCCTGGTGAACGCCGCGCGAGCCTACGTAAGCGATCATTGCCGAGAGATTCGGTAGGAGCTCGTGCTGAATATTCAAATTCCATTGCATGACGTAGTCGCGTTTGGGATTTTGCTCCACGAACGGGGTACGCAAGCCGTTTCCAGCGAGAATAAGCGCGGAGAGCTGGTTGAAAGCCCCCGTCGGGAAAGTGCCGGGAGCAAGGTTGTTGACAGCACCACCTTCCGTGAAGGGGGCGGCGTTGGGCGTAAATTGCCCCAAGAGGTAGGGCAAGGGAAGAACATCAAACATACCGAAGCCACCACGTACGGAGGTCTTGCCGTTGCGGAAGGGGTCCCAAGCGAAGCCCAGCCGGGGCGCGAAATTGCGATAGGTGGGATTTTGGAAGAGAGGGTTGCCAATAACCGGAGCCGGAGCTGTAACGCTATGCAGCGCGGAAAGTCTGCCGGTGCCATGGATCTCATTCGGCACGGTGGACATTTCGTAGCGCAATCCCAGGTTTAAAGTGAAGTTAGGGCGCAGGCGCACGTCGTCCTGAACGTACCCAGCGAAAATGGTGGAGCGGAATGCAAAGGGAACAAACGGCGCGCTGGGAAGGGGGCCAGTTACAAGGATCGGCTGATTTGCGAGGAAACCCGCCACCGAACCGAACGGAATTTCGAGATTGGGCGCAGGATTAAACGCATTCAGCTGAATGCGCTCGGCAGCGAAACCAAACTTCAAACTGTGAATGCCTTTCGTGACAAAGAGGTCGTCATATTCCTGGAAAGAATTTTGGAAGAAATTGATGAGCTCGATCTGATTTAAGCCTGGCTGAGCTGACGTGAGTCCAGTGACGTCGATCTGCGGATTGTCCGCTCCCGGAGAAGCGCCGAGAGCCGTGTTTGCCGACAAGGGGTTAATCGCGCTTACGCCTTGGGAAGTGTGCGTGTTGCGGCTAAAGCCAAAGCGTACCGAATTGACGAGCTGCGGACTGAAAATATGAGTCTCTTCGATGGCGATATAACTCCGGCCGGTTGTATTTCCCGTGAGCACCTCATCGGCAGCATCCGGTTGGGTGGCGACGGCTCTGTCGTACTGGTAGGTTCCAAATATGCTGTCTTTGTCAGAAAAGCGATGATCGATGCGCACGGTGCCAAAATTCTCGGAAGTCTCGTGAACCGAATTGAAATCGAAGAGTCCCGTATCACCGTTTCCCACAAGGCCGGCGTTGGGGAGCGGCCAAAGACCGAGATAGGGCAGTACCGCCTTGTTAATGCCCGTCGTCGCATCGGGATTAGGAACCGCAAAGCCATTTGCCGCGGCAAACTGGGCCAGCGTCTGGGTTGTGCAGCCATTCGGGCCAGGTTGCGGGATGGAGCAAAGCTGACCGTTGCGCGCCGCTTGCGAGAGCACATTTACCGGCGTCGTGATGCCCTGGCTCTGCCGGAGTCCCTCGTAATCTCCGAAGAAAAATGTATCGTTCTTCCGGATGGGGCCGCCCAACGAGCCTCCGAATTGATTCCGCTTGAATCCCGGAATATTCGCGGGATCAAAGAAATTCCTCGCGTCCACGGCGTTATTACGAAGGAACTCATAGATGTCGCCGTGGAACAGATTTGTCCCCTGACGTGAAATCGCGTTGATGACGCCTCCCGAAGTGCGTCCATATTCGGCCGAGTAGTTGCTTGTGAGGACGGAAAATTCCTCTACAGCATCCACACCCAAAGTCGAGCCTTCGACGCTCCCAGGCCCTCCATTCGAATAATCATTCACACTGATGCCATCGACGCGATAATTATTTTGCTGCGGACGGGAACCCGAGATGGACAATTGGGCACCGTAGCCTCGGCGAGCCCTGTCTTTGGAGCCGGTGTTTGCCTGGATGGAGTTTACGGAATCCACACCGGGCTGAAGGGTCGCGAGTTGTGTCCAGTCGCGGCCGTTAAGGGGAAGTTGCACGACGTCGGTCTGATTGACGACACTGCCGATGGTCGATGAAGTCAACTGGATGGCGGGAGCTTCCGTCGTTACTTCTACCTTCTGAGAAACCTCGCCGACCTTCATCGTAAAATTGAGAAGTTGCTGTCCGCCAACGGTAAGAGTGATGCCGGAACGCACTTCCGTGGAGAATCCCGGAGCCGTAACCGTGACGACGTATTGGCCTGGAAGGAGGTTCGGGGAAGAGTAAAAACCAGCCGCATCCGTGGTAAAGATACGCTCTTGGCCGGTGGCTACATTCTTAATGGAAATTTGAGCGTTCGGCACGACCGCGCCCGATGCATCGCTGATCGTGCCCGTCAATGTTGCCCCGGACACTTGGGCGTACACACAGACGGACGTCAGCAACACCGTCACTAACGCTATCGACACAACAACGATCGTTTCGCTTCTTTTCGAGGCTTTCCGATTCACCATGAGGTTCCCTCCAGATTTTCACTGCGTATGATTGCAAAGCACAAGCCACTACCGTACGAACTACAGCAAACTGAATCTGTTTCACGGTATTCGGTGTTGGATCCTGCCCAGCATCATCGCCTCGGGCATAGGGTCGCCGTTGTGGTGGGTTGTCTCCTCACTAGGGTGGAAGCAGATGGCAGACTCGTCGAAAATGGCTGCGAGGTAATCAGGTCGTGGCGCAGCAGCGAAGGTATCCCCCGGGATCATGAAAGTCGTTATAGTAATAACATCCGGGCCTCAATGGCAACCAAAAGTTGCGGACCGTGATACATGCCAAAGTATCGGATTCAGTTGGATGTATCACGCGGATACTGAACAAGTGAATACACAGGGAGAAAATACGCCCTGGAATCATCACTTTCGCAAGGAAAATTTGCAGCAAGGAGATTCGAATCGAGAGAATACCCTCGAGGAGCACTATTCGGGCGCCTTCATTTGCGTACAACTCATTCAGAACAAATCGGAAACATTGGTGCCCGGGGTGGGAGTCGAACCCACATGAGGAAAAATCCCCGGAGGATTTTAAGTCCTCAGCGTCTGCCATTCCGCCACCCGGGCCAGGCAGATATAAAAACGTAACACGCGCGGCCTGCCGGCTCCAAGCGGAGGTTCACGCCGGAAACAGGGCTTCAGCCTTTGTCCTCCCCCCGCGCAGAAAGGAGTGCTTGGGTCCGCCAGTTGAAACGAATGGTAAGAAGCCGCCCCACAAAAACAAATGCGATCGTGATCCAGGCAGCGAGAGTCGGGATTTCCTGAAGCCGACCGGCAGGAGAGAAGTGCTCCAGAAAAAGATAGAGCACGCAGCCTGCAAGCACGGGAAGCGAATAAAACTGACTAGGCTTCAAAATCGCCGGCACTTCGTTCACCAGGATGTCCCGCAGCATTCCTCCTCCCACCGCGTTGATCATGCCCGTCAGGACCACTCCCCAAGGAGTAAAACCTGCATAAATCGCCTTCTGCATGCCAATAACGGCGAAAGCTCCCATCCCGACCGCATCTATGGAATCAACGGTGCGGTGCCGCGTGAGCGGCTCGAGGCGTTCGCGGCACAGAGCGACAACCATCGCCGCCAGTACGATGAGGGGCAAGTAATACGGTGAAGTGACCGCCACTGGTTTCTGTTGAAGGAGCAAGCCGTCACGAATGAGGCCGCCACCAAGGGCGGATACCAGCGCAATCACTCCCACGCCCACGATATCGCAGCCGCGCCGAACCGCCACCAGTGCGCCGGTGACGGCCCAAAGAAACGTCGCGCCGTAGTCCAAGAGCGGGGGAATTTGAAAAAGGGAGGCATCCATCGCCCGTTTCCTTTCGTGCCTGCGAACTCAATCTTACTCCGTCCCCACAAATTCGCTCTAACGATCGCCGACCAAGGGCCAGCGATCTGCTAACCAGGGGACACTAGGTTGCGGAGGCTCGTAGTTCTCTACACTTATCTTGCGATGTCAGCGCCTCACCCAAGTTGACAAGCGCACTTCGCCGCGATAGCTTGAGATTCTCTTCAAGTTGGGCGATGGCCGCAGCGACGTCCCACCCGGAATTGCAATCCGCGTTGGCGTTGCCCATTGGTTTTCCGGAAGGCCGGCCGGGCCAATGCCATCGTTTTGTCGTAAAATCTCGTCACCCGTTGCGTATCGTGGTGCATCTAAAAGCTGTCGAATGATGCGGGTATTGTTCCCGCGGTGGAGCCTACGTGAGTCAGCCGAAAAGCCAGTTAGACCTCGACCTACTGAGCATCAATACTATCCGCACACTTTCGATTGACGCCGTGCAACAGGCGAATTCCGGCCATCCTGGCGCTCCCATGGGCCTCGCGCCGGTGGTTTATTCCTTGTGGCAAAATTTCCTGCGCTACGATCCCGCGGATCCCACCTGGCTCAACCGCGACCGTTTCGTTCTCTCCGCCGGACATGCTTCGATGCTGCTCTATTCCACTCTGCATCTGGCCGGCGTGCGCGCCGTCAATGCAAAGGGCGAAGTATTGAACGAGCCGGCGGTATCCATGGAGGAGATCAAGCGCTTCCGCCAAATCGACAGCAAAACTCCCGGCCATCCCGAGTCCCACCTCACCACCGGTGTGGAAACCACCACCGGACCGCTCGGCCAAGGTGCGGGGAACAGTGTGGGGATGGCGATTGCCGGAAAATGGCTCGCGGAAAATTTTAATCGCCCTGATGCCGACATTTTTAATTTCAACGTCTACGCCATCTGCGGGGATGGCGACCTCATGGAAGGCGTGGCTTCTGAAGCCGCTTCTCTCGCCGGCCATCTCAAGCTTTCGAATCTTTGTTGGATCTACGACAACAATCGCGTCACGCTGGATGGCCCGGCCGAGTGGTCCTTCAGCGAAGACGTAATGACGCGGTTTGTCGGCTATGGATGGAACGTTACTCGCGTGGCCGATGCAAACGACCTCTCGATGCTCGCGCGCGCCTACGAAACTTTCCTGAAAACAAATGACCAGCCCACGCTCATCGTTGTGGATAGCCACATCGGCTATGGGTCACCGCATAAGCAGGATTCTTCCGACGCCCACGGCGAGCCACTCGGTGAAGCGGAAGTCCGCCTGGTCAAGAAAAACTACGGCTGGCCCGAGGACGCCAAATTCCTCGTCCCCGATGGCGTCTACGATCAATTCAAGAATGGCGTGGGGAAGCGCGGAGCCCAGGCGCGCGCTGCCTGGCTCGCGAAATTCGAAGACTACAAGAAACAATCCCCGCAACTCGCCGGGCAACTCCAAAAAATGCGCAATTTCGAGCTGCCCGAAGGATGGGACAAGGACCTACCCAGCTTCCCTGCCGACGCCAAAGGCATCGCCACTCGCGACTCCTCGGGAAAAACTTTGAACGTGCTAGCGAAAAATATTCCCTGGCTCATAGGCGGCTCCGCGGATTTGGCGCACTCCAACAAGACAAATCTCACCTTTGATGGCGCCGGTGATTTTTATCCCGACCAGTTTCGTGGGCGCAATCTGCACTTCGGAGTGCGCGAGCACGCCATGGGCGCCATTGTCAACGGCATGACCCTCTCGAAGCTCCGCGCTTTCAGTGCAACCTTCTTCAATTTCAGCGACTACATGCGTCCCAGTATGCGACTGGGCGCGTTGATGGAAATTCCCGCGATCTATATTTTCACGCACGACTCGATCGGCCTGGGTGAAGACGGACCCACGCATCAGCCCATCGAGCAACTGGCTTCACTCCGCGCCATGCCCAACATGTTGGTATTACGGCCTGGCGACGCCAACGAAGTCGTCGAGGCCTACAAAGTTATTCTCCAGCATACCCATGGGCCATCGACGCTCGTGCTGACGCGCCAGGCGGTTCCAACCATCGACCGCGCAAAATATGCCCCTGCATCGGGAGTGGCCCGCGGTGGGTACGTTCTCGGTGACGCGCTGGGGGGGAAGCCCGAGCTCATCCTCATGGCATCCGGCAGCGAGCTTTCGCTCTGTGTAGCCGCCTTCGAGAAGTTGATCGCCGAAGGCATCAAGGCGCGCGTCGTCAGCATGCCTTCGTGGGAACTTTTCGAGCGCCAGGATGCCGCTTACAAAGAAAGTGTCCTCCCCGCAGACGTTACCGCGCGCGTTTCCGTCGAAATGGCCTCCATCTTCGGATGGGAACGCTATGTTGGGTCTAAAGGCAAAATCATCGGCATGCGCTCCTTTGGCGCGTCTGCTCCGTTGAAGGCCGTCCTGCACAAATTTGGGTTCGAACTGGAAAATGTCATCGCGGCGGCCAGAGAAGTGTTGGGAAAGTGAGCTTCCGATGAAAGTTGTAATTGGCTCCGATCACGCGGGCTTCGCCTTAAAAAACTCGGTCGGCGACGTCTTGCGCTCGCTGGGTCACCAGGTCGTGGACGTCGGCGCTTTCAACGAAAACCCGTCGGACTATCCGGATTTTGCGGCCGCGGTGGGCCGCGCCGTTCTTCAGGGCAATGCCGACCGGGGCGTGCTGGCCTGTGGCAGCGGTGTCGGTGCAAGCGTGGCCGCCAACAAGATCAAGGGCATCCGCGCCGCGGTCTGTCACGACACCTATTCCGCCCATCAGGGTGTGGAGCACGACGACATGAACGTCCTGGTGTTGGGCTCCCGCGTGGTCGGCGTGAAGCTCGCTGAAGACCTGGTAAGAGCTTACCTCGCCGCAAAGTTCACCAACGAAGAGCGCCACGTGCGAAGAATCAATAAAATCAAGACCTTGGAAACAAATTTTGGCGCTCCCCTGAAGTGACGACCGGAATTCCCACCCGGCCATCGCCACGGGAGTAAAATAAAGAATCGGGCAGTCTTACATGGTGAAGGAGGACGGTGATGACTACAGCAACGACGATTCCGAGTGTTGGAGCCAATCAAGGCGCGAATCCGCTGAAAGGCTTGCTGGCTTACGGGCAATCTCCCTGGATGGACTACATCCGCAGGGATCTGCTGACAACTGGCGAACTCAAGAAATATATCGAGAACGACGGTCTTCGCGGCATGACCTCGAACCCGGCCATCTTCGAAAAAGCCATCGTCGGCAGCAACGTCTACGCCGACATTCTTTCGTCCCCCGAGGCGAAGAAACTCGACTCCAAGGCGCTGTTTGAAAAAATTGCCATCCGCGACGTGCAAGACGCTTGTGATATTTTCAATCCCGTCTACTCGGAATCCAACCGCCGCGACGGCTACGTCAGCCTCGAAGTCTCTCCCTATCTTGCCAACGATACGAAAGCCACTATCGACGAAGCGCGCCGCCTCTGGAAAGCTGTCAATCGCCCCAATGTCATGATTAAAGTTCCCGCGACCCCGGCGGGGCTGCCCGCGATCCGCCAGCTTCTCGAAGAAGGCCTCAATATCAATATTACGCTGCTCTTTGCGCAATCCGCCTATGAACAGGTCGCGGAAGCTTTCCTCGCCGCTCTCGAAGCGCGCGCTGTGAAAGGCTTGGACATCAGCCACATCGCCAGCGTCGCCAGCTTTTTTGTCAGCCGCATCGATACTCTCATCGATAGTCAAATCGACGAAAAACTGAAGACCTCCACAGACCCGAGCCAGCGAGCCCTGCTCGATGGCCTCCGCGGCAAAGTGGCCATCGCCAACGCCAGGCTAACTTACAAAAAGTATCTTGAACTTTTCGGAGGCCCGCGCTGGAAAAGCCTTGCCTCCAAAGGAGCGCAAACCCAGCGCCTGCTTTGGGCCAGCACCAGCACAAAAAACCCGAAGTACCGTGACGTTCTCTATGTCGAGGAGCTGATTGGCGCGGACACCGTGGACACTATTCCACCCGCAACCTTTGACGCTTTCCGTGATCACGGCAAACTGCGCCCCAGCCTCACCGAAAATGTGGACGCTGCCGCGAAGACCATGGCCGATCTTGCCAAGGCCGGGCTCTCCATGAAAGAAGTTACAGACAAGTTGCTTTTGGACGGCGTGAAGCTTTTTGCCGATGCCTTCACCCAGCTTCTGGCAGCAACCGGTAAGACCGCCGGGGCCCACGCGTGAGGCCAAGTCGCCTAGCCTTCAAGTTGCCCGGCCCGCTTCGCAGCGCAGTATTCGCATCCCTTGAGGACTGGAATAAGAACAATAAAGTCGCGCGCCTCTGGAAAAAAGATCCTTCCCTGTGGACCGGCGCCGACGAAGGCAACTGGCTCGGCTGGCTCACTATCGTCGAGGAGCAGATTGCGCACATCGATGTCCTGCGGAAGTTTGCCGATGAAATAAGAAAAGCCCATTTCAAACACATTCTCCTGCTTGGCATGGGTGGTTCGAGCTTGTGCCCCGAAGTGCTGCGGATGACTTTCGGCAAGATCAGCGGCCATCCCGAGCTGCACGTGCTCGATTCCACCGATCCCGCGCAAATCAAAGCCATCGAAAAAAAAATCGATCTCGGGAGCACCCTTTTCATCGTTTCGAGTAAGTCCGGAAGCACGCTCGAACCCAATATTTATAAGCAATATTTCTTCGAGCGCGTCAAAGCGAAGGTTGGCGAGAAGGAAGTGGGCAATCGCTTTATCGCCATCACCGATCCCGGCTCCAAGCTGCAGCAAGTTGCCGAGAACGACGGCTTCCGCAAGATATTTACGGGCGTTCCCAGCATCGGCGGGCGGTATTCCGCTCTTTCGAACTTTGGTATGGTCCCCGGCGCCGCGATGGGGCTCGATCTGGCGAAATTCCTGGAGAACACCGCCAAGATGGTGCAAGATTGCGGGCCTTCTGTCAGCGCCGGCGAAAATCCCGGTGTAATTCTCGGAACTATCCTCGGCGTCGCCGCCATCCACGGCCACGACAAATTGACCATCGTCACTTCTCCGGGAATCTTTGATCTCGGCGCGTGGCTCGAACAATTGATCGCCGAATCCACGGGAAAACTCGGCAAGGGCATAATCCCCGTTGACCGCGAGCAGCTCACCAGGCCTTTTAACTACGGTAACGACCGGCTCATCGTCTATCTGCGCCTTGTGCCATCGCCGGACAGGGCTCAGGATTTCGCTGTTGTCTCGCTCCAGAAGACCGGAATCCCTGTCGTGCGCATTAACGTTCCCAATATTTATCACCTTGGCCAGGAATTCTTCCGCTGGGAAATTGCCACCGCCGTCGCCGGCTCGATCATCGGCATTAACGCCTTCAACCAGCCCGATGTGGAGGCCAGCAAAATCGAAACGCGCAAGCTTACAAGCGAATACGAAGCCAACGGAAAGCTTCCGCCCGAAGCGCCATTTTTCGAGTCCTCCGGCATCAAACTATTCGCCGATGAGAAAAACGCCGGCGCGCTGAAAGGCGGGGCGAAGCTTGCCGGTATTCTTAAAACGCATCTCTCGCGCATTGGCACGGGAGATTATTTCGCTGTTCTTGGCTATATCCCCGTGAATCCGGCGAACGAGAAGGCTCTGCAAAAAATCCGCCACGCCGTGCGCGACGCAAAAAGAGTAGCAACCGTACTCGGGTTCGGGCCACGCTTCCTGCATTCCACCGGACAAGCTTACAAAGGCGGCCCCAATACTGGTGTCTTCCTTCAGATCACGTGTGACGATGCCGAAGATCTGCCGGTTCCCGGGCAAAAGTACACTTTCGGCGTGGTCAAAGCGGCGCAAGCTCGGGGCGACTTCGCCGTTCTCGCTGAGCGTGGCCGCCGTGCCCTCCGTGTTCACCTTGGTAAGGACCTGAAAGCGGGCCTCGCCGCGCTTTCGAAAGCCATTCAAGAAGCACTCGCCTGATAAGGAGCGGACTCGATGCAGCTGGGGATGATTGGTCTAGGAAGAATGGGCGCTAACATGGTGCGCCGTCTGCAAAAAAACGGCCACCAATGCATCGTGTACGATCGCAGCGCGGATGCGGTCAAGCAACTCGCGGGAGATGGCGCGACACCCTCCTCCTCGCTCGATGATTTCGTGAAGAAACTTCAAAAGCCGCGCGCCGTATGGTTGATGGTGCCGGCGGGCGTGGTCGATGCAACCCTCCACGATCTAGTCGGCAAACTTGAGGCAGGCGACATCATTATTGACGGCGGCAATTCCTACTACATTGATGACATCCGCCGCGCGAAAGAATTGGCCGCCAAGAACCTGCATTACGTTGACGTTGGCACCAGCGGCGGCGTCTGGGGGCTCGAGCGCGGCTACTGCCAGATGATCGGTGGCGAACCGGACATCGTCAAACATCTCGATCCCATCTTCAAAACATTGGCTCCAGGACGTGGCGATGCGGAGCGCACTCCGGGCCGCGAAAAAACCGACGGCACCTCCGAAGAAGGTTATTTGCATTGCGGTCCTTCCGGCGCGGGGCATTTCGTCAAGATGGTTCACAACGGAATCGAATACGGATTGATGGCCGCGTACGCGGAGGGCTTGAACATCCTCAAGCATGCCAACGCCGGCAAGACCCACCGCGAAACCGATGCGGAAACAACGCCGCTCCGCAATCCCGAGCATTATCAATACGACTTCAATCTCGCCGACATCACGGAAGTTTGGCGCCGCGGCAGCGTTGTGGCCTCCTGGCTGCTCGATCTCACCGCGATTTCCCTTTTCCAGCAGCCCACTCTCGAGCGTTTTTCCGGCCGCGTCTCCGACTCCGGCGAAGGCCGCTGGACGATTCTTGCTGCGATCGAATCCACCACGCCATCACCGGTCCTGAGCGCCGCGCTCTATCAGCGTTTCACCTCGCGCGGTGAAGATGATTTCGCCGCAAAAATCCTGTCGGCGATGAGATTTCAGTTCGGCGGGCATGTCGAAAAACAATCCGGGCATTGAGCGCCACGCCCGCGGAATATCTTCTTACACGGAAAGAGCTTCGATGAATCACACAGATACAAATGCCGTCCCTTCACCCTGCGTCATGGTTACTTTTGGCGCCACCGGCGACCTCACCAAACGCAAGCTCATTCCCGCGCTCTGCAATCTTGCGGGGGAAAATCTTCTTTCGAAGCAGTTCGCTATGATCGGATTTTCCGCCGACGATTACACGACGGAATCATTCCGCAAGATGCTCGGGGAAGAAATTCCCAAGTTCACCTCGCAGCCTCTCGATTTGAAACTGTGGGACTGGTTCGCCGAGCGCCTTTACTACGTAAAAGGCGATTTTCAGGATCCTGATGCTTACAAACGCCTCCAGCAGCAGATCCAGGAAGCGGAAAACCAGCACCAGACGCTCGGCAACAAATTCTTCTACCTGGCTGTAGCGCCCCGATTTTTCTCTCCGATTGCCAAACAATTGGGCAGCACCGGACTGGTTAAGGAAGAAAATGGGAAATGGGCCCGCGTCATCATTGAAAAGCCCTTCGGCCACGACCTCGAGTCCGCTCGCCAGCTCAACCAGGACTTGAAGAAAGTCCTCACCGAAAAGCAGATCTATCGCATCGACCACTACCTCGGCAAAGAGACCGTGCAGAACGTCCTGGTCTTCCGCTTTTCGAACAACATCATCGAGCCGCTGTGGAACCGCAATTTCGTCGATCACGTTCAAATCACCGCCGCCGAAACCGTTGGTGTCGAGCACCGCGGCGGATTCTATGAAACCGCCGGCGCTCTCCGTGACATGGTTCCCAATCATCTCTTCCAAATCTTGACCATGACGGCAATGGAGCCGCCCATCTCCTTCGACGCCGACGAAGTCCGCAACAAACAAGCCGAGGTCCTGCATGCCATCCAGCCGCTCAACCCGGAAGATGTGCTCACTAGCACCGTGCGCGGCCAATACGGAGAAGGCGAGATCGATCAGCAGCGCGTCGTTGGATACCGGGGCGAACCGTCCGTTGCCCCGGATTCGAACACGGAGACTTTCGTTGCGCTAAAACTCCAAATTGACAACTGGCGCTGGGCCGGAGTGCCCTTTTATCTTCGTACGGGAAAACGGGTCGCCGAGCGCCGCACGGAAATCGTCATCCAGTTCCGCCGGACTCCTTTCGTGCTGTTCCGCAACACTACCGTTAAAAATCTCGAGACTAACCGCCTCGTTCTTCACATTCAGCCCGACGAAGGAATTTCCCTCAGCTTCGGCGCGAAGGTTCCCGGCTCCATCATGAAGCTGGGTCTCGTCAATATGGACTTCGACTACTGCAGCTACTTCGGCGCGGAACACAGCACCGGCTACGAGCGCTTGCTGCGCGATTGCATGGCAGGCGACGCCACGCTCTTTCAGCGCGCCGATATGGTCGAAGCCGGTTGGAGCGTCATCCAGCCGATTCTCGACGTCTGGCATGCGCTCCCCGCGCGCGGTTTTCCGAATTACTCCGCCGGCTCATGGGGCCCCAAGGAAGCTGAGGATTTGCTCCAACGCGACGGCCGCGCATGGCGAGAAATCGTTACGGAAGAAACCATCGAGTACGACTGCTCCGACTCCTCTGACAAGGCTAAAGCCAAACTGGCATGACGGAGCAACGTGCCAACTGCGAAGTTCGAATTCTAACCGACGCCGCTGGAATCGCCAGGCGCGCCGCCAGAGAATTTCTCAGCGCTGCCGCAGCTGCCGTGAAAGACAAAGGCTCTTTCACCGTCGCACTCTCGGGCGGTTCCACTCCCAAAGCGCTCTACGCCATACTCGTCGACGATCCCTCGCTCCGCGCGCAGCTTCCTTGGGATAAAATGCAGCTATTCTTTGGCGATGAGCGTCACGTTCCTCCCGACCATCCCGATAGCAATTTTCGAATGGCCACCGAGGCGATGATTTCCAAATCGCCTCTCAAACCGGCGCAGCTAACTCGCATCAAGGGTGAATACGTGGATGCAGAGCAAGCCGCAAACGAATACGACCAAGCCATCCGTTCTTATTTCAAACTCGCCGCGGGAAAATTCCCGCGTTTCGATCTCGTGCTCCTGGGATTGGGCAGCGACGGCCACACGGCTTCCCTCTTCCCCGGCACCAAAGCGCTGCACGAAACGTCTCGCACCGCCGTGCGAAACTGGGTTGGTAAGCTGCTTACCGATCGCATTACGCTCACCGCGCCAGCCATCAATAATTCCGGGCACGTCATCTTTATGGTTACGGGAGCGGACAAAGCCCCTGCCCTCACGGCCGTGCTCGAGCGCAACTATGAGCCCGAACAATTGCCGGCGCAGTTGATTCAGCCGGCAAATGGTACTTTACTATGGTTAGTGGACGCCGCCGCCGGTAGCGGACTTACCCGGGCAATTCGCGAATAATCTAGAAACGCGCAAAGGCTCCCGGTAAAGGGCGCTTTGCGCAAATGGAGAAAGTCATGGCCACGACAACGAGCACTGGAAAAATCGAGACTCTTCTCGGCGCAAAGGCGGAATCCCTTCTGGGATTCAAATCGCCAAAAATTTCCAAGGAGCGGTTGCATCTCCCCGGGCCGGATTTTATCGACCGTGTCTGGGGCGTTTCCGACCGCAACATTCGTGTGCTCACGAGCCTCCAGCGGCTCTTCCGCCATGGCCGCCTCAACGGAACCGGCTACATGTCGATTCTCCCCGTCGATCAGGGCATAGAGCATTCCGCCGGCGCCAGCTTCGCCAAAAATCCCGATTACTTCGATGCCGAAAATATCGTCAAACTCGCCATCGAAGGCAGCTGCAACGCGGTCGCGTCCACTTTCGGCGTGCTTGGCTCGGTCGCGCGCAAATACGCGCACAAAATTCCTTTCATCGTGAAGATCAATCACAACGAGCTGCTCACTTTCCCCAACCGCTTCGATCAAGTCTTGTTCGGCACCGTCCAGGAAGCCTACAACATGGGCGCCGCCGCCGTTGGCGCGACCATTTATTTCGGATCGGACCAAAGCACCCGCCAAATTATCGAGATCAGCCAGGCTTTCGCCCACGCCCACGAACTGGGAATGGCCACCGTTCTTTGGTGCTACCTTCGCAACAGTGCCTTCAAAAAAGATAAGGATTACCATCTCTCCGCCGATTTAACCGGCCAGGCCAATCACCTCGGCGTAACAATTCAGGCGGACATCATCAAGCAGAAGCTCCCGGAAAATAACGGTGGTTATCAGGCGCTGAACATCGGTGATTCCAGCTATGGAAAATTTGATAAGCGCATTCACACCGAGCTGACCAGCGACCATCCCATCGATCTTTGCCGCTACCAGGTGGCTAACTGTTTCATGGGCCGTTCGGGATTGATCAACAGTGGCGGCGCTTCCGGCGCCAACGATTTTGAGGAAGCCGTGGCTACCGCGGTCATCAACAAGCGCGCCGGTGGCACCGGCCTCATCTCCGGCCGCAAAGCTTTCCAGCGTCCCATGAAGGAAGGCGTCCAGCTCCTCAACGCTATCCAGGACGTCTACCTCAGCCCCGACGTCACCGTCGCGTAGAATTACGGGAAAATTTCAGGCACGAGCAAGCGCTGCCGACTTCGCCGCTTGCAAAAGCTTGCTGGCATTTGCACGAATATCGCCATTTCCGAAGACGGCGTTGCCGGCCACCAACAACTCTGCACCCGCGCGCACCACATCAGCGACGGTATCGAGCGCGACTCCGCCATCCACTTCAATGCGAAACGCCAGCCTTCGCGATTCGCGAATCCTGGCCAGCGCCTCCATTTTCTCGAGTGACCCGCGAATAAATTTCTGCCCGCCGAAACCCGGGTTCACTGACATCACGAGCACGTGGTGAACGATGTCCAGGACATGATCCAGCGTGTGCACCGGTGTAGCCGGATTAATGACCACCCCCGGCTTGCAGCCGTGCGCCGCAATCAGGTGCAATGTGCGGTCCAGGTGAATGCAGGCCTCCTGATGAACAGAGATCCAATCGGCGCCCGCCTCGGCAAACGCGGGAACGTACTGGTCGGGATTTTCGATCATCAGGTGGCAGTCGAGCGGAACTTTCGTGGCTCTTCGAAGGCATGCCACCACCGGCGGCCCGATCGTGATGTTCGGAACGAAGTGCCCGTCCATTACGTCCACGTGCAGCAACGTTCCGCCGCCCTCGATGGCCGCCTGCGCATCCGCCGCGAGCCGCGCGAAGTCAGCGGAGAGAATCGAAGGTGCCAGCTCTATCTGCATGGACAAGAGGAAACTCCTTCCCTGCTTGGCGAAAAGTGATTATACGCGGAACCCTGGCCGCTTGCGAAAATCGCTGGTCTCACTTAGCAGCCGCGCGGGCCCACGGAATGGTGCATCCTCGCTCGCTGCTCTCCCGCGAAAGCTCGATCGCGCGCATCACGTTCAAGGCATGCTGGGGCGTCACGGCAAGCGCCGCTTTGCCAGGAATAGCGTCGCGCACGTTCGCGTAAAAATCGCGATAGTCTCCTGTGCCCGAAGGAATTCGCCGCTCCGTGATATTCGTTCCATCGTTCAGCGTCAGCACGCCCCAGTTCTCTTCAGGCTCTGCGCCCCATGGTTTGTCCTGCGGAATGTACCCGCGCCGCAGATTCGCTTCTTGCGGATCAAAACTGTGCTTGAAGTATCCTCCGCGCGTGCCGTGCAGCACAAAGCGTGGACGCGGCGCAGCCGTAAGCATGGTCGAGCGAAGTGCGGCCCGCGTGCCTCCGGGATAGCGCAGAAAGATATCGAACGCGTCGTCAGTCACGGCATCGTCACGTTCCATGCGCACGTCCGCGGCGATTGCCTCGGGCAACCCGAGAAGCATGAACGCATGATCGATCAGGTGCGGCCCCAAATCGAAGAGAATGCCGGTACCGGGCCCGCGTTTCTCACGCCACGCGCCCGGACGAAGTTGCGGCCGGAAACGGTCGTAGCTGGTCTCAAATCGGACGATGCGCCCAAGCGTTCCATCAGAAACGAGTTGGATGATGGCCTGAAAATCTCCGTCGAATCGGCGGTTTTGATACACGGTGAGCAGACGACCCGATTTCTGCGCGATATCTACAAGTTCGGTGGCCTCTCTAAGCGTCGTAGTGAAAGGCTTGTCAACCACCACGTCACGTCCTGCGGCAAGACATTTCTTGGTGAAAGAATAGTGCGTGTCATTCGGAGTCGCGACCACAATAAGCCGGAGGCTCTCGATCGAAAGTATCTCTTCGAGACTTCGCACGATGCGCACGTCAGGATAAAGTTCCGCGGCTTCGCTGCCGTTGCGCTGGAGAATCGCCGCCAGCCGCAGCCCTGGAACAGCGTGGATGACGGGCGCATGGAACGCCCGTCCTGCGAGTCCGAATCCGATCAGCCCGACATCGATCATGCTAATGAAGTCCTAACTAGTGCTCCTTACAGAAATGTGGAGAAGGCGTCAAAGCAGCCACTGTTCCAACAGAATCCTGATCCGGGTGCATTTGTAGGGACGCAGCTTTATCCCGAGCGTATGCGAGGGAATGCTGCGCCCCAGCGTGGCAACCAACTACCGTATTGGTTTCTCGATCCCCGAAAGCGTCTCCCAACCTCTGCGCGAAAGACTCCAGAAAATAAAGTAACCCGACGTAGCCGCTCCGGCCATCAATAGAAAACCCGCCAGCCATTCCTGAAGAATTAGTTCTCCAATGGAAAACAGGCAGCAATACACCATCGCGCAGCCCATGATCCAGTCAAATGTATTCGCGGCTAAATCCCGCACGGGTTGGATTTCCGAGGCGAGTGCGGCGATATGTTTCCATCCGTGAACAGTCGGACGCACCCGCCGGTAAAAATGAATCAACTTCTCTTCGGAAACCGGACGGGTCACAAGCGTCGTGACGAGCCAGACAATCGTCGTCGAGCCCGCGGTAATCAGCGCCGTCTTCGCGAATACCACCGAACTATTGCCGGCGAATTGTACGCTTCGCAACGAAAGCGAGACCACAAACGCCGCGATCATCGACGATATCTCGCTCCACGCATTGATTCGCCACCAGTACCACCGCAGCAGCAAAACTCCTCCCGTGCCCGCACCTATCCCCAGCAGCAGTTGCCACCCGGACTGAATGGAAGTGATGATCGTCGCGGTATAACCGCTCAAGATCACCAGGAATACGATGAACAATTTGCTGACCAGGACGTAATGCCGTTCGCTGGCGCGCCGGACAAAAAAACGCCGGTACAAATCGTTGAGCAAGTAAGACGTCCCCCAATTGAGTTGCGTTCCCACCGTGGACATGAATGCCGCCAGGAACGCCGCGATCATAAAGCCTCGCAGCGACGGCGGCAGAAAATCCCGCAAGACCATAACGTAACCTTTTTCAGGATTGGCAACGAATTCGGCGCTGGGCCGCAACCCTCCATGCGGTGAATAGACCGCCACCGCCACCAGTCCGGTCACGATCCACGGCCAGGAGCGCAGCGCGTAGTGCGCTATGTTGAACCATAGGGTCGCGCCAAGAGAATTCTTTTCATCTTTCGCGCTGAACATTCGCTGCGCTACGTAGCCTCCACCACCCGGTTCGGCGCCGGGATACCAGCTCGCCCACCACTGCACGGCGAGAAAAAGAACAAACGTAATCACCGGCAGCGTCCAAATCGCGTCCGTCGTCCAGCCAAGATGAAAGGAGGGAAAAAAGGAGAGGATTGAACCCGTCGTTTGGCCCGAGGCTTGCACCGCCGCATCGACCCGCGACAATTGAATTTTCAGCAACGTCATCCCGCCGATTTTCGCCACCGCAATCCACGCAAGCACGATGATCATTCCTATCTTCAGCGCAAATTGAAACAAGTCCGTCACCAGCACGCCCCACAGTCCGCCGATAAATGTATAAAGCCCCGTGAACGGTACCAGCAGCAAAATACAAATCAGCAGCGCCGTATGATCCGGGGGCCCCAGCGTATACTCGAACAATTTGTGATTACCGATGGCCATTTGCAGAACTCGCCCCTGCGCGATGACGTCGCCCAGAAGAACAGTAATTATGCTGATCATCGCTTTGATGACCCATCCTAGAATCAGGCAATTCATCAGCGCGCCCAGATACACAGCGCGAAATCCGCGCAGAAACGCCGCCGGTTTGCCTTCATAACGCAATTCGACAAATTCCACGTCGGTGAGCATTTCCGAGCGGCGCCAATACCGCGCGAAAAAGAAAACCGTCATCATGCCGCACAAGCATTGCGACCACCACAGCCAGTTTCCGGAAATTCCATTTTTCGCGACCAGCCCCGCTACCAGCAGCGGCGTGTCCGCCGCGAATGTCGTCGCCACCATCGACGTTCCGGCCAACCACCAGGAAACGTTGCGCCCGGAAACAAAAAACTCCTCCGTGCTCCCCGCGGAGCGCCGGCGGTAGTACATGCTGATGAGCAAATTGAGGAGCAGGTAGGCGCCAACGACAATCCAATCGATCGCGGTCAACGTCATGGCGAATCCAAGTTCTTCACTGGAGTTGTAACCCTCTCAACGCAGCGGCTGCGCTGCATCTTCCGCAAGAACGGATTCGAGAGTATCTGCAAACAAATCCACATCCGCTTCCGAAAAAATCAGCGGCGGCCGCAGTTTGATCACGTTGTGGTGTGGGCCATCCGTTCCGCAAAGAACTCCGCGGTCCCGAAGCCGGTTCACCACGTAGGAAGCTTCCTCCGTTGCCGGTTCGCGCGTAGCGAGGTCACGCACCAGATCGATGCCGAGAAAAAGTCCAGAGCCCCGCACATCGCCGATCAAAGAGTGCCGCCGCCGTAGTTCTTCTAGCCGTGCAATCCAATAGTTCCCCACTCGCAGGGCGCGCTCTTGAAGGCGCTCTTCTTCCAGCACGTCGAGCACAGCCAAACCGGCCGCCGCCGCGACTGGATTTCCGCCAAAAGTGCTGAAAAATTCCATCCCATTCGCGAAAGATGCGGCGATTTTCGGTGTCGTAACCACCGCCGCCAGCGGAAAACCGTTACCGATCGGCTTTCCGAGCACCACAATGTCCGGCGTCACGCCCTGCGTTTCGAATCCCCAGAAATGCGTTCCCAACCGCCCAAACCCCACTTGCACTTCGTCCGCGACACACACACCACCGGCGGCACGCACATGACGATAAACTTCGGCAAGATATCCCGGCGGAAAAACCACTTGCCCGGCAACGCTCGGAAGCGTCTCCGCAATATAAGCAGCTACGCCACGCCCTTGCGAACGAATCTTTTCGAGAATCTCTGCTACGTGGCGCGCATACTTCGCCGCGATATTCGCTTCCCCTCGTCGATAGAGTCCGCGGTAATCGTCCGCGATCGGCGCCACATGCACCCAGGGCTTGCGGCCTTGCCCTCCGGGCCCATCAAATTTGTACGGGCTGATGTCGATCAGCGTATTCGTATGGCCGTGATAAGCGTGTTCGAGAACGACGACGTCTTCTTGCCTCGTATGCGCGCGCGCCAGCCGCAACGCCAGTTCGTTTGCTTCGCTCCCGGAATTCACGAAGTAGCAGACGCGCAGTGGTTCTGGCATGCGCCTCGTGAGCCGCTCCGCATAGCGAACCACGTTGTCATGCAGATACCGCGTATTTGTATTGAGCACGCCAAGTTGTTCCTGTGCGGCGCGCACAACACGCGGATGGTTGTGCCCGACGAGCGGCACGTTGTTGTACGTATCGAGATACGCGAGGCCCATCTCGTCGTACAAATATTGCATTCTGCCTTGCACGATCTTCAGCGGCCGCTGGTAGGAGATACTGAGGTTCTTTCCGAGAACCGCCTTCCGCCGTTCCAGTGTTTCGGAAAGCTCGGGCTCTTTCGCGGGAAATCGCTCGGCGGGAATTCCCAGCAGCAAATTCGGATCAGGCGAAAGGCCGGTCCACACTTCGCGCTCCGTGGGGCGCGCGACGCCCGGAAAATCCGTGCCCCGATCAAGCAAATCTAAAATAATTTGAAAGTGAACATGAGGAGTCCAGCCGCCATTTTCGTTTGCCTCCCCGACAACGGCAAATGCCTCGCCCTGTCCAACATTCTGTCCGACTCGAAGCTTCTCAAGAGTCTCTTTGCTCAGGTGCCCATAGAGCGTGAAGAACTCCTGGTCATTACCGGTGACGTGCCTGAGGATCACTACCGGGCCGTAGTCAAGCGCCGCGGTATTGTTCGCGAGCAGATATACGGTGCCCGCCAGCGGCGCGTGAAGTTTTGTTCCCGGTTGAACGAAAAGATCGATGCCCAGGTGAATCGTGCGGCGCTCTTCCGTCGGATTGTTGCTCTCACCAAACAGCGCTGACGTGTACAGCAACCGTGGCTCATCGTATCTGCCAACGCCTACCGCCACTCCATCGCGTTTCATCTCGCCAAAGATTTTTTCAGTAAGCGCCGGGGTTTCTGTTTCTTGTGGATCTGCTCTGAGAAACACACTGCACACGCTCAGATCAAACACGTGGCATGGCTCTTTACGCAGGTCCACATCGAGAATCGAAGCCGCACTCTTGGCATTCGCTTGAATCCAGGTTTGGAGTTTCTTCCCTTGTGGCGCAGCCGGTAACCCGCACGCTACGCGAAAACGGTAGTGCGCAAAGCGTGGATGAATCCTTGCCAATCGCTCGAGCGCTTCCCATGCCGCGCCCTCGCTGACCGTCACGTACGGATCATCCGGAATCAGTGTTTTGCGATGTGCCGAATTCGCCACGCTTACGGTGAGCCGCATGGCGATGAGGGGATAGAGGGCGGCAATTTCTGATTCTTCCAGCGCAAACGATTTGTGATATCCACGCACAAGCGTCGTTGCCACTTGCAGCGGTTCTCTCTCCCCAAGAATCGCATAAGCCGCCGCAACGGCGGGCTCCGCCACAACAATGCTGTGATGCATGTCGCCGAAGTCGATAATGCCGGTCACTTTTCGCGGTAGCGGCCACGGCGCACTCACGAGTACGTTGTGATCGTTTGCGTCTCCGTAGATGACGCCCCGCCGCATCCGCGGCAGCGTCGGAATCACTTCGGTTTCGTACAGGGTGAGGAACTTCTCGACTAGTGCGCGCTTCGCAGCATCGCTGATATACCGCAGGTAATCGCGTATCCACCCGGCGCGCGCCAGGTCCCACTTCAATTCGCGTTGTGTCGACGCGTGAGAAAAATCTCTCAACGCGGCATCCATCTCTCCCAACAACGAGCCCAGGCTCTCGATTAAATCTCCGTCTTTAGGACGAACCTCGACGAGCACGCTTCCCGGCAGAAAAGAAAGCATCCAGACGAGCCGCTCGCCACCATCGAGCAGTGCGACTTTTTGGAACAGTCCTCCGCTTACCGTGGGACCAACACGCGGTACTGGAATTTGTGGCGCCCGCGTCGCCAAATGTTGCAACGCCCGGCACTGCATGTCGATAAACGATTGCTCCCTCCCGGCGTGCATCACTTTGAGCACAAATTCACGGCCGTCACTGTTTGTCAGGTGAAAGTTGTCGTCGTACTCGCCCGGGAGCGGGCGCACCGTGGCATCGAAGCCGTAGACTTCACGGGCAATCTTCTCTGCTTCTGTTTTCGTAACCGGTTGTGTGACGCGGGCTTCCGGCAGCATGCCTCAAATCTTATCGGTCAGCGCGCAGTTCGTCCATCCCGCGCGCACGCTGGCTTTCGATTTTTGCTCTTTGTACTCGCGTGGAATAAAGACTGGGATGCAGCGGAGGACATCGCCGTTAGCTCGCTTTTCGCCGCGGCCGAATTCGGGCTGACCGGTACCCTTTGCATTTGCAGTATGGGAAATTGCAGGGCGTTCCGGGTTTTGGGTTCGCAAACACGCGCGCGTGAATGCTCTTCGCGTGGCCGCATTTGCAGACCTTCGCGGTTGGGTGCGGCATAATCAAAAGTGCCTCTCCTGGTTTGGAGATCAGCTTTGCAACTTCGAGCGCCAGCATTGTACTGCGAGTTTGGCTTGGCAGTCCCGGCGAACTTTATCCATTGATTACAAAGGGAAGAAACGAGAATTTCTTGGTAGCGATACCGGGATTCGAACCCGGATTTTTGCCTTGAGAGGGCAATGTCCTAACCCTTAGACGATATCGCCATCTATGAACTCGCAAAACGCCGCCACGATTTCGCAAGCCTGTTGGTATTTTCGCATGGCCCTTCCCCTTGAGCAAGACGGTGGCCAGGCGCGAACTTTCTGATTAGTGCGGCGAGTCCCCCGTTTCCGCGTGAATCTTTGTCCTGAGCGGCCGGATACTGAAAAACTTTTTACGACAGGGTTCGCAACGCAGCGCGGGCAGACCCAGAGTCCGCCCCACGGGAGCCAGTAATCCGTCAACGTGGTCCGGCGAGATTGGCTCCAGCTCAAGGTTGCCGCATGTCGAGCAGTGCGCGTAAAAAAGATCGCGAATCGGGAATGGGCGCGCGTGGAAGCGCGTCTGGCAGGACGTGCACCTCCACGGCACCACACCCGTCACGCTCAGCAAAAAATCGCCTGCCGAACGGCGGCGGGAACGCCGGGCGTTCTCCGAATGGCACGCTGGACAGTTCATCATTTCTTCTAGATATCAGATGTATGCTTATCATAGGCAATTATTGGTATTGTCGGCAATCGGTTGTACAGCCCGTCTCACTGTAGAATAATCGTGAGGAGCGATCATGGCCGATTACACTGCTGAACATGCCCGCGCGGGCATCCATGCTAAATTGCCGAAACTCGAAACCTGGCCAAATCAATTTCCGGGCTATGTGATTACCACGCGCTTCCCCGAATATTCTTCGGTCTGCCCAAAGACCGGCCTCCCCGACTTCGGCACCATCACTATCCAATACATGCCGAAAAAAGATTGCATCGAGCTGAAATCCCTCAAAATGTATCTGCTCGCGTACCGCGACCTCGGCATTTTTTACGAGAATGCCGTAAATAAAATTCTTCATGACATCGTCGACACTGTCCGCCCCGAATGGTGCGTCGTTCGCGGCGAATTTACACCTCGCGGCGGCTTGACGACTTCGATCTTCGCTCGCTGGCCCCAAGGCCTCCTCGGCAAAGGCCACGGCAAAATCAGCCGCCGCAAGTGAGCGCTCATATCGCTCGGCGGCCCAGTCAACTTGACCCAATCTCTCTCCCCCTCTACAATGAAGAATGTTTCACGGTGATTTATTTTTCCGATTTGATGCGTTGTACCGACGGCCCAGCGCCCACCCGCTGGGCTGCGCTGTTTTAGGCCGCTGAATTTCAGGCCCGTCTTTCAAGTTTGCTCTTTCCGAAAAGAGGCTGGAATGACAGACAGTTTAATTCCCGAGGCTCTTACTTTTGACGACGTTTTGCTCCTGCCGGGCCGCTCGGCGGTGCTCCCGACCGAAGTCGATACGAGCACGCACTTCACGCGCAAATTGTCGATCAACGTGCCGCTCGCCTCCGCCGCCATGGACACCGTCACCGAATCGCGTCTGGCCATCGCCATCGCGCGGCAGGGCGGCCTGGGAATTATTCACCGCAACATGGCCATCGATCGCCAGTGGGAAGAGGTCGACCGCGTAAAGCGCTCGGAAAGCGGCATGATCGTCGATCCCGTCACCATCTCGCCGGACATCACTCTTCGCCAGGCCCTCGAAATCATGACCAAGTACCGCATCTCCGGCCTGCCGGTTACGCGCGGCACGCGCCTCACCGGGATCCTCACCAACCGCGACTTGCGCTTCGAGAAAAATCACGCCCAGCTCGTCAGCTCGGTGATGACCAAAGACAATTTGGTCACCGTGCCGGTCGGCACCACGCTCGACGAAGCCGAGCGCATCCTGCAAAAGCATCGCATCGAAAAACTTCTCGTCGTCGACCAGGATTTCAACCTCAAGGGCCTCATCACCGTCAAGGACATCCAGAAAAAACTGGAATACCCCAAAGCCTCTAAAGACGACCAGGGACGCTTGCGCGTCGGCGCCGCGGTCGGCGCCACGGGCGACTTCCTCGAGCGCGCCGTCGAAATGTCCAAGGCCAAGGTGGATGTCCTCGCCATTGACACCGCTCACGGGCACAACGAGCGCGTGCTCGACGCGATCAAAACTATTCGCCAGCGACTGCCGGAAATGCAAGTTGTCGCCGGCAATGTCGCCACGTTCGAGGGCGCGCGTGACCTGATCTCCCTCGGCATCGACGGCCTGAAAGTCGGCATCGGCCCGGGCTCCATTTGCACCACGCGCGTGGTCACCGGAGCGGGCGTGCCCCAGCTCACCGCCATCATGGAAGCGGCGCGCGCGGCGAAGGGCACCGGCGTGCCCATCATCGCCGATGGCGGCATCAAGTATTCCGGCGACATCACCAAGGCCATCGCCGCCGGCGCTTCCTGCGTCATGATTGGCAGCCTCTTTGCCGGCACCGAGGAATCTCCCGGCGAAACCATTCTCTTCCAGGGCCGCACCTTCAAGTCCTATCGCGGCATGGGCTCGACGGGCGCGATGGACGCGGGCTCCGATCGCTACGCCGTGGTGCAGGATTACGGCGAACGCACCAAAACCGTTCCCGAAGGCGTCGAAGGGCGCGTGCCGTACAAAGGCTCGCTCGCCGCTCTGACCGATCAGCTCATCGGCGGCCTGAAGAGCGGAATGGGTTACGTCGGCGCGAACACTTTGAAAGAGCTCAGCGAGCGCGCCAAATTCGTGCGCGTCACCGCCGCGGGTCTCCGCGAATCCCATGTCCACGACGTCATCATCACGCGCGAGGCGCCCAACTACCGGATGGAATAAGCGCGCATGAATCCAAACCTCGCACACTCTTACATCGGAATGCCGGCCTGTGGCTGAGCCCTGGCGCAACCCGCGTCCCACGCCTCAGTTGCACGAAATTCAGTCGCGGCTTGGCGGCCAACTTGGCGAAAGGGCGAAACTGGGCTGGCTGCGCGCCTGGTGGCCGGCCATCGCGTGGGCCTGCGTTATTTTCATCATGTCCACGGATTCCTTTTCCGCGCGGCATACTGCTCGCTTTTTTGAACCCATCCTGCGCTGGCTGATTCCCTCGCTCACTCGGGCGCAATTCGCGCTCATCCACCACATCATTCGCAAGATGGCCCACGTCACCGAATATTTTATGTTCTCTCTTTTGCTCTACCGTGGCGTGCGTGGCGCCGGCCGCGGTTGGCGCTGGACTTGGGGCCTCGCGGCGTTCTCCATTGCCGCCGGCTATGGAGCCCTGGACGAAATTCATCAACTCTTCGTCGCCAGCCGCGAGGCGTCCCCGTACGACGCCATGATCGATGCTGCCGGCGCGTTGCTTGCCGTCGCCGCGATTTGGCTGTGGTTTCGCCTTCGCAGACCCTCCGCTCAACCCGTACCCGAAACTACTTAGCAAAATACCCCCCACCCCCGCCATTTTTTGGATGTGTGGCAAACACAGGACTTTAAGTACCTGTGTTTTTGGATGTGTGGCAACTAAAAGAGTTACGGGCGCGTTTTCTGGATGTGTGGCAAATAAAAGACTTAGTGGCGAGATGGGGAAAGGATGGAGCAACAAGTTTGCAGGAGAGCGAAACAGACTGAGGGGGGTGGGTGTACCCCCCCTCGTTGTGGAGGAAAGATCCCCGCAAAGGTATAGAGACAAAAGAGATAGAGGGCATTTCCTGTGGTAACGCAACGGAGCTTCAACGGGACGACAACGGAAGAAAGTGGGTGGTGGACGGTGGGGAGTGGTTGCCTGTTCTTCTTGTGCAGGCAGGCCAGTCACAACGGGCCGGAACGGAATCGATTGGTGGCTGAGAATCACGAGGCATGTTAACATATCTATTACGGTCTGTCAAGCATGTACTGACATGTTATTCGAACGGACGGTGGAAAAGAGAGGGAAAGCGTTCGAACGGGACAGCTCAGTCCGTGGGCAAGCCAAATGCTTCGATTGAGTTAATATAATGGTTTAGGAAACGCAATGGGTTCCAAGCAGCCACCCCAAAAGGAGACAGCCAACCATCCCCTCAACATAGTCCGAAGCCAAGTTGCCGCGTTCGATCCTGCGGACTTATTGATAACCGCTGCTGCCTTACAGCTACTGCCGGAGAATGCTGACTGCCTGATTCGCATAGAGGCGTTTTCACACGCAATTGCCTCGCTCCCTCACACGCCCGGCCTTCCCAGGATTAGTATTCCGAGAGTTAGAAATCTTCTCAACTCGCCACCTCTATCTGAGGAGATTGCGAGAGCGGAGGATCCCCTTCCCAATCCGTTCGTCGAAGAGGTTCCTTTTTTTGGAGGGTCCTATCGGGTTTTTCCTGGTCTTACAAATGGGGCTGCATATGTGATGAAGGCCCTCGCTAGTGCATTACTTCGAAATGATGGACTGTCGGGAACGTTTTTGGAAGACGCCTGCATCCGCATTAGAGCTCTTCTTGCACTCTCAGATGCAGTTGCTAAGAACGCAAATTTGACGAGGGGGACTTCCGCTTCTTCAGCAAGAGCCGTGACGGTACCGCCGGCAGACCGATTGTTACGACTCAAACGTGCGGTCACATTCCCCAACACGCAGGTAATCCCCCTCCTTCAGTCGCATGGTCTGCCGCCGAATGCGCTCGATCCTTTTATACTTCCATTTGGACAAATTAGCATCGACGATTTTAGTTTCGGCGACGGACCGGAACCGCTCTTAAAGGCCCCCATTATCAGTGATGGGAGCACTCTTGTTGTCTCCATCCCTGAAGCGATCTTGATTGCAGCTACCCACTACGTCATATCTTTGGCCGCGAAACGCGGCGAAACCAATCTCCTGGGCAATCTCTATAAAGAGGCGGTTTTTCACTCGATGCTGGTCTCCCTTAGATATTCTGGGAGCGAGCTCCTGAATTATAAAATTAAAACTGCGCTTACAATCGCAGGATGTAAAGAGGCTCTCTTTAGCATCGATAGCGACAAGCTCATGTATGTGCTCCTGATGGTAGATACCCTCGATGCTTATGAGGCCGACAAGATATCTGGCACATGGCACACACCTGGCCTAGACGCGCAGATCGCTGCGCGATTCCATGATGTAGAAGCCGAGATATATTCGCAAACGCCTGCGCCGAATGAACTTCTCTGCCTGCTCGTGTATGAAGGCGTTGGCCGCGTTCACGTTATGGCCTTTGAAGAAGAACCGACGATGGTATCTGAGTTTCTCCAAATGACCGCCCATGACTTGGAGACCATTGCACTTCTGGAGGGATCAAATCACCTTGCTCTATGGAGATTTGCTGTAAAGTCTAACTTGATTAGAAAAGCCGCGAAGGTTCTTTCTTGGTCCACTCTAGACGAATTTGGTCTCTACAGGAAAAACAAATACAGCTATTACCTTAGCGATGAAGAACCTTATAGTCTTATCTCTGTCGGCCTTGACTTTTCTGCCCCTTTGAAAACGGAGGTGCTGAGAACGCATGACCGTCACACCGCCCCCTACTGGAGGAAGGGCCAATTCGTCGAGGTGTGTAGCGTCCATCTGACAAATAAAATCCCGCTTTACCAACCGTTCCCTCCGTCGGGAAGGCGCATTGAAGTCTACGTCGAGGGATACCCGATTCCGATCTGGGTCATAGGTGCTCTGCACAGTCGGGGAACTCCTATTCACGCTCTCTACTACGAGTTTTGCACAACGATCGGTTATTGGCTCTGGCAGGTGGCACCGAGCTTAGCGGCCATTCTGGGCCGAGCGGCTAGCTCTCTATCTCTTCTCACGGTAATGGTACGGCTCCCGGCGGATCCGAATTTTGCGAATGCCGCCGGGGTTGATGACGCGGGGGCGCCCATATCCGTTCGTCCAGAACTAGTCGAGTCAACGGTGTTCATTGATCTGAAACCGGGTATATCTCGGCTTCTGGACACCTCGGATAACGCGGGTGAACGAACGCTCTTAACCAAAATCCTCCTAGGCATCTCCCAGCTCTCCCCTGAGTTATCACACTCCCTAACCGAGGCAAGAATTAATGCCATCGTCGATAAAAGCGCACCTCTAGGTCCGAAGAAAATGTTACTCATGCTGGACGTCGCCCGAAATCCGGAGTTAGACCCAAGATCGATACCACCATATCGCCCAATTCGAACGGGTGAGATGGACGATGTTCTAGATGTTGTTGGCCATCACTTCACGAAGACAATGGCGATGCCAGTGGGTCCGGTTCCTAAGGATAAGAGGAACGAAATTCTGAATCAGGCTGTGACGATCCTTTACAAGAGGCTTGAAAAACTGGTAGGGACACTAGACCCAAAGGGATTACTCGAATGGTTAGTTGCAGAGCATGAGGCAGTAGTTCGAGAAGATGCGCTTCGTCGACTTACGATCCCGACTAGGTTAGCCTGCTTCGGATCCGACCTTGAAGTAGTTCACAACTTGCAGAAAGAGCTGCCGGTCATTTCTCAGACTGCTCTCGCCAGTAGATTCCTCATCGAGTACGTGGTTGCTCGCCCTCCCTCTGGTCTCAGGCGTATTAGTGATGGATTTAATGACCAACTGCGCGGCCTTGCATACGAAATAATTACATTCGGCATGCACAGCGATTCGGTTTACTACGAGCTCTCCGATCTACAACTTTCGATTCTTCCTTCGGGGCGCCTCGGCGTTGCAGACGACCAGTACAAATCTGCCCTTGAGGCTCATCTTGGAGATTACACGACGACCCAAATTGCGACCGCCTCCCGTAGGTTCGCTCGCAGTTGGGAGCGACCGGCAAGATCCCCCGATCGTGAATCACCCAATATTGAGAAGATTGACGCGGCATGCGTGGCCGAATTTGGTTTTCCGATGACGGCCGTGGTCGAATTTGTGGGTGCGCTGCACCGTCTCGGCTATGAGATTGATCCGGGAGTAGTCGTAGCGTCCCTTGAACAGGTTGTAAAGCGTGCGAGCGAGGCTTTGAGTTGGGATGAAGGGAAGGCGCGGCAAATTCTTGATTTCCTTTCTCTTAACGAGCGTGCTGATTTTCTGCTGGCGCCTGCTGGAATGAAGCGAGAATCAGTCTACCCTTGGCGATTTAGTCGCACCCTTTCCTACCTGAGGAGGCCGCTGTTGCTCAGAAGGCAAGGCGCTGGAACAGAAGTGATCTGGGGAAATCGGCATCTAGAGTCTTCGGGTAAGAATTTCGTTTCCGTCGTTATGGGAGGGAAGTTTCACCCCACAAGTCCGGAAATGAAGCTCTTAATGGGAGAGATGCGAAATCGGGAAGGCAAAGAGTTCAACGCCAAGGTTGCCAAATTATTTAAGGGACGGAGGCGTACTGTGGTTCGGGAGAAGGTGAAAGCCATCGGCAAGCTGGACCTCGCCAATCTAGGTGACATTGATGTATTAGCGGCTGATTTGGGTCGCCGAGTCCTATACGTTGTCGAGTGCAAAGACCTCGCTATGGCCAGAACACCTTACGAGCTATCAACAGAGATCCGAGAACTTATCCTTGGCACGGAAGGTAAGAAATCGGCAGTTGAGAAGCATAGCGCTCGCGTGAATTTCGTGCGACTGCACCTAAAAGAAACCATAGAGTGGCTTGGAGCAAATCCGGTGTCCTCGTGGAAGCTATCTCCCATGGTCGTTGTTGACGAACCTCTCATGAGCGCGCGTATCCAAGACTGTCCGTTTCCGGTCATTTCGATAGACCTACTAAGCGAAAAGCTGCATTAATTTGCATACTTGGGATGATCGTTGGTGTTGAACTGCCGGGTGGCCCGAGCGGGTACGCAGTTGGGCGCCGCACCTGCCGCACTCCCCGAGCGCTGAAACGCAAAACGCCCGCTCGGACGAAGCCGAGCGGGCGGAAAATGTTTCGAGATGAAGATGAGGCGGGGTTAGCTCTTGGCTTCCGCGGTTTCTTCTTTCTTGGTTTTTTCCTTCTTTTCTTTTTTCTTGAGCTCGTAGCCGACAAGCTCGAGGATGGCGACCTTGGCGCAATCGCCGACGCGGACGCCCGCGGGGATGATGCGCGTGTAGCCGCCGGCGCGGTCGGCAAATTTCGGCGCGATCTCGCTGAAGAGTTTCTGGGTGACCTGCGGCGTCATGATGTAGGAAGCCGCCTGACGGCGCGACTGCAGCGTGTCGCGCTTGCCCAGGGTGATGATCTTTTCCGCCACGGGACGCGCGGCTTTAGCGCGCGTCAGCGTGGTGGTGATCCGGCCGTGTTCAAACAGATTGGTGACGAGGTTCCGCAGCGTGGCGCGGCGATGCCACGGATTGCGTCCAAGTTTCGAGCCTGCCTTGCGATGTCGCATCGTTGTTGTGTCCCTTCATCTCCGTCCAAGGGCCGTTTACAGGCCGAGGGTGTCTTCCGAGGGCGGCGGTGCGGTCTGGCTCGGCAGCGGCGGCCAGATGATGCGGCCGTGCTCGTCGAACTTCATGCCCAGGCTCAAGCCCATTTTTACCAGGATGTCCTTGATCTCGTTGAGCGACTTGCGGCCGAAGTTCTTGGTCTTCAGCATTTCGTTTTCGCTCTTCTGGACAAGCTCGCGGATGGTCTGGATGTTGGCGTTCTTCAGGCAATTGTAGGAGCGCACGGAAAGCTCGAGCTCCTCGACGGAGCGGTCGAGATGCTCGAGGCGCGGATCGTGCGAGGCCTCAATGGGAGATTCGGGCATGTCGCTCGGCTCTTCAAAGTTGATGAAGATGCTCATGTGGTCCTTGACGAGCTTGGCGGCGAGTCCGATGGCGTCCTGCGGGGTGATGGCGCCGTTGGTCCACACTTCGATCATGAGCTTTTCGTAGTCGGTCATCTGGCCGAGGCGAGCGGCTTCGACCGAATAGTTCACCTTGCGCACCGGCGAGTGCACGCTGTCCACGGGAATGTAGCCGATGGGCAGGTCTTCGTCGTAGTTGCGGTCGGCGGCGACGTAGCCCCGGCCGTTCTTGACGCGCATTTCGATCTGCAGCTTGCCGCCTTCGCTGACCGTCGAGATGTACACGCTCTTGTCGAGCACCGCGAAATCCGCGTCCTCTTCGATTTGCGCCGAAGTGACGGGGCCGGGATTCTCGACGTTGATGTAAATGGTCTTGGGCAGGTCGGTGTTGAGCTTGATGGGCACCTGCTTCAGATTGAGGATGATGTCCGTGGCGTCCTCGACCACGCCGGGGATCGAAGAGAATTCGTGCAACACGCCTTCGATCTTCACGGCAGTGATGGCGGCGCCCTCGATGGAGCTCAGCAGCGCGCGCCGCAGAGTGTTTCCCACCGTCGTGCCCCAGCCGCGCTCAAAGGGCTGCGCGGAAAACCGCCCGTACTTCTCGGTAAGCGATTCCAGCTCGGATGCAAGACGCTTCGGCTTTTGAAAACCTTTCCACATCGTGTTCCTTCCTTCTGCCCGGAGGTTCCGGGCACAAACCTTGTTGCTAGGAGCGGCCGCGCCGCCAATGACGCTTGCGCGCCGGTTTTACTTCGAGTACAGCTCGACGATGAGCTGTTCGTTGATGGGCGGCGTCTGCACGTCCTCGCGCTTCGGCAACGCCACGACCTTGGCTTTGAAATGCTCGCGGTCCTGCTCGAGCCAGGGCACCGCGTTCTGGCTCTGCGCCACGTTGCGGGCTTCGAGCACCATGGCGTTTTGATGCATCTTTTCCTTGATGGCGACTTCCTCGCCCACGCTGACGAGATAGGAAGGAATGTTTACCTTCTTCCCGGTGACGCGCACGTGGCCGTGCAGCACGAGTTGCCTGGCCTGCGAACGTGAAGACGCCAGGCCCGCGCGCCACACCACGTTGTCGAGGCGGCGTTCGAGCATGATGATGAGATTTTCGCCCGTGGGCCCCTTGGCGCGCACGGCTTTCTCAAAGTAGTTGCGGAACTGCCGCTCCAAAAGCCCGTAGGTGCGCTTGACTTTTTGTTTTTCGCGCAACTGCAAGCCGTAGCCCGCGATTTTAGGACGCCTGGATTGGCCGTGCTGACCCGGAACGAAGTTGCGCTTCTCGATCGCGCACTTCTCCGTAAAGCACCGCAAACCTTTCAAAAACAGCTTCTGCCCTTCCCGGCGGCACAGGCGGCAGACTGCATCTCGGTGTCTTGCCAACTTCTATTCTCCCTTCCCAGAACTCTCGAAAATTTTGCGGCGCATCATACGCGGCGGCGCTTTGGCGGCCGGCAACCGTTGTGCGGAATGGGTGTCACGTCGCGAATGACGACGATGTGCAGCCCGGCGGCGGCCAGCGCGCGCACGGCGGACTCGCGTCCCGAACCCGGGCCCTTGACCTTCACTTCGACGCTCTTCATTCCATACTGGTCGCGCGCGATTCCCGCGGTCGAAAGCGAAGCTTGCTGCGCGGCGTACGGCGTGCCCTTGCGCGAGCCCTTGAAGCCGATCGCGCCGGCCGAGGACCAGCAGACCACGCGGCCATCGGGATCGGTGATGGTGATCTGCGTGTTGTTGAACGTCGCGGCGACGTGCACAATTCCGTGGGGAATGATGCGGCGCTCCCGCTTCTTCTTGAATTCTTTTTTGCGCTTCGTTGCCGCCGCGGGTTTTGCCGGCGCTCCGGTGTCCGGCGCGGTTCCTGCGGCTTTTGGTTCTTTTGCCACGTTTCACTCCGTTCGATCTAGCCAAAATCTAAAACTTTGCCAAACTGGGGAGCAGCATCCCCTCGCATGCGCTCGGGATAAAGCTGCGTCCCTACAAAATTCACTTCGTGCCAAGTTAGCCCTTCTTGCCGGTGACCTTCTTCTTGGCAGCGACCGCTCCGCGCCGCGGACCTTTGCGGGTGCGCGCGTTGGTGTGCGTCCGCTGGCCGCGCACGGGAAGATTCCGGCGATGACGAATCCCGCGGTAGGCCTGAATTTCGATCAGCCGGCGGATGTTCATCTGAATCTCCTTGCGGAGATCGCCTTCCACGCGGCCTTCTTTTTCAATTTCCTGGCGGATGCGGTTTACTTCTTCCTCCGTCAGGTCGCGGATTTTCTTCGTGTGATCCACGTTCGCTTTTGCCGCGAGAGATTTCGCGCGCTCCCGCCCGATGCCGTAGATGGACGTGAGCCCGATCCACAAGCGCTTCTGCGGCGGAAGATCTACACCTGCAATGCGTGCCATGCCATTCTCCTAACGAGGTCGCTTACCCTTGACGCTGTTTGTGCTTGGGATTGGTGCAGATCACACGAACCACTCCGCGCCGGTGAATCACCTTGCACTTGTCGCAAATTTTTTTGACGCTTGCCCGTACTTTCATTGAACTCTGCTCCAAGCGACGGGTCTGAAGACCCGCCACTACAACGCTTACTTATAGCGATACACAATCCTGCCGCGGGTAAGGTCATACGGCGAAAGCTCGACCGCGACCTTGTCTCCCGCAAGAATCCGGATAAAATTCTTGCGCATCTTGCCGGAAACATGCGCCAGAACCTGGTGCTTGTTTTCGAGCGCCACGCGGAACATCGCATTCGGCAACGGTTCAATCACCGTGGCCATCACTTCAATGGCGTCCTCTTTCGTATTTCCCGAGTCGCCTTTCTTCTTTTCCACTTCAGGCCGATTCGCCATATGCTCCTGTATCTACCACTATCTCCGTTACTGCGTTTACTGCTTTCGCCACTTTTACCATGAGGGCCCGGTCACGCTTTTCGGTCGGGTCAAAATCCAAGGCCCATTGGCGGTCACGGCGACGGTGTGCTCGAAATGCGCCGAGGGGCTGCCATCGGCCGTTTCCGCCACCCACTCATCCCGCATGCGCACTTCAGGGCCACCCGCGTTGACCATCGGCTCGACGGCGATGACCATGCCTTCCTGCAACCGGGCCCCGCGGCCTTCCTCGCCGTAATTCGGCAAGTTGGGCTCGTCGTGCATCTTCGTCCCGATACCGTGCCCGACGAACTCCCGCACCACCGAATAGCCGTTCTGCTCGACCCAGCTCTGCACCGCGTGGCCTACGTCGCCCAGCCGGTTTCCCGCGCGCATCTTGTCAATCGCGCGATCGAGCGAATCGCGGGTCACATCGAGCAGCTTCCGCAATTCCGGATGAATCTGCCCGACCGGCACGGTGACCGCCGAATCGGCGTAATACCCGTCCACTTCCATTCCGAAGTCAATCGAGACGATGTCGCCTTCTTTCAGTTTACGCTTCGGCGACGGAATTCCGTGAACAATCTCGCTATTCACCGAGGTGCACAGCGAGCAAGGATAACCGCGGTATCCCTTGAACGCCGCCTTGCCGGGCTTGCCCGCGATTTTCTCCTCGGCAATCTTCTCGAGGTCCATCGTCGTCATGCCGGGCCTGACGGATGCACGGAGCGCCGTCAGCACATCGTAGACGACCAATCCCGCGCGGTGCATCTTCTCGAGCTCTTCGCTGCTGCGCAGATGAATCGCCATCTTCTTAACTGTGACCCTGGCCGGGCCAGGATCAACTCACCGCGCTCCTTGCACGACCTCGAGAACCTGTTTGGCCACCTCGGCCACGCTTTTCGAGGCATCCACATCGTGGAGCCGTCCGAGGCGCCGGTAGTAAGCGACGAGCGGCGCGGTCTGCTTCTCGTAAGCCTGGAGCCGCGGACCGACTACTTCTTCTCGATCGTCCGGCCGCTGCTCGAGATCGCCGCCGTCTTTATCGCACTTCCCCGATACTTTCGGCGGGCGTTCGAACAAATTATAAATCTCGCCGCCGACCTTGCACATCCGCCGCCCGGTGATCCGTCGCATCAAGAGTCCCTGGTCAATCACGAAGTGAATGACCAAGGGCTGCCCGAATCCATGCTGCCGCAACAACACGCCCAAGTACTGCGCCTGGGCCACGGTGCGCGGAAAACCGTCGAACACAAAACCGTGCGAGCAATCGGGCCGCTCGATGCGCTCGGCGATCATCTTGAGCACCAGCGAGTCGGGCACCAGCTCACCGCGCTCCATCACCGGCTTGGCCTTCGCCCCAAGAGGCGTGCCCTTGGCGACGTTCTCGCGCAACATGTCGCCGGTCGAAAGATGCGGCACGACGTAGCGCGCAGCCAGCTCTTTTGCCTGGGTGCCCTTCCCCGCGCCCGGGGGCCCGAGAAAAATCACGGCACGGTCAAGTTTCGCCGAAGGACGCGGCCCCGGCGCCAATCCCTTCGTTACCATTACCGCCGGCCGCGGAACCGGCCCTTTTTTGCGAAACCTTCGTAGTTCCGCATGACGAGCTGGGCTTCGAGCTGCTGCACGAAATCCATGGCCACGCCGACGACGATAAGGAGCGACGTGCCTCCAAAATAAAACTGCACGCCGAGGCCCTTCAGGAACCAAACCGGAAAGTGCCGGTCAAACCAAGAGCCGACGACGCCCGGGAGATGGTCGAGGTGAATGCCGGCGATCATCCACTCCGGGAGCAAACAGACCAGCGCGAGATAAACGGCGCCGATGAAGGTGAGACGCTTCAAGATTCTGCTCACATGCTCCGAGGTGGTGCGACCCGGCCGGATGCCGGGAATGAACCCGCCGTTCTTGCGCATATTGTCCGCGAGCTCGGTCGGGTTGAACACGATACCGATATAGAAAAACGCGAACAACATGATCATCGTGATGTAGATGACGGTGTAAAGCGGTTCGCCCCAACGCAAATAGTTCGCAAAGTCGCTGATGAATTTGTAGCGCGTGCCGAGAGCCAGCGCAATCGTCGGCGGGAACGCGAGGAGCGAGCTCGCGAAAATCGGCGGAATCACGCCGCCGGAGTTGACGCGCAAAGGCAGATAAGAAGATTGCCCGCCCATCACGCGGCGTCCCACGACGCGCTTGGCATACTGGACGGGGATGCGCCGCTGCGCGCCCTCGACGTAAACGATAAAAGCCACCACAGCGACCATTAGCCCGATCAAAAGGATAAGCGCGATCGGCGTAAAAGGCCCCCAGGCCCGGGTGCTGGCTTTCTGATACAAGTCCACGATCGCGCGCGGCAGGCCCACCACGATCCCGACGAAAATGATGAGCGACATGCCATTGCCAATGCCGCGCTCGCTAATCTGTTCGCCAAGCCACATGATGAATGCCGAGCCGGTGGTTAGCGTGAGAATGGTCATCAATACAAAGCCGAATCCCGGATGATAGACCAGCGACCTTCCGCTGAATGTTTGCGACTGTAGCGCGGACGCAATGGTAAAGGATTGCACGATGCTCAAAGCGATGGTCAGGTACCGGGTATATTGCGTGATTTTGCGGCGGCCGAGTTCGCCTTCTTTCTGCAAGCGCTCGAGGTACGGAAACACAACGGTCATCAATTGCAGAATGATGGACGAGGTGATGTACGGCATGATGCCGAGCGCAAAAATCGTGAGGCGGCGGAAGTTCCCGCCGCTGAATAAGTCAAAGATTCCCAGGACGGAATTCTGTCCCTGCTGGAAGAGCGTTTCGAGAACCGCAGTGTTGATTCCGGGCGTGGGAATGTGCGCGCCAATGCGGTAAACCGCCAGAAGCGCCAGCGTAAAGAACAGCCGCTTCCGCAGATCCTCGATGCGGAAGAGATTCGCGAATGCCTGGAAGAACCGTTGCATGGTTTATATGAGCGTGGTTCCTTTACGCCACAACTTCAAACGAGCCGCCTGCCTTGGCAATCTTTTCCTTGGCCGACGTGCTGAACGCATGCGCATGGATCGCCAGCTTGTTTTTCAGCTCGCCATCGCCAAGAATCTTGATGGGGTCGGTGGCGCGGCGCACAAATCCGTGAGCGCGCAGCAAATCGGGAGTCACGGTCTCGCCCGCCGGAAAAGCGTTTAGCTCCTCGAGGTTCACGACCGAGTAGGTCACGCCAAACGGGTTGTGAAACCCACGCTTCGGCATGCGGCGGTGAAGCGGCATCTGGCCGCCCTCGAACCCGCGCCGGCGCGAATAGCCCCGGCGGGATTTTTGCCCCTTGTTGCCGGAGCCGGCGGTCTTGCCGAGCTTCGAACCCATGCCGCGGCCGACGCGCACTTTGCGCTTGCGCGAACCGCGCGGGGGCCGCAAATTCTCGAGGCCAACCGACGAGCGTTTACTTGCCGATTTGGCCGCTTTGGCCGACTTGCGGCCGCCAGATGTTTTTTTCGCCATCGCTCTACTCCACCACTTCCACGAGGTGGCGCACTTTATGGATCATGCCGCGCACAGAAGGCGTGTCCTCGCGCTCGACCACCTGATGCAGCCTCCGCAGCCCGAGGCCGCGAATGGTTTGCCGCATATCGTCGGTGCAGCTGATAAAGCTGACCACCCACTTGACTTTCACTTTGCCACCACTCTTTGCGGCTTTGCTATGGCCTGCCATTAGACGCTCTCACCCACGGCTTTTTGCTGCCGGCCGCGAATCTCATCCACTGTCTTCGAGCGGGATTCCGCCACTTGCGCCTCGTCCTTCAGGCCGAGCAGCGCAGCGAACGTGGCCTTGACCACGTTGTGCGGATTCGAAGTGCCGATAGACTTCGTCAGCACGTTGTGAATCCCCGCGACTTGCATCACCTTGCGCACCGGGCCGCCTGCGATCACGCCGGTGCCTTCGGAGGCCGGCTTGAGGAGGACTTGCGCCGAACCGTATCGCCCGATGACCTGATGCGGAATCGAAGTGCCATGCAAGTTCAGCTTGATCAGGTTTTTCTTGGCCTGCTCGATGCCTTTCTTGATGGCCATGGGCACTTCGCGAGCCTTGCCCATACCGAAACCCGCGTGGCCGTGATGGTCGCCGACGACGACCAGCGCGGAGAAGCTAAGATTTTTGCCGCCCTTAACCACCTTGGTCACGCGGTTGATGGCGATGACGTCGTCCTTCAAATCCGACGGATTGACTTCAAGCAGCCGCCGCACCGCCAAACTATCCCGCAAAATTTGCTTCGACATAGGCTAGAACTGTAACCCCGCTTCCCGCGCCGCATCCGCGAGCGCCTTGACGCGGCCGTGATACTTGTATCCGCCGCGGTCGAACACGACTTTAACCACACCCGCAGCCTTGGCGCGTTCGGCAACCGCTTTGCCGATGACCTTGGCCGCCGCAATGTTTCCCCCACCCTTCAAATTCTTTTTTGTTTCCTGGTCCACCGAACTGGCCGAAACGAGCGTCTTTCCGGTTTTGTCGTCGATGAGCTGGGCGTAAATGTGCCCCAGCGAGCGGTAAACGCACAATCGCGGACGCTCCGTCGAACCTTCCACACGCCGGCGCACGCGCTCATGAACGCGGAGGCGATGCAAATTCTTCGATAGTTTTCTACCTCTTGGCGTTGCCACTGTCGTCTCTCCTTAGACCTACGCGGCGCCGGCCTTGGCTCCAGCCTTGCCGGCCTTCTTCTTCAAGCGCTCACCGGTGATGCGAATGCCTTTCTGCTTGTACGGATCGGGCGGACGCAGGGCGCGGAGATCCGCACTGACCTGACCCACTTTACCTTTGTCCGCGCCGCTCACGATGAGGTGCGTTTGCTTGTCCACCTGAATCTGGATTCCTTCGGGAACCGGGAACAGGATAGGGTGGGACTTGCCGAGAGCGAAGGAAACCGCCTTGCCCTTCAGCTCGGCGCGGTAGCCGACGCCCACGATATCGAGCTCCTTCTTGAAACCCTGAGTAACGCCCTGCACGGCGTTAGCGACGAGCGCGCGCGCCAGGCCGTGCAGCGCGCGATGATCTTCCGTGGCGCGAATGGCGGTCAGCACGTTGTCCTTCTGCTCAAAGGTAATGCCCTGCGGAAGAGCGAACGAGAGTTTCCCCTTCGGCCCTTGCACGTCGATCTTGCCGTCCTGCAACGCCACCTTGACGCCGGATGGCAGTGGAATTGGTTTGCGTCCGATGCGTGACATCTTTATTTCCTATTCTTAGCGCGATTCCGCTGGCGCTGTAATCCTGCAAGAACACAAAGTTGAGATCCTTCGGCTTCCGCAAAATGCGCGGAAGGCTCAGGATGACAACCAAAGCCAAAGTCACCGCCGATCAGGTCAATCACTACCAAACCTCGCAAAGAAGTTCGCCGCCCACTTTGGCCTTGCGAGCCGCGCGGCCGCTCATCAAACCCTTTGGGGTGGTCAAGATGCTGATGCCCAGCCCGCCCACGACCGGACGAATATCGAGCGCGCCGAGGTAGAGGCGCGCCCCGGGCCGCGAAATGCGCTTTATGCCGGTGATGACACTGCGGCGGTCGGGCGTGTACTTCAGGAACACGCGCAACTGCTTGCGCGTCTTGTTTTCATCCACCAGCTTGTAGGTCGAGATGTAGCCCTCTTCCTTGAGGATGCGCGCGATTTCCGTTTTCATTTTGGAAAGCGGCACGTCCACGCGCTGGTGCTTGGCGGCCGCGGCATTGCGCAGGCGCGTTAGAAAATCGGCGATGGGATCCGTCTGCATAATTTTCTTATTGGCTCCTACCAGCTAGCTTTCACGACGCCGGGAATTTCTCCCTTAAGCGCCATACCGCGGAAACAAATTCGGCACATCTGAAACTTGCGGATATAGCCGCGAGCGCGGCCGCAAACGCGGCAGCGGTTGCGTATGCGCACCTTGAATTTGGGCTTCTTAAGAGTTTTCGCGATTTTTGCCGTGCGTGCCATCTATTGCGCTCCTCCCGGAACTCGCAGCGGAACGCCGAGCCCTTTCAGCAGCTCGCGTCCCTCTTCGTCATTTCTCGCGCTGGTGGTCAGCGTGATGTTCATGCCCTTGATTTTGTCCACTCGCGTGTAATCAATTTCCGGAAACACCAGCTGGTCCTTCAAGCCCAGCGTGTAATTGCCGCGGCCATCGAAGGCGTTCGACGGCAGGCCGCGGAAATCGCGCACGCGGGGAAGCACCACGTTGCAAAGGCGGTCGAGAAATTCGTACATGCGGTCGCCACGCAGGGTAACCGCGCAGCCGATGGGCATGCCCTTGCGGATCTTGAAGTTCGCGATGGACTTCTTGGCCCGCGTGATGATGGCTTTCTGCCCGGTGATTTGGCCGAGCTCCTGCGCCGCGGTATCCAGCAGCTTCACGTTCTGGCTCGCTTCGCCGAGCCCGATGTTCACGGTGATCTTTTGGAGCCTCGGCACAGCCATCATGTTCTTCTTGCCGAAACGCTCCATCAGCGCCGGCACCGTCTCTTTTCTGAATTTTTCCTGCAATCGGCTTTTTATCGCCATCTTCCGCCTCGTACTAAATCACTTGTCCAGCGTCGTGCCGCAGCGCTTGCAATTGCGCGCCTTGGTGCCGTCGGGGAGCACCACGTGACCGATGCGGGTGTGCTTCCCGCAGTTCGAACAGACAATCATCACGTTCGAAACATTCATTCCGGCTTCTTTCTCAACAATGCCGCCCTTGACGTTTTTCGCGGGATTCGGCCGGGTGTGCCGCTTGATGATGTTGGCGTGCTCGATGGTCACAGTATTTTTCTTCGCGTTGATGGCCAGCACGCGCCCGGTCTTTCCCGCATCGCGGCCGGCGATCACTTTGACGTTGTCGCCCTTGCGAATCTGAATGGTGCTGCGCTCGGCTCGTTCGTGTCTCAAAGTCATGGCCTACCAAACCTCCGGCGCGAGCGAGACGATCTTGGTGAATTTCTTCTCGCGCAGCTCGCGCGCCACCGGCCCGAACACGCGGGTCCCAACCGGCTCGCCTGCATCGTTAATCAGCACCGCGGCATTGTCGTCGAAGCGGATATACGTGCCATCCTTGCGCCGCCGTTCCTTGCGCATGCGCACCACCACGGCCTTTACGACCGTGCCCTGTTTGACCTGGCTTTCGGGCGTGGCTTCCTTCACGGAGGCCGTAATAACGTCGCCCAGGCCGGCCTGGAGTCCCGCATCGCCGCCCACCGGCATGATGCACATCAGCTTGCGCGCGCCGGAATTGTCGGCCACCGTCAGCCAGGTTCGCATTTGAATCATTGGTCTGCTCCCCTGTCCCGTTATTGCGCCGACGCGTTCCGCGTCAGCACTTCCTTCAGCCGCCAGCGCTTGAGCTTGGAGAGCGGCCGCGAGGCCACAATCCGCACCGTGTCGCCGGTCTTCGCCAGACGCTTTTCGTCATGGGCATAGAATTTCTTGGAGATGCGCACCACGCGGCGGTACTTGGCGTGCTGCACCAGCCGCTGCACTTCCACCACAATAGTTTTTTCCATCTTCGCGCTGGTCACAATTCCGGTGAGCACTTGCCGCTGGTGCCGGGAATCCGCCGCGCTGGTTTGTGTCTCAGTGGTCATTACGCCTTCCTCGCAACTTGCGGCCGCGAAGCGGCCGACAATTGCTGAGCGCGCAAGAGCGTTTTCACGCGCGCCAGATCTTTTTTCGATTCGCGCAGACGCTTTAGCGCTTCGGCTTGTCCTGTCGAGAGTTGAAATCGCAGGCGGAAAATCTGCTCGGTCAAATCCTTCTCCCGGGCCTGCAATTCAATGACGCCGTCTTCGCGGAATTTTTCAATACGCCGCGGCATGATCAGAATCCTCCCGCGCGAGAAACAAATTTCGTGGGAATCGGGAGCTTGTGGGACGCCAGACCCAAAGCTTCCTTGGCGGTGGCTTCGTCGATGCCCGCCATCTCGAACATGATGCGCCCGGGCTTCACGACCGCTACCCACTTCTCCGGCGCGCCCTTGCCCTTGCCCATGCGGGTTTCCGCGGGCTTCTTGGTGAAGGGTTTGTCCGGGAAAATGCGAATCCACAATTTTCCGCCGCGCTTGATGAAGCGGGTGATGGCCACGCGCGACGCTTCGATCTGGCGGTCGGTGATCCATGCGGCTTCCATGGCCTTCAGCCCGTACTCGCCGAACGACAACTCACCGCCGCGCCAGGCTTTGCCATTGCGGCGCCCGCGCATCTGCTTTCTGTACTTGACCTTCTTCGGCATCAACATCGTTTTTTGCTCGCTTCCCTGAATTCCCTGGAGTCAACAGCCGGCCTTACGCCGCGACACCTTCGCGTTCCTTCTGAATCTTCGAAAACTTTTTGGGCACGTTTTCGCCCTGGTAGACCCAACACTTCACACCGATCACACCGTAAGTCGTGTTGGCTTCCGCGGTGCCAAAATCGATGTCCGCGCGCAGCGTTTGCAACGGCAGGCGGCCCTGCAAGTACCATTCCTTGCGCGCGATTTCCGCGCCGTTCAAGCGGCCGGCCACGCGAACCTTGATGCCCTTGCAGCCAAAACGCAACGCGGAGTCCACCGCTTTGCGCATGGCGCGCCGGAAAGCCACGCGCTTTTCGAGTTGGAGCGCGATCGATTCCGCAACGAGCTGAGCGTCCAACTCGGGGCGGTGCACTTCCTGAATATCGATGTGCACTTCGCGCTTGGTGCGCTTCTGCACTTCCTGCTTGAGCTTGTCGATTTCCGCGCCCTTGCGCCCGATGATGATTCCCGGGCGGGCCGTGTAGATGCGCACGACGAGCTTGTTGGCGGCGCGCTCGATGTCAATCGAGCTGATGCCCGCGCTCTTGAGGCGCTCCTTCAACTCGCGCCGCAGCTTCACGTCTTCGTGAAGGAGTTCGGCGTAATCGCGGTCGGCGTACCAGCGCGACTTCCACGGCTTGTTATAGCCGAGACGGAATCCATACGGGTGCGTCTTCTGTCCCACTCTGGTCCTCTTTCCGGGTCGGCCCCTGAGCGGCCGGCCTTACTTCTTGCCCTTCTTCGGGGGAGCTTGCTTCCCCGTCAATGCCTTGCGAACGCGGCGAGCGGTGCCACGCACGCCCTTCTGTGCTTCGGCTTCCGCCGCGATGGTTGCGACGCGTTCCGCGGCGGCCACGTGATGTTCGGCGACGCCGACCCACAAATGCGCCGTGCGCTTCTGGTAGCGGAATGCGCGGCCCATCGGCGCGGGACGCAGACGCTTCCAGCGCGCACCTTCGTTCACGAAACACTGCGAAACGAAGAGTTCATCGACGTCGAGCGGAGCGCCGGCGTCTTCGGCTTTGCGTTCGGCGTTGGCGATAGCGCTGCGCAGCACTTTCTCGATGTGCTTGGCCGCGCGCTTCGGCGTGTAGCGCAGCGTTTGCAACGCTGCCTGCGCCTTCTGCCCGCGAATCAAGTCCATCACCAGACGCGCCTTTTGCGGCGACATGCGCACGTGCCGCGCCAAGGCGTGAGCTTCAATCGATCCCGAAATTGCTTGCACGTCAGCCATGGTTTATGCCTTCGGCGCCGCGGGTGTTGCCGCCGCCGCTGGTGCCGCGCCGCCTCCTGCAGGAGCCACACCGGCAGCCTTTTCGAGGGCCACCTTGACGGCGTGGCCTTTAAAGGAGCGTGTCGGCGAAAACTCGCCCAGCTTGTGTCCGATCATCTGCTCCGTCACGTAGACGGGAATAAATTTCTTTCCGTTGTGCACCGCGATGGTGTGGCCGATCATCTCCGGGACGATGGTGGAGCGGCGCGACCACGTCTTCACAACTTTCTTTTCGTTGCGCGTGTTCAGTCCTTCGACTTTTTCGCGCAGGTGACCGTCCACAAACGGCCCTTTTTTCAGTGAGCGTGCCATCGATTCCCTATTCCTCCACTCGGCGCAGCCGGCCCCATTGCGCGTGCCGCATTTTCTTGAATCCGCGAACCGGGCCGGGTACGCGATGCGACTTCGGGCAGAAGGGGCAAACAAACCGCGTGCCCTGGGCGTTCGGCGTGCGCTCAACGATGACCGACCAGCCGGGTTTGCACAGCTTGTACAGCACCGGCTCGAGGGGAACTGCCACTGCCTTTTTTATTACCGGCCGGGCCGGCTTGGTGTTTTTTACGGTTACGCGTTTAGAGGGCGAGCGCTTGATGCGTCGGGAAGTTCTCCGGCGCGCTGTCCGCCCTGCTCGTGTTGTTCTTGTCGCTCTCATTGCTTATGCTCTCACCGAGCCGCTTACGTTCACCGCCCGGTTTCTGGCCTGGTTTCGTCTGGTACTGCCTGTCCACTCGCCACTTCTTCAGAACCACTTCTTCAGAACTACCCAAACTATTTGCGCCGCTGCACGATTTGCCGGTCGGTGCGCTTGTTATTGCGCGTCTTCTTCCCAAGCGTTGGGAAGGCCCACGGGGTCTGCGGGTGATTGCCCTTGACCTTGCCTTCACCGCCGCCGTGCGGGTGATCCACCGGGTTCATGGCCACGCCGCGGACGGTCGGTTTGCGGCCACGCCAACGCGTGCGTCCGGCCTTGCCGTAGGTCTCGTTCTCATGGTCGAGGTTGCCCACCTGGCCGACCGTCGCCATGCAATCGATGGAAAACTTGCGAACTTCGCCGGAAGGCATCTTAACCAGCGCGAGGTCGCCCTCCTTGCTCAGCAACTGCGCCGCGCCCCCCGCGGAACGCACTGCTTGCCCGCCGCGTCCAGGGTATAACTCGAGGTTGTGGACCATGGTGCCCGGCGGAATGTTGCGGATCTTCAGCGCGTTTCCGGGAAGAATGTCCGCGGCCTCGCCGGTCGAAACCGTGGCGCCAACTTCGAGCCCCACGGGATGCAAGATGTAGCGCTTCTCGCCGTCGGCGTAGTGCAGCAGCGCGATGTTCGAACTGCGATTCGGGTCGTACTCGATGGCGGCGACCTTCGCGGGCACGCCCACTTTGTCGCGCCGGAAGTCCACCTGGCGGTACTGCTTCTTGTGGCCCCCGCCGCGGTGCCAGATCACAATTTCGCCGTGATTGTTCCGGCCGCCCGAGCGCTTTTTAGGTTCGAGCAGAGCCTTTTCCGGCTCCTGTTTGGTAATGTGGCTCTTGTCGACGACGGTGATGAACCGCCGCGACGCTGTGTATGGATTAAAGCTTTTAAGTCCCATCGCTGCCTCTTACCTTCTCGTTGCCTGCTGCTGACTGCCTGATCCCGGCTGCACCGCGATCGCCCACCGGGAGCTTCCCGGTGCTACAAATTCTCCGCGTACTCGATCATCTTTTCGCCTTCGGCGAGCTTAACGTACGCTTTCTTCCAGTCCCGGCGGTAGCCCACGCTCTGCCCTCGGCGGCGCATCTTTCCCACAAAATTAGCGGTACGCACGCCGGTAACCTTGACCTTGAAGATCTGCTGTACGGCTTCCTTGATTTGCGTCTTCGTCGCGCCGGCCGCCACCTCGAAGACCACGGTGTGCTGCGTCTCTTTTACGCCAAGACCCTTTTCGGTGATGATGGGTCGGCGAATAATCTGATAGTGCGGGGCTGACATCGCTTATCCCTTCCCCTTTTTCTTGGCCGGCTTGGCGGCTTTCTTTGCCGCCGGTTTTTCTTTCTTCGCGGATTTTGCCGCCACTTTCGGCGCAGCAGCCTTCTTTGCGGCCGGCGCCGGCGCAATGGTTTCCACGTGCGGAGCCTCGACCGGCGCTCTTTCCGGATCGAGCGTGTGGCTCAACCGGGCCACGGCGTCTTTCGAAAGCACCAGCAAATCGTGCTTGAGCACATCGTAGGGCTGCAAGACATTCGGCGCGGCGAGTTTCACGCCGTTCAGATTGCGGCTGGCAAGCTCAAGGTTGCGGTTTTCGCCGTGCGAAACGAGCAGCGCAGATTTTTCCGCGCTCAACTTGTCGAGCGCCGAGCGCAACGCTTTCGTCTTGTGCGTTTCGAGCTTCCACGCTTCCACGACAGTCAGTTTCTGCTCGGCCAATTTTGCCGACAGCGCCGAGCGAAGCGCGCCCAGGAGCATCTTCTTCGGCAGCGCGTAACTGTAGTCGCGCGGCTCGGGGCCATGAACCGTTCCACCATGCCTCCACAGAGGAGAACGTATCGAGCCGACGCGGGCACGGCCGGTGCCCTTCTGCCGCCAAAGTTTGCGTCCCGCGCCGCTCACTTCGCTTTTGTCCTTGGTCTTGTGGGTTCCGGCGCGCAGGCCGCGCAGATACCACCGCGAAGCCTCATGCAGCAGGTGCGGATTCACCTTCGCGCCAAACACGGCATCCGCCAGTTCCACCTGGCCGACCTTCTTGCCATCCAGATTCACAACATCGACGACCGGCATAATTTCGTGTCCTTCTCTATTACTTGGCCGACTTCGCCTTGCGGATAAAAATATATTGCCCGCTCGGACCGGGCACGGATCCCCGCACCAGAAGCAGGTTTTCGTCCGTGTCGACCTTCACAACCTTCAAATTCTTTGCCGTAACCTTGGCGTTTCCCATGTGACCCGGAAAGTGCTGGTTCTTCCACACGCGCGACGGGAACGAACTGCCGCCGATGCCGCCCGGCGCGCGGTGAAACATCGAGCCATGCGTCGCGTCGCCGCCGGCGTAGTGCCAGCGCTTCACGCCCCCCGCAAAACCCTTGCCCTTGCTTACACCGCTGACATCCACGAGCTCGCCGGCCTTGAAATTCTCGACCAGCACGCGGTCGCCGACTTTCGTTTCGTCCTTCGACTCTTCGATGCGCACTTCCTGCAAAACTTTCATGGGCGCGACGCTGGCCTTCTTGAAGTGCCCGGTCATGGCTTTATTCACGCGCTGCGGCTTGACGAATTCGACGAGTCCCAGTTGCGCGGCCTCGTAGCCGTCTTTGTCCTTGGTGCGGCGCTGCACCACCACGCAGGGACCCGCTTGCAAAACCGTGCAGCCGACGAGCGTGCCGTCTGGCTGGAAGATTTGCGTCATCCCCAGCTTGATTCCGATAATCCCGTTGACCGCCATACTCTCGTCCCTCTTTGCAGCGCGTCTAGAAGGGTATTGGCTGCGACTTGCTAAATTCGCCGTGCTAAAGCCCGGCCACTACTTTTCTCACGCCTGATAGATCCTTCGTCGCTACGCTCCTCAGGATGACGATCCTCACCGGATCGTTACTTCGCTGCGTGCCCGAATGCCTTGATCTCGACATCCACGCCCGGCGGAAGGTCGAGCTTCATCAGCGCGTCCACCGTGTCCGGCGTGGGCTCGAGAATATCGATCAGCCGCTTGTGTGTGCGCATCTCGAACTGCTCGCGCGATTTCTTGTCCACATGCGGCGAACGCAGAACCGTCCAGCGGTTGATGGTGGTCGGCAGCGGAATCGGGCCGGCCACGTCCGCGCCGGTGCGCTTGGCTGTCTCGACGATTTCCCGCGTGGACTGATCGAGAATCCGGTGATCGTAAGCCTTCAAACGAATGCGAATTTTGTCGCCTTGTCTCATGTTTTACTCGATGATGTCCGTAACCGCGCCGGCGCCGACGGTGTGGCCGCCTTCGCGGATCGCGAAGCGCAGCCCCTTCTCGAGCGCCACCGGCGTGATCAGCGACACTTCGCAGCTCACGTTGTCCCCC
>Ga0210410_10000284_pt1 | contig 62969 bp, 64 predicted proteins | sample IncBWC4MmetaG_FD_161058 | JGI IMG/M metagenome (GOLD analysis project Ga0210410, IMG submission 161058) | Forest soil microbial communities from Barre Woods Harvard Forest LTER site, Petersham, Massachusetts, United States - Inc-BW-C-4-M | ecosystem: Environmental > Terrestrial > Soil >... | reverse complement strand
CGATGATCGAGGGCCCCTTGGTCGAGGGCGAGACCTCCTTGATGACCGCCTTGATCCGCTGCGAGTGGTCGTAGCGCTCGCCGTCGACCTGCTCGGACTTGGGCAGCAGCGCCTCGACGCGCTCGCGCAGCTGCACGAGCGTGTAGCGCGAGTCGGACTGCTGGACGATGCCGGTGATCAGTTCGCCGACGCGGTCGCGGTACTCCTCGAACATCATGTCCCGCTCGGCTTCGCGGATGCGCTGGAGGATCACCTGCTTCGCCGTCTGCGCGGCGATGCGGCCGAAGTCCTCGGGCGTCACGTCGACCCGCTCGATCTGGTCCTCGTACTCCTTCAGCTTCTCGAGGTCGAGCTCCGGCTCCGGCGCCTCGCGCACCTCACCCGTTTCGGGATCGACGTGGGCGATCGCGCCTTCGTCGTCGGTAGCCGCCTCGGCCTCTTCCTCCTGCTCCTTCAGCAGCTTGGCCTCGAGCTCCTCGGGGATCTTCAGCTCCCAGACGGTGAAGTCGCCGAGGTCGCGGTCCATCTCGACCTGCGCGTAGGGGGCGGCGCCGGGGGTCTTCTTGTACGCCGACAGCAGGGCGTCCTCAAGCGCGACCATGAGCTTCTCGCTCGAGATGTTCTTCTCGGCGGCGAGGGCCCTGACGGCATCCAGGATCTCTTTCGACATGCGGCTTACTCTCCTGGGACGAGGTTGGAGCGGGCGATGGCGCTGTACGGGAGCGAGACGACGCCGTCGTCGACGGCGATCGTCACCTCCGCATCGGTGGCGCCGACGAGCTCGCCGGTGAAGGACGTGTGGCCCTCGCGCGCCTCCCGCGTGCGGACGCGGGCGCGGCGGCCGAGGAAGCGATGGAAGTGATCGGGCTTGGTCAGCGGGCGGTCGCTGCCCGGTGACGACACCTCGAGCGCGTAGCGCTCGCGCAGCGGCGCGAGCGCGTGCGTGACGCGCTCGCAGAGCGCGAGCGTGACGCCGTCCGGGTGGTCGACGTACAGCCTCACCGTGTCGCCGGCGACCTCCGCGAGCAGCACCTCGACGTCCGGCTCGACGGGTGCGAGCTGGGCTTCGATCTCGGCTTGGAGGCTGGGCTTGGGGGAGTGGGTCATCTCAACAAAAAAAGTGGGCGTGCGCCCACTTTCGGTACGGCCGTCGGGCAGGGCCCAACGCGAAAGCTGTGCGATGAGCTTAGCACCACCCCCATGGCGCCGCTGCCCGTTTCGTAGCAGGGCGGTCGCAGCGACGGCGCGTATCGTGTGCCGTCCGTGTCACCCGACCCGCGCATCGTCGTCGACGCCTACATCGCCGCACTGGAGGGCGAGACGCGGCAGGTCGCGTTCGCCGAGTGGGGCCTGACCGTCGACGCCGAGGGCTGGCCGCTGCACGTCGGCGTGGCGATCCGCGACGGCGTCCTGCGCGCGCAGGCGCAGGTGATCGAGGCCGATCGCATCGACCCGCACGACCTGCTGCGCTGGAACCGGCAGGTCCCCTTCGTGCGGTTTGCGCACACGCACGACGGCGAGGTCTGGATCCAGGGCGACCTCCCGCTCGTCGCCATCTCCCCCACCGAGCTCGACCGCTTCCTCGGACTGCTCGTCCTCAGCGCGACGCAGGCGCGCCAGGCCGCGTCGGCGGACGACCGGCGATGAGCACCGGGCAGTCGACGATGCGTGCCGGACGCGCCGACGACATCGAGCACGTGCTCGCGTTGTGGGCGCGCGCCCGCAGCGGCCGTGCCTCGGTGCAGGACTCCGCCGACGCGCTCGAGCGCCTGCTCGGCGATCGGCCGGGCGCGCTGCTCGTCGCCGAGCTCGACGGGCACGTCGTCGGCGCGTTGATCGCGACCTCCGACGGCTGGCGGGGGAACATGTACCGGCTCGCGGTCGATCCCGCGCACCGGCGTCGCGGCATCGCACGTGCGCTCGTGCGTGCGGGCGAGCTGCGCCTGCACGCCGGCGGCACGCGTCGCATCACCGCTCTCGTCGCGCACGACGACGAGGTCGCATGCGGACTGTGGAGGGCGGCCGGCTACGACGCCGATCGCGAGATCGGCCGCTTCGTCCGCAACCTCTAGCCTAGGCTCAGCGCGAGGCGGCGGCGCGGGACCGGTCGCGGTAGACGCGGTAGTCGCCGCGCTCCGGGCGCATGCCTGCGGCCTGCGCGAGCGGACGGCGCGCCTCGGCGTGGCGACCGAGCTGCTGCAGGCAGCGGCCGAGGCAGAAGAGCGCGAAGTCGTTCGTCGGCGCCTGCTCGGCGACGGCGGCGAACTCCGCGGCCGCCTCCTCGTAGCGCTGCATGTGGAAGAGCGCGCGGCCGAGCGCCTCGCGGATCGACGCCTTGTCCGGCGCGAGGTCGCGGGCGCGTGCGAGCGGGATCGCCGCTTGGTGGTGGTCGCCAGCCTCGAGCAGGGTGGTGCCCTGCTGGAAGAGCTGGTAGACGTCGGCCATCCATCCAGTGTAGGCGGCGCGTGGACGCGATTCGACGGCTGGTGGCGCTCGGACGTGCGGCCTTTCGAGGCCGCCGCCGACCGACTACGCGGTCGTCCGCGCGGCCGCGCTGCGCAGCTCGGCGACGGCGTCGAGGATCGCGCCGGCGACGTCCGCCTTCGACGTGCGCGGCACCGCGCGCTCGCTGTCGGGGGTGATGATCGTGACCTCGTTCTCGCTCGCGTCGAAGCCGATGTCGGCGCGCGAGATGTCGTTGACGACGATCGCGTCGAGCCGCTTGCGGGCGAGCTTCTCGCGCGCGTAGGAGAGCGCGCCGTCGCCGTGCTCGGCGGCGAAGCCGACGATCGTCTGCTCGGCGCGGCGCGCGGCGGCGAGGCCGCTCAGCACGTCGGGCGTGCGCTCCAGCGCGATCGCGCCGGGGGCGTCGGCGGCGTCCTTCTTGAGCTTGCCGGCTGCCGGCGCGGCCGGGCGGAAGTCGGCGACGGCGGCGGCCATCAGCAGCACGTCGCAGTCGGGGAACGCGGTGGCGCAGGCGTCGGCGAGCTGTGCCGCCGTCTCGACCGCGACGACGCGCACGCCAGCCGGTGCGGGCAGCGACACGTTCGCGGCGATGACGGTGACGGCCGCGCCGCGCCGCGCCGCCTGCTCGGCGAGCGCGTAGCCCATGCGGCCCGAGGAGCGGTTGCCGACGTAGCGGACGCTGTCGATCGGCTCGCGCGTGCCGCCGGCGGTGACGAGCACGCGCAGGCGTCGGAGCGAGGCTGCGGGATCGTGGGTGGTGCCAGGCAGGTCGGCGGGGACGAGCTCCGTCGCCGCGATCGCCGCCTCGCACGCGGCGAGCAGCTGCGGCGGCTCGGCGAGGCGGCCGACGCCGTGCTCGCCCTTCGAGGCGAGCGGGCCGACGCCCGGGTCGACGACGCGCACGCCGCGCGCGCGCAGCAACGCGAGGTTCGCCTGCGTCGCTGCGTGCTCGTACATCGCGTCGTTCATCGCCGGCGCGACCACGAGCGGGCAACGCGCGGCGAGCGCGGCGCTCGTCAACAGGTTGTCGGCATGGCCGTGCGCGAGCTTGGCGATCGTGTTGGCCGACGCCGGCGCGACGAGGAACGCGTCGGCGTTTCCGACGAGCTCCAAATGACTGATCGGCTCATGTTGTGGCGGCGGATCGCCGGGGAACGCGCCGCGCATCGGGTCGCGCGCGAACTCGCTCGTGAGGACGGGCGCGCCGGTGATGCCCTCGAACGAGGCGACGCCGACGAAGCGCTCGCTCGCCGGCGTCTGGATCACGCGCACGCTGTGGCCCGCGCGGGTCGCGAGGCGGATCAGCTCGAGCGCCTTGTAGGCGGCGATCCCGCCGCTCACGCCGACCAGCAACCTCGCCATGGTGGCTCCTTCGCTGCGGGGTCGTGGACCCCTGCCGCGGCCTGCGGCCGGGCCTAGCGGTAGTGGTACTTGATCTTGCCCGCGGCGACTTCCTCGAGCGCGATCGTGAGGTAGTTCTTCGAGCGCGTCTCGACCATCGGCGGCGGGAACTCGTCGAACGTCCCCTCGCCGAGGTTGTGGTAGTACGAGTTGATCTGCCGCGCGCGCTTCGCGGCGACGACGACGCTGGCGTAGTCGGAGTCGACGTGCGTCAGCAGGCGATCGATGCGGGGAGAGATCAAGACGAGCCTTTCACGGTGGGGTGCACTCGGGATTCTAGACGCTCACGCCGTGACCTGGACGAGCGTCCCGATCGGCGTGTACGGATAGATCTTCGCCGCCGCGGCCGCGGGCAGCTCGACGCAGCCGACGCTCTGCGGCGTGCCGAACGACGCGCGGTCGAACGCGTGGAGCGCGTCACCGCCGTTGAAGTAGGAGACCCATCTGATGCCCGGGTCGCTGTATCTCGTGCCGTCCGGGTTCGTCCCAGCCATCGTCGTCACGTCGTAGCGCAGGTAGACGGGGAACGTGCCGAGCTCGGTGGGCGCGCTCGCGACCCCCGTGTTGGCGGGCGTTCTGACGATCGTCCTGCCGTCGTGGATCAGCGTCGCCGTCTGCGTGCTCGCGTCGCGATGGACGAGCACGTAGCTGTAGCCGGCCTTGTCGACCTGGTGGTCGCGCAGCGCGACGAACAGCGCCGACCACACTGCCGGCCCGGCGAGGCCGTCGGCCGTCAGACCGCGGTCGCTCTGGAACGCCATCAGCGCGCCTCTCGTGATGGCGGTCGCGGTGCCGGCGCTCCATTGGGAGGTGAGCTGACTCGGCAGCGACCAGCGCCACGTGAAGCTGCCCTTCGGTGGGTCGGCGGCGGCAGCGAGCTGCGCGCCGTCGTCCGGCGCAACCGGCCGGCCGGCCGCGTGCCAGTCGAGCGGCAGGTAGCCGAGCTGTGCCAGCAGCTCGTGCAGGCGCAAGGCGGAGCCGGGCGGGACGGCCCAGGAGGCGCCCCCCTTGCCGGTGGTGCTGCTCCTGCTGCTGGCGTCGGTGGCTGGTGCAGTCGTCGTGCCGCCGTCGGTGCCCACGAGCGCGACGCCGGCCGGCGGCGTCAGCCTCACGGTCGCGCCGAGCCCGAAGCCCGTGCCGCTCGGAGTGAACACGAGCGTGTGGCCGTCAGCTTGCCGCCAGCGACCCGTGACGGCGGAGGCGAAGGTCGGCTGCGCGGAGCCGAGCGCGCTGACGGGCTTGGAGAACGTGAGCCGCAGCGGCGACAGCGGGCCGAGGCGACCACCCGGCGTCGGGCTCGCGACGGCGAGCGTCGAGGCCCCCGTGGGGAACCACGTCACCGCGCGCGTCCGCGGCAGCTGCTCCCACGCGCGGGGCGCGCCCGCGACCGCGAGCGTCCCCGCCGCTCGCTGGCGCCCAAGGCTCACGACCCGCTGCGGATGGCGCAGCAGGACATGGTGCAGGTGGCCCGGCGTCCCGTACGCGAGCCGGGCGACCGGCGCGTCGAACGCGACCTGCAGCTGCGCCCCTGTGCGGAGCGTCGTCCAGCGCGTCCCCACGCGCGCCGTCGGCGTGCGCAGCGTGAGCTGCTTGCGCACGTAGTGCCCGAGTGCCCAGCCGCTCCACGCGGGTCGCCGGACGATGGCGATGACGGTCACGGTCGTGCCCGGCGGGACGTGTCGCAGCGGCGTCACCTGTCCGTCGTGGAGCACGATCGGCACGCTGCCGCCGTGCGGGCCGCGCACGGTCGCGCTCGCGAGCGTGCCGGCGAACGTGCCGAGCTGGACCTGCGCGAGCGCGCCGCCGCTCGCGGCGAGCTCGACGTCCGAGAGGACGAAGGCGATCGCCGCCGCCGCGACGACGACGACCCCCGCGAGCACGAGCCCGCCGACGAGCAGGCGCGTCGCCGGAGCCCTCATGCGCTCCCGAGCAGCTGGATGTGGTCCGCCTCGGCCGCGCCGCCGAACGGCCGCGTGAGGCCGAACTGCTCGAGCGTGGCCTCCGACACCCCCTCGACCCCGGGCGTGTCGGACGCCTCGCCGCGCGTGTGCGGATCGTCGGCGAAGCCGCCGACCTCGATCGAGTGCTGGGGGGTGCGGTAGCCGGAGATGCCGATCAGGTGCAGCCCCAGCGACCTGCCGAGGCGGTCGAGCCGGGCGGCGATGATCGGCTCGACGCCGACGCTGTAGTTGGTCCCCGACGCCTGGAAGAAGCCGGTGGCGCCGCCGTGAGCGACGAACGGCGCGTTCGTCACGCTCGGCGCGGGCCCGCCGAGCGTGCCGCTCGTCGGGATGGCGTTCGCCGCCGCCTCGCGCGCCTGGATCGTCCGCAGCGTCGCCTGCAGCGCGTGCTCGTGCTGCCGCAGCACCGCGAGCTGCCCGCGGTCGCGCGTGCGCACGCCCACGATCCGGAGCTGCTGCTGGACGGCTGCGAGGCGCAGCCGCGCGACCTCGTCGCGCTGCACGAGCGTCCCGTCCGCGATCCGCTGGCGCAGCGTCGCGAGCAGCGCGAGGCGTCTCGCTTGCACCGCGACGGCGGCGCGTGCGACACCGACGCGCGTCGTGACCTGCTCGTTCTGCTTGCGCAGGCGCGACATGTCGTCCATCCGCTCGATCAGGTCGCTGAAGCCGTGTGCGTGCAGCACGACGGTGACGATGTCGTCGGGCGGCGACTCGTACTGCGCGACGATCTGACGCGCAAGCGCCGTGCGGTCGACGGTGAGCGCGGCCTTCAGGCGCATCAGCCGCGCCCGTGCGACGCGCAGGCGGCGCTCGGTCTGCTCGAGCTGCGTGCGCTCGATCGCGAGCTGGCGCTGGAGTGCGCCGAGGCGCGCGTCGATGTCGTCGATGCGGCTCTGGTACTGCGCGATGCGCCCGTTCTCGTGCTGAATCGCGCCCTGCACGCCCTGCTCGCGCTGCTGCGTGCCGTCGATCCGCTGCTGCAGCTGCCCGCTGCTCGGCGCGGCGGTCGCGACGGCCGTCGCGACGATCGCGAACGCCGTGGCGAGCGCGCCGGCGCGGCGTGCGTGTGAGCTGACGGAGACGTGCATGAGCGCTGGGCGATCGCGACGAGCCGTGCGCCACGGTAACGGCGGACCGGCGCGCGAGCCAGGCGTGGGCGGCGGCTTGCAGGCGCGACCGCTCGCCGGGTCAGCTCGCCTCGCGTGCGAGCTGCTCGCGCACGAGCTGCTCGAGCACGTCGACCGCGTGCTCCTGGCGGTCGTTGACGACCTTGTGGTCGAACTCGTCCTGGGCGGCGAGCTCGCGCTCGGCGACGGCAAGCCGCCGCTCGATCTCCTCGGGGTCGTCGGTGCCGCGCCCGACGAGCCGCTCGCGCAGCGCCTGCTCGGACGGCGGCACGATGAATACCTGCACCGCCGCGGGCAGCGTCCTGCGCACCTGACGCGCGCCCTGGACCTCGATCTCCAGCACGACCGGGACGCCGGCGCCGGTGCGTCGCTCGAGCTCGGAGCGCAGCGTCCCGTAGCGCCGGCCGGAGTAGGCGGCATGCTCGACGAACGCGCCGGCGGCGACCTTGCGGTCGAATTCCGCGTCACCGAGGAAGTGGTAGTCGACGCCGTCGTGCTCGCCCGGGCGCGGCTGGCGCGTCGTCGCGGACACCGACAGCTCGAGCTCGGGGATGCGCGCAAGCAGGCCGCGGATCAACGTCCCCTTGCCGACACCCGACGGGCCGGTGATGACGAACACGCGTGCCACGCCCGGACGGCGCTTGCTTATCGGCGCAGCAGCGCGACGAGCTCGGCGCGCTGCCGGGGCGAGAGCCCGCCGATCGTCTTGCTCGGCGAGATGCGGCACTGGGTGAGGACCTTGTTCGCCTTCACGCGGCCGTACTTGGGCACCGCGAGCAGGAGGTCGAAGACCTTCGCCGTCTCGACGTAGGTCGGCGGCTCCATCAGCAGCTCGTGGATCGCGATGCGACCGGCCTTGAGGTCGCGCTTGAGCTGCGCGCGCTTCGTGCGGATCTCGTTCGCGCGCGTGAGCGCGATCATGCGCTGGTGCAGCGAACGCTCCGGCGCGGTGGCGTGCTTGGCAGGCGTTTCACTGGCGGCCGGCGGCATTGGCGGCGAGTCTACAACGTGCGCGCGCCTGGGCAAGCGAGAACCGGCGAATTCGCCTCGACCTCAACTTGAGGTCGAGCGATGTCGAGGCTGCCTGGAAGGATCTGATCCGTTTGCAGGCGTTTTCAGACGTGGTTCAGAATGCCAGGGCGGAGCGGAGTCCGGATTCATCCTCGCGCATGCGACACGAGCGCGGACGCGCCCGCCGCGAACGCGGATGTTCGGTTGAGCGCGTCAGGCGACGCGCGGCGGCGCCGCCGGCGAGGCCGGCGCGTGCTGCAGCTCCTGCAGCGAGATGACGGGCGCCTCGCCTCGCCTCGCCGCCGCGATCGCCCGCGTCGCCGCCATCGCGCCGGTCATCGTCGTGATGCAGGGGATGCCGCGCGCGACGGCCGCCGAGCGGATCTCCCAGCCGTCGGTGCGCGCGCCCGTCCCGACGGGCGTGTTGACGACGAGCCGCACCTCCCCACGCTCGATCTCGTCGAGCACGTTCGGCGAGCCTTCGCCGATCTTGCAGAGCGGCCGCACCGGGATGCCCATGCGCTTGATCGCCTGAGCGGTTCCGGCCGTCGCCACCAGCTCGAAGCCGAGCTCGGCGAGCGCCATCGCGACGCCGGCCGCGGCCGGCTTGTCGCCGTCCGTGACGGTGATGAAGACGGTGCCGGCGTCCGGCAGCTGCGCGCCCGCCGCCGCCTGCGCCTTCGCGAACGCAGTCGGGAAGTCGCGCGCGATCCCCATCACCTCGCCGGTCGAGCGCATCTCGGGGCCGAGCAGCGAGTCGGCGCCGGCGAAGCGGTCGAACGGAAGCACCGCCTCCTTGACGCAGACGATGTCGCCGACAGGGTCCGCCGGCAGGCCGAGGTCGGCGATCCGCTCGCCGAGCATGATGCGGCAGGCGAGCTTCGCAAGCGGGTGGCCGATCGCCTTCGAGACGAACGGGACGGTGCGCGACGCGCGCGGGTTCGCCTCGATCACGTAGAGCTTGCCGGCGGTGTCGACCGCGTACTGGACGTTCAGCAGGCCGACGACGCCGAGCGCCTTCGCGATCCCCTCGGTGTGCTCGCGGATCTGCGCGAGCGCGTCGGGGCCGAGCGAGTGCGGCGGCAGCACGCAGGCGGAGTCGCCGGAGTGGATGCCGGCCTCCTCGACGTGCTGCATGATGCCGCCGATCCAGACGTCCTCGCCGTCGCACAGGGCGTCGACGTCGACCTCGATCGAATCCTCCAGGAATCGATCCAAGAAGATCTCCCTCGCCGTGACGTGCTCGAACGACGAAGCGGAGCGGAGTTGTGAGAGCGAGAGGCCGGGCGCAGCCTGGCCGGTCATGCCGACGCGCGCGAGATAGTCGTGCAGGCCGTCGAGCGAGTAGACGATCTCCATCGCGCGGCCGCCGAGCACGTAGCTCGGACGCACGAGCAGCGGGAAGCCGACGTCGGGCGCTCTCGCGACCGCCTCCTCGGGCGAATGCGCGGTCGCGTACGGCGGCGCCTCGTAGCCGAGCTGCTCGAGCAGCCTGCCGAAGCGGCCGCGGTCCTCCGCGTGGTCGATCGCGTCGATCGAGGTGCCGAGGATCGGCATGCCCGCCTCCGCGAGGCCCGCCGCGAGCTTCAGCGGCGTCTGCCCACCGAACTGGACGATCACGCCCTCCGGCTGCTCGACCTCGCAGACGCCGAGCACGTCCTCGAGCGTGAGCGGCTCGAAGTAGAGGCGATCCGACGTGTCGTAGTCGGTCGAGACGGTCTCGGGGTTGCAGTTCACCATCACCGCGTCGCGGCCCGTCTCGCGCACCGTCATCGCCGCGTGGACGCAGCAGTAGTCGAACTCGATCCCCTGGCCGATGCGGTTCGGGCCGGCGCCGAGGATCACGACGCTGGGGCGCTCGCCGCGCTCGACCTCATGGTCGGGAGCGGTCGCGCCGCGCCGCAGTCGCTCGCGGGCGGAGTAGTAGTACGGCGTGCGGGCGGCGAACTCGGCCGCGCACGTGTCGACGGACTTGAACGTGCGCTCGCCCGCCTCGGCGCCCGCCGGGTCGAGCGCCAGCTCCTGCAGCTCGCGCAGGAACCATGGATCGATCTGCGTGCGCTGGTGCAGCGTCTCGGGGCCGACGCCACGACGGAACGCCTCGAGCACGAGATCGAAGCGGTCGGGGCCGCCGTGCGCGAGCGCGTCCAGCAGCTCCGCCTCGTCCGTCGGCGGCACGACCGTCTGGTCCAGCTCGCGCGAGCGCAGCGCCTTCGCGAACGCCTGCTTGAACGTGCGGCCGATCGCCATCGCCTCGCCGACCGACTTCATGTGCGTCGAGAGGCCGGCGTCGGAGCCGGGGAACTTCTCGAACGCGAAGCGCGGCCACTTCACGACGCAGTAGTCGATCGTCGGCTCGAAGCTCGCGGGCGTCGCACGCGTGATGTCGTTGTCGATCTCCTCCAGCGTGTAGCCGACGGCGAGCCGCGCGGCGATCTTCGCGATCGGGAAGCCGGTTGCCTTCGACGCGAGCGCCGACGAGCGCGAGACGCGCGGGTTCATCTCGATCACGATGATCTCGTCGGTCGCGGGGTTGACGGCGAACTGGACGTTCGAGCCGCCCGTCTCGACGCCGACCGCGCGCATGACGGCGATCGCCTGGTCGCGCAGCGCCTGATACTGCTTGTCGGTGAGCGTCTGCTGCGGCGCGACGCAGACGGAGTCGCCCGTGTGGACGCCCATCGGGTCGAGGTTCTCGATCGAGCAGACGATCACGACGTTGTCGGCGTGGTCGCGCATCACCTCGAGCTCGAACTCGCCCCAGCCGAGGACCGACTCGTCGATCAGCACCTGGCCGATCGGCGAGGCGGCGATCCCGCGCGCGCAGATCGTCGCGTACTCCTCGGGCGTGCGCGCGATCCCCCCGCCGCGGCCGCCGAGCGTGAAGGCGGGGCGGATGATCGCGGGCAGGCCGATCCGCTCCTGCGCTGCGAGCGCCTCGGGGACGGTCGTCGCGATCGCCGACCCGGGGACGCGCAGCCCGGCTGCGTTCATCGTCTCGCGGAAGCGATCGCGGTCCTCGGCGCGGTCGATCGCGTCGTAGTTCGCGCCGATCAGCTCGACGCCGTACTTCGCGAGCGTGCCGTCCTCGTGCAGCGCCTTCGCGAGGTTGAGGGCGGTCTGGCCGCCGAGCGTCGGCAGCAGCGCGTCGGGCCGCTCGCGCTCGATGACCTGCGCGACGGGGCCGGGCAGGAGCGGCTCGACGTACGTCGCGGTCGCGATCTCCGGGTCGGTCATGATCGTCGCCGGGTTCGAGTTCACGAGCACGACCTCGTAGCCCTCCTCCATCAGCACCTTGCATGCCTGCGTGCCGGAGTAGTCGAACTCGGCGGCCTGCCCGATGACGATCGGGCCGGAGCCGATGATGAGGATCTTCTTGATGTCGTCACGACGCGGCATGTCAGGCGGCCTTGATCTGGTCGACGAAGCGATCGAAGAGGTACAGCGCATCGTGCGGGCCGGGACGCGCCTCGGGGTGGTACTGCACGGTCGCGCCGGGCACGTCGCGCAGCGCGAGCCCCTCGACCGTGCGGTCGTAGAGGTTGATGTGCGTCAGCTCGGCGGTGCCGAAGTCGGTCTCCCAGCGCACCGGATCGTCGCTCGGCAGCGTCTTCGCGCCGCCGGGACCGAGCACGGCGAAGCCGTGGTTCTGGCTCGTGATCTCGACGCGGCCGGTCGTAAGGTCCTTCACCGGGTGGTTCGCGCCGCGGTGGCCGAACGGCAGCTTGTACGTCTCCAGCCCGAGGGCGCGGCACAGCAGCTGATGGCCGAGGCAGATCCCGTAGACGGGCTTCTTGCCGACGAGCCCGCGGACCGTCTCGACGACGTAGCCAAGCGCGGCCGGGTCTCCGGGGCCGTTGGCGAGGAAGACGGCGTCGGGGTCGCGCGCGAGCAGCGCCTCCGCGCTCGACGAGCAGGGATGCAGCTCGACGGTCGCGCCGCGCTCGCGCAGGTTGCGCACGATCGAGTCCTTCACGCCCGTGTCGATCATCGCGATCGTCGGGCCGTCGTTTGCGCCGCCCAGCGGGCCGAGCACGACCGGCTCGCCGGGCGTGACGTCCCGCGCGAGGTCGCGGCCGGCCATCGAGGGCTCGGCGGCGATCAGCGCGCGCGCCTCGTCCTCCCCCATGCTCGCCGGGAAGACGCCGCCGCGCATCGCGCCCGCGTCGCGGATGTGGCGCACGAGGGCGCGCGTGTCGAGGTCGGTGATGCCGGGGATCCCGCAGTCGCGCAGCCAGTCGAGCCAGCCGCCCTCGGCGCCGGGCGCGTCCTCGCGGTTCGTCGCCGCGCGCATGATCGCCGCGCGCGCGTGGATGCGATCGGACTCCATCGCCTCGGCGCTCACGCCGTAGTTGCCGACGTGGGCGGTCGTGAACGTGATCAGCTGGCCGGCGAACGACGGGTCGGTGACCGCCTCCTGGTAGCCGGTCATCCCGGTCGTGAAGACGACCTCGCCGACGGCGTGGCCGGCGCCGCCGCAGGCGAGCCCGTCGAAGCGCTCGCCGTCCTCGAGCAGGACGTAGCTGGTCGCGGTCGGGCTCGGGTGGGCCATCTACATCACCAGCTTCTGGATCGTCTTGAACTCGTCGCTGCCGGCGGCGCCGAGCAGCTCGAACAGCGCCGTCTCGACCGACGTCAGGATCGCGCCGCTCTCCTCCATCTTGCGCAGCCCCAGCTCGCGGTTCGCTGCCGTGCGCGAGGAGACCGCGTCGACCGCGACGTGGACCTCGACGCCACCCGCGAGCAGGTCGTGGGTCGTCTGGCTGACGCACACGTGCGTCTCGATCCCACACACGAGCGCCTGGTCGCGGCCGGCGAGATCGAAGCCGTCGGCGCGCGCCGCGGAGAAGACGGTCTTCGCGAGCCGAGGCGCGTCGCCGAGCGCCTCGCGTACGGCGGGCACCGTGTCTCCCAGCCCACGCGGGTACTGCTCGGTCACGAGCACCGGCAGGCCGAGCGTGCGCGCGCCTCGGACGAGCACCGCCGTCTGGGCCACGACCTGCTCGAAGGAGTCGACGGCCTTTGCGAACGCCTCCTGCACGTCGATCACGACGAGCGCGGTGCGTGCGCGATCGAGCGTGCGCGCGCTCACGCGAGTGCCTCCACCGCGGCATCCGCGCGATGGACGACGCCTCCGGCGGCGACGGTCAGCCGCACGACGCCGCGCAGCGTGCGGCCCTCGAAGCACGAGTTGGCGGACTTGCTCGCATAGCCGCGCGCGCCGACCTCCCAGCTCGCGGCGAGGTCGAGCAGCGCGAGGTTCGCCGGCTCGCCGACCGCGATCCGCGGGGTGGCGAGGTCGAGCAGCGCCGCGCCGGCGGTCATCCGCTCGACGACGAGCCCGAGCGGCAGCACGCCCGGCAGCACGAGATCGGTGTAGAGCACCGGGAAGGCGGTCTCGAGCCCGGTGACGCCCATCGGGGCCTCCTCGAACGGGACCTCCTTCTCGTGTCGGGCGTGCGGAGCGTGGTCGGTCGCGATGCACGCGATCGTGCCGTCGCGCAAGCCCGCGATCAGCGCCTGGCGGTCAGCCTCGGTGCGCAGCGGCGGGTTCATCTTGAAGCGAGAGTCGAGCGAGCGGACCGCCTCGTCGGTGAGCGTCAGGTGGTGCGGCGAGGCCTCGCCGCTGACCTGCGCGCCAGCCGCCTTCCAGGCGGCGAGCGCCTCGACCGACTCGACGCACGAGAGGTGCTGGAAGTGGACGCGGCCCTCCTCGTAGGCGGCGAGTGCCGCGTCGCGCGCGACCATCGTCGACTCGGAGACGGATGGGATCCCCGCCATCCCGAGCCGCGCCGAGACGGCGCCCTCGTGCATGACGCCGTGGCCGGACAGCGACGGGTCCTCCTCGTGCAGGCCGAGCACGCCGCCGCACAGCCGCTGGTACTGGAGCGCGCGCCGCAGCATGCCGGCGGCGACGACCGGCCGGCCGTCGTCGGTGAAGCCGACTGCGCCGGCGTCGCGCAGCTCCGCCATCTCGGTCAGCTCGTCGCCGGCGAGCCCGCGCGTGATCGCCGGCATGAAGCCGACCGGCACGCGCGCGTCGCGCTCCGCCTGCTCGCGCAGCGCGCCCAGCAGCGGCGCGCTGTCGAGCACCGGCGCGGTGTTCGGCATCGCGACGATCCCGCAGTAGCCGCCGGCCGCGGCCGCGGCGGTGCCGGTCGCGAGCGTCTCCTTGTGCTCCTGGCCGGGCGTGCGCAGGTGGACGTGCGGGTCGAAGAAGCCCGGGAAGAGGTGCAGCCCCGCCCCCTCGACGATCTCGGCGCCGCCCGGGACGGGGAGCGCGCCGGGCGCGCCGAGCTCGGCGATCGCGCCATCGCGCACGAGCACGTCGCCCGGTGCGTCGAGGCCGCTGCGCGGGTCGACCACATGTGCTTCGCGGACCAGCAGCTCCGCGGGCGGTGCGGGCGCGTGGAAGAGCCGGCGCACGCTCATGCGGCCGCGACCGTCTCGATCGCGCCTTCCGCGGCGGCCCCGGTCGCACCGGTGCCGGCGAGCAGCTCGTACAGGACCGCCATTCGCACGACGACGCCGGCCTCGACCTGCTGGGCGATCAGCGCCTGCGGCGAGTCGATCGCGTCGGCCGACAGCTCGACTCCCCGGTTCACGGGCCCGGGGTGCATCAGCAGCTGGTGCGGTTGCAGGCGCGCCGCATTGACCTGGAAGCACGCCGCGTACTCGCGCAGCGACGGGACGTACGCTTCCTGCATCCGCTCGTGCTGCATCCGCAGCACGTAGACGACGTCGGCCTCGGCGAGCCGGTCGAGCGTCGGCGCGACCTTGCAGCCGAGCGCCTCGATCCCGCGCGGGATCAGCGTCGGCGGACCGCTGACCGTCACCTCCGCCCCCATCCGCGCGAACGCGAGGATGTCCGAGCGCGCGACGCGCGAGTGCAGCACGTCGCCGACGATCCAGACGCGCGCTCCGTCGAGCGCGCCGAGCCGGCGGCGCAGCGTGTAGACGTCGAGCAGCGCCTGCGTCGGATGCTCGTGCTTGCCGTCGCCGGCGTTGACGACGGCGGCGTCCGTCCAGCGCGCGACGAGCTGCGCGGCGCCGGCGTGCGGCGAGCGGATCACGATCGCAGCCGGGTCGTAGGCGGTGAGCGTCTGGATCGTGTCCTTCAGCGACTCGCCCTTCGTGACCGAGGAGGTCGCCGCGCGGATCGAGACGACGTCGGCGGAGAGCCGCTTCGCCGCCAGCTCGAACGAGCTGCTCGTGCGCGTCGAGGCCTCGTAGAAGAGGTTCACGACGGTGCGGCCGCGCAATGCGGGGACCTTCTTGATCTCGCGGCCGGCGACCTCGGCGAACGACGCCGCGCGATCGAGGATCCGCTCGATTCCCGCGCGGTCGAGGTCGTCGATCGAGAGCAGGTGCCGTGTCGTGCCTGCGTGGTCGCCGACGGTCATGCCGTCACCTCCGCTGGTTCCGAGATCGTGACCTCGTCGACGCCGTCCAGCTCCTCCACCCGCACGTTCACGCGCTCCCCGCGCGCGGTCGGGAGGTTCTTGCCGACGTAGTCGGGCCGAATCGGGAGCTCGCGGTGGCCGCGGTCGGCCAGCACGGCGAGCTGCACGCGGGCGGGACGCCCGTAGTCGAAGATCGCGTCGATCGCCGCGCGCACCGTGCGACCGGTGTAGAGCACGTCGTCGACGATCACGATCGTGCGCTGCTCGAGCGGGAAGCCGAGGTGCGAGGCATGGACGACCGGCGCGCTCGGGCGCAGCGCGACATCGTCGCGGTAGAAGGCGATGTCGATGTCGCCGAGTGGCACGTCGTCGCCTGCGAGCTCCGCGACGAGCTCGCGCAGGCGCGCGGCGAGCGGGGCTCCGCGCCGGTGGATGCCGACGATCGCGAGCTGCTGTGAGGGGTTCTTCTCGACGATCTCGTGCGCGATGCGCACCAGCGTGCGCCGCACGTCGTCGCGGTCGAGGACGACCTTCTCGGCTTCCAACCTGAACCTTCCTGGTCTCACGGGACCGGGTTAAAGGAACGGACGCTGCGCAGCCTAGCAGCGCGCACCGACGCCGAGCGCGCCACGCACTTCAGGCGGCCGGCGGCGGGACGGGCGATTCGTCCTCCACAGGGGGACGGCCGTAGTCCCAGCGCTCGAGCTCCGGGCCGCCGCGCTCGGGGAGCGGCACGTCGATCGTGTCGAAGTCGCGCGGCACGAGCGTGTCGGGGAAGACCGCGCGCGCCTCGTCACGGATCTCGCGACCGCCGTAGCGCGTCGAGAGATGCACGAGCGCGAGCAGTCTCACCTCCGCCTCCTGCGCGGCCTTCGCCGCCTGCTCGGCGGTCGAGTGCTGCGTCGCGCGCGCGCGGTCCGCCTCGTCGCGCGTGAAGGTCGCCTCGTGGACGAGCAGGTCGGCGCGATAGGCGACCTCGACGAGCACGTCGGACGGCCCGGTGTCGCCGGAGATCACGAGCTTGCGGCCGGCGCGGTCCTCCCCCATGACCTGCTCGGGGCGCACCCCGTTGACGACCTCGCCGCGCTGGAGACGGCCGAAGTCGGGCCCGGGCCGCACGCCGAGCTGCTCGGCGAGCGCCGCGTCGAAGCGGCCGGGCCGTTCGTCCTCGATCACCGCATAGCCGTAGGAGGCGCCGCGGTGCACGACCGGGAACGGCTCGATCACGTACTCGTCGCGTTCGACCGGCTCGTCGTCGGCCAGCTCGACGATCTCGACCTCATAGCCGAGCCCGCCCCACACGTGGCGCATCGAGCCGAGCAGCTTCGCGAGGCCGGGCGGCCCGTAGATCGTCAGCAGGCGCTCGCGCGCACGCAGGTCGAACGTCTTCAGCATCCCGGGCAGGCCGAGCCAGTGGTCGGTATGGAGATGCGTGATGAAGACGTCGGTGAGGTCCATCAGCCCGACCGAGCGCAGCAGCTGTCGCTGGGTGCCCTCGCCGCAGTCGAACAGGATGCGGTCGGCGCCGCGACGCAACAGCAGCGCGGGCAGGCCGCGGCGCGCGGTCGGCACGGAGCCCGCGGTGCCCACGAAGAAGAGCGAGAGGTCCATCGGGCGGCGAGACTAGTGGAGCCTGCCGTGCGTCACCACGCCGGTGGTCAGGGACGCGAGCCGTGCGACCGGTCGCTGCCCGCGCACGACCTCGATCCAATCGAGCCGGCGCCCGCACAGCGTGCGCCAGCGATCGGTCGGCACCGCCTGGAGCGTGTCGCGCCCCGCGGTCCGTGCAGGGGTCAGAAGGATCGCGTGGATGAGCGCTGCGCCACCGTCGCCGGGAGCGAGAGTGGTGCCGCCGCGCGCGATCGTCAGGCGATGGCGGCCGGCCGCGAGCCGCAGGCGAAACGGCGGGACGGTGTCGGTGTTGTACGCGCTGCCGCTCAGCTCGGCGCCGACCTCCGCGAGCGGGCGTCCGTCCACGCTGACCTGGAACGTCGGCATGATCTCGCCACGCAGCCACAGATCCCAGGCGCCCGCGTGCGGGACGCTGAAGGGGGCTCGCAGCGCCCCCCGTCGCGCCATCGCGAGCCCCAGCGGCGGGCGGTACACCCAGGCGGGGTGGCTGGCGTGGGCCACGGCGACGCGCACGAGCTGCTGCTGACCGGCGGCGACGAGCTGCCCCCCGTCGTGAGAGGCCAGGCGCGCCAGGCGCCGGACGGCGGTGCAGCGGACGGGCCTCGTGTCGGACAGCCCGAGGTGTGCGAGCGCCGCGGGGGCGCCGGGCCGGCGGCCCCAGACCTGGTAGTAGGCGCCCTCCCACAGGAGGCGGTAGGCGGACGGCGGACCGCTCGCAGACGGGTTGCGGCGCGTGACGATCAGCGGATACGCGACCAGTGCCCGCGGCGCGACGCGGTCCAGGTCCACGACCTGGCCGTGCGATGGCGCGACGTGGCGCAGTGCCGGGGGCGGGAAGATGAAGTCCGGCCCTCCGACGTCCAGGTCGCGCAGCACGTACAACGCGTACTCGTCGAAGTCGGTGAACAGCGTCGGCCCGCGCCCGGCGAAGCGGGCGTCGAGCGACGCGAGCTCGCGGTAGCGCATGGTCGGCGCCAGGCCGGAGCTGTGGTACTGCATCGCGTCGGAGGCGGCGACGCCGAGCGTGAGCGTGAGCGCGAGCAGCGGCGCCACCACCGGCAACCGAGAACGGCGCAGCGCCGCGATCCCTCCCCACGCGATCAGCATCACGATCGGCGAGGTCAGCATCAGCGTCTTGGCCTCGCCCCAGGTCGTCGCGTATGCGATCAAGCCGATGCCGACCGCGAGCGTCGACGCGATCCAGCCGGCAAGCGCGTACGCCCGCAGGCGCAGCAGGCGCACGGCGCCGAGGATCCCCGCGGCGAGCGTGAGCGCCGCGAGCGCGTCGGAGACGACGCGGGCGGCGCCGTTCGGCGCCGCCCGGTAGCTGTTCGAGATCCACGTCCCGAACGCCTGATCGGGCGGCAGCGGCCCGCTCAGGTTGCCCGGGTTGGAGGTCGTTCCGATCGCCTGCGCCACCTGGAGGGCCCGCGACAGGTCGACCCAGGTCGGCAGGGCAGCGATCAGCACGGCCAGTCCGCCGCCGGCCACGAGCAGGAGCAGCGCGCGCGCGCGACGCGGGTCCGTTGCGACGTCGCGGGCCGCGACGGCCGCCAGGACCACGACCGCCGCCAGCGCCCAGGCCCCGAAGGCGGCGCCGAGCGCGGAGAGGCCGGCTGCGACCACGAGCGCGAACGGAATGGCGCCCTGCGGCGGTCCCCGCAGCCAGCGCGGGTGGAGCGCGATCAGCGCGCCCAGCGCGAGGATCATCGGCAGTGCGACGATCTCCTTCACCGACGAGATCAGCGCGTAGCCGTAGACGAGCGCCGGCAGCGTGACGACGAGCGCGGCGAGCGCGGCCCAGGCGCCGTCGAGGCCCATCCGCCGTGCGAGCACCCAGACTGCCCCGGCGCCGGTGGCGAGCATGAACGCGTTGAAGGGCTGGAAGGCCCACAGCAGCGACAGCCGCAGCAGCGGCGCGCTGCCGCCGAACAGCGTGTCGGCACCGGACGGGTAGCTCGAGCCGTAATACCCGTGGAGATAGGCGCCGTACGAGTTGTGCAAGTCCACGTGCGCGTAGTCCTGCCCGTGGCGCACCAGGAAGTCGGCACCCATGATGTGGAGCGCCGAATCCGTCAGCAGTTGGTAGGAGGAGAAGGTCAAGCGGCCCGCGGCCAGCAACGGCGCCAGCGCGACGAGGTAGGCGAGCACCGGCGTCACGAGCTGCCAGGCGCCGCGACGGCGCGCGCGCACCAACGTGCGCACCCGCTGTCGGCCAAGTGCGAGGCCGAGCGCTGCGACGACCGCCAGCGCATACGGCGTCGCCGGGGCGACGGGAGGGACGAACGTCGTGAGCTGCGACACGGCGATCAGCGCCGCGGCGCCGACCACCGGCAGCAGCGACGCCGGCAGGAAGCTCCCGCTCGCACGATCGACCAGCAGTCCGGCGCCGATGCAGAGCATCGCCAAGACGCAGGGATAGGCCAACGTCGTGAGGAGGAACATGACAGGACCTGCTCGATGTGACGCGCCCGGCAAGATTCGAACTTGCGACCTCTCGCTCCGGAGGCGAGCGCTCTATCCACTGAGCTACGGGCGCCTGACGGCAGGGAGCTTATCGCGGCGCTCTGGCCAGCTGTCGCTCTACCCTTCGATCAGGGCGCTGAGCGCAATGCCGAGGCCGGCTGCGACGCCGACGAGGCTGTGCGAACGACCGTCTTCACCCGACGGAGGGCGGGATGCCGGCTTCCTCGAGCCGCTCCTCGTAGACGCGGGCGAGCTCGGTGAACGAGACGCCGAGGCCGCGCGCGACGCGGACCATCGCTTCGAACGACGGGTTCGTGCGACCGCTCTCGAGCGTGGTGAGGTAGTTGCGCCCGAGGCCGGAAGCCTCGCAGACCTCCTCCTGCTTGAGCGACTTGCGCACGCGCAGCTCGCGTACGGCGATCGCCAGCGCACGGCGCTCCCGGTGCAGTCGATCTGCCACGCAGCAACCCTTCACTGGTTGCCCGGCTCAATCCACGCCCGAGAGCGTGGATCATCCCCTCAGTAGCGGGTATGCCCCCTGCTTGCTGGGGGATTCACCCTACGATCCGTCCCGCGACGCGTCAGCCCTCAACGCGCGATGCGAAAGCGCACGCTGGCTCTCACGCGGCACCCGTCATGGCATGCGAACGCCACGAAGCGGCCGGCGGCGGAGCCCGGCCGGATGTGGATCGTGGCGTTGAAGGAGCCGCGGCGGCCGGTTCTCGCGCCGCCGATGCGGGTAGTGCGGCCGTCGGAGGGCCCAGCGAACAGCGCGATGTGGACGTTGCGCGGGAAGCCGCTTCCGGTGAGCGTCAGCGCGTCGCCCGGCCGGACTGCGACCGGCTCGGCCGTCAGCTGCGGGACGGTCGCGATCGCGCCAGCGGAGGGTGCGACTGCCGGGGCCGGCCGCGCCCCGGCGACGGCCGACAGCAGGACGAGCGCGATGAGCACCGTGCAACGTGTCGATGCCGTCATGCCGGGGACCTCCCCCGGGGCGAGACCGGAAACCTCGCTGCTCGCACGGTCGTCGGCTCAGCCGCCGGCGACCGCGGGCAGGATCGTGACCTCGTCGCCGTCCGCGACGGGCGTGTCGAGGCCCTCCAGGAAGCGGATGTCCTCGCCGCCGATGTAGACGTTCACGAAGCGGCGCAGGCCGCCGCCGTCGGCGATCCGCTCGCGCAGCTCGCCGAACTGCTCGTACAGCGCGTCGAGCACCTCGCCGACGGTGCCCCCGTCGACGGAGGTGCTCGCGGCACCATCGGTCGCGGCGCGCAGCTGCGTGGGGATCTTCACGACGATCGCCATCAGGCCGCGACTGGGTGGGCGGTGGACGCCGCTGTCACGCTCGCCTCGAAGGCGTCGAACGAGGGCTCGATCTCGACCGTGTCGAACGTGCCGCGCACGACGTCGAGCGTCTTGAGGCCCTCACCCGTGATGATCGCGACGACGCGCTCGTCGGCGTCGATGTCGCCGCGCTCGGCGAGCTTCGCCAGCGCCGCCGTCGTCGCGCCGCCGGCCGTCTCGGTGAAGATGCCGGTCGTTTCGGCCAGCAGCCGGATCCCGGCCCTGATCTCGTCGTCGGTCACGGCGTCGATTCCCCCGCCGGTGCGACGCGCAAGCTCGAGCGCATAGGGCCCATCGGCCGGGTTGCCGATCGCGATCGACTTGGCGATCGTGTCCGGCTTGACCGGACGGCAGACGTCGTGTCCCTGTGCGAAGGCCGTCGCGACGGGTGCGCAGCCGGTCGCCTGGGCACCGTTCATCGTCGGCACCGTGCCGTCCACGAGCCCCACGTCGATCCACTCCTCGAAGCCGCGGGCGATCTTCGTGAACAGCGAGCCCGAGCCGATCGGCACGACGAGCCGGTCTGGCACCTGCCAGCCGAGCTGCTCGGCGATCTCGTAGGCGATCGTCTTCGAGCCCTCGGCGTAGTACGGCCGCATGTTGATGTTCGTGAAGGCCCACGGGCGATCGCCGGAAACCTCGGTGCAGAGTCGGTTGACGTCGTCGTAGTTGCCCTTGACGGCGATGATCGTCGTCCCGTAGACGCCGGTCGCGAGGATCTTCTGCTCCTCGAGGTCGGCGGGGATGAAGACGTAGGACTCGAGCCCTGCGGCCGCGGCGTGCGCGGCGACGGCGTTCGCGAGGTTGCCGGTCGAGGCGCACGCGATCGTCTGGAAGCCCAGCTCCTTCGCGCGTGCGAGTGCGACCGCGACGACGCGGTCCTTGAACGAGTGCGTCGGGTTCGCGGCGTCGTTCTTGATCCACACCTCGCGCAGGCCGAGGCGGGCGGCGAGGCGGTCGGCGCGCAGCAGCGGCGTCCAGCCGGCCGGGAGGGTGTCTCGCGGCGGCGGCCCTTCAAGCGGCAGGAAGTCGCGATAGCGCCAGATCGAATGCGGGCCTGCCTGGATCTGGCGGCGCAGCTCAGCGGGATCGAGGCCCTCGCGTGGCGCATACGCCACCTCGAGCGGGCCGAAGCAGCGCTCGCACACGTAGCTCGCGTCGAGCGGGTAGATCGTCTTGCACTCTTTGCAGGTCAATGACTCTGGCGGCATAAAAAAACCTCCGCCGGGGTCCGTGGCAGAGGTTCGAAACCGCTTTCCACATCTCCCAGGCTCGCTTGTTGCCTGATGGAATTGGCACCTTCCCCCTTACGGGGGGGTTGCCGGGGCTTCGTCGGGCCGATCCCTCCACCCCTCTTGATGAGGTACTGCTATGTGATCGGCAGTATAGCCACGCTGCGGACAGTTCCGCAATCTTGCTTGCGTTCGTGGCGGAGGTGCCGCCATTCGGGGATACAATGCAGGCGTGGAACCCGACCTGGGGCGGCCTCCGCTGGCCATGTGCCGGCTTGCGCACCCCCGGAGACGATCGACCCGATGAGCGACGACCCGCGAAGTCCCCATGCCGAGCTTGCCGAAGCCACGCTTCGCGCGCGTCGCGCGCGGTCGCTCCGTCGTCTCCCCTGCGCTTGCCGAGCCTGAGGCCTCGCAGGTCGAGGTCATCGAGTCGCTCGGGATCCGCTGGGTCAACGTCGAGCAGCCGCGCCACAGCCATCGCGCATGGCTCGAGGAGCGCTTCGACTTCCACGCGCTCGACTACGAGGACGTCTTCTCGCGCAACCAGCGCCCGAAGATCGACGAGTACGACGACTACCTCTTCATCGTCCTCTACTTCCCGCGCTTCGACAAGCACGTGGGGCGCCTGAACGCCGCCGAGCTCGACCTGTTCGTCGGCCCCGACTTCCTCCTCACGCTGCCGAACGCGCCGCTGCAGCCGGTCGAGTACCTGTTCGAGCGCTGCCGGGCCAACGACGAGCTGCGCGAGCAGTGGTTCTCGAAGGGCACCGGCTACCTGCTCTACAAGATCGTCGACGCGTGCGTGGACGCGAGCTTCCCGATGCTCGCGAAGATGGGCAACAAGCTCGAGCGGATCGAGGACGAGATCTTCGAGGGCCGCTCGAAGGAGGTCGTGCGCGACATCTCCAACGTCAAGCAGGAGATCATCAACTTCCGCAAGATCGTGCGCCCGCAGCGTGCCGTCTTCGGCGACCTCGAGCGCACGAAGCAGCGCTACCTCGCCGACGACCTCGACGTCTACTTCGACGACATCAACGACGCCTCCGAGCGCGTCTGGCAGATGCTCGAGACGTACAAGGAGACGGTCGAGGCGCTCGAGGCGACGAACGAGTCGGTCCTCTCGCACCAGCTCAACGACGTGCTGCGCGTGCTGACGGTGCTGAGCGTCGTGTTCCTGCCGCTGACGCTGATCGCGTCGGTCTTCGGCATGAACGTGCACGTGCCCGGCCAGCAGTTGGCCCTCCCGTTCTGGGAGATCATCGTCGCGATGGTCGCGATCGGCGCCGGGATGATCGCGTTCTTCAAGCGTCGCCGCTGGCTGTAACACCGGCGCGGCGACGGAGTAGAGACGTTCGTGGCCGCCACTTCCATCGAGGCGCTCGAGCGCCTCGCATCGTCATCCGCCGTGACCGCGCCGAGCAAGCGGATGCTCGTGATCGTCAACCCGTACGCGACGACCGTCTCGGCCCGCCTCAAGCACCTCGTCGTGTACGCGCTGCGCGGCCGCTACGAGGTCGACTCGGTCGAGACGCAGGCGCGCAACCATGCGACCGAGCTGTGCCGCGAGGCGGCGCAGGAGGGCTACGACGTCGTCTGCGCGTTCGGCGGCGACGGCACGTTCAACGAGGCGGCGAACGGGCTCGCCGGCTCGGACACCCCGCTCACCTGCCTCCCGGGCGGGTCCACGAACGTCTTCTGCCGCATCCTCGGGATCCCGAACGACGTCGTGGATGCGACCGAGCACCTGCTCGCGATGGCAGACGTCTGGCAGCCGCGCGCGATCGACCTCGGCGCCGTCGACGACCGCCGCTTCCTGTTCACGGCCGGCGTCGGGCTGGACGCGAGCGTGACGAAGCGCGTCGACGCGCGGCCTCGGCTCAAGGCGCGCTTCGGTCCATGGTTCTACGCGGCGGCCGCCGTGGGGGCGTTCAACCGCGAGTACGTGGTGCATCCGCGGCGGCTCGCGGTCGAGCTGCCGGGCGGCGAGACGATCGAGGGCGTGACCGCGATCGTCCAGAACACCACGCCCTACACCTACTTCGCCCAGCGGTCGATCGACCTGGCCGAGGACGTCGACCTCGAGAGCGGGACGATCGCCGGCATCGTGCTGCGGCGCGCGAGCTGGCTCGACATGCCGACCGTGACCTGGCGCGCCCTCTCCCCCCGCGCACGGATCCTGCGCCACCGCCGCGTCGAAGGCTACGCCGGCGCCGACGTCGTCACGATCCGCTCGCTCGACGAGCGCCCGCTGCCCGTGCAGGTCGACGGCGACTACCTCGGCGAACTGCCCGAGATCGTCGTGCGCGTCGATCCCGGCGCGCTGCGCGTCGTCTCCTGACCGCCCATGCCGCGCGTGCTGGCCGTCCCGCTCGTCGCAGCCCTGCTGGCGACGTCCGCCGCGTCGGCGGCGTCGGTGCCGCGCGCGCCGACGCTGTCCGGTTGCCCCGTCTTCCCCGCCGACAACGTGTGGAACCGCCGTGTGGACGACCTCCCGGTCACGCGCAACAGTGCGACCCTGATCCGCAGCATCGGGCTCGACGCCGGCGTGCACGCCGACTTCGGATCGGGGCTGTGGGACGGCGGGCCGATCGGGATCCCCTTCGCCGTCGTCGGCGGCGGGGAACGGAAGGTCCCCGTCCGCTTCGACTACGCGGACGAGTCGGACCGTGGCCCGTACCCGCTCCCCGCGAACGCGCCGATCGAGGGCGGGCGGAACGCCGGGGGCGACCGTCACGTGCTCGTCGTCGACAAGACGGCCTGCAAGCTCTACGAGCTGTTCGACGCCCATCCACTCGACGCCGGTCGTTCCTGGCACGCCGGCAGCGGTGCCGCGTGGGACCTGCGGTCCAACCGGCTGCGGCCGGCCACGTGGACCTCGGCCGACGCCGCCGGCCTGCCCATCCTCCCCGGGCTCGCGCGCTACGACGAGGTCGCCGCCGGCGCCATCCTGCACGCGCTGCGCTTCACCGCGCCGCGGACGCGGACGGCGTACGTGTGGCCGGCACGGCACCAGGCCGGCACCTCGAACGATCCCTCGCTGCCGCCGATGGGGCTCCGCGTGCGCCTGAAGCGACGCGTCAGCCTGCGCGGCCTGCCCAGGCAGGCACGCATCGTCGCGACCGCGATGAAGCGCTACGGCCTGCTGCTCGCCGACAACGGCTCGCCGTGGTACGTCAGTGGTGCACCTGACGCGCGCTGGTCCAACGACCAGCTGCACGGGCTCGGCCGTCTTCGCGGCAGCGACTTCGAGGTCGTCGACGCGCGCGGGCTGCGCTGAGCCACCCGTCACGGGCCGTAGGTCGCCGGCCGTCGCATGGGGCAGAAGTCGCGCGCGCCGGGACGCGCCGGATCGCCCAGCCGGACCCACACCCCGGTCCCGTCGTAGAGCCGCACGCAGGGCGGAGCGCGATCAAGCGAGAGGTCGCGCATCACGACCGCGGCGTCGGAGCGCAGCCCGCTGAAGTCGGTGCGTTCGATGTCTGCTTCGAGGCCCGCTGCGACAGCGAACGCGAGGACGCCTATGCGTTCGAACAGCGGACTTGCTTCATCGACGGCGTCCTGCCAGTACACCATTCTCACGCCGGCGGCATGGAGGCCGCGCATCAGCTGCAGGACATCGCCGCCCCCGTGCGGGCCGGAGACGAGGAAGTTCTGGTTCGTGTAGGCCACGACGCGGTCGCGCAGCGGCACGCCCTCGCCGAGCGTCGCCTGGCGGTTCCCCGGCAGCCGGCGTTCGGTCGTGCCGCCGACGCCGAACGTCGCGCCGACGTGCGCGGCCCCGACCGCGAGCAGCAGCAGAGCGATAGCGACCGGCTTTCCGTACCCGGGAAGGCGCACGATCCAGGCCGTCCCCAGCACGGCGAGGAAGATGACGAGCGGCATCGTGTAGCGCAGGTCGTGGTGCGGCATGAACGTCAGCACCGTCCATGCGCCGACGAGCCCGACGAGCAGCTCGAGCGTCGGGTCGCCGAGCGGGCGGGTGCGGATCACGCGTGCGACGGCGAGCGCGACGCCCACCGCCGCGAACGCGCACAGCGGCGCAAGCAGCAGGCTGTTGAGCGTCGCCCAGCCGTACCACAGGGCGTTGTCGAACGAAAACGGCGCCGGGAGGGCCGCGGGGGGCACGAATCTGCCCGCGCCAGCGGCGCGCAGCAGGGCGTGCAGTCTTGACGCGTGCCACAGGTACCACGGCGCCCCCGTGGCGAAGGCCGTCGCGGCGAACGCGAGCAGCCCGCGCCAGTTCCGACGACCGGCTCCGCCGTCGCGTGCGAGCACGACTGCGACGAACGCCAGCAGATAGAGCGGCGCCAGCTCCTTCGTCTCGACGCCGAAGCCGAGCGCCACGCCCGCGAGCGCGGCGACGCCGACGCGGCGAAAGCGCTCGCTGGCGAGCACGAGCCACACGCTCGTCGCGACCAGCGCTGCCTGCGGGGCATCGAGCATGAAGACGTGGAACTGCTCGATCAGGAGCGGCACGCCGAGCGCGAACACGACGGCGAACAGCCCCGCCTGGCTGCCCGCGACGCGGCGGCCGGTCCGGTAGCAGGCGAGCGCCAGCAGCGGCACGAAGACGAGGTTCTGGGCGATGACCGGCGCCGTGACGCCAGGGCTGCCGACGAACGTCGCCAGTGCCCCCAGCACGAACGCCACCGGCGGGTAGTAGTTCGGATAGCCCATCAACGTGCCGAGCTCCCCGTGGGCGATCAGCTCACGAAAGCGCAGCGCGACGAAGAGATCTTGCGCCGAGTCGCCGTATTGAACCGAGCGGTCGACCGCGAGCCACCAGCCGGTGAGCGCGACGAATCCGACCGTGACGGCGATCGCCGCCCATGCGGAGCGGCTCCACGTCATGCGCACGCGCCGCGCGGTGACGGTGCCGACCGCGCGCGATCCCCCGACGTCCCAAGCCCCCTCGGACGACATTGCCTCATTTTACTTCGATATGGAAGATCGCATCGTCGGTCAGGGGCAGGCGTCGCGGCCGCTGACCTGCACCCACACCCCGGTGCCGTTCGCCAGGCGGGTGCACGGCTGGCTGCCGTCGAACGTGTCGGCGCGTATGAGGTGCGCGACGCGCCCGCCTCCCGGATCGAACCCGTCGACGCTGGCGCCGGCGATCCGCGCGAAGACGATCAGGCCGACGGTGTCGAACAGGTGATCGTTGACGTCTCCGCGGTCCTCGGTCGCGATCCGGTCGGTCCCACCGGCGCGAATGCCGCGCAGCAGCGCGAGCACGTCGCCGCTGCGCTGCGGGCCCGAGACGAGGTAGTCGAGGCTCGAGTACGCGACGACCCGGTCGCGTGGCGGCACCCCCTCCCCCTGGCCGATCGCGCCGTTGCTGAGCGGCAGCTGGCCGGATGTGCGCCCGACGCCGAACGTCGCGCCGAGCTGGGCCGCGACGACGGCGAGCGCGACCGCCGCGCTCGCGACGGCCTGCCAGCGCGCGCGCAGCCGCACGATCCAGGCGGTGCCGAGAACGGCGACGTAGGCGATCGCCCCCATCATGTAGCGGACGTCGTGGTGGCGCATGAGCGTGAGTGCGAGCCAGCTGCCGCCGAGGCCGCAGAGCAGCTCGGGCGTCACGTCGTCGAGCGGGCGCGGGCGCATGCGGGCGACGCGCACGAGCGCGGCCACGACGCCGATCGTCGCGACGGCGAACAGCGGTGCGAACAGCACCCCGTTGAGCGTCGCCCAGCCGTACCAGGCGAGATTGGCGAAGGAGACGATCGGCGGGCTCGCGGCAAGTGGGACGGGTTCGCCGGCGGTGCCGGTGCCCGCCGCGCCGGCGAATCTGCTCCATTCGGACAGATGCACCACGTACCACGGTGCGCCCACGGCGAGCGCGACGCCCACGAAGGCGGCGAGGCCGCGCCAGTTGCGACCACCGACTCGGCCCGTGGTTCCCCCGCCGCCGCGCAGCAGCACCGCTGCGAGCAGGCCGACGAGGTACAGCGGCATCAGCTGCTTCGTCAGCACGCCGAACCCGACGGTCAAGCCTGCGAGCGCTGCCAGCTCGACGCGCGCGAAGCGCTCGCTCGCGAGCATCAGCCATGCCGCGACCGCGACGAGCGCCGCCTGCGGCGCGTCGAGCATGAAGACGTGGAACTGCTCGGCGAGCAACGGCGACCCGAGCGCGAACACGACCGCCAGCAGTCCGCAACGCGGCCCCGCGGCCATGCGACCGAGCCGGTAGCAGGCAAGCCCAAGCAGCGGCACGAAGACGAGGTTCTGCGCGAGGATCGGCCCGTCGGCGCTCTTCCCGGCGAGCGCCAGCGCGAGCGCGCCGAGCAGCCGGATCCCGGGCGGGTAGTACGTCGAGAGCGTGATCGCTCTCAGCGGATCGCCGTGTTGGAAGAATTCGAGGAACAGGAGCGAGGCATAGAGATGCGCCGCGCTGCTGCCGAACGGGACGGCGCGATCTGCCGCGAGCCACCAGCAGCTGAGCGCGAGGAACAGTGCCGTGACGGCGATCGCGCCCCAGGCCGGCGCGCTCCAGCATGGCATCCGCACCCGGCGGCCATCGCTGCGATCGGACTGGCGTCCGGCGCTCGCATCGCTGTGCGCGAGGGACGACATCTCGCCCTACCCGCTGACACCGCAGCCGTCGTGCGGGGGCCCGCCGTCGGCCGCGCCGACGCGCAGCCACACGCCGCTGCCGTCCGCGAGCCGCAGGCACGGGGCGACGCCGCCCGTCGGCGGTGCGCGTATCGCGAGCGCCTGCCCCGGCCCCGGCGTCGCGATCGCTTCCGGCTGGGCCACGACCTGGAGGCTCGCCACGCGCGCGAGCACCCACAGGCCGGTTTCTTCGAAGTTCCGGTCGAACGATTCCACGTGGTCGACGAACCCGATCGTCGTCACGCCCTCGCGACGCAGCGACTCGAGCAGGGCGAGGACGTCTGGATGACCGTGCGGGCCTGAGATGAGGAAGTTCTGGTTCGAGTACACGATCACGCGTCCGCGTGGGGGGACGCCCTCTCCGTAGGCTGCTCTGCGGCTCCCCGGGAGCTGACGCGAGGCCTCGCCGCCCACCCCGAGCGTCGCGCCCACGTGCGCGGCGACTATCGCGGCCGCGAGCAGCGAGATCGCGACGGCGCGCGGCGCCGGCGCGAGCCGGACGATCCAGGCGGTGCCGAGGACCGCCAGGAAGGCGATCAGGCCGATCGTGTAGCGCATGTCGTGGTGCGGCATCGCGGTCAGCGCGAGCCATGCGCCGCCGAGCCCGCACAGCAGCTCGAGCGTGAAGTCGTTCGCAGGCCGGGCGCGGACCACGCGCGCGATCGCCGCGCCGACGCCCACGCTCGCGAACGCGAACAGCGGCGCGAACAGCAGTCCGTCCAGCGTCGCCCAGAAGTACCACGCGAGGTTCGCGAGCGAGATCGGCGACGGGCTCGCCGCAGGCGGGACTTCTCCGCCGGCGCCCGCCGCGTGCACGATGCCGGCGCCTTGGCCGATCGTCAGCTGGCGCACGTACCACGGCGCTCCGACGAGCAGCGCGACTGCGACCAGCGCGAGCACGCCGCGCCAGTTGCGCCAGCCTCCGTCGCGTGCCAGCACACAGGCGACGAGCCCCACGAGATACAGCGGCGCGAGCTCTTTCGAGGCGATCCCGAGGCCGAGCGCGAGCCCGGCGAGCGCGGCCACGCCGACACGCGCGAAGCGCTCGCTCGCGAGGATCAGCCAGGCCGCGACCGCGACGAGCGCCGCCTGCGGGATGTCGAGCATGAAGACGTGGAACTGCTCGATCACGAGCGGGGCGCCGAGCGCGAAGACGACGGCCAGTAAGCCGGCCGTCGGGCTGGGTGGGGACGGGGTCATGCGGCCGATCCGGTAGCAGGCGAGCGCCAGCAGCGGCACGTAGACGACGTTCTGGGCGAGGATCGGCACGGCGACGTGGATACCGCCGAGGAACGCCGCGGCGGCCCCGAGCAGGTAGGTGGCAGGCGGGTAGAAGCTCGGGAAGTCGACCACCTGCATGAACTGGCCCTGGTCGACCAGGTCGTGGACGCGGAAGGCGAAGAAGAGGTGCTGCGCGGCGTCGTTGTAGGGGACGCTGCGATCGACGGACAGCCACCAGCCGGTGACGACGACGAAGCACGCGGCCGTCGCGACGGCGCCCCAGGCAGGGCCGCTCAAGCGGCCGGGCCATGCGAGCACGTGCGGAACCACGACGCGGCGCAGCGACGATGCGCCGCGACCCCCCCGGGTCGACGACATCGGTCGACTGTACCGGAAACAAGCCGGTCAGCGACCGGCTTTGCGGGCCGTCAGGACCGGCTCACGCGCCGGCGCCCGGCGTGACGCGATAGGCGTCGAAGACGGACTCGATGTTGCGCAGGCGGTTGATCGTCGAGTCGAGCGTCTTCGTGTCGGCGACCTCGATCACGAAGCGGTTCTTGATCATCGGCGGCGTCGAGGTGCAGCGCGCCTCGACGATGTTGATGCCGGCCTCGGAGAAGGTCCGCGAGAGGTCCTCGAGCAGGCGATGGCGATCCCAGCCGTCGATGTGCAGCTCGACCTTGAAGGAGGTCGAGGACTCGCCGTCCCACGACACCGGCGTGAAGCGGTCGGGGTCCTTTCTCAGCACCTCGACGTTCGGGCAGTCTCCGCGGTGGATCGTGATGCCGCGGCCGAGCGACACGTAGCCGACGATCGGGTCGCCGGGGACCGGCCGGCAGCACTTGGCGAGGCGCAGCATCACGTCGCCGACGCCGGCGACTGCGATCCCGAACGTCGTCGAGGACGTCGGGCGGCGCTCGCGCCGCGGGCTCGTCTGCAGCAGGTCGTCGGCCGCGGTCGGCGTGCCCTCTGCGGCCTCCCCCTGCTTGAGCCGCTGCATCACCTTGTTGACGACGACGGTCGGCGAGATCTTCGCGCCGCCGAGCGCGATGTAGAACTCGTCGCCCTTGCGGAAGCCCATCTCGCGGATCACGTCGGCCAGCAGCGGCGAGCCGACGATCCGCTGCGCCGGCAGCCCCTGCTTCTTGAGGTGGTCCTGCAGCAGCTCGCGCCCGGCATGCTCGGTGTCCTTGCGCGACTCGCTCTTGAACCACTGCCGGATCTTGTTGCGCGCGCGCGTCGTCTTCACGAGCGCGAGCCAGTCGCGCGAGGGTCCGCGCTCGCGCTTGGAGGTCAGCACCTCGACGATGTCACCGGACTTCAGCTCGTAGGAGAGCGGGACGATCCGCCCGTTGACCTTCGCGCCGACGCAGCGGTGGCCGACGTCGGTGTGCACCTCGTAGGCGAAGTCGAGCGGCGTCGCGCCGGCCGCGAGCGACTTGACCTCGCCCTTCGGCGTGAAGACGAAGACCTCGTCCTCGAACAGGTCGACCTTCAAGGTGTCCATGAACTCCTTGGGGTCGGACAGCTCCTGCTGCCAGTCGAGCAGGCGTCTCAGCCAGCGCAGCTTGCCGTCGTCGTCAGCCGTTCTGTCGTGCTTGTAGAGCCAGTGCGCGGCGATGCCGAACTCGGCCATGTCGTGCATCTCGCGCGTGCGGATCTGGATCTCGAGCGGCCGCCCCTCGGGCCCGATCACCGTCGTGTGCAGCGACTGGTACATGTTGAACTTCGGCATCGCGACCCAGTCCTTGAAGCGACCGGGCAGCGGCTTCCAGAGCGAGTGGATGACGCCGACGGCGCCGTAGCAGTCCTTCACCGAGTCGACGATCACGCGCATCGCGGTGAGGTCGTAGATCTCGTTGAACTCCCGCCCCTTTCTCGTCATCTTCGAGTAGATCGAGTAAAAGTGCTTGGCGCGGCCGGAGATCTCGGCCTCGATCCCGAGCGCGTCGAGCTCTCTGGCGAGATAGGCGCCGGCCTCGTTGACGTAGCGCTCGCGCTCGGTGCGCTGCTGGTTGACAAGGCCCTTGATCTCCGTGTACTTGCGCGGGTGGAGCGCGGCGAACGCGAGGTCCTCCAGCTCCCACTTGATCGCGTGGATGCCGAGCCGATGCGCGATCGGCGCGTAGATGTCCAGCGTCTCCTTCGCCTTCTCGATCTGCTTCTGCTTCGGCATCGCGCCGATCGTGCGCATGTTGTGCAGCCGATCGGCGAGCTTGATCAAGATGACCCGGATGTCGGAGGCCATCGCGACCATCATCTTGCGGTAGTTCTCCGCCTGCGCCTCGTCGCGCGAGGAGAACGTCAGGCCGGTGAGCTTCGTGACGCCGTCGACGAGCTGCGCGACCTCGTCGCCGAACGTGGCGGCGACGTCCTCCAGCGAGGCGGACGTGTCCTCGACGGTGTCGTGCAGCAGCGCGGCGCACAGCGTCTCGGTGTCGAGCCGCATGCCGGCGCAGATCTTCGCCACGCCGACGGGGTGGATGATGAACTCCTCCCCGGACTTGCGCCGCTGGTCGGCGTGGTGCTCGCAGGCGTAGACGAACGCCGTCTCGACCTTGGCGCGGTCGATCTCGAGCGTGCTTTCGGCGGCGTGCTCCTCGACGATCGCGAACAGGTCGCCGAGCAGCTCGCGCTCGGTGTCGGTGAGGCCCGCGCGGCGGACCGGCGCGGGCGTGACGGGGTGGTCGAGCCCGTCGACAGGCCGGCGTCCCTCGTCGGCGCCGGCGTGCAGCGCGACGCCGCCCTCCGCGCGGGTCACGCGCGTGCCGGAAGGAGATTCGTTGGTGCCGTTGCCGTGAGCCATCTGCGGCCGTCCTCGTAGCGCTGCATGGCGGCCCGGTAGGTGACGGAGTGCTCGAGCGCGGTGCGTTCGGCGTCCCGGACCGCGAGGGCCGGCGGGTCCCGGTCGAGGCTGACGAGGTCCAGCTCCGTGAGGATCGCCACCAGCCGCGCCGCCTGTGCGACCGACCGTCCGTGGGCGCCATCCCCGCGGAGCAGTGCCTCGAGCTCCTCGCCGGCCGCGCTGCCGTGACCTCTGAGGGCCCGGTAGAGCGGCACGAGCGCAGCGCGCAGGGCGTGCTCCGACTCATGGATCTGCTCCGCAAAGCGTAGCTCAGCCGCTCCCCAGCACAGATGGGTGAACGCGTCGGTGCCGCCCACGCGGAGCAGCGCTGCCTCGTCGGTGTGGGTCGGCGGGTCGAGCACGACGAGATGCACAAAGCCCGCAGCCAGCTCCGGCGCCCGCGCGAGCGCGCCATGCGCGCAGAGCGCAAAGCCGCCGCTCCGCGTCGCGAGCCCGCCGATCCGCCGCGGCACGTCGGCGACGACGGCGAGCACGGAGCCGCTCCCTGCCAGCTCGCGCAGCACCACGAGCGCACCGTCGCCGCGGCGGTCGATGAGGGTTCGAGCGGTGGACATCGAGGGGGCGGGAGCGCGTGCTGCAGGCGGCGCGGTCGGGGCGACGGCGTCCACCCCCGTGGCCGATCGGGCGGGTGGCGATGAGGACGCACGTGCGCCGGCCGAAGGTCCGGCGTGCGCGCGGGTGGGTGGGTCCGATTCGTCAGGACCCCCCCGCCGCGGCATCGGCGCCCCGGCGAGGGCCAGCACGGCACCGAGCCACTCGCCAGGAGCCGGCTCGCCGAGGATCTCGATCGGCTGCGGCTTCGTGGGCGCCGCGTGGCGCAGACGCAAGCGCGGCTCGACGGCGCCGTTCCAGCTGTTGCGCTCGAGCCGGAAGGTCGCGTCGGCGGGCGTGTCGGGCCCGACGGGGAGGCGGCCGTCGCAGCCGAACGCGACGGCTCGGCAGCGACCGCCGCCGGCCTCGACGGTGAAGCGCGCGTGCTTGCCCTCCCCCATCGGTCGCACGTCCACGAGCCCGGCGCCGGGCACGAGCAGGTTGACGCCCGGGTTGCCCATGCCCGTGGGCTCGAGGCGCGCGAGCTCGTCCGCCAGCGCGAGGCCGAGCTGGGTCCCGCCGACGACCGCGTCGACGCGCTCGATCGGGACGAGATCCTCCGGCGAGAGCATGGCTGCCGCGTGCGCCTCGACCGTGGCGCGCAGCTCGTCCACCCGCGCGGCGTCGACCGTCAGCCCCGCCGCTGCGCGATGGCCGCCGTAGCGCTCCAGCAGCGGCGCGGCGGCGTGCAGCGCGCCGAGCAGGTCGAACGCCGGGATCGAGCGGCCTGAACCGGTGCCCGAGCGGTCGGTCACGTCCAGCGCGATGAGGATCGCTGGGCGGTGGTGGTGCTCGACGATGCGCGAGGCGACGATTCCGATCACGCCGGGGTGCCAGCCTTCGCCGGCGAGCACGTACGCCGGGCGCCGACCCAGCTCGCGCACCTGCGCCTCGGCCTCGAACAGGATCCGCTGCTCGGTGAAGCGGCGCTCCGCGTTCGCGGCGTCGAGCTCCTCTGCGATTGCGCGGGCACGCGTGTCGTCGGACGTCAGCAGCAGCTCGACGCCCGCGTCGGCGCGATGGAGTCGACCGGCCGCGTTGATGCGCGGCGCGAGGCGGAAGCCGACGCTGCGCGCGTCGACGTCGCTCGGGTCCACCCGCGCGACGCGCATGAGCGCGCGCAGGCCCGGCTTGCCGGTCGACGAGAGCGCGCGCAGGCCGGCGCGCACGAGACGCCGATTCTCGCCGCGCAGCGGCACCAGGTCCGCGACCGTCGCGAGTGCAACCAGGTCGAGGTCGTCGTCCGCCTGCGCCGGATCGACGCCCGCGGCGAGCGCGAGCGCTTGCGCGAGCTTGTACGCGACGCCTGTGGCGCACAGATCCGGGCACGGGTACCCGCCGAGTGACGGGTGCACGATCGGTGCATCCGGGAGCAGGCCGTCAGCGCGCGGCTGATGGTGGTCGGTGACGGCGACGTCGATCCCGGCGGCGCGCGCGAGCGCGACCTCCTCGACCGCCGTGATCGCGCAGTCGACCGTGACGAGCAGTCTCGTCCCGCGCGCGGCGAGCCGCTCGACCGTCGCCGCCGACAGGCCATAGCCGTCGTCGACGCGGCTCGGCAGGAAGGAGTCGACGTCGGATCCGCCCAGCCGCCGCAGCGCGCGCAGCAGCAGTGCGGTCGAGCAGACGCCGTCGACGTCGTAGTCGCCGTGAACCGTGATACGCGACCCGGCCGACACGTGGCGCAGGATCAGCGCGACCGCCGCATCCATCCCGGCGAACGCGCGCGGGTCGTGCGCCTCGTCCGCCGTCAGGAAGGCCTGCGCCGCAGCCGCGTCGCCGAGTCCGCGTCGCACGAGCACCTGAGCGAACGTGCGCGAGCTCCCGAGCGCTGCGCGCAACCGCTCGACTGCGGCGGGATCGCACGGCGGGAGCGCCAGCTTCGTGGCCGGTTGCGCAGCCGGCGCCGCCGGCTCGGCGGCGAACGTCGGGATGGGCGGCGCTGCCGCCGGCGCGATCACGGACATCGCGCCTCAGGCTATGGGGCGACGAAGACGGAAGCTGGCGTCAGGCCGGCGCGGCGTCGAGCCGTTCGCGCCGGATGCCCTCGCCGTAGACGATCGCGAGGCCGAGCACCGTGCCCGGGATCGCCTCCAGCGCCGTCAGCAGGTGGGTCGCGCTCTGACCTGGCACGGTGAGGCCGTTGATCGCGAACCCGAAGATGATCGCGCCGAGCAGTGCGCCGATGAAGGCGCCGACGATGCCACCCCAGAAACGGTCCGGCAGGAAGATCGTGAAGTGCCAGATCGCGAGGCCCATCATCGCCCAGGCGAGCATGCCCATCAGCGCGACCTCCCGTGGCGGCGGCTGCGTCTGCTCGGGCGACGCGGCTTGCGCTCGTCCTTCATCATGCCGTCGTTCTCCGCTTCGTCGGGTGCCCGCTCCCCGTCTCTGCGCGCCGGCGGCGGGGTCACGGTGGTGGCGGCGCGGCCGCGCCGGGTCGGCGGGGCGACGGCCGCGGGATCGTCGACGTCGAGGTCGCGGCGCAGCTCCTCGAACTCCTCCTCGGACAGCTCGCCCGGCTCGTCGGGCGTCGTGAGGCGTCGGCGAGAACGCTCAGGCTTGGCCTCCGGCTCGACTTCGACCGGCTCGCCGCCGACGGTGGCGACCGCGTACGGCGGCACGCTGCCGCCGTGCTCGGCCTCGATCCGCTCGCGGCGCGCCTCGTAGACGGGCTCGCGCTCCTTCCACGCGGTCAGCACCGGCGTGGCGATGAAGATCGACGAGTACGCGCCGGAGATCACGCCGACGAGCAGCGCGAACGCGAAGTCGCGCAGCGTCTGGCCGCCGAACAGCATCAGCGCGAGGATCGGCAGCGCCGTCGAGAAGGAGGTCGCGAGCGAGCGCGTGAGCACCTCCGACATCGAGCGGTTCGCGATCTGCGAGAAGGCCGCCCGCGGCATCCGCGGCATGTTCTCGCGGATGCGGTCGAACACGATGATCGTGTCGTAGAGCGAGTAGCCCAAGATGGTCAACAGGGCCGCTACTGTCGCCGACGTCACCTCCCGGCCCGTGAGCGAGTAGATGCCGCCGGTGATCAGCAGGTCGTGCATCAGCGCGATCAGCACCGGGACGGCGAACTTCCACTGGAAGCGCAGCGCGATGTACGCCGAGATCACCAGCAACGAGGCGATGATCGCGATGATCGCGTTGTTCGCGACGGTCTGGCCGAAGGTCGGGCCGACCGACGTGCTGGAGAAGCTCGACGTGCCGCCGAAGCGTGCGTCGAGCTTGGCGCGGAGCGCCTGGACACGGTTGGGCTGCAGCTCCGCGGTGGAGATCTGCACGACGTTTCTGCCGAGCTCGGGGTTGTCGACGCGCTGGATCTTCGCGTCGTTGACCCCGCTCGTCTGGAGCACCGAGCGCACCGCGCTCTCGCTCGCGGGCTGCGCGAGTGCCGTCGTGATGCGCGTGCCGGAGGTGAAGTCGATGCCGAAGTTGAGGCCCTTGCCGCCGATCGACAGCGCGCCGATCAGCAGGATCAGGCCGGACATCGAGAAGAACCACCTCGACGAGCCCATGAAGTCGAAGCGCCAGCGCGCGCCGGCGATGTGCGCGCCGACGGCCGCCGGGTTCGAGAACAGGCGGCTGCGCCCGAGCGTCGCAAGTATCGCCTGCGTCGCCATCACCGCCGTGAAGAGCGAGACGAGCGTGCCGACGCCGAGCGTGAAGGCGAAGCCCTTCACCCCCGCCGTCGCGAGCATGAAGAGGATGAAGGCCGTCATCACGGTCACGACGTTCGCGTCGATGATCGCCGTCAGGCCCTTCCTGTAGCCGGTGCTGATGGCGGCCGGAACGGACTTCCCCGCTCGCAGCTCCTCTTTGACGCGCTCGAAGATCACGATGTTCGCGTCTGCCGCCACGCCGATCGTGAGGATCAGGCCGGCGATGCCAGGCAGCGTCATCGTGATCGGCACGAGCTTGATCAGAGCGAACAGATAGACCGCGTAGATGCCGAGGGCGCCCGTCGCGATCACGCCGAGCATGCGGTAGAAGAGGATCAGGAACATCGCGACGACGGCGAGGCCGACGGCGCCGGCGATCAGGCCCTGGTGCAGCGCCTGCTTGCCGAGCGTCGCGGACACCTGCGACTGCGAGATCAGTCTCAGCTCGATCGGCAGCGCGCCCAGCTGGAGCAGGTTCGCGAGATCCTGGGCGCTCTGGATCGTGAAGCCACCCTCGATCACCGCACCGTTCTGGCCGTCGATGCCGTCGGGAAGCTGCTGCGGGTCGATCGAGGCGACCGAGATCAGTCTGCCGTCGAGCGCGACGGCGAAGTGCTGCCGGACGGCCTGCGGGTTGACGCCCGGAAGCTGCAGCTGGAGGCCGCGCTGCGAGATCTGGCGCGTGACGTCGTGGAAGGCCGTCTTGCCGGCGTCCGTGAGTCTGAACTCGACGTCCGGCTGCTGGGTTTCGTTGAAGCCCTGCTGCGGGTCCTTGAGGTCCTTGCCCGACAGCGCGACCTGGTCACGCAGCGCATAGAAGCGCGCACTCGGATCTCTCGCGGAGACCTGTTGGCTGGCGCTGGACGCGACGGCCTGCAGCACGACGTAGCCCTGCGGGACGGCGAGGATCTCGCTCCCGGCCGGGACGACGACTCTGCCGAGCGCCGACTGGAGGTCGGCTCTCGAACGCTCCGGCCCCGCGAGGTAGCGGTGCTGTCTGTCGAACAGGTAGTAGGCCGAGCCGATCCGCGACCCTCTTCTGTCGTTCGTCGTCGCTCTCTGTCTGGATGCGAGCAGGACGGCGTCGTACAAGGTCTGGCCCTGGGCCGCGTCGCCGCCCGCCTGGCTGATGCGCTGGGCGTCCGGGTTCTGGGCCGGCAGCTGCGGGGCGACCGCTCTGCCATCCGGCGTCAGGACGGTTCTCTCCCAGTCGTAGAAGTTGAGCTGCGCCGCCGTGCCGACCTGATCCTGCGCGCGTCTGATGTTCTGGACGTCGGGCAGGCCGACGGAGATCTGGTTTCTGCCGGAGCGTTGGATCTCGGGCTCGCCGACGCCCAGCTGGTCGACGCGCGAGCGGATGATGTCGAGCGCGCGGCCGAGCGCTTCCGGCGTCACGGTCGGCACCTGCTGCGTCGGCTCGCCCTCGTAGACGAGCTCGACGCCGCCCTTGAGATCGAGCCCGAGCCGCGTCGGCTTGACCGCGATCACGATCAGCGAGGCGGCCAGCAGGCCGGCGACGAGGAGCAGGATGAGGCCGTTGCGACGACGGTCGGTCATGGCTCGCCGATCCTACTTGGCCGGGGTGAGCACGAGCAGCAACCCACCGTCGTCGTCGTACGCGGGAAACAGGTCGGCGACAGCCTGCGCCGGGAGGTCGCCCTCGGCGTTCACCGTGACCGGCTTGTTTAGCGCCCGCACCCCCCACTCCAGGACCGTGCCGACGACGTCCAGCCCGTCCTCGCCGAAGTCGAGCCCGAGCACCTCGCGCACCGAGCGGCCGATCACGCGCTCGTCGTCGAGGCCGGTCAGCTCGAACGAGCCGCGCCCGCAGCCGATCACGCGGCCCTCGCGGTCGCACACGAAGAAGGCGGCGTCCGGTGCGGGGTAGTAGTCGTCGAGCAGCTCGAACAGGAAGCCGAAGCCGCATCTCCCGCACCCCTTCGGCTCCCGTCGGAAGCCGGCGGTGCGATCGGTCGCGGTCGTGCGCGTGCCGCAGTTCGGGCAGATGAACAGGTGCGCCATCCCGGCACAGCATACGAGCCCCTGGATCAAGCGCGGGTAAGGAGGTGCGACCAGCGGGGCACCCGCGAATTTCGCCTTCGCGCGGATCGGCGCAGGCCTCAGGCGAACAGCTGTGCGGTGTCCGCCGGGGGCTCGAGCCCGAGGTGGAGCCACGCTCGGCGCGTCGCCGCGCGACCGCGCGGTGTGCGCTCGATGAAGCCGCGCTGGAGCAGATAGGGCTCGTAGACGTCCTCGACCGTGTCCTGCTCCTCGCCGACCGCGACTGCGAGCGTCGAGAGGCCGACGGGCCCGCCGCCGAACAGCTCGCAGATCACCCGCAGCAGCTCGCGGTCGAGCCGGTCGAGGCCCTCGTGATCGACCTGGAGCAGGTCGAGCGCGTGACCCGCGACGGCGGCCGTGACGGTGCCGTCGCCGCGCACCTCCGCATAGTCGCGCACGCGCTTGAGCAGGCGGTTGGCGACGCGCGGCGTGCCGCGGCTGCGGGCGGCGATCGCGTGCGCGCCCTCCTCCTCGACGGCGATGCCGAGCAGCGCCGCCGAGCGGCGCACGATCTGCGCGAGCTGGGCGGCGTCGTAGTGCTCGAGCCGGTGCTGGATCCCGAAGCGGTCGCGCAGCGGCGTCGTCAGCAGGCCGGAGCGCGTCGTCGCGCCGACAAGCGTGAAGGGCGGCAGGTCGAGCGTCACGACGCGCGCACCGGCGCCCTGACCGACCGTGATCGGGAGCTGGCCGTCCTCCATCGCCGGATAGAACGTCTCCTCCAGCGCGCGCGGGAGGCGGTGGATCTCGTCGACGAAGAAGACGGCGCGCGGCTCGAGCGCGGTCAGGAACGCGGCGATGTCGCCCTTGCGTTCGAGCGCCGGGCCGGCGGTCTGCACGAACGGCACGCCCAGCTCGGCGGCGACGATCTGCGCGAGCGACGTCTTCCCGAGCCCGGGCGGCCCGGCGAGGAGCACGTGGTCGAGCGCGTCGCCGCGCGCTGCCGCGGCCTCGATCGAGACGGCGAGCTGCTCGCGCACCGACGACTGGCCGACGAAGTCCTCCAGGCGGCGCGGCCGCAGCGAGCGGTCGAGCTCGTCCTCCGGCAGCACGTCCGGCGTCTGGATGCGAGGCACGCTCACGAGCGCGCCGTCCGCAGCGCGTGGGCGATCAGGTCCTCCGGCGTGTCGCCGGCGGCGCCGGCGAGCAGCGCCTCGGCCTCCTGGGCGCTGTAGCCGAGCCCGACCAGGCCCTCGCGCGCGACTGCGCGCGGCTCGTCGGAGCCGCTGCGGCTCACCCCGCTGGCATCGTCCGGGAGCGTGACGCCGGCCTTCTCGCGCAGCTCGACGATGATCCGCTCGGCTGTGCGCTTGCCGATGCCGGGGACCGCCTGGAAGCGCGCGGCGTCGCCGCCCGCGAGCGCACCGAGCAGCTCGCGCGGCGAGCCGCCGGACAGCACGGCGAGCGCGACCTTCGGACCGACCGACTGCACGCCGAGCAGCATCAGGAAGAGGTCGCGCTCCTCCTCCGTCGCGAAGCCGTAGAGCTGCAGCGCGTCGTCACGCACGATCAGGTGGCTGTGCAGCGTCACCGGCTTGCCCGCGGCCGGGACGTGCTTGAGCGTCTCGCTCGAGACCGCCAGGCGGTAGCCGACGCCGGACACGTCGATGACGACCTCGCCGACCCCGTCCCGCCCACCCAGCGACGGACGGCGCCCGGCGACCTCGCCGCGCACGAGTGCGATCACGCCCGTGCTCCGGCCGTCGCGGCGGCCACAAGCGGCGCGCGGTTGAGGTGGCAGATCGCGACGGCGAGCGCGTCGGCGGCGTGGTCGGGCTGGGGCAGCTCGGGCAGCGCGAGCAGGCGCTGCACCATCTGCTGGACCTGCGCCTTCTCGGCACGGCCGGAGCCGCACACGGCGCTCTTCACCTGTTGCGGCGTGTACGAGCCGCACGGCAGGCTGCGCTGTCCGGCGGCGAGCAGCGCGACGCCGCGCGCCTGGCCGACCGCGAGCGCCGAGCGCGCATTCGCGCCGAAGTAGAGGTCCTCGATCGCGACGGCGGCCGGCGCGTGCTCGTCGAGCAGCTCCCGCATGCGCACGTGGATCGTCGTCAGCCGCCGCTCGAGTGGAAGCCCCGCCGGCGTCTCGATCACGCCGCCGTCGAGGGCCACGAGACGGCCGCTGCGCTGCGCGACGACGCCGTAGCCCGTGCTCGCGGTGCCCGGGTCGATGCCGAGGACGATCATATGCCGTGATTCTGCGCCGGAGGCCGGACGCCTCCCGGCCCGCCGCAGGCATGCGAGAGCGGCGTGCCGTCCGGCCGCACGGCGACCAGTGCACTCCGGCTACAGCCGACGCTCGGCCCCGCCCGCGCTGTCATCCGCGTCTACTCGTCTGGCAGGCGCGAACGCGCGTGCGACGCGGACGACGCCGAGGTCATCGGGCGATGACAGAGCGCGTCGGCGCGCCTGGCCGGCCGACGTGGCAGCCATGCGGCAACGGCGCCGCCACGGACGAGAACGCGAGCACCTGCCAGACGCCGGCGCGCGCGACGACCGTGCGGCGCCGCACGCCGGGGATCTGGACAGGCGTCGGAGCTCCGAGCTCGGGCGACCACGGACCGCGGAACACGAGGCCCCCGGCCCGCAGCTGAACGGCGACGCGGTCGAGTCTGACGCGCAGCTTCCAGGCCAGTGCCGTCTGCGCGGTGTGGTTCGTCGCCACGACACCGCACGAGAGGACGGCGTCGCGGCCGCCCGCGACGGCGATCGCCGACGTCAGCTGGCGCTGCATTCGAGCCAGGCTCGTCGCCTCGCGAACCTGGTCGCCGAGCGTCGCCGCGCTGGTGGCGCCGAACGCAGTGGCCGCCGCCACCAGCGCCACGACCGCGACGAGCGCCGTGGCCGGCCTGCTGCCGGCGCGTCGCACCAGCTCGACCGCGCCGACGCCGGCGAGCACGCACGCGACCGCAGCCGCCGGCAACATGAAGCGATCCAGCCCCGGATAGCCGGCGACGGTCATCGCCGCAACGAGCGCCAGCCACGCCGACGCGCCGAGCGCCCCCGCGCGGACGACACGGTCGCGGGGCCGCAGCGCGACCGCCGCGACCGCGAGGATCCAGACGGGGGCGACCGCCAGCCCGAGCCCACGCCGCAGCGCCGTCCAGGCCGGATCGGCGCCAGTGTGACCTTCGTAATTGGCGGCGTGGGTGCTCGCGGAGAACGGGTCGCCGACGAGCGCCGGCGGGCCGAGCCAGAGGGCCGGGACGAGGGCGAGTCCGCCGACGATCAGGCAGCGTTCCCGCGTCTCCGCGCTGCGCCAGCACCAGAGCGCGTAGGCGAGCAGGAAGGGGAACGCCTCCGGGCGGATCAGCGCGGCCGCGACGCCGAGTGCGAAGGCCGATCCGCGCCGGCCCGCGAGGTGTCGCTCGACGGCCCACAGCACGCAGGCGAGCAGCAGCGGCTCGGACGCCCCGCGCAGCGCCAGCCCCACGATGCTCTGGAGCAGCAGCAGCCCGATCACCGCCACGACGCCGGCCCAGCGTGTGCCGAGACGCGCGCCGAGCGAATAGCCGCCGGCGAGCGCGAGCAGCAAGCCGGTGCGCGCGACGAGCAGCCACAATGCCGGCGCCGCGCTGCCGGCGAGCGAGAACGGGCCGGTGAACAGCACGGGCAGCGGCTTCCACGACGGCCCGCCCGCAAGGCCGAACGACTGCGACGGGGTGACCAGCTCGCGCCCCCACACGATCCACGCGTAGGGGTCGTAGCTCGGGCTCGAGGGCGCCAGCAGCGAGAGCCCGGCGAGTGCGAGCGCGGCGCCGAGCAGGACGGCCGGCACCCGCCGCCCGCCGCCCGGCGCCGTCACCACGCTCATGACGGCGTCAGGCGACAGCGCACCAGCGTCGCGAGCACGCGCAGCCCGTCGTTGGCCTGCAACTTCTTGCCGTCTGCCGTCGGGCGTGCACGGCAGCGGACTGGCAGCTCGACGTCGAACCCACGCACGCCGAAGAAAGCGTTCGTGCATCCGTCGAGCAGCGGCGGGAGCAGCAGCGAGATGTCCTCCGGGTCGTACTCGAGGTCCGCGTCGATCGACAGCATACGCCGGCACCTCCGGAGGAGGCCGCGATGCGTCGCCCCCCGCCCATCTGAACGTGGAGCATTGTCCGCGATCCTGCCCACCCGCAACCGCCGCGCAACCCTGCCGGCGCGTCAGCCGGCGAGGCGTTCCAGCACGTCGGCGTCGACGTCGAAGTTCGCGTGGACCGCGTTGACGTCGTCGTTGTCGTCGAGCGCGTCGATCAGGCGCAGCAGTCTGCCGGCCTGCTGTTCGTCGAGCGGCACGCGCGTCTTGGGGCGCTGCGTCACCTCGGCGTTGCCGATCTCGATCCCCGCCTCCTCCAACGCGGCGCGCACGGCCGCGAGGTCGGAGGGCGAGGTCAGGATCTCGAAGACGTCGTCGTCCCGTGCGATGTCCTCCGCGCCGGCATCGATCGCGACGATCAGGTCGTCCTCGCTCCAGCGCTCGGCGTCGACCACGATCACGCCCTGCTTGTCGAACAGATAGGCGACCGAGCCGGGCTCGCCGAGGTTGCCGCCGTGCTTGGACAGCAGGTGTCGCACGTCCGCGCCGGTGCGGTTGCGGTTGTCGGTCAGCGCCTCGATCAGCAGCGCGACGCCGCCAGGACCGTAGCCCTCGTAGAGGACCGCCTCGATCGCGTCGGCATCGGCGCCCGCGCCCGTGCCCTTGGCGATCGCGCGCTCGATGTTGTCCTTCGGCATCGAGACGTCCTTCGCCTTCTGGACGGCGTTGGCGAGCGCCGCGTTGCTGTCCGGGTCGCCGCCGCCCTCGCGCGCTGCGACCGTGATCGCGCGCGCCAGCTTCGTGAACGCCGCACCGCGCCGCGCGTCGACGATCGCCTTCTTGTGCTTGATCCCCGCCCATTTGGAATGTCCTGCCATCGCCCGGAGTCTAAATGGGCAGGCTCCCCCTATGACCCGAGACGAAGGCAGGTGACCCATGCGACGTGCGTTCATCCTCGCCGCGTTGCTCGCGATCGTCGGGCTGGCACTCGCCGGCTGCGGCGGCGGAAGCGGCGGATCGACCACGGCTGGCGGCGCGAGCAGCACGCCGGCGAAGACGACGACGAGCGGCGGCTCGGGCGGTGGCGGTGCCGGTGCGGTCGCCGTGACGATGAAGAACATCGCCTTCTCGCCGCAGACCGTGCACGCGAGAGTCGGTCAGAAGATCGACTGGACGAACGACGACAGCGTGACGCACAACGTCACCGCGACGTCGGGCGCGAGCTTCAGATCGAGCACCTTCGGACCGGGCGGCACGTACTCGTACACGCCAACGAGCGCCGGGACGATCAACTACGTGTGCACGATCCATCCGGGGATGACCGGCACGATCGTCGTCACGAGATAGCCATGCGGCGGCCGGGCGCCTGGTTCGTCCGCCTCAGGCGAGCGCGTGCGGATGCGCGCGGTACCACTCGACCGTGCGGCGCAGGCCGTCGTCGAGCCCGACGCGCGGCTCCCAGCCGGTGAGTGCGCGCAGCTTCGTCGCGTCCACGTACTGGCGGTCGATCTCCCCCGGCGGGGTGCCCGTGCCGCGGATGTCGGGCTCGACCCCGGTCCCGGCGATCGCGCAGATGCGTGCGACGACGTCGCGCACGGCGTGCGGCTCGCCGCCGCCGGCGTTGAACGCCTCGCCGCGGGCGTCGTCGGAGTCGAGCGCCTCGGCAAGCCGCAGGTACGCGTCGACCGCGTCCTCGACGAACAGGAAGTCGCGCTGCGGGCTGCCGTCGGAGCGGATCACGGGCGCACGGCCGGCGAGCGCGGCGCCGATCGTCTCGGGGATCAGGCGGGAGCGGTTGAGGTCGCCCCCGCCGTAGAGGTTCGCGAAGCGCGTGACGGCGACCGGCAGCCCGAAGGTGTGCCAGTAGGAGCGGGCGATCATGTCCGTCGCGGCCTTGCTGACGTCGTAGGGGTAGCGCGGGTCGAGCGCCTGCTCCTCGCGATAGGGCAGCGTCGCGCTCGCGCCGTAGGCCTTGTCGGAGGCGGCCACGACGACGCGCTCCGCGCGGTGCAGCCGACATGCCTCCAACAGCGTCCACGTTCCGCGCACGTTCGCCTCGAACGTCCCGAGCGGCGACCGGTTCGCGGTGCCGACGAGCGTCTGGGCGGCGAGATGGAAGACCGTGTCGATCGCGTACTCGCCGAGCGTGCGCGCGACGAGCCCCGGCTCGTTCAGGTCCCCGTGCACGACGTCGAGCGCGTCCTCGACGCCGTCGAGCAGCAGCGCCGAGCGCGGCGCGCGGTCGCGCTGGAGGACGACGACGCGCTCGCCGCGGGCGACGAGCGCGCGCACGAGCCAGGAGCCGAGCAGCCCGTAGGCGCCCGTCACGAAGACCGAGCGGCTCACCGCAGCGCCCGCGCGGCCGGCAGGCGCCACGGAGCCATTCCCTGCTCCCACAGGTCGTTCAGCAGGACCGCGTCCTTGTACGTGTCCATGCAGTCCCAGAAGCCCTCGTGGCGGTGGGCATGGAGCTGACCGGCGGCGGCGAGTCGCTCGAGCGGCTCACGCTCGAGCACGCTGTCGTCCGCGAGGTGGGCGGCGACGCCGGGCTCGAAGCAGAAGAAGCCGCCGTTGACCCACTGCTCGGCGCGCGGCTTCTCGCGGAAGCCCGACACGCGCCCGTCGGCTGCGATCTGCGCCACGCCGAACTGGAGCTCCGGTCGCACGACCGTCATCGTCGCGAGATCGCCGTGCGCGCGATGCGCCGCGAGCAGCGCGTGCAGGTCGATGTCGGCGACGCCGTCCGCGTACGTGGCGCAGAACCCGACCGCGCCCAGGTGGCGGGCGGCTTGCAGCACGCGACCGCCGGTCGGCGTGTCGACGCCGGTGTCGAGGCAGGTGACCTCCGTCCCTGAGGGCCACGACTCTGCGGCGACGAAGCGCTCGATCAGCTCGCCGCGATACCCGGTGCAGAGCAGGAAGCGGCGGAAGCCCTGGGCGAGGTAGATGCCGATCACGTGCCACAGGATCGGGCGTCCGCCGATCTCCACCAGCGGCTTGGGGATCGACTGCGTGTGCTCCTGCAGCCGCGTGCCGCGCCCGCCGCAGAGGATCACGACCGTCAGCTCGCGCGGCTCCATGGCGCGGATCTTGCCAAAGCCATCCCGCGACGGCGCCGCGTAGGATGCCCGGCCATGCGGTCCGTCTCCCCCGACATCTTCAAGGCCTACGACATCCGCGGCATCGCGGGCGAGGACATCGACGGCGACGTCGCCGAGCTGATCGGCCGCGCCTTCGCGCACGTCCTCTCGGACCTCTCCGGCACGCCGGTCGGCGAGCTGCGCGTCGGGCTCGGGCGCGACATGCGCCTGACGGCGCCGGAGCTCGCCGCGCGCTATCGCGACGGGCTCGTGCGCGAGGGCGTCGCGGTGCTCGACGCGGGAATGGTCGGCACCGAGATGCTCTACTGGCTCGTCGGCTCGCGCGAGCTCGACGGCGGGCTGATGTGCACCGCCTCGCACAACCCGAAGGCGTACACCGGCGCGAAGCTCGTGCGCGACGGCGCGCTCGCGCTGTCGGGCGACGAGGGCATCCAGGACATCCGCCGGCTGATCGAGGAGGGCATCGGGGGGGCGGGATCCGAGTCCCCGGCGGTCGGCAGGGGCTCCGTCGAGCGGGTCGACCTCTACGCGCCCTTCCACGACACGGCGCTCGCGCTCGTCGACGCGAGCGCGATCAAGCCGCTGCGGGTGGTCGTCGACGGCGGCAACGGCATGGCCGGGCCGACGGTCGGTCCGCTGCTCGAGCGCCTCGGACTCGACCTCGTGACCCACTATTGGACACCCGACGGCAACTTCCCCGACCACGAGCCGAACCCGCTGCTGCCGGAGAATCGCGCCTTCATCATGGAGCAGGTCGTCGAGGCGGGCGCCGACCTCGGAATCGCGTGGGACGGCGACGCCGATCGCTGCTTCTTCATCGATGACACGGGGGCGTTCGTCGACGGCGACTTCCTCACCGCGCTGCTCGCCGAGGCTTTGCTCACGAAGGAGCCCGGCGCCACCGTCCTCTACGACGTCCGCGCCTCGCGCGCGGTGCGCGACGTCGTCGAGCGCGCCGGCGGAACCGCGCTCGTGAACCGCGTCGGCCACGCGTTCTTCAAGACGCGCATGCGCGCGACGGGCGCGGCGTTCGGCGGCGAGGTCTCCGGCCACTACTACTTCCGCCAGTTCTACAACGCCGACTCCGGCACGCTGCCCGCGCTGCTGATCCTCGAGCTGCTGTCGCAACGCGGCGCCAAGCTCAGTGAGCTGGTCGCCTCCATGCGCAGTCGCTACTTCATCTCCGGCGAGATCAACAGCGAGGTCGCCGACCAGCAGGCGAAGCTGGACCTGATCGGGGCGCGCTACGCGGACGCCGAGATCTCGCACCTCGACGGCGTGTCGGTCGACTACGACGACTGGCACTTCAACGTCCGCCCCTCGAACACCGAGCCGCTGCTGCGCCTCTGCCTCGAGTCGCTCGTCTCGCACGCGGACATGGAGCGGCGGCGCGACGAGGTGCTCGCGCTGATCCGCGGCTGACTCGTGTCGGACGCCCCCGCCCCGCTCGACGCGCACGAGGCGCTCGCCGAGGCGGCGCGCGCGGGCATCCACTGCATGCCGGTGCCGACGCCGTTCCTCGTCGGGCGCGTCAACTGCTATCTGATCGAGGACGACCCGCTCACGCTCGTCGACACGGGGCCGAACTCCGGCAAGGCGCTTGACGAGCTCGAGCAGGCGCTCGCCGCTCGCGGCCGCCGCGTCGAGGAGCTCGGGCTGATCGTCGTCACCCACCAGCACATCGACCACATCGGGCTGCTGGAGGTGCTCGTCCGCCGCTCCGGCGCCGACGTCGCCGCGCTCGACCGCCTCCAGGGCTACCTCGGGGACTTCCGCGGCGGCGCCGAGCTGGACGACGAGTTCGCGGTCGCGCTGATGCTGCGCCACGGGATCCCGCCCGAGGTCACGCAGGCGCTGCGCGCCGTCTCCGCCGCCTTCCGCGGCTGGGGCAGCGGCGCGACCGTCACGCGCCCGCTCGGAGACGGCGCGCAGCTGACGCTGCGCGACCGCACGTTCGCGATCCAGCACCGGCCCGGGCACAGCCCCTCGGACACGGTCTTCTGGGACGAGCGAAGCGGGATCCTGCTCGGCGGCGACCACCTCATCAAGCACATCTCCTCCAACCCGCTGATCGCGCGCCCGCTCGAGGCGCAGGATGCTGACGCCGCCAAGGCGACCACCGTGGGCGCGGCCCGCCCGCAGGCGCTGCGCACCTACCTCGACTCGCTGACGGCGACGCGAGCGCTGCCGGCGCGAATCGTCCTGTCGGGCCACGGCGAGCCCGTCACCGACCACCGTGCGCTGATCGACGAGCGCTTCGGGCTCACCGCGCGACGTGCGCGCAAGATCTACGGGCTGCTCGGCGAAGGACCGCTGACCGCACACGAGCTTGCGCAGCGCATGTGGGGCAACGTCGCCGTCACGCAGGCTTTCCTGACGCTGTCCGAGGTGGTCGGCCACCTCGACCTGCTGCAGGCGGAGGGCAAGGTGCGCGAGCACGACGACGCAGGCGTCGTGCGCTTCGAGGCGGTCATGCCCGCCGGGGCGGCCTGACGCCGCCCCGGCGTCAGGCCGCGCGAAGCGGCGCGTGATCCCACATCCGGCGGGTACCGTCAGACGCGTGGTCGCGGGTCCCCCGGACGCGATACGCACCGCCTCGGCGTGCGCCTGGTGCGAGCAGCCGCTCGCGCACGGACCGCTGCGCCCGCTCGCGCCGCTGCGCTGCCAGCATTGCGGCGCGACGACGGCGCTCGACTGGTCGTCTGAGCGCCAGTCTGAGCGCGCCCCGCTCCTCCCCGTCGGATCCGTGCACAGCTCGCATCGCCTCTGCACGCTCGGCGAGGCGGCCCGCCGTCGAGCGCGCCGACGCCTCGCGACACGGATCGCGCGCGTCGCACCGCCTGGCCCGGTGCTCGACGTCGGCAGCGGCGATGGGATGCTGCTCGACGCGCTGCGCGCGACCGGGCGCCTGACCACCGGCATCGTGTCTGGTCCGCTCGGAGGCCGGTCGCGCGCCGACATCCAGGACGCGGAGATCACCGAACTCGGCGGGCGCTATGCGGCGATCGTCTTCTGGCAATCGCTCGGCCGCCTGCGCGCGCCGGGCGTCGCGCTCGACCACGCGGCTGCGCTGCTGAAGCCGGGCGGGCTGCTGGCGATCGCGCAGCCGAGCGCGACACGCCTGCAGGCGCAGGCAATCGGCGAGCGGCTGCTCGCTCCGGGAACGCCTCGGCACCAAGTGCTGATCCCGCCGCAGACGCTCATGGAGCGCCTGCGAGCGCTCGGCATGCAGGTCGATCGCATCGACCATCTGCTCGACCTCCCCACGCCTGCCGGCTGGCTCCAGAACGTGCTCGGCGGCGTGACGGCGATCGAGGCGCGCCGCTGACGCTCGCCCAGCGGCGATGCCGCGCGCGGGCGCGTCATCCGCGCCGACGGGCGCTGCGGCGCTCGGTCGCTTCGGTCACGATCCGCACGATCTCGTCCGCCTCGTCGGCGATCGCCAGCAGGTCGAGGTCGACCGCCGAGATCTTGCCGTCGCGCAGCACGTGGCTCCGCAGCCACGCGAGCAGCGGGGTCCAGTAGTCGCTGCCGACGAGCACGAGCGGAAAGCCGCGGATCTTGCGCGTCTGGATCAGCGTGAGCGACTCGAACAGCTCGTCGAGCGTGCCGAAGCCGCCGGGGAAGACGACGAACGCCGAGGCGTAGCGGACGAACATCACCTTGCGCGTGAAGAAGTAGTGGAAGCGCAGCGGCCGGTCGATGTAGGGGTTCTCCGGCTCCTTGAACGGCAGGTCGATCGCGAGGCCGACCGACAGCGCTCCCACCTCGCGGGCGCCCTGGTTCGCCGCGGCCATGATGCCGCTGCCGCCGCCGGTGATGATCGCGTAGCCGGCGAGGCCGAGGCGCCGTGCGACGTCCACCGCATGGTGGTACTCCGGGTCGTCGGGGTGCGTGCGTGCGGAGCCGAAGACCGTCACGCCGCGGTCGACGTCGGCGAGCGCCGCGAAGCCCAGCTCGAGCTCGCGCCGCATGCGCCGGATCCGCATCGGATCGGTCGCGACCTCCGCCGGTCCCTCGAGCAGCTCCTCGTCCGGCGTGCGCGGCGGCGGCTCGTCGTCGGGCCGGAGATCCTGGGCGTCGGTCACGCGACCGAGTATCTCAGCACCGGACTATCCGGCGGCATCGGCATAGGCGTGCGGCCGATCGCCCTTGCGGCGATGGTCGTCGCCCATCAGCACCTGCGGGTTGCCGCACATCTCGACGAGCCGCGAGTAGTTGCGCATCGTGATGTGGCCGGCAAGGCGATGCGGATTGACGAGCTGCGGCGCGCCGTCGTGCGCGTCGCCGTCGGCGGTGAGGTCGCAGGTGAAGACGATCGAGCGCTCGTTCTCGTAGCGCCCGTTGATGATGTTGTAGAGCTGCTCGAGCACCCAGTCCGTCGGCCGCGCGACCGCGAGATCCTCGACGTGCAGCAGCTCGACGCTCGTGAGGCGATCGATGAGGTCGAGCGTCGAGCCCGAGTCCTCGTCGCCGTAGGTGCGCCGGATCTCGTCGAGCAGCCGCGGCCCCGTGTAGATCGCGACCGAGCGGCCGGCGGCCAACGCGTGCTGGGAGATCAGGTACGCGAGGTGGCTCTTGCCCGTGCCGGGGCTGCCGAGGAACCACATGCCCTCGCCGCGGTCGAGCATCTCGTCGATGCGATCGCAGTAGCGCCGCACCGCGCGCACCTCGTCGGGCGCGGTGCGCGCGATCGACGGGATGGGCTCGCGGTCGAAGCCGAGGTTCTGGAATCGCTTCGGCACATCGCGCGAGAGCCGTCTCGCGCGGCGGCGCTGGACCCGCTCCGGCCAGCAGCGGCAGCGGTAGGTGGTGTTCGCCTCGAGGTCGACGACCATCCCGCCGCCGTCGCAGAGCCGATAGGGGCATTCACGCGGGTCGCCGGCCACAGGGACCGAGTCTAGCCCTGCTCGATGTCGCTCACGTGCCCCACGTTCGCGACGTCGTCCGAGTCGTCGCTCGGCGGGGTCGCGAGCCACGCGTCGAGGATCTCGTCGAGCTGCGCGGCGGAGGTCGTGCGCAGGCTCAGCGCGAGCACGTTCGCGTCGTTCCAGCGCCGTGCCCCGGCGGCCGTCTCGGCGTCGCCGCACAGCGCAGCGCGCACGCCGCGGACCTTGTTCGCGGCGATCGACGCGCCGGTTCCGGTCCAGCAGCAGACGACCGCCTGGTCCGCGCGCCCGTCGACGACGTCGCGCGCGGCTCGCTCGCTCGCCCACGCCCAGTCGCTGCGTTCGCCGGGTGCGAGCGCGCCACGCACGAGTGGCTCGTGGCCGCGTGCGCGGAGCGCCTCGGGGACGAGCTCCGCGACCCCGGTCAGCTCGTCGGCTGCCACGGCGATTCGCATCGCGTCCAGTATCCCACCGCCTAGGGAGGGAAGCATGGCGCGGGGGTCCCCCAACCCCCGCGCCTGTCCCCCAAGCGAAGCCGGATCTGCGCTGGCGCGCGGCGCGCCTACCGCGGTCCCCCCGACGGCGGTCGGAAGCCCGCGAGGAAGAGCTCCGCGACGCCGCGATCGCCGGCGATGCGCAGCTGGCCGATCGTGTGAGCAGGTCCGAGCGCCTGTGCCCAAGCGCTTGAGGTCGCCTTGATCACCGCATCGGCGTGCCCGGCGGGGCGGTGCACGACCGTCGCTGCACCGCTCGCCATCCGCAGCGTGTAGAGATCGAGCGCGACGCCCTGCTCGTCCTCGACGATCAGCTCGACCTCGGCCGCCACGTCGGCCGGCGGCGCGACGACGCATCCGGCGAGTCGGAACATCGCGGTCACGTCGACCCACTCGTCCGGCTGCGGCGCCGACCAGGCCCAGCGCAGCGCCCACCGGACCATGGGCGCCAGTATCGCGAGCATGTCGCGTCCGGCGTCGGTCAGCTCGAATTCGACGCGCGGCGGCACCTCGGCGTAGCGATGGCGCACGACGAGCTCCTCGGACGTCATGCGGTTGAGACGCTGCTCGAGCGCACCGGTGGACATGCCTGGGAACGCGCGTTGGAGCTCGGAGAGGCGCTGCGCGCCGAAGGCCAGCTCACGCGCGATCAGCAGGATCCAGCGATCGCCGACGATGCCGAGCGCTCGCGCGTCCGGCGACCACTGTCGCCGCCGTCGAATCCCCGACACGTCGGATCGAGCCACGTCTGGTCCCCTCTCCTCGGCTCTGTCCAAGGGACCGGTGCCGCAGATCGCGCGACACGGTCCCGCTCCCCGCCTGGCACGTCAAGGCGAGACTGCCGTCATGCCAGCTCTCTATGGGAAACTACCATGACTCTTGCAGCAGTGTCCAGCGTGATGCGCGACGATCCGTGCGTGACGGACCTTGCCGGCCTGCTGGTGGTTACGCTGCTCAAAGACCAGTGATTGCTCAACAGATCTTTCGCGTTCAGAACCATCCGGACGGCGATGTGACTGCGCCGCCGCGCGTTTGAGTACGGTAGACGTCACGATCTTCGCGGCAGCATGAGCATGTACCACGGCATGGGATCGAACGGGGCGACCGACGCGGGCAACGGCCAGACGCCGCTCCCACGCGCGCTCGCGCCGGTCACGCAGCGCGAGCGTCTGCTCGACGGCATGGCCCGCACGGTCACGCAACGCGGCTACGCAGGCACGCCCGTCGCGGAGGTGCTGAAGGCGGCCGGCGTCTCGCGCCGGACGTTCTACGAGCAGTTCGCCGACAAGGAAGACTGCTTCCTCGCCGCCTACGATGCGATCGTCAGGCTCTGCACGGAGCGCTTGATCGCCGCCTACCACGCCGGCGGCGGCTGGGAGCACGGGATCGCCGCCGCATACGACGCGCTCCTGCGAACGCTCGCCTCCGAGCCCGACTTCGCCCACCTCGGCGTCGTCGACGTGCTCGGCGCGGGCCCGCTCGCGCTCGCGCGGCGGGAGGCGACGCTGCGGCGCTTCGCGCGCTTCATCGACTTCACGCGCGAGCGCGCCGAAGCCGTCGTGACGCCGCCTCCCCTCGTCGGGCGGGCGATCGTCGGCGGGATCCACGAGCTCGTCTACTCGCAGATCGTGCGCGGCGAGACGACGCGCCTGCCCCAGCTGACCGGCGATCTGCTGCATTACACCTTCATGCTGCTCGGCCTGCCGCGCGCGGTTGGCTGAGCGAAGCCGGCGCATCGCCCGTGGTGGCGGGGGATCCGCGTGTAAGCTTCCCGCCCTCGTGCACAAGGAGGACGTCGACTGGTTGCTTGCCCCGCTGCCGAGCGGGCGTCACGGACTCCCCCGCGAGCACGTCGTCCGCTCGCAGCGGCTGCGCCTGCTGAACGCGGCGATCGCAGTCGCCGGCGAGGACGGCTACGCGGCGATGACCGTCTCGGCGGTCATCGCCGGGGCCAACGTCTCGCGCAAGACCTTCTACGAGCAGTTCGCCGACCGCGAGCACTGCTTCCTTGCGGCGTACGACCTCGTCGTCGAACGGGCGCTCGCCGGCATGCGCGCCGCGTACGGCGTCGAGGCGTCGTGGCCCGAGCGGCTGCACGCCGCGCTCGGCTGGGTGCTCGAGACGCTCGCCGCGCACCCCCACGAGGCGCGCGTCGCGTTCGTGGAGGTGCTCGTGGCCGGACCGCGCGCGCTCGAGCGCCGCGATCGGACGTTGCGCGAGCTGATGACGCCGCTGCTCGCGCCGGGCTTCGACGCGGGCCCCGACGGCGATGCCGTCCCGGTGTCGACGCCCGCCGCGGTCGCCGGCGCGCTCTGCGAGCTGATCGGGGCGCACATCCGCCACGGCGAGGGCGAGCAGCTCCCGCAGCTGCTGCCCGACCTCATGTTCTGTGCGCTCGCCCCGTTCGTCGGACCTGTCGCGGCCGCGGACATCGCCGGGAAGCGCCTGCGCGACGCGTGCTGACCGCGGTGGCATTCCGCGAGGTCTTCCGCAGCGCACCCCGGTTGGGTCGGCTCCGCGTTCCGGGTACATGCTCCCCATGGCCCTCGCGACGAAGGTCACGCTCGCGCTGCTGCTGCTCGGCTCGGTCGGGCTGGCCTATCTCGGGCCGCCTCCGCGCCAGCATGTCGCGCTCGGCGTGCGAGCCGGGCTCCTGGCGTGCGGGTTGGTCGGCTATGGCGCCGCAGCGGCGGCGCTGACCTCGGGCGCGATCGTCCCCGGCGCGCTGGCGCTTGCGCTCGCCGGCGAGCTCCTGTGCGCAGCGGGCTGGCTCGGGCGCGGGGACGCTCCTCCCAGCGACGACGACGGCGATGACGGAGGCGGCGGTCGCAGACCGAAGCCGCCGCCGACGGACTGGGACGCCTTCGAACGGGCATTCCGTCGCTACGCGCGCGAGCGCGAGCGCCAGCGCGTCTGACGCCGCGTTCGGGCCGCGCTGGCTACGCGCGCTCGGTGAGGCGTGCGTGCACGAGCTCCAGGAAGCGCGCGTGCAGGCGCGTCTCGCCGCTCAGCTCAGGATGGAACGCGATCGCGAGGCGGTCGCCCTCGCGCACGGCGACGGGATGGCCGTCCACGGCGGCGAGCACCTCCACCCCGTCCCCGTGCTCGGCGACCCACGGCGCGCGGATGAAGATCGCCCGCACGGGCGGGCCGTCGATCTCGGCGACCTCGACGTCCACCTCGAACGACTTCACCTGACGCCCGAAGGCGTTGCGCTCGGCCCGCAGGTCCATCAGCCCGAGGTGCTCCCGGTCGAGCATGATCAGCCCGGCGCAGGTGCCGAAGATCGGCGTCCCGCTGGCTGCGAGCGCACGCAGCGGCCCGGCGAGGCGCTCGCGCTCGATGCCGAGCGTCATCGTGGTCGACTCCCCGCCGGGAATGACGAGACCGTCGAGGCCGTCGAGATCCGCCGGCACGCGCACCTCGCGCGTTGCCGCGCCGAGCGCGCGCATGACCCGTGCGTGTGCGGCGAAGTCGCCCTGCAGGGCGAGGATCCCGACGACGGGCTCCTCCACGCTGGGGCTACCAGCCGCGCCGAGCGAGCAACTGCTCGCTCTCGAGCTTGGACGACTCGAGGCTGACCATCGCCTGCCCGAGCCCGTCCGACGCGGCCGCGACGCGTGCGGGGTCCGCGTAGTGCGTCGTCGCCTCGACGATCGCCTTCGCGCGCCGTTCTGGATCCTCGCTCTTGAAGATCCCCGAGCCGACGAACACGCCCTCGGCGCCGAGCTGCATCATCAGCGAGGCATCCGCCGGCGTGGCGATCCCGCCTGCGCAGAACAGGACGACCGGAAGCTTGCCGCGCTCGGCGACGCCGCGCACGAGGTCGAGCGGCGCCTGAAGCTCCTTGGCGGCGGTCGCCAGCTCGGCATCGTCAAGCGACTGGAGCTTGCGGATCTGGCCGGTGATGCGGCGCATGTGCGTGACCGCGTTGACGATGTCGCCGGTGCCCGCCTCGCCCTTGGAGCGGATCATCGCAGCGCCCTCGCCGATGCGGCGCAGCGCCTCGCCGAGGTTCGTCGCGCCGCACACGAACGGGACCTTGAAGGCCCACTTGTCGATGTGGTTGGCCTCGTCAGCCGGCGTGAGCACCTCGGACTCGTCGACATAGTCGACCTCGAGCGCCTCGAGCACCTGCGCCTCGGCGAAGTGACCGATCCGCGCCTTCGCCATCACGGGGATCGTGACGGCGACCTGGATGCCCTTAATCATCTCGGGGTCCGACATGCGCGCGACGCCACCGTCACGGCGGATGTCCGCCGGCACACGCTCGAGCGCCATCACGGCGCACGCGCCGGCGGCCTCGGCGATCCGCGCCTGCTCCGGCGTGACCACATCCATGATGACGCCGCCCTTGAGCATCTCTGCCAGGCCGGCCTTGACGGTGAACGTAGCTTCGTCTCGCATATTGGCTGGAATATAGCCACGCAGCAAGGTGTGACGCCGTGCGGTCGAGCGGAGCCCTCGGACCGGCTGCGCCGCTAGCATCGCGCGCCCGTGCCAGAGGCCATCTTCCACCCCGACGGGGCCTCCGCCGGCGTCGAGCGCTTCGTCCCGACCGAGCTGGCGCGCGGCCCGTGGGATCCCGGCGCGCAGCACGGTGGGGCCCCTGCGGCGCTGCTCGCACGTGCCGTCGAGCGCGTGGAGGGCGTCGTGCCGATGCACGTCGTGCGCTTGACCTACGAGCTGCTGCGACCGGTGCCGCTTGCGCCGCTGGAGGTGCACACGCGCATCCTGCGCCCCGGCAGACGCGTCCAGCTGGTCGAAGCCGCGCTCCTCGACGGCGAACTGGAGGTCGCGAGGACGACGGCGCTGCGAATCCGCAGCGAGGCGGTGCAGGCGCCCGCAACAAGCCCGGAGCCGGCGCCCCACGGCGGCCCCGAGACGAGCCTGCCGATCCGCATGCCGGCGTTCGAGGCCGGGCCGACGATGTTCGCGCGCGACGGGATGGAGGTCCGCTTCGCCGCCGGCGCGTTCGCCGACGTCGGGCCGGCGTTCGCCTGGTTCCGGCTGCGGGTGCCGCTCGTCGCCGGAGAGCCGACCTCACCGCTGCAGCGGCTCGCCGCCGCCGGCGACTTCGGCAACGGGATCGCGGCGGCCGTGCCGTGGACGACGCACGTCTTCATCAATCCCGATCTCACGCTCTACGTCGAGCGCCTGCCCGAGGGAGAGTGGATCGGGCTCGACGCACGGACACGCGTCGGCGGCGCCGGGTCAGGCGTCAGCGACAGCGCCCTGTACGACGAGCGGGGACGCGTCGGCCGCGCCCAGCAGAGCCTGTACGTGGCCGAGCGCTGAGCGCTCGGCCAGCGTTTCGCGCTCCGGTCGCCGCGAGCGGACGACCTGCGGTACGAGCGTTCGCCCTCCGGTCGCCGCGAGCGGACGACCTGCGGGCGACGTTACTTCAACCGGAACGCCTTGATGCGCGTCTCGTACTGCTGCGCGTCGCGCGCGTAGACGCCGTAGGCGAGCGCTTGCAGCAAAGACAGCAGCGCGACGTGCGAGCGCACGTACGCGGGGCTGTTCGACGAGTAGTAGAGACGGATGCGCGCGAGGCGCGCAACCTCTGACAGCGTCGCGTCGGTGATCGCGAGCGTCGGCGCTCTGCGATGGCGCGCGAGCTTCATCGTGCGTGCGATCAGCGGGTGCGGCCGCCCGGCCGAGAGGCCGATCACCAACGTCATCTCGTCGATCCGAGAGAGTCGGCCGAGTGCCTCCTGCGACGGGCTCGCGACGACCTCCGCGCGGATGTCGAGCAGCATCAGCAGGTGGCGGAGGTAGCTGGCGAAGAAGGCCATCTGGTCGGTGCCGGCGATCAGCACGCGCTCCGCGGTCGAGATCGCCTCCACGGCGGACTCCATGTCTCTGCGCGACAGCTTTCGCGCCGTCTCCTCGACGTTGACGTGGTCGGTCGCGAGCGCCGTCTCGTACTCGGTCTGGTCGAGCGAGAAGAGCGGCGCGGCGACCGCGACCGAGCCGCTGCGGGTCTGGGGCGCTCCCGCGTGACGGCGGTACTCCTCGCGGGCGGCCTGCTGCAGCTCGGGGAAGCCCTCGAAGCCGAGCGCCTGCGAGAAGCGCACGACGGTGCTCGAAGACGTCGATGCGCGCCGCGCGAGCTCCTCGGCCGTCTGGAAGGCGGCTTCGTCGAGGTGGTCGACGATGTACTGCGCGACGTCCTTCTGGGAGCGCGAGAACTCGTCGAAGCGGGCGGTGATGTAGTCGGAGAGCGCCTGGTGGCCGTGCGGGCGGGGCGGCTCGGGGGTGGTGGTGGCGGAGGCTCGCTTCATGGGCAGCGATGGATTCGACGTCGGCCAGGCGCTCTCCTGCACGACGCCCGCGGGCTCTATGCTGCCGGCCCGATGCGCACCCTTCCGACAAGCCTCGCCGGCGTGCTCCACATCGAGCCGGCGGTGCACGGCGACCACCGCGGCTTCTTCGCCGAGACGTTCCGCGCCGACGCGTGGGCTGTGGCCGGTGTCGCCGCCTCGTTCGTGCAGGACAACCAGTCGCGCTCGCACCGCGGGACGCTGCGCGGGCTGCACTTCCAGACGGCGCCGGGCCAGGCGAAGCTCGTGCGCTGCGCCCGCGGCGCGATCTTCGACGTCGTGGTCGACCTGCGTCGCAGCTCGCCGACGTTCGGCAGATGGGAGGGCTTCGTGCTCGACGACGAGTCGATGCGCCAGCTGTTCGTGCCGATCGGCTTCGCGCACGGCTTCTGCGTCACGAGCGAGGTCGCGGACGTCGCGTACAAGTGCTCGAGCTACTACGACCCGGCGACGGAGTCGGGGATCGCCTACGACGACCCGGCGATAGGGATCGACTGGCCGACGGACGTCGAGCCGATCGTCTCAGAGCGCGACGCGACGGCCCCACGGCTCGCCGAGGTCGCGGACGTCCTGCCCTTCTAGCGGGCGTCAGCCCTCGGGCACGTGGCTGCGGTGCTCCTCGTTCTGCTGCCGCTCGCCGAGCACCTGGACGACTGCGTAGGCGATCAGGACGTTGGCGATGATGCCGATGCCGAGGAACGTCACGAGCAGGCCGAACGTGAACGTGAAGGCGGTTGAGGCGGCGAGGATCACGCGGCTCACCTTAGCGAAGCGTCCGGCCGGTCGGCGTCGCGCGGTGCCGGAGGCGCTGACGACGCCGACCGGCCGGACGTGCGCCGGCGAGAGCTGCTTCCCGGCGGATCGCGGCTACCCGATGGGGTACCGTTGCGGTATGGAGTCGCCCCGCGAGCGCGCCTGCCCCAACTGCGGCGCACCCGCTGCCGGCCCGCAGCGCTGGTGCCTGGAGTGCGGCCACGAGCTGCCGGGAGCACGCCGTCCCGGCCTGCGACCCGCCGTCGGCATCGCGACGACGCTCGCCGTGCTCGTAGGCGCCGCCTCGGCCGGCGGCTACACGCTCCTCCAGAACGGCAAGCAGCCACCCCCACCCGCCACGACGGTCGCGCAGGCTCCGCCCGCGACGCAGACCGCGCCGACGTCGCCGGCGACTCAGGAGCCGGCGCCGTACACGCCCACTCCGTACACGCCGGCGCCCGGCGCCTCCGGGTCGAACCCGAGCCATGCCACGTCGACCTTCCCCACGGGCTCCTCCTCGTCTTCGGGCGCCGGGACGACCGGGGGCGCCAACGCGGGCACGCACGGCAGCTCGGGCGGCGGCTCGGTCCAGCAGACGACGCCCACGACCACCGCCACGACGCCGCCGAAGTCGCAGCTCGCGCTCAGCGACATCGCGCTTGGCGCCGCCGCCGTCGTCTACGCGCCGTACGCCTCCAACAGCGTCGACCTCGGCGACCCGCGCCTCCCCGTCGCCGGCTCGACCAGCACGGCCTGGAAGGCGCCGGCAGCGAGCGACCCGACGGCGAGCCCGCAGGTCGGCGTCTACGTCGACCTTGCCAGCAAGGAGACGATCCGCACGCTCGTGCTCCAGACGCCCACCCCGGGGATGAGCGTCGAGGTCTACGGTGCGACGAGCGGTCCCCCCGCCTCGATCACCGACGCGGGCTGGGACCATCTCGCGAGCCGCTCCAGCGTCGCGGCGAAGACGAAGATCAAGCTGGCCGCGCGGCCGTATCGCTACGTGCTCGTGTGGATCACGAGAGCCCCGCCCGACGGCGCGCGGCCAGCGATCTCCGAACTCTCGCTGCTCAGCCTCCAGCCCGAGTGATCGCCGTCGTCGCTGGGGTACCGACCCATGCGACGGTTGCCACTTGAACGCAGCCGGTCATGCTGGGAAGCTGACGTGATCCCATCCGCAGCGCCATGAACGAGGAGGATGTGCCAGCCACACCAGTCGCGATGCGACGGGGTGCTGCGCGCGTGGCCGGGGACGTCTCGCGCGTAGGTCGTTGCACGCCGTCGATGGTCCTCACCTGCCATTTCGGGGGGCGCAACTTAGGAGGAGCAGATGTGCAAGACGGCACGGGAGTACGTGACCGGCCTCGGTGAGTGCGTCAGCGAGTACGAGACAGTGCTCGAGGGCGCGCGCAAGCTCGCTGACCTGGGCGTCGACGCGCTTCCGATCTGTGGCGAGGATCGACGTGTCCTCGGCATGCTGTCCGAGCGTGACGTCGTGCGCGTCGTCGCGCAGCGCCGCGACCCAGACGCAGTTCGGATCGGTCGCCTGCCGGTCGAGATGGTGGCGAGCGTCGACGCCGATTCGCCGATCGACGATGCATGGACGACGATGATGGAGCACGACCTGATCCAGCTGCCGGTGACCGACGACGGTCGCCTGATCGGCATGCTGCGTCGTACCGACCTCAGTGGTCGCATCGGCGAGCGCCGTTCCGTCGTTCCCGTCTGAAGCGCGTGCCTGCCAAGCATGTGACGCGGCCGGGGCGGATCCCATCCGCACGCCCCGGCCGCGTCGAGCGCAAGGCTGGCACGTAGCCTCGCACCGGGTGTTCTCGCCCGGTCGAAGGCGGACGATGAACGAGCACGCGCCGTGAAGACTATAAACAAGCCCGTCTTTTGTTGTCAACGGGCGCCGCACCGGTTACTGTCGCGCACATGGGGGCTTCATCGACAGCTGGCAGAGACGCTATCCAGCCACTGATCGCCCGCGTCGTCGCCGGTGCTGCGGCGCGTCGGGGCGCGCAGGAGGACGCCGATGTTTCCTGAGGGCGTCTATGGTCGCGCGATGCCGATCGCCGCCGACCGCGTCCCCGAGCGCCTGCCGCGTGGGCGCCATGGCCTGCCGCGTCGATTCATCGTCCACAACCAGCGCGAGCGGATGCTGCTGGCCGTCGCCGAGGCCGTCGCGGAGCAGGGCTTCGTCACGACGACGGTCGCCGACATCATCGCCCGCGCGCGGCTCTCGCGGAGGACCTTCTACGAGCATTTCGCCGACAAGGAGGAATGCTTCCTCGCTGCCTACGACACGGTCGTGGAGCAGCTGCTCGCCGCCGTCGGACAGGCCTACGAGCAAGCCGACGGCTGGCCGCAGAAGGTCCACGACGGGCTCGAGACGTTCCTCGCCTACCTCGCGGCCGAGCCGGCCTTCGCGCGCATGTGCATCGTCGAGGTCGTCGCGGCCGGGCCGGAGGCACGCGGTCGCCGCGACGCGGCGATGCGCGTGTTCGTCGACTTCCTCGAACCCGGGCGCATCGAGGCGCCGAAGGGCGTCGCCGTGCCGGCGCTCGCCGCCGAGATAGTCGTCGGCGGCATCTACGAGATCATCTACTCGCGCCTGCAGCGCAACGCCACCGACGAGCTCGTGGAGATGCTGCCCGAGCTCCTCTACTGCGCGCTCGTGCCGTACATCGGGCACCGCGCCGCCGAGAGAGCGGTGCGCGAGGCGCGCGAGCGCGCCGGCGCTGCTTAACGCAGGGCGACTACGGCTCCATCATCCCGTCGTAGAGCGCGAAGGTGGCGCCCTGCGGGTCGGCGACGATCGCGATCTTCGCCATCTGGATGTCGATCGGGCCCGCGTGCACGGTGCCGCCCAGCTCGCCCACGCGCTCGAGCGCGGCGGCGAGGTCGTCGACGCCGAAGTAGACGAGCCAGTGCGGCGGAACGCCGGGCGGGGTCGCCTCGCGCATCCCGCCGTTGTTGGCGTCGCCGTTTCTTATCGACAGGTAGAGCTGCTCGCTGCCCTCGAACGGCGCGATCGTCCAGCCGAAGAGGCCAGAGTAGAACGCGCTCGAGTCGTCGAGGTCGTTCGAGGCGAGCTCGTTCCAGACGAGTGCGCCGGGTGCGTTGACGAGCCCGGCGCCGATATGGCGCTTCGGCTCCCACACCATGAAGAAGGCACCCTGCGGGTCTCGGATCACGGCCATGCGCCCGACGTCCATCACGTCGAACGGCGGGGCCGGGACCGCGGCGCCCAGCTCTTGCGCGCGTGCGGCTGCGTCGTCGGCGCTCGCGACGGTCACGTAGGAGTTCCACAGCGGCGGCACGCCCGCCTCGCGTTGTGCCTGCGGCTGTGGGGAGATCGCGGCGACCTGGCGGTCGCCCACGCGCATCATCGAGTAGACGACGCCCTCCCCCACCGGCATGTCGTCGGCCTCCCAGCCGAACAGCGCACCGTAGAACGCTCTCGCTGCGTCCTGGTCGGTCGTCGAGAGGTCGGCCCAGCTGAACGTGCCCGGTGCGTACTGCGTGCGCTCGCCCATCGTCGCGGCTCCTTCGCGTGGGGGACGGGTCACATGCTGCCAGGCATCGACGATCGCGCAAGCGATCTCGACGGCGGGCGTCGGAAGGCGTCGCGGGCGTGGGCGGCGGGTAAGCTCGGGCGATGGAGCCAACCGCAGGCTGCACGCACCTCGATCAGGTGCAGGTGCTCGAGCCGCCGGCCGCCGTGCCGGGCTGCCCGCAGTGCCTCGCCGTCGGCGACACCTGGGTGCATCTGCGGATGTGCCAGACGTGCGGGCAGATCGGCTGCTGTGACAACAGCCCGAACCGTCACGCGACCGCGCACTACGAAGCGACCGGGCACCCGATCCTGCGCTCCATCGAGCCCGGCGAGGACTGGTCCTGGTGCTACGAGGACCAGCTGATGTTCCGGCTCGTGTGACCTGCGGGCGAGGCACCTGCGCTCAACGCAAGACGTTGATCTCCGGGTGCGTCGCGAGGAGCGTCTGGGTGAAGACGTAGTCGAATGCTCCGACCGTCATGAAGGCCATCACCACGGCCTGGTTGACGGCGCGTCCGACGCCCTCGGCGCCGCCGGACGCGGTCATGCCCTTGTAGCAGCAGATGATCGCGGTGATGGCGCCGTAGAGGGTGCATTTGAGCTCCGAGCCCCAGAGGTCGGTGGTGGTGGCGTTGGCGAGGAACGTGGCGAGGAACGGTCCGGTGCTGCCGCCTGAGAAGAGGTTCGCGAGCAGGCCCCCGACCAAGCCGGCGACGATCGCGAAGACGTCGAACAGGCCGGTCACGAGAATCAGCGCGAGGAAG
>Ga0210410_10000283_pt1 | contig 63512 bp, 81 predicted proteins | sample IncBWC4MmetaG_FD_161058 | JGI IMG/M metagenome (GOLD analysis project Ga0210410, IMG submission 161058) | Forest soil microbial communities from Barre Woods Harvard Forest LTER site, Petersham, Massachusetts, United States - Inc-BW-C-4-M | ecosystem: Environmental > Terrestrial > Soil >... | reverse complement strand
CTTACCTTCGTTGTCCAGCTTGGCCATGATGATGGCGCTGATCTTCACGGCGGCATGCACCATGTGGTTGAACGCCTTCTGGCTATGCTTGCGTTTGCCATACCTAAGCTCAAACGCATGGACGAACGCGCACGAGGGGCAAATCTCATGGTGTTTACGCTTTTTCATTTCATGCTCCGCAGGTTCGTTAGCGTGTGCTGGTGGTAGTCCTCAAGCTTCTCCATGCCGTAAGCCATCCCAGCCTTGTAACCTCTGACGTAGCCCACACCGTAGGCGACACAACCACAGATGAACAGCACCACGCCGAGAAGGAAGTACGGTGGGCTGAAATACTGCATCATCTTTCGCCCCTGAACATCTTGGCCACGCTCTTACTCACCGGGGTAACCACGTGGTCGTCCACGTACTCCACCAGCTTCAGGCGTTGGGCGATCTGCCCAAGTTGAAACTCCCACTTGTGCCGGTTCCAAAACCCACGGCAGCACGCATCCTTGGAGTGATGGCACACACGATAGCCGGAGAAGCCGCCATGTGGGTCGCGTACGCGCGCTTCCAACGCTTTCACGTTGAGCGGACTGTCGTCGCGATAGACACAGGTGGCGCATGCCTTACGTTGCACTCTCAACATGGATGCGTCTCCATACAATAATTTCCACGTAACCGCTACGCTCCCATACAGCATCGCGGTAGCCCATTGGCTCAATACAAAAGCGCCAGCTTTGGTCAGTCTCGACCACAAAGGTTTTAACCTCTACTTTGGGCCAGCCTCGGCAATGGCGCTCGGGGGCAAGTAGCGGTCGGTCAGTCTCCACGTGCCGTCCCCCATCCGTTCGACAACGCCCTTCACCTCTAGCTTCTGCAACCGCGAACCGACTGAGTTTGCGGAGAAGCCGCCCCTCTTAAGCAAGGGCTTAAAATCGGTCGCAGGCCGCGCCATACCATGCGCCAACGCTTCCAGTATGATCCGATTGATCCCCTTGGTCAAGTCCATTGGGATGGATGGCTCACGCTTGTATTGTTTGGGCTTAGCCTTGGGTGCATCCAAGTGCCTGACCAACTGCTGCGCCAGCACGCGCGTGGGCCGTGGCGTCGGCGTGGGTGGTGCTACTTCTTCCACCGTCACGTGGTCTATCGGCAGCAGCTTAGCCATCATAGCGAACAGCACCTCGGCCTCACCGACAAACCCAATCTTGTACTTGCTCACTGTTACTCTCCTGAGTTACTTCGCTCTCCGCTTGTACTTGCTCATCTGCACCACGTGCCGAACTGAGGTCTTGATCGGCAAGGGCATGGGCGGTATGAATTTGACCGCCTCGCCATTCGGCACGAAGCCAAGCTTGTAGCCCAGCGCCCGCGCAACCGCGTTGATAGTTGCGGCTTGCGGCTTCTTTGTCTTGCCGCCGAACCAAGCATAGAGCGTCGTAGTCGTGACGCCGGAATGCTCCTCGATCCACTTATAAGATGCGCCACTATCGCCCACCATCGTGCGCACTTCGTCAATGATCGGGTCTTTATCTTGAAAAGAATAGCTCTTGTAGGTGAACCCTGCCAACTTACTCTCCTGAGTTAGAGTCTGTGACGGCGGTTGCCCGTCTTGTAAGTGCTAAGCATGTCGCTGCCGTCCTGTCGCGTGATCGCCAGCTTCTCTTCAAACCAATCGGAGATGCACTCGTCCATGTGTTCAGCCAACCATGCCGGGGCTAGGTTGGTCGCCCGGTCGATGCTCAACGGTGCGCGGGTCAGACTGTCGTTGGACATTGCCGCTTCCAGCATCCGGTATTGTCCGAACAGGCGCTTGCCGGATTGACACACCCGGTTAAGCTCGATGCTCAGACGCGGGAAAGTCTTGGGTGACGTGCGTCGTTGGATGGCGCGCACCTCGCGCTCGATCTGCTCACGCTCCTGTTTGCGGGTCGGCAAAAACTCCATGTTGGCTAGGCTGAAGTCCAACATGATCTCGCGCAGCCACGGGAACAGGAAGCCCAGCACATGCGGATCAGGCACTGCGCCCTTGAACTTCTCCCACGTCTTGGTCAGCATCTCCCACTCACGCGCGACGTTGAGCGACATTGCCAACGCTTGCCCCAACGCACTCTCCTGAGTAACATCGAGATCGTACTTCGGCATTAGGAACACGGGATACTTTTCAGTCGGGTCCAGCCGCAACGATGCCATCAAGGGTTGCCTGTTGATGCTGATGGTGATGCGGCGGTTGAGCGACGATGACGGCAGGTACTTGCCTGCCTCTTTGAATGCCGCCACTACATGCGGCTCACCCACTAAGCCCTCATAGATTTCGTCGGTCGATAGGGTGACCGGCATGTGCCGAAGAACGAAGTCTGCGGCTGCGTTCAGTTTATTGTCGATCAGGGCGGTTAGGGCGGCATGCATCTTACTCTCTTGGGTTAGGGGGGAACAAGTATAAAGACGACGGTTTACGTAGTTTCACGGGGTTGGATACCCACCTGCCAAAGACCCGAACCACGTCTTGAAGGCTCCACGTTGCCCAGCAGTGAAGCACACTGGGTCGCTACCTAGCCGGTGCCGTCGCGCCCGCTGCCGACCAGAGTTCCTTGGCAGGAGCTATGGATTGTCTAGGATGGCTACGACCGCGTCGAACTGTTCGACGGACATAGCCTCCTTAATGACTTCAGCAATGGCCTCGGCGGTGAGTTCTTGCAACGCCTTGACAGCGATCTCCTTGGTCTGCTCTTCGGTCAACGCACCAAAGTCAATCTTGGTTGGCATCTTACTCTCCTGAGTTAGTCATCGGTAAATGCATCCATGCGGTGCATGTGAAGCTCGTCCTCAAGGCGTTTGATCCGCACTTCAAGGTCGCGCGCCGTTGGCGTCATGCCCTTGATCATTTTGACGCCATGCTCGATCTTGATCGCTTCGGTGCGCATGGTTTGGTCGTGTTGACCACGCAACGCCTTAAGCGCCTCGATCTTCTGTTCTAACGTCATGCCTTCCTCCGATCCGGCCACAGCGGACGTGGCAGCAGCACTGTATCGCCTAACCTTTTGCCGGGTTCGCCCACCTCCACGATTGGCTTCTGGTCGTCGCCCATCATCTCACTCGCCAGCCATGTGTTCACGCGAACGTGAGTGGAGATGGTGTAGGTCACCTCCTTGGCGACCATCAGCGCGCCTGCGAAGCATCCCGGCCCAGCCTTGATGTAGTGGATATCGTTCATCCGCTCCATCGGCAGCGCTAACAGGTTTACGTGCGCCTCGCGAATGATCGCCTCGGGAGTTAGAAACTGGCTGCGCTCGACTGCCCGCCCAAGCGCATGGTCTGGCACCTCCAGCGTCCACAAGCCGTCTGCGAGTTCACAGCGATGCGTGCCAGCAACAATGTAGTTCACGCATACGCAGTCCTGCGTCAACGAGGCGCGCTCGGCATCAGTCACGGTGTCACCAGCTTTGACGAACACGGAGTTGCGTGGCTTGAGGTACGACCAGATCGCCAGCGCCTTGTTCCTCTCCAGAGTAACACCCTCCAGAAACGCCGCCTTGCCCCATCCGGCATGCAGCTTATCGAACGCTTTGCGTCGGGTCGAGGTCGAGCCGCGCACCATGTCGGCCACGATCTGCACCCGATCAGGCTTACGGAACACCCGTTCAAACGCGTCGTAGTGTTCGCCCAGCCTTCGTTTCCAGTGCCGTAGCTTGCCGCGCGTTTCCGCATCGCCATACGTGATAGTTGTTTTCGCTGGCCACGATGGCATCGGGTCTTTAGTCTTGTCGTCCATCTTCCATCTCCGTGCAGTCAACGACAACCGCTCCGTGGCCGTCATCCTCACCCGGCTCATAGGTGAACTCTAGCAGACCAGTCTTGCGGAAGATGTCTTCCGCCTTGGCGGTAGCTAGCCCTACACTAGGCGCGTCGATGTGGATGCGGTAGTACTTCCACACCTCTTGACATATCTGCACGTCGTACTTAGGCATGCTTACTCTCCCAACAATTTGCGCTCGACATACTCGGTTATCTCGCACTCACCAAATATGCTACCATCGGTTAAGTCTGCCTCGTCACGTAAAGCATTCCGCACTATGTCGGCAGCGAGAAAGATCGGAGCGATGGGAGCAAACAACATTGTGCCAATGATTTGCACGGCCATCTTAGTGTTTGATATTGGTTTCTTATCCATGTTACTCTCCTGAGTTACCGACTTGCGGCGGGACGCGAACGATCTCACCCCACGGTGCGCCCGCATCCGTGATGCAGCCCCAGATCACTGGATACCTCGGAGCCGCATTGGGGAAGTCACCGTAAAGGTCTGTCAAGTAAACCAGAAGGTCAGGCTCCAGCCCCTCCTTAGCCACCCGCTCGAATGGCGCTACAAAGCTGGTGCCGCCGCCGCGCTTGAGCTTGCACTGGTAGAGATCGCTCACCCCATCCATCTCCGTCCACTCTTGAATGTCGGTATCGCATTGAACGAACACGAGGTTCTTCGGCTTGGCCTGCTCCAGCAGCGCCGTCGTCTCGGCCATGAACACCGCGAAGGTATCCTCGTCAATGGACCCAGACGTGTCCACCACGATCACGATGGTGTCGCAACCGAACGACGCGCGCCCCGGTGCGCCGATCCCGCGATAGATCAGTTGCGGCTCCAACCGATCCCATGTGTATCGATCATTGCCGATCTTGCGGCTCACCGCCAAGCGATAGAGATCGCGCCAATCCGCTTTTGGATTAAGGCGCTTAACGAACAGCCGCTCAAGGTTGGCGGGCAGTCTGCCCTGAAGCTTGGCGCTCTCCATCGCCGCGTTAACCGTCGTGTCCCACTCGGCTTGGCTGCGCTCGCTCATCGCCTTGTTGGGCTTCTTGCCGGAACCACCACCGGGCTTTAATACTTTGTCGAACGCTTTGCCACTGCCCTCGCCTTGCGTCGTGCCAGCCTTGGTCGTGCGCTTGCACGCATCATCCACCGGCTTACCGCCCGGTCCCGGTTGGTCGCTCTCTTGCTCACCTCGCTTGTCACCGGGCTTGCGACCTCGGCTCTTGTTGATCTTGTACAGCAGCCGGTAGGCGTCCAGCACCGCCATATCGCCATTGATAAGACCGGGCCAGTGCAGTCCGCCGTCAGGCATCTTGCCGATCTTGGCTTGAACCAGTTGATCGTTGATCACGTAGTCGGCAGCGATGTTCAACAACTCACCGTTAGCCGGGAGAACTAACCCATCGGAGTAACGTATCTCCTCGGCTTTCTGCAACATGTAGAACAGACCGGCATGGCCGTACATCGCGTGCGCGATCTCGTGGCAGGCGACGAACAGGCGCTCGTCCAGCGTCAGCTTGAAGAACCAGTCCATGTTGATGTAGAGGAACTTGTCGTCGGTCGCCGCCGTGTCCACTTGGTCGGTGAACCAAGCTTGCTCGCCGTCGCGATCCACCATCATCGCTAGCCAGATGTCGGCATAGGAGGGGACAGCCCACAGCATGCCAGCCTTGGTTTCGGCCCATAGCTGATTGCGGATGGCGTCGAGGCTCAGCTTCTTCCACCTGCCGCTGTCGCCAGCGACCGGGGACTTGAGATCGGTTTGAACGAGGGGCATTGTTACTCTCTTGGGTTAGAGACAAAGCAGAATTTATGGACGATATCGCTATCGTCGCAGCGCATAGCTTCAGTCATTGCGGTGTCGGGGTCAGTAGCAGTAACCTCAATGACTAAGATTACAACCCACTTCTGCGGTATGGGTTCGCGCTCAGTCGCCATCGTCACTCTCTTGAGTAACTACCTCAAACAGCGGGATATCCTGCTTGCCGGATCGCGTGGCCATGCTCACGCTGATGGTCGGCGCGTTCTTCGCCAGCATGACGGTCGGGCCGTACATGTTGCGCGCGGTCTGCGTCACCATATCGATGAACGCTTTCTTAAGCGCGTCATCGTTCACGTCGATATCCACGCTCAGTCTTGTCTCGAATACGCATCGCATCTGATCACCTCGTATGGAGCTTAGGGTTTCGGATAGTGTGACTTCAATCGCGAGACGCCGCAGTCGCATCGAACGGTGCTTGATCTCGAATAGCTTTGGCACGGTATCGATGGGCAGCAGGTGCTTGGGGACGCGCCGCGAGAGCGTACTCACTTATCCTCGACCTTGTAGCGGTTGAGTACCGCAATCAGCGCCGTCTTCTTGGCGCACCACTCGGCAAAGTGCGGCTCAAACGCCAGTTGATAGTTGCGTTGCACTGCCATACGGACGAACATAACCTGATGCTCTTCCGGCATGCGCGCCATGAACGCCAGCGCTTGCGCCGCATCCTTGGGCGTCACCCGCGCCGCGATCTTGTAGCTCAACAGCCGTTGCGCGTCGGGCTTACTCGGCAGAGTAACCGTCTTCGGGTTGGAGATGTACTCCTCGTAAGGCTTAAGCTCCTGACCCAGCCGTATCGTCTTGACCAGTTGCGCGCAGGCAGGCTTGCCAATGCCGCCGTTGATCTCTTCGATTGTGAGCGGGTCGGTCGGTATCTCGTTGGTGTCGAACGCGCTCATGAGGCTGCGCAGATGAATGTCCACCTGATGCAGGGTTCTGGGTGAACAGCGCGGGCGTTGATCCTCGGGTTGCGGCTCAAACAGAAGCTGCGGGTTTTCTTCCGCGAACTGGATCACTTCGGGCAGCACGTTGATGCTCCTGAAGTACTCGACCGTGCATTCCACGTCGTCGGTCACCTCCAGCGAGATGCGCCGCATGATCATGTGGTCAAGATCGCGCGTCGATCCTGAACGATTGGTCAGCCGGTTACCCGCGAACATCACCACCCAGCCGGGCGGCAGCTTGCGGTTGCCCAGCATCTTGCTGAGCGCGGCCTCGCCAACGATCTTCTTCTCGTCCAGCCCAAGCTTGTCGTACTCGTCAATGAGCAGGATGCCGCCGCTGAACTCATCGAGCGGCTCGCCGGTATCGTAGTCCTGATACCAATACGGCAGGGTGAACTTGGCAACATCCTGCCCCTTGGCGTCCTTGCTCGGGATCATAAACCCCATGCCGGTCATCAGGGTGAAGTTCGCGCCATTGATCAAGGCGAAGCCCCACTTGCCAGCGGGGTCAACGCGCTTCATGATCTTCTTGAAGCGACGAAAGATCGAGGTCTTGCCTCGACCGGGATCGGAGGTGATCAGATACGATGGCCCGCCATCCTCCAATGCACTGTAGTACATCGCAGGCAAGCGCGCTTCCAGTTGGTTGAGCTTCATGGGTACGTTACTCTCGTGGGTTAGGGGTTAAACACTAGAAAGTGCGCCCGCGTCAGGGCGCGAGCGGGGCGGCAAAGACGGGGGGCTTGTTTGTCTCTGCCGCCCCTAGACGGCTCACGCGGGGGTGCTAGAGCCGTCGTTAGTTTCATGCAAGTTTACATAATATCTCGTAGACCTCGCATGAATTTACGTAAAGCTTATGCGACCTTGCGTCCGCTGTCCTCAAAAGCGGGCTTCATGGTGCGCATGTAGCGAATGGTGTTCTCCCACGCGACGGCGATGGCGGCTTTGTCGCCGCTATCCGCCGCCGTCTCGTAGGCGGAAATGATCCTCAACCCGGCATGGGTGAGGTTCGCGTACTTGCGTGCGTAGTCGAGTGCGCGTGGATGCAAACCCTCGCCTTCAGCCCAGCGCACGGTGCGAGCGATCAAAGCATCGCGCGCCGTGTTGCCTATGTCGTTCATTCGTCGGTTACTCCCTTGGGTAATGCCACGCAGGATTGCATAGCATACGTGTCAACGCTTGTCAACACACTTATAGGTTGTACTCGCGTTACTCGCCTTCGTCGTGCTCGGGCGTGTCGGTTTTGTGATAGTTGGCGATGTGCCATCGCAGCCGATCCTCATCGCTGAGTGGGATGGCGCAGCAGCAAACCACGCTGTCGTCCAGCTTGCACGCTTCGCGCAGCGCGCCCTCGTGGTCGTCGGCCTCCACCTCAACGGTGAGCGTCACTTGCCATAGCATCTTATTTGTCCAATGCGTTCGGCACGCCGCACGCGGCGACAAACTTACCTTTGCTGAACTTGGGGTTGTCGGCAGCGAGCGCTTCAACCACTGCGATCACGCAGTCTTTCCACATGCCGTACGCTTCGCTGTGGTATGTGTAGTCCATATGCTTCATGTCGCCCGCGTACACTGGCTTCTTCGCTTTAAGCGCCAACGCCAGCGCGATGTAGTCTTTCTTGGTCATCGCTTCTTGCTCCACTTCAGAGTTGGGTACAGCTTGAGCGCTCCCGCGCGTGCAGCTTTCACGGTCGTCACGTGCATCCACAACTCGTCATAGATGCGGCCCGACTTGGTGAACTTGAGAGTGACGAGGTACACGCCCTTGCGCTGCCGCTCGACCGTGGCCGTCATCGGCATGTCGTCCGGTCGTCTAACCGGCATGCGATTGAAGATGTGCATTGGGGCGCGCATGGTACTCTCGTGGGTTAGAAGGAAAGTGGCAGACTATCTCCGGTCTGCCAGCGGCCTGTTTGTCGTACAGGTGGAACGCCCTTGTGCGGCTAGGGGAGCCAGCTTGTTAACGACGTTGCGTTGTCGCGCCTTCCGGCAATGAATGGTTGCAAACGCGCATTGCGCACGGAGCGCAAGTCTTGCGAGTGAACCGTTACTCTGTTGAGTGACTTGTCTACTTGCGGCAAGTAGATATGGGGCCGCTATGAAGAGGCGCGTACGCCGTCAACGTTTCATTTTAGCACGCGCGTTGTTGATAGTTGTGGTCACAAAAAGCGGCGGCACCAAGTTAATGATACCGCCGCCAAGCCCCGCGTCACTGGGGAGGGACGCGAGGTTACCTTTGTGGGTAAGAAGGCTAAGCCGCCTTCTTACCCTTGTTCGCCGCGCGCTCCTCGGCCTCGCGCCGCTTCTGCTCGGCCTCGGCCATCTCCTTGTCGAACGCGGCCTGCGCCTCGGGCGACGCATCGCCCAACGCCCGGTAGAGCGCGTCGATAGCGTCATCGAGGTTTTTGCTGACCAAGGGAGCGCGGTAGTTTTTGTCGCTGTGGCTACCCTTCTGCGCGCTAAGCGCCGCATCGAGCGCCTGCCGCACTTTTGTCGCCGCCGTGGTCGGACCCGACTCGGTGACATCGCGAGCGATATGCTTGTGCATCTGCTCGTCGGTCATCGGTTGCCCCGCGTACTTCTCGCGAAGCTGCTCGGTGACGATGGACCCCAACACCGTGTAGGTTGACCCTTTCATCACCGCCTTGGGATTAGCAGCCTTGGCGGTGAGGTGGACGCCAATGGCGCGTGAGACGATATCGACCGCCTCCTCCATGCCATTGCCCAACTTGATGAAAGTGCGCACCTTGCTCACCTGCTGAGTGAGCGACTCGGGGTCGCCGCCCACCTCGTCGTCGGGGATCAATCCGGCATCGGTGGTGGCGCGCTTGTCAGCCCGCGCCTTGAAGGTCTTGTACAACTCTTCCGCGTCCGACTCGCCAACCGTACGGTTGACAGCGGCCTCGGTGACCTCCTGCGCCAACTCGATCATGCTGGTTTTGCCAGCGCCGTACGCCTCGCCGATCTCGCCGATCTTGCTCATCAGCTTGCGGCGCTGCCGGTTTTTGGCGCGCTTCTCGTCGGCCTCGTTGACGTTGACGCCTGCGGCCTCCTGATCGGCCTCGGCTTGCGCCTGCTCACTCTCCTGAGTGACTTCGTTCTCGGGCGCAACCGCGTTCGGATCAGCAGCACTCCACTCCTGATCCACAACCGCTTCGGGATTGTTCTCGTCCTCGATCTCAACCTCGTTGCCGGTCGCCAATGCTTTCTTAACCATACGGAACACCTCATGCTTTCTGTGACTGTAAACGCTCGTCACCAGCGATCCATAACCAGATTGTTAATATCCGGCAGTGGGAAGAGTAAAGCATACGCGCGCACGCATGTCAAGCGGATATTGTTACACACGTTGACACACGTGTGGCGTGTTGATAGTTGTTGGTGCGCGCTGTGGTTGCTACGAGCCACCACCGGCATACTCATCGACAAGGCAGTCGTAGCAGAACGTTTCGTACGGCCCGTTGGTATTCATGCCGGGCTTGAACTCGGACTGACATAGCGCGGCATAGAGGTTAGACCATTGCCCACTATGGTAGTGGCACGCAAACCAATAGATCGCCTCCTCGATATCGAAGCGAATGTCCTCGCTGCCCGCGCATGTCTTGGCGAGGAAGTCAAACATCTCTTGATGCGTTGGATCACGCATAGTTACTCTCCTGAGTTAACTCACTACTGATAGCGCCCATTCGACTGCTCGTGCCGACGTGGACGCTATCAATGCTGAGTTACGCTCTTGCTGTCGCGCCAGTGTTTAGCTGGCGAGGTGCATGGTCGCCTCCTGTGTTGGCGCTGCACTCGTTGATTGATTTCAGAGCGCAGGTTGTTAGCGCGTCGGTCTATCGCGCGGCCCTTATACGAGATACGACAAGCGCTTGCAGTGCTGCCAGTCCACCGCCCATAGCTTGACGCGCCGGGCGTTGTGCGGCAGCGCATCGAGCTTCACATAGGCATAAGCAGCGATGCCAGTCTTGCCGCCGCGCTTGGAGGTGACGACGCCATAACGCGCGCCGCGCATCCACCAATCGTAGTGAACGGGTAACTCAATGCGGTCGCCAACGTTGATATGCATTGTGTGTTGTTCTCCTATTGTACGCGCCGTGCGGGAGATATATATCTCCCCGCCGGTGAGTGAATTACTCAGGTGAGTAAGTGAGTAGGAGTTGCGAGTGCGCGTGGTTACCGCGCTTCGATTGCCGCCGTGATCCGGCAGGAGAGAGTGGACGATAGGCGCGGCTGACGCACCACATGAAGGTGAGGCGACCGATCTTAACGAAGCGAAGTCCGCCTACCTTGCGATATGAGATGTTAAACGGTTGGGCCACCGATAATTCCTCTCCATGCTTTGAGTAAGTCTTGAACCAGTTGAGCAGCAGCGGCGCGCTGTGTTGGCGTGCCATGCTGCTCAGCCCACGCTTGAAGGCCATTGGCATTGGCGATCATGCGGTTGAGCAGCTTATATTGATAGTCTCTGCTGTAAGTCTTGTTCACACGACACTCCTATATCAATGGGTTAGCTAATTCAGTTAATGTAGTTCGTATGAACACTGAATTATAACCCATTGATATCGTTAGCTTTATGAATTACACAGGGCTATATTCATATTCATATTGGCGAAGTGTGGGCTATAGGTCACTCATGAGAGTAAAACGGCCCATAGTGCAAACTTTCTTTTTCAAAAAATTCTCTACAGGAGCCTTATTATTATTATGAATTATGAATTACACTATATAGTGTACTCAAACCTATGATAACACCCTGATTTTACTAACTTTTTCGCCCTGCCGGATATTCATAAGCGTCCGGGGGAAGAATAGCATGAATAAGGTTACTCACGTGAGTAACCCCCCAAAGCGCGCAAATTCACTTACTCACGTGAGTAAGCGCGTCTAACCACCGTTGGAGCGCATCGTAGCGCTCCAACTCTTGTTCTGTGCGGTCGTCCATCACTTGAAGCTCACGCGCCGCACCATGCGCGCACCCGACTTCACGAGCTTGCGCTTTGGCGCGTTCACGTCAATCGTCTGGACAATCCCGACGATACGATCTTTCGTCGGCGCGGCCATTGTGCGAAGCATCAAGGGCGCACCTTCAGCGCGACCCAGCGACCGCTCGTAGTTACGGGCAATCGTAAAGGCGCGCTGCTGTTGCTTGTAGTAGTTCATAGTTTTTCTCCTTAGCACGTCAAAGCTCACTCTCAAGATCACTCAAGATAGTAAGTTTTGACATGCTAAGGTCCGGGCATTATGGTTTAGCCCGGCCCAGCATGTCATTCTTCAGATGCCCGCGTGGTCGGACCCACGGCGATACATCCTACCCGACCATTCCTCGGGCGTTAGAGGGCGCGGAGGACATCGCACACCACACATGTGGCGTGATCACTGTCCGCGACCCCAATACCTAATTGGGTCTATCCACTAGCGCTCTCGATGTTGGGTAGCTAGCCGACAGCTTACTCTCGGGGGTAAGGGGTGGGGGGTGGCTACCCCATCTGGACCGGGGGGTGGCACCGGGGTGGGCGCTTTTAGGTGACCACGCAACATATTTGGTCCCCCATATAAACCTCCCTCAATCTGTAATATATTTGGTCCCCCAACCCCTTACCCACATCCACTATCCGTAATTTCCCAAAATCCGTAGAACTACCCATTGACAAGTATTCACCAAGTATCCGCAAGTACATTACCCAACCTGAGTAAGTCGTCAAAACTATTCAACCTCTTGACAGGAACAAACCACAATGCTATATGTTTTGCCCAGCGGACCCAAGCTCCTGCCACGTAGCGACGGTTCGCCTGTGGTGCAATAACGGCTGACGTACGACGATCACGGTATACCGGAGATCGTACTCGAAAGAGGTGAAAGCCAAAGACCACAGAAGCGCGCGAGTATGCCCCCGTTCCCAAGATGTCTGTCCCTTGGGGCGGGGGTTCTCGTGTTTCTTCTCCCTGCCGAATTAAGGGGTTCGGCGGCGGGAGTAGCGCTGGTATGGCGCAGGGAGAGCACGGGCGCATCAGCCCGTGATTACCCGCGTGAGTAAGGACCGTGAGTAGGGACGTGGCGCAATGAGAACCGGGAACACGAAGCAGTCGTGGGTGTACACCGCGCCCCCGACGATAGCACGGTTCATAGAAAGTGACGCTTTTGGGCGGTTAATCTGGGGCCCGGTCGGGTCTGGCAAGAGTACAGCTTGTATCGTAGAAACTGCCAGAAGGATGGCGCAACAGGCTCCCGGTGAAGATGGGTTACGCCATACCCGGTTCGCTATCATCCGCCAGAGCCTTAAAGACCTTAAGGGTACAATCCTCAAAGACATTAGGCAATGGTTCGGTCCTCTCGCGGATTGGAAGGTGTCTGAGTCTACTCTCTATCTTCGTTTTGGCGACGTAGACAGTGAATGGCCTTTTATCCCTCTCGATGAACCGGATGACATTAAACGCTTGCTCAGCTTACAGCTAACCGGCGCATTCATAAACGAGTGTATTGAAACCGACGTGGATATCTTGAGCGATATCGCGGGGCGCGTCGGCAGATACCCGAACAATGAGTATGGGGCGTGTACGTGGTCGGGCATCTGGATGGACACCAACGCGCCGATCATTCACACCCCGTGGGCGAAATTCATCGATGCGCCGCCGCCCGAGTGGCAGGTGTTCCACCAACCGGGGGGTCATACTGATGAAGCAGAAAATCTTGCGCACCTCAACCAGACTGCCGAGACGATGCTCCTCCCCGAGGATGACCCGAGGCGTATTGAGCAGGGTCGTGGTTACTATAATCGTCTTCTTAGCGTGGGTTCCCCTGACTACGTTCGCCGTTATGTTTGGTCGCAGTTTGGTCGCGATCCTTCTGGCGCTGCCGTCTTTGCCGAGAGTTTTAAGTACGACTACCACGTCAGCCCCACTCCTCTGGACCCTGTGTATAGCCGCATGCTTGTGGTTGGGCAGGATTTCGGGCGCTCTCCTTGGTCCCTCATCACGCAACTCGACCACTCTGGCCGTCTCTTGGTCCTAGAGGAGGTTCCCGGCAGGGGGCCTACGGGTGAAAATATAGGGTTGCAATTGCATGCGCGGCAAAATCTCATTCCAGTATTGCTACAACAGCGATACGCTGGCCGTCCATTTGTGCTTGTCGGAGACCCCACCGGAATGGCCCGAGACAGTCTGTTTGAACTCAATGCTTTCGATTTGCTTAAGTCCTGCGGACTGAACGCGGAGCCAGCGCCCACGAACGACCTTGACCCGCGCATACGAGGTGTGGAGAGCTTCTTCGGGCGCAACGTCGCGGGCGGTCCCGCCATCCTGATCGACGGCACAAGATGTCCAACGTTAGTCGCCGCACTCAACGGCCAGTACAAGTTCGCCGTCACTCCCGACGCATCTGGAGGGACGTTCCAAAAAACCGTACCGGAAAAGCTTCATCCGTGGTCCGACGTGGCGGACTGCCTGCAATATGTCTGTCTGGTCACCGGCAATCAGGGGGCTTACGCGTGGGTGTTGGGGCGGGTGGTGGATCGCTTACGCCCTCGACGCCCGACGCGGCGACCGATTTCTTCTCTAGCATGGACCTAGGCGCGCGAGGGAGCGCAACAAACCCCGGCTCAAGCCGGGGGTCGTTGTCCTCCGAGTAGATCGTCATCCGGTGTTCGACTTCTTCCCTACTCATCGTCGGGCTTCATTTCCGCCACTGGCAGAGGGGAGCCGTGTGCGTAGCGCTCGTAGTTGAGGCGAAACGCCAGCCCGTTCACCGCGCACGCCAGTGAGTGCGCCCATCCCGGCGTATACGACAGGATGCTCTCGGTCGCTCGCGCCCCATCCGAGTCAGGGTCGTCGCTGACCACCGCCACCGCCAAACCGAGTGCATGCACTCGGCCTTCTTTTGCATCGCGCAGGCACTCGCGCAGCAGGTTGATTATTTTCTGGTTTGGCTCCAACGCGCGGGGGATGGCTTTGAGTTTGGGCATCATAGGTCTTCCTTTTCCATATCTCTCCATATCGCGCTGATGCGCGGGCGGGAGTCCTCCACATCGCGCGTCGCGTACGCTGACGCGCCTACGCTATCGGGTAACTCACGCGAGTAAGTCTCACTCTCCCCCGGCCCCGTCTGCTCGATCAGCACCGTCTCGCGCCGCCCCTGCCCGAGGTTGATCTCCAGCTTGAAGAACTGGCCCCCGCCCGGTGGCAGCACGTCCGGGTTACCCAAATTGCCGATCCGGGCGACGATCTCCAACGCCTTCACCTTGGAGCTTAGCGGCTCTTTCGGATTGGTCATCTCCTGAAAGAAATGCGGCAGGGCCTGCTCGACGTTGACCGCCGCCTTCAAACGTATCCGCTTGTGGGTGTTGCTCGCTCCCTCCCACTCGCTGGTGGCTTGGTTGAGGATCAGTTTGAACGTGCGAGTTTCCGCCAGTTCGTTGTAGTCTTCGCGTGTAAACCCTAGTCGCTTGAACAGTTCATCCTCGTCCTCGACCCCCTTAGCGATGCCGGTCGCCAACTCGCGCAGCAGTTGTTCGTCGTGAATGGTCAGAGAAGACATTTTTTAATCACCCTCTTGACAGTGATATGACGACATGGTATACCTCCTATGTTCACGTGGCAAGTGATTAAGGATAGACGGGATGGCGGCGCTGCCGGGCGCACCGGCTTTGCGCGTCGTAGGGCGGGACGGCACAGCGCAAGCTCAACAGGTCATGGATGCGGCGCGGGCGCAAGCCTATGCGCCACCTGAGAACGCACCTCCGCAAGGTCTAGCCGGTTTCGTAACCGACCAATATACATTGATGCGTCGGCATCGCGACACCGTGGGGCGCGGTTGGTCGGATCGTCTATTAGCAGCGTTGCGCGCGTTCGATGGGGTGTACGAACCCAACATCATCGAAGAGATCAAACGCTTTGGCGGGAGTAATGTTTACGCCCGTACTATTGCGATGAAGTGCCGGGGAACCAGTTCCCTTCTTAGAGACGTGTATTTAGGCACCGACCGCCCGTGGGGTATAGAGCCTAGCCCCGACCCCGACGTTCCCGACGAGATCGTGCAGGCGATAGGCGAGCATATCTCGGGCGAAGTGACGCAGGCGGTGCAGGCGCATTTCCAAGCGGCGCAGGCCCAGCAAGCGCACGCGATAGGCACGGCAGCAGCGCATGCATACGGAGCCGCTACAGGGCAGCACCCATCGTTCGTGGATGCAAGCATCCCCTCACATCAAAGCGGCCCATCTCAAGGCATGCATACGGGTGCTATACCTCCGGGCATACCTCCACCTCCCGGTCAAGGTGCGGGTCTTCCTCCACCCCCGCCGCCCCCTCCGCTGCCCGATCCCTCCGCGATAAGGCAGCGCTACGAAGACATGATGGAGGATGCGCGCGACCTCGCTAAGCGCCACGCCTCCGACCAAGCAAAGGTGGCCGAAGACAAGTTGGAGGAAAAGCTGGCGCAGGGCGGGTTCTACACCGCCTTGGCTGAGTTTTTGGTTGACCTGCCGTTGTTCCCCTATGCGGTGATTAAAGGCCCCACCGTTCGTATTAAAACTCAGGTGAAGTGGTCGAAAGACGTAGCGCCGTGGTCGGGGACTCCCCAAATGCCCCCGCCGCCTCAAGCTCCACCCAACATGCAGGGGCCGCAAGGTAACTCACTTACACCCTCCCCGCTTACTCAGGGGAGTAACCTTCCCGGCACGCCTCCCCGAACTCCTCCCAAGCAACCCCAGATCGCCAAGCCCATCGTTCAAGACGTGCCGATGCTGTGCTGGGAGCGGGTATCGCCTTTCGACATTTATTGGACCCCCGGCGTTGCGGATATAGCCGATGCCAACGTTGTTCAGCGCTCGCGCCTCACACGTGCCGAAATTAACGACCTTCTCGATCTACCGGGCTTCATCACTGACGAAGTGCGGGCAGTGCTGGACGAGTACGGTAGAGGAGGGTTGGTCGATAACTGGGACCAGACCGACGCCGAGCGCGCCATCCTTGAAAGCCGCGAAGACCCAAGGTTCAATCAGTCGGGCTTGATCGCTTGCTTAGAGTTTCAGGGTAACGCTCAGGGAAGATATCTTCTCGATCTGGGCATGGACCCCACCCTCATTCCCGACCCGCTTAGAGACTACTTTATCAACGCGTGGCTGATTGGGCGGCACATCATTAAGGTCCAGCTTGCCCCCTCGCCGCGCAAGCGCCACCAATATTACGCCACCAGTTTCGAGAAGGTTCCGGGCAATCCTTGCGGCAATGGCCTGCCGGATTTGCTGGCGGATATTTCAAGTGTGATGAATGCGACCCTGCGGTCGCTGGTCAACAATCTCTCGATCTCCTCCGGTCCTCAAGCGGTCATCAACGATGATCGCTTGAGCGATGGCGAGGATGGCGAGCAGATGTACCCGTGGAAGCGCTGGCATGTCAAATCTGATCCGTTCGGGAACAACACCGAAAAAGCGGTCGAGTTCTTCTCGCCTGCTAGCAATTCTCAGGAGCTTCTTCAGGTCTATATGGCGTTCTCTGGTTTGGCTGACGAACACTCAGCGATCCCGAAGTTCATGACCGGCAACCCGCCTGCGGGCGGGCTGGGGCGCACTGCATCAGGGCTGAGCATGCTGATGCAGAACAGTTCCAAGATACTTCAGACTGTCGCTAGCAACATCGACCGGGACGTGATCGAGCCGGTGCTGATGAGCCTGTACGACATGGTGATGCTGACCGACGAGACGGGGATACTGACCGGCGAAGAAAAGGTGCGGGTGTTGGGTGTGCAAGTCGCGCAACAGCGCGAAACCCAACGCGCCCGTCAGCTTGAGTTCCTGCAACTGACTGGCAACCCCATCGACATGCAGATCATTGGACCGAAGGGCCGGGCGCAGGTGTTGCGCAATGTCGCTACCGAAATTGGGTTACCCGGCGAGAACATCGTGCCATCTGACGAAGAGATGGATGCGAAGGAAAAACAAGCACAAATGATGGCCCAACAGCAGGGGATGGTTGGGCATGCGATGGGGCCAAATGGACCGCCCGGACAAGGTGGACAGCCCGGCACACCGCAAGCAGGGCCTCCATCGGGCGGTGCGCCGGGCGGTGGTGGACCCCCTCAACCGCCGCCCGGTCAGCCGCAAGGGCAGACCCGTGATCAAGGGCCGAGGACAAACTTGGTCAACACCAATGCGGGCGGCGGTGCGCCCATAGCGGGAGGTCCACAATGAAGGACGAGCAGCTACGCCAGCAAGCCGAAGCGCGCCGCCCGCTGATCGAGCAATGGCCGGAAGCGATCCCGTCTGGCTACATCGCGTCAGATGACGCGGTTTTGTACCTCAGACAACGGTTTGGCAAGGCGCTGACCACGGAAAAACTGAACGCGTTTGAGAGCGGGCAATCAGGGCCGCGCCCGCTCAGAGTGGGCAAACTGATCTGTTACGCCTTCGATGAGGTCGATCTATGGGCCTACCGCATGCTGACCGGCGTGCCTGCGTCGTGGCGGGAGACGGAGGGCCGGGTCAGCATGGTGCCGCGACTGAAGTGGGAAGACTTGCCAGTGGAGGAACGGCGCTCGTTGCCGCCCCTCGTGGACGAGGACGAGGAGTAACCCAGATGCCAAGGATCAGAGGAATGAAGGGACCGGGCGCAGCAAAAATGGGCGGCGGCGGGCGTAAGCCGGGAGCGCCGCCGACGATGATGGCGGGTAAGCCTGCTGGCGGTCCCCCCGCTGGCATTGGCGCTGCCCCGCCGCCGCGTCCAATGCCGCCCAAGCCGCCGATGGGCGCGGGTGCGCCTCCTCCCATGCCGGGTGGCAGCGGCGGGGGTTTAGGTCCTCCGGGCGGCGGTGGCGGTATGGGCGGCTCAGGCGGGTTTCAAAAGGGTGGCCCCGCCAAGCGGTTTGAGAAGGGCGGTGCGGTCGGTATCGGTGGCGCGGACACCAAGCCGCGTGTCAAGGGTGGACGCGACCACGAGTAACGAACTCACGTGAGTAACTTTTTCCAGTATGACGACCTTCAACTGGAACTCGATCTAGGAGATAGGAACATGGGTAAAGAGATGAGCCGGTCGGAGAAGCCCGATTTTTTCGCCAAGGGCGGCACTGGCAAGATGTTTGAGAAAGGCACTGCGCACGAGGCGCTGTCGGGCGTATCGGGCAAGGCCAGCAATGGCGGCGCTTCGGGCGAGGTGGCTGACCGGATCGGCCCGGAGAAGGAAGCCTACACCGAAGGCGTGCGGATGGCTGAAGGTGGCGGCTCCAACGAGATGTTCGGCAAGGGCCACGCGGGTAAGAAGGTGCCGAATATCAGTGGAAAAGCCTCACAAGAGGGTTGACTTTTAACTCAATCCATGCGTGTAGCGTAGGTTCCTGATTTGGTCCCGTTCGTTCCCGTACTGTTCACGGGCAGAAACTTTTAGGGTGACGACATGACGATCCCGTACAATACGGACCACGGCACCCGTAACGCCGTGCTGGCGGAACTGGCGGCGGACGTGGTTGCCGCTGGCGGGACAGTGCAGGGCATTATCGCCTCCACTGCCGGGGAGACGCAGCCGAATTGGGTGCTGTTCCTCAATCGGATCATTGCCGGGGCGAATGGGGTTGGCGGCGGCGCGGCCATCCCGACTTATGTCAGTCTGGACTATAGCGCTTTTCAATCGGTAGTTAAGGCGGTTCAAGCTAAGCTCTCTACCCCGCCGCCCGCGCCGACCAACACGGTGCTGCCGGTGGCTTCGTTCACCAGCGGCACTGGCGCGTTGGGTTCTGTCGCTACTTCCACCAACGGCACGTGGACCGGCTCGCCCACGTTCACGTTCCAATGGCTGCGCAGCGGCGCGAACATCGCCGGGGCGACGGGGGTGAGTTATACTTTTGTCGCGGCGGACAGCGGCAACACCATCTCACGTCGAACCACCGGCACTAATGCGGGCGGCACGCTGTCAGTGGTGTCGAACACGCTGGATGCGACATGAACGTGGTGCTTAGAAATTTCCCCAAGCCGCCGCTGGCGGTGGTTCACGCGGACTGCGGTCTGAGTGAGCGCCGGGAGATCGTGGCGCGGATATGCGACCGGACCAACGAGATTTTGGAGTACTGCTTTGGGCTGGAAAGCTCCAAGGTGCTGGTTCCGGCGCAATCGAACATTGACGAGCGCATGCCCTTGTATTTCCTGCGTCCGTGTGTTGAGTATATCAATATGATCATCATGACGCAGGGTTTGGATGTTCCGTTGCTGGCGATGCCCGGCGACAACATGGACTACCATCGCTTCGTGCCGCTGACGCGGGAGATCGCGGAAGCGTTGAACGCGATCATTGAGGAACTGTGATGTACGTGGGGGACAAGATGGATATTGGGCAGGCGGTTCGACGGCTTCTGAGTGGCGGGCGCATCCGGCGCGCGGGGTGGAACGGCAAGGGGGTGTACCTCTTTCTTGTCCCCGGCTCCACGTTCACCGTTGAGGCCGACAGGCCGATGGGCAAGGCATGCCCCGAGTTGGTCGGCAAGGAGATCGACTACCATGCCCATGTGGACATGAAGACGGCACAGGGGTATGTGGTGCCGTGGCTTTGCTCGCAGGCCGACCTGCTGGCGGACGATTGGGAGAATGTGGATGGATAAGAAATCTGAGCAACGCAAAGATCACAAAGAATGCGGCGACACCGATATCGGGGTTCACGACTATGGCGCGGGCGGCAAGCGCGAGCAGTTAGCCGGGCTGTGGAGCATCCCCGGCAAGGAGGTGGTTGGGCTTGGCCCCGAGCGGATCATGACCAACTGCTACTGCAAGGAGGAGCCGGGCGAGAAGAAAGACAAGCCTGACCTGATGGATCAGATTATCGAGCATGGCCCGCCGCTCCTCAATACCTCAAAGCCTCATCGAGTGTTTTGATGCGGGTTACGACGTGAGCGAGGAGCGGGATGAATATATCAGGGCGACTTACTCACTGAGTAAGGTTAGCCCGGATGCGTGGGCGACGTTCATAGAAGCGTTCAAGATGTTTACGTTGTACGAGTACGAGCGGTCGTTATCGGCTCCTGCACATGAGGTGCAGATCAATATTGGGCAGAACAGGCGGATGCGGGATTTGCGGGACGACTTTATCCATATCGAAAATCTGGCGAACAAACTGAAGAAGTAAAATGGCGGACACGATCCAAGGGCATGAGGCAGTCGGTGGCGCAACCAAGCGGGGAGCGCCCGACCAAAGTGTGAAGGTTCCTGACGGGGTGCGCGCCGCGTCAGAGCGCGCCAACGCGCTGATTGCGCAAGCCAAGGAGGCGAAAGCCGCCAACGCTGCGTCTGGCGCGGATCAACCGATTGGCGCAACCGCCCGCCCTCCAGTGCCGAATAGTCCGCCGAGCGGCGTGATTATGGAGAATTTCGACCCGCACAATCCGCGCCCGCCCGAGCCGGGCGATCCGCGCCTGACCACGGTGCAGTCGCAGACTACGGCTCCCCCCGCGCCGACCCCGCCAACGCCCCAAACCCCAGAGGATTGGGAGCATCAGTTCCGGTCGCTGAAGGGGCGTTACGACCGCGAAGCCGAAGAGAAGCGCAGGCTGAACCAGCAGATCGTTGACATGCAGCGGCTGATTGCGCAGGTCGCCCCGCCGTCTCAGCAAGAGGGATCGGGGGTAAGGTTTAATGTCCAACCCCCGCCACCCGGCAGACGGGTGACGCAGAAAGAGATTGACGAGTTTGGTCAAGAGTTGATGGATGTGGTGGGGCGGCGCGCGGCAGAGGTGTACGAGCCTTTGCTGGCGCAAGTCGCTCAAGAGCTTCAACAGGTGAAGCGTCAGGTTGGCGGGGTGCAGAACACCGTCGTCTACGACGCTCGCGTGAAGATGTACGAAGACCTAGCAAAGGAGGTGCCGAACTGGGATGCGATAAATAATAGCCCACAGTTTGGCGCGTGGCTGGATCAGATTGATCCGATCTCGCGTCAGACGAGACGTAGCTTTTTGAATGCTGCTCACAACTCAAACCTGACGGGTCAGGTTGTGGACATTTTCAGAGGCTTCCTATCTGATGTGGCGGTACGACAACCTGCGAACGGCGCAGGTCAGCAACCGGGCAACGGGGCGGTTACTCACGTGGGTAACCCTACCACCCCGCAGGTTGACCTCATGCAATTCGCAGCACCGGGCCGAGCCAAGACGGGGCAAACGAATGTCCCCCCCGAGAAGCCGATCTTCAACGCGACGGACGTTACCCAATTTTACCGCGATAAGACGGCTGGCAGGTATGCCGGGCGAGAGGCAGAGGCGGCGGCAATCGAAGCCGCTTTGTTTGCAGCGGGAAATGAGGGGCGCATCATCCGTCGTTAGGATCAATCGAGCCTAACGGAGATGACAAATGGCTCTCGGACTTGCCGGTTCCGGCACAACCCCTCCTATCTACCCTCCGGGTAGTACTTCGACTGACTATGTAGCTGCTGGTTTTATCCCCGAAATCTGGTCGGGTAAGCTGATCGAAAAGTTTTACGCCGCCACGGTTCTGGCGGCGATCAGCAACACCGACTACGAAGGCGAAATCAAAAGCTACGGCGACCGGGTTAAAATCCGCACCAAGCCGACGCTGGTGATCAACAACTACTTGGTCAACGGCGACTTGGCCCTTCAACGCCCCGCTGGCAATGCGGTGGAGTTGACCATCGATCAAGGCAAGTATTTCGCCGCGATCCTTGACGACGTGATCGAGAAGCAGTCGGACATCAACAACCTCTCCATCTGGGCGGACGACGCGTCCGAGCAGATGAAGATCACGGTCGATACCGACGTGCTGTTGTTCCTGATGAACCAAGCCAACCCCGCCAACATGGGCGTGGCGGCTGGGGCGATCTCGGGCAACATCAACCTCGGCGTCACCGGCACCCCCGTGGCGACGGTGGGGCGCAACCCGGCGACGGGGCAGGTCGAGATCATCGACGTGCTGTTGCGCATCGGGCAGGCGCTGGACGAACTCAACATCCCTGAGACGGGGCGTTGGATCGTCATGCCGACATGGGCGACGTTCCAACTCAAGCGTTCGGAACTGCGCGAAGTGTTCGTCTCGGGCGATCAGGTTTCTATCCTGCGCAACGGCAAGTTCGGCCAGATCGATAGGTTCACCATCTACGCATCCAACCTGCTTCCGTTCGGCGTTGCTGCCGGATTGGCGGCGGGCGAGTGGGTGATCTATGGCGGTCACGCGCATGGGCTGACCTTCGCTTCGCAGATGACCAACGTCGAGACGATCCGTTCGGAACGTACGTTCGGTCAAATCTTGCGTGGGTTGCAGGTGTATGGCAGGCAGGTTCTCGATAATAAGGCGATCTGCCAAGCCATCGTGACGCAGGCGGGTCCGTAGCGCTCCCGTAGTGCTACTCCCAGTACCTGCTAGGCCCCGACGCACACGGCCTTCCGTGCGTCGGGGCTGATTACACGATGGGCTAACTCTTGGGAGTAAGTTGTGGCGCAGTTCTATTTCACCGCCACAAGTTATGTGGCTCAAGCGCGGCTGACGCTGCAAGATATGGTTTCGCCCTACCGCTATCCCGATGCGGATGTGGTGGGTGCGCTTAATATCGCGCTGGCTGAGATGGGGCGGTTGCGCCCCGATATGTTCCTCGACTTGAAATACCAGCGCCCGCTGACCAAGGGCGACTTTGGCGATGGCGTGCCGGGGCCATACACCACCGACGATATCGTGGTCAACACCGATGGCAGCTACAGCACTAGCGAAGGGACGATGGTCCCGGTGCCAACCAAATATTACCAAGTGCTGAACTGGTTCATTCCCGGCTGGCTGCAAATGTACGATGTAGCCGACACGCAAGATGCGCGGGCGCAAGGCTTCATGGCGAAGCTCCAGCAGCATCTTGTAACGTTGAACGCGGCATGAGGGCGCGATGACCACCACCAACATGGCGCGCTTAAACGACATGGTGCGGATGAAAGCGCCGGGTGCGCTCGATGGCATTATCCGCATGGAGATTTTCAATACGCTGAAGGAGTTCTTTCAGAGAACCAACATATGGATGCTTGAGCTACCGATCTATATTGTTCCGCAGACCAACGACTATCAGCTAACGACCGGACAGAATGTCGTGGTCAACCGGCTGATGGCGTTGGATCGTCCGCGCTCGCCCCCGCCGCCTAATGGGCCTTGGCCTGCTCACTACGTTCCGACCTGTCCTCCCCAGTACCTCTCGGTGACGCAGAGTGAGAACCAGCCATATACAGAGGCTCAGAACCCGATCTTTCGGACGCGGCGCGCGGGGGCACTTTTGAACACCGGCAAGTGTCCGATCCTAAGAATTTTCGATAATCCGTATGTCAACGAGACGTGGATCGCCACGGTGGCGTTGAACACTTGCGATCCGACCGACCCGGACGGTTTTGTCACCCCGCCCGATTGGATCATGGACAAGTACCTCTCCGGGCTGTCGTCAGGCGTGCTGGCCCAATTGTATCTGCAACCGGGCAAGCCTTACTCCTCCGTGCCGGGATCGCAATACCACGGGCGTAAGTTCAACGAGGCGGTGGGCCTCGCGCGCACCGAGGTGCGCGATATGTTCACTTACGGCGCACAGCGCTGGAACTTCCCCACCGGGTGGAACAGTAGGTTCCGCTACTTCGGAAGTTATACCGGATATGTTGGTTGAGCTATGAGTACTTTTATACCAGTTACCCAGTGTAATACTTGTCGGCAGATAAAGCCGAGAACGGAGTTCTATTCGATTAACCGTCATCGGCAGTGCAAGGTGTGCCAAAATGCTGCGAACAAAGTGTGGCATGCGAAAAATCCGGGTGCGCACTCTAGGTTTAGTAAGAAGGCGAAGCTAAAGAGTAAGTATGGATTGACTGTCGAAGCGCATACCGCAATGCTCCAAGTGCAGTTTTATAAGTGTGCTGCATGTGGGGATAAGTTTGAGTTGGAGAATAAGTGGGAGCAACCATGTGTTGACCACGATCACGAGACAGGTAAGGTTCGTGAGTTACTGTGCCGCCGTTGCAACGTTACGCTTGGGCATGTTGAGGATGATGTTGGCCGACTTGAAAAGTTGATTGCTTACTTGAGGAGGCACCAATCAATTACCCCTATTTGATCCCCGGTCAGCAAGCCGATCCGACGCTGTTCACTGCTAGCGCGTTGGGTCAGCTTGGCGCATACAACAAGCCGCTTGACGCTCGCACCCTTCTAAGTGTGGAGTATAGCAGCCTTACGCCTTCAGTTACTCTCGTGGGTTACTCGTTCCGGGTTAGGCCGGGAGGCGAGCCGCAGCTATGGCTTGACACTGCCGCCATCGACAGCACGTCCACTATGCTGTCGTTTTATGTCGGGGGTGGGATCGCCGGGCAGGCTTACGAGATTGTCATTAACGCCATGCTGGCTGATAGCGAGATACGTTCTGACGTGCTTACGGTGAATGTGTTGGGCGACGATGGTTGCGGCTGCATGGTTCTTTCCTTGCCGCAGACGCCGCCCGGCAGCGTGAGCGGCGACGGTTCGGTGACCGTCAACACTGCGCCCCGGTTCTTTGTCAGCGCGACGACGCCAATTGGCGCAAACGTGCTGGATCGCTGGTACAATTCGGTTACTGGCAACATTTATGACTACGTGTCCAACGGCCTGACGACGTGGTGGGAGGAAGCGACGATTGGCGGCGGTGGCGGCTACGGCGCGAACATCGTCAAGATGAACCCGATTACGCCGGATGGGTTCACTGTCGAGTTTACCTTGACGGCGACGGACGGCACGGAAGTCGATATTCAGACTTCAAACAACTTGCTGGTATCGGTCGATGGCGTGTGGCAGGAGCCGACCCTGCAATATGCTGCTTCGGTGGATGTGGTTGAGTTTGCGCAAGCGCCGTTTGCTGATAGTGTAATCTTCATGTTGTGGCTGTCGCCGCCGCCACCTACGCCGCCAGCACCACTAGCGGGGTTGTGAGATGGACTATGTGCTTCCTTCCGGCGTCGTCAACACGGACAGCGTGTACTTCTTTGCTGACAGCACGCTGACGCTTGGCCCGCTGGTCAAGCAAATTAAGGACCAGACGCTGGTCATCGTTGACTTTAGTCATGTCACCCCGCCGCATACGGTCACTGGTTACAGTTTTACCATCGACGTGTCGAGCAATCCGGCGCTGGTGGTGAGCTACCCGAAGGTTGACCTCGCGGGCGACATCGTGACGTTCTTGGTTAGCGGCGGGATCGCTGGGCAGCAGTACAACATCAATTTCACTACCAACGTGGATATCAACGCGCGCACGGACGTTTTGACGATCAATATCCCTTCGGCGGCGGGTGACTGCTCGCAGATCAATCCGGTGCCGCAAATCTACACACAACTTCCTTTAGGAGAGCCGACGCAGGGCTATGTGAACAGCGCCGTGCGTTACTTCTGGGGCGCTGCCCCACCGATGAACCCGAATGTGATGGATCAATGGTACGATCCGACCGCCGACACTTTGTATGAGTGGGTGACGAACGGCACGGATTTCTTTTGGCAGATTATCATGTCCGATAATCTGGTGCCGGAAGCGCCGCTCAGCAGTCTCATTTATGGGCGCTATAACGGCGCATGGGTGGTCGAGCCTATCCAATCTGACGCGCCTGCTGATGGCACGGCGTACACGCGTCGGAACAATGCGTGGTACTCGCTGCCGCAATACGTCATGGAAGCGCCGGGCGGCGGGGTTCGGTTTGGGCGCTATAATGGCACGTGGCAACCCGACGCGATCCAACTCGATGCGCCGGTCAATGGCAATACCTATGGGCGCAACAATGGCGGCTGGATAGCATTGCCGCCGTACATTGTTGAAGCGCCAATGACTGGGCTATTGTATTCGCGTAGCAACAGCAACTGGCTAGCGACCCCTATACAATCTGACGCTCCTGCTGACGGCCAGTTTTATGCTCGCAACAATCGGGCGTGGTTGCCGATAGATATTTTGGACCTGCTGACGGACGCGCCGACCGATGGCACATTGTACGGTCGTCAAGACGGCGCGTGGGCGGCGGCTTACCCAGCGAGTAACCCGGCGAACTACACTACTGCGGCGCAACTTGCAGCGTCGGTGGCGTTGCTGATGCCCCGGCAGGGCGGCACTTTTACTGGCGCTATCAGTGTTCCGGGGTTTATTGTACCCAATGGTCCGCAGTCGATGCAGATTGCTGGCGGGCAGGTAGGACAACCTCTTGTCGCGAACAATACCTCAAGCACGTTAGCTTGGGGGGCAGTTCCCATCCCCGAGCCGCCGAACGATGGCACTGCTTATGCGCGCCAGAACGGTCTGTGGGTGCCGACTGCCAGTGGTGCAGGTGTGCCGGAAGCGCCGAACGACGGCACGGCTTATGTGCGGATAGACGCTACATGGTCGCATATCGTCCACACTGATATTACTGATTGGGATGCGACACTCAACTCGCTGTTAGCGCCCTATGCGCTGCTAACACAAGTGCCGCTTGGCTCGATTAGCTTCCCGTTGATGGACGGCACGAACGCCATCGGTACGTCGCTGAACTGGGCGCGGGCTGATCACGTGCATCCGACCGACACGTCGCGCTACGCCGCGAGCAACCCTTCCGGCTACCAGACAGCGGCGCAGGTGACGGCAGCGCTTGGCCCCTACGCGCTGGCCAGCGCGGTGCCGGTGGCGTCGAATGCTGTGCCTGCAATGAATGGAGCGGGTGCGTCGGGTGCTTCTGTTGCGTTTTCGCGTGGTGACCATGTGCATCCGACCGACACCACTCGCTTGGCGGTGGCGGGCGGGACGATGACCGGCTTGCTTACTCTCGTGAGTGACCCTAGCGCCAATCTACAAGCGGCTACGAAACAGTATGTCGATAATGCTTCTGCCAATGCCAATATTGACTGCGGCACGTACTAGAAGGGCTAGATAGCCATGACCGGACGCGTTCAATCTCTTCGTTCCAGTGTAGCAGGGAGCCGCCCGACCGGGCGTCAGCCGGGGGAGCTTTATGTCAACTGGGCCGACAATCAGCTTGGTGTGATCAACGCAAGTTCTGCGGCGCAAGACTTGATCGCGGTAAGATTTTTTAGCGCGGCGGCGAGCTATAATGTTGGCGACTTCGCCATTCAGGCGGGGCAGCTTTATCGTTGTGTGACTGCTGTCGGCCCCAGTTCCTTTACTCCAGCCAATTGGGCGCAGATCGGCGGCTCGGTTGGCATTGGCGACAACTCGCCTAGTAATCCGCAACCGGGAACCCTATGGTGGGACAGCGTAGGAGGGCAGCTTTACGTTTGGTTCGTGGACGCTAACTCGTCGCAGTGGGTGGTGGCGAACAACGCTGCGTCAGTGTTGGCTTCGGGGTATCTGCCGCTCTCTGGAGGTACGCTGACTGGCCCGCTTACTCTGCCGGGTAACCCGACAACACCACTTCAGTCAGTGCCGAAGCAATATGTTGACTCTTTGCCGGTGGCGATGAATGACAATCGCATCATCAACGGCGACATGCGGTGGGATCAGAGGAACAACGGCGCGAGCGGGACAGGGGGTGGCTATACCGTTGATCGGTGGCTCTATGGCCCATCGCAGGCGAGTAAGGGAACGTGGCAGCGTATTCTTGCTAATGCTGGTGGGCCTATTCAAATAGCTGGGTTCAATTATTACCTTTCGTTTATTTCTTCGTCTGCCTACGCTGTGTTGGCGAGCGATGCTTTCTACTTCACGCAGCTGGTCGAGGCCGATATGGTCGGCGATCTGGCTTGGGGAACGGCAAGCGCGCAGCCGGTGACGCTTTCGTTCTGGGCGCTCTCAAGCTTGGCTGGGACATTTGGCGGTGCAATCCGCAATTATCCAACTCCTTCCACGCGCTCTTATCCGTTCATTTTTACGCTCGCTGCGGACACTTGGACGAAGGTCGTCATCACCATCCCCGGCGATACTGCCGGGACGTGGGTATTGAACGGCAACGCCGCTGCGTTTGGGCTTTGTTTCGATCTTGGGGCTGGAGCGACCTACCGCGCTCCCGCTGGCGCATGGGCGGCGGGGAATTTCGTTGGCGCGAACGGCGCGGTCAGCGTCGTGGCGACGAACGGTGCAACTTTCTACCTGACCGGCGTCAAGCTGGAGGTTGGCAGCGTAGCAACGCCGTTCAACCGGCAGTCGTTGGCGAAGTCTCTGGCCGATTGCCAGCGGTATTACTCGGGGTTGCTACAAATCTACGGCGCAGGGTCCGGTCAAGTTGCTGGTCAACCCTTCGTCCACGGCTCGTTATCACCAATTTGGATGCGCGCTGCTCCAACTACAGTGAACCTCAATACCGCCAATAGCAGTAATTGGACGTTGGTCAGTGTAACAAGTAATAATTCTTCCATCACGGCTAACGGGAACGCAACGGCGGCTGGCCTCGTCGTTTTGAATGTTCTCTTTGCCCTTAATGCGGAGCTTTGATCATGATCGACTTTCCTAACAACCCCACAGTCGGTCAGACTTTTACCGCCGCAGGCGTGACGTGGACGTGGGATGGAACCAAGTGGACATCGAACGGGCTGAACGTGCCATACTTGCCGCTGGCGGGCGGCACGATGAGCGGGCCGATTACTCTACAGAGTGACCCGGCTGCGCCGCTACAACCGGCGACTAAGCAGTATGTTGACTTCATTGAGGCGTCATATTCGCTTGGTAGTAACCGCATCATCAACGGCGACATGCGGATTTGTCAGCGCGCGGGGAGTGGAAATGCTGCCGGATACATGGTTGATCGCTGGCGGATCGCCATGAGTCAGCCGGGCAAGCTCAGTTGGAATACCGCCCCTAGCGCTGCGATGGCTCCCAACGGCTTTCCGACAGTCATCACCCTTAACTCGCTGTCGGCTTATTCGCCAGCGGCGACTGACAGTTTTTGCTTCTTTCAACCTATCGAAGCCGACATGATCAGCGACTTCGCATTCGGCACGGCCAATGCGCAGCCGATCACGTTGTCGTTTTGGGTTATGGCTTCCGTCGCAGGAACGTATTCCGGCGCGCTCGGCAACTCACCCAACAATCGCTGCTACCCCTTTACCTTCACCCTCGCTGCCGCGACCACTTGGCAGAAATTCGTCATCACTGTTCCCGGCGACACGAGCGGGACATGGACGATGAGCGGTAACGGCGGGGGGATGTTCGTCACTTTCGATCTTGGCAGCGGCCCGAGTTTACGTGCTCCAGCGGGATCGTGGCAGAGCGTCAGCGTGAATGGCGCGACCGGCGCGGCGGGCGTCGTCACTACCAATGGCGCGCTGATGCAGTTTACGGGCGTCAAGCTGGAGGTCGGCAGCATAGCAACGCCCTACAATCGGCAGTCGCTGGCGAAGTCTTTGGCGGATTGCCAGCGATACTACAGTGTTGGGTCACTAGTTGTAGGTGGATATACTACAGCGGGTGGTTCTATTATTACAACAGGCTTCTATCCTGTAGCTATGCGTGCTGCTCCGACTATAACGCCTAGTTACGTCTCTATGATAAATGTTACTGCTGGCAATCTTACAGTAAATAATGTAAGTCCAACCTCTTTCTACAATACAGGTGGCGGTAGTGCTGTTGGATATACGCAGTGGCAGAACAACTGGACAGCGAACGCGGAGCTTTGACCATGACCTATACACAAGTTTGGGATCACATGCGAAATCAGCCTCACGACGGTATAATACAGCGCGACGAGGACGGCGCGTTCATTCCGATGGACCCTGACAACATTGACTGTCAGGAATATCTGGCGTGGCTTGACGACGGCAATGAACCGAAGTCTGCTGAAGCGCCAACGATGACCCTACCGGAAACTGTTCCGGTGGAGGATCGTGTGAGTGATCTTGAAGACCGGGTGAACGCCTTGGAGGGTGCGCCGCCCGAACCGCCGGAAGAAACCCCGGAGCAAGTTCCGATCCAAGTCACCACCACCCGCACAATCACCAAAGGAAAGAAGTAATGGCGCAACCTCCGAGGCCCAACCCGTTGCACGGCGCGACCCACGTCGCGCCGCCCCCCGCACGATCCCCCGCAGCGCCGCTTACGGGCGCGCATGTTGCGGCAGCGACCGTGCCGCCCGAGCAACCGCCGCCGACGCGGGTGAACATCCACGGCATTCCGCCGAAGCCGAATATGGCCCCGCCTCCGAACGTGAACGACGAAATTGTCAACGAAGCGACCGAAGCGGAGATGGCGGCAGGCAAGGAGGCGTTGTCGGTATACGCCAAGCGCACCCAAGCTGAGCATGACTATGGAGCCAAGATGCTGGCTCGTCGCAACAAGGTTACTCACGAGAGTGACAAGGAAGAGGAGTAACTCTAGTTCCGACGATCATGGTAGCTGACTTCAGCGGCATGCTGCCGCTGCGCGATCCGATCCTCCTGCCGGATAACAACGCGCAGTTAGCGAATAACGCGTGGCTGTACCGGGGGCAGGTACGCGGCTTTCGAGCCGCTAATGCGGTGTACGATGGGGTCTACGACGACACGCAACAGGTCTATCGGATACCGTTGAATACCGACAACCCGCCCGACTTTACTGACGCGGGGTCGCTGTGGCTGGAGCTTCCTGATCCGTTCATGACCACCATCCGCAACCCTACAGTTGGCGACACTTACAACCGATACTATTTCTTTCCTAGCGACCAATACGACAGCACGGGCGTGAACCCGTCATGGCCAGTGACTTCGCCGGGGCCGGTCTACAATACCTTGGCGCGGCTGCAACTCGATCCGCCGTCGCCCAATTATATTCTCGGCATCCCCGCGCCGACCAACCCGACCACGGTCACCCCGCCGTCGTCTTCCATCGTGCTGAACACCACCGCGCCTACGCCGGTAGGCTCTGAACTCTTGCAATTCGCCGCCAACTCGCTGGGGGCTGTCACGGTTGGTATGAACGTCGTTGACCTGACTGACCACCGGCTGACGGCGGCGGTGACATTGGCTTCGGCGCTGGGGTCAACGTTGCTGACCTTCTCTAGCACTGGCACCGCGCCGAACAACATCGTTGCGGGTATGACGTGCAAATGCACCTCTAATCCGGCAGTGGTGTTCCCCGGCACGACAGTATCGGTTGTCACGGCTACCACGGTGACGGTCAGCATCGCGCTCATCGGCAATGTGGTCGCTGGCGACACGTTCCAGTTTGACAACGCCAACCAAATCGTCACTGGCTGCACGGTGGCGACTATCGCCAACGCGGCTGGACAGATCACGCTGAGCAACGCCGTGGTGGCGGGTGGCGTCAATACCGGCGACACCATTCAGTTTCTCACCAGCTTGCCTGAGACGCGCGCTTACGTCTATACTTACGTCAATGACTTTTCCGAGGAGGGCCAACCCTCGCCTGCGACGGTGGCGTCAGGCGACGGCAACGGGACGTGGACGATAGTCATTCCGGCTCCCCCGGCTGGCTACAATACTGGGCGGGCGATGAACCCCGGTCACTATAGGTTGTATCGTACGGTCACCGACGCGTCTGGCAACGCCACTTACTTTCAGGTTACCGAGGTGCCGATCAACCCGGTCGGGTCGGTGACCATCCACGATAGCGCATCCGACGCCAGCATCACCGGCAATAATATTCTCAGCACCATCGGCTTTGCTCCTCCCCCTGCCGGGTTGCAGGGCGTGGTGATGATGGCTAACGGCATTGCAGCCGGGTACACCAATGAGCGCGAAGTGTGGTTCTCGGCGGCTTACCTGCCGCATGCGTGGCCTCCTCAATATGCGTTGACAGTGGACTACCCCATTGTGGGTCTGACTGCCAACGGTACTTCGCTCAACGTGATGACCGAGGGCAGTCCCTTTATTGCGACCGGCGTGACGCCTGACACGATGACGATAGGGAAGATTACCGCCAACGAGCCGTGTATCTCGCGTGGCTCTATCGTCAGTGCAGGCGAGGGCGCATACTACGCTTCGCCCAACGGCATCCAGCTTTTGAATACGGGCGGCACTGAGAACATCACCATCGGCATTTATGAGAAAGAGTTTCATTACTCGCTTCTTCCTCCCCAGTGGGCGGCGGGCAAGTACGGATCGAGTTACGCCAGCTTTATTAAAGGTCAGCCCATTCCTAGTGTCGATCTGTTGGGGTATCTGGGGTTCGTGCTGGACAACTCGGTGGCGAACGTACCCTTTACCTATTTGCGGCCTACCCCTCCCGGCATCGAGGTCATTAACTGTTACTCTGATGAGTTATCGGGACAGCTTTTTGTCTTGGTTGAGGGTGGGGCGGTGATGCAATGGAACCCGCCACAAAGCACGCCGGGGGCGACGACGCTGCGAAGCTGGCAGTGGAAGACCAAGAAGTTTCGCTTTACTGCGCCGCAGCTATTCAAAGCGTTCATGGTGCTGTTTGAAGTTCCGCCCGAGGTGACGATTACGCTTGGGGCGAGAAACACCGATCAGGGGCAGACCTTTGATCCTGCCACTCAGTACCTGATCATCCGGGTGTATGCAGACGGTAGACCCGTGGTGGTGCGAGAAATTCAGAAGTCGGGCGAGGTGCTGCTCATACCGGGCGACTTCAAGGCTGAGCTATGGGAATTTCAATTTGAGGGGCAGATTGGCCTGCGGTTCTTTAAGTGCGCTTCGTCGGTGAAAGAGTTGAAGGCTGCATAAATGGCTGGCAAGAGCATCTACCCAAGCATTCCGTCGCCGGGCAATGACGCCCGGTCGATGCGCGCCACGCTGGACGCGATCCAGCAGTCGATGACCATGATCATTATGAACGCGCAGTCGCCCAGCCCGAACTACACGCCGTCGTCGGCGGCGCAAATCTTCGTCACCAACGCGGGCCTGAGCACATTTGTCGCCAACCAGATCGCCATCAGTAAGCAGGCGGTCGGCACGGCGGGGAATGCTGCCGCCGCGCGAGCGGCATTGGCGAGCGCGCCAGCGCCGCAACCCGTAGTCCCTTCGACGCTGCAAGTTAAGACGACGAGGGTGTCATGATTACTTACACTAAATGTTGTGGCAGGTGTGGAGAGGTAAAGTCGGCAGATGATTTTGCTTATAACGCGCGTGCGTCAGATGGGTGTCAGTCGCGGTGTAAGCAGTGTGATAATAAGCTACATCGTGAGCGACGGTTGGCAAATCCGGAACACCATCGAAGGATTGTACGCCGGTCGAATTTTAAGCAACGGCATAAAATTACTGGTTTAGATGATTGGGTAGATACGCAGTATGAGAAGCAACAGGGCGTGTGTGCTATGGTCGATTGTAACAAGCGGCTATCTGATGGTGGACGTGCGCTTTGTGTTGACCACAACCACGCGACAAATAAATTGCGTGGTTTGTTGTGCGTAGAGTGTAATCTAGCGTTAGATTGGTATGAACGTAACAAACATCGTCTTCCTGCTTTTGATACTTATTTGAAGGAGAATGACGATTATTAGGATCGATGACGTTCATGCCATCCGGGCGATATCGGCGGCAGCGCATATGCAGTTCGTGCCGAAAATTCATCACTGCATCGCGTCCTACGACGAGAACGACAAGCTGTTGGGCGGCAACATCTACACCGACTATTGGGGCAATGGCGGCTCCTGTCAGGTGCATACCGCCTGCTTCAACAAGCACTGGGCGTCGAAGGCGATGCTCTATTTGGCGTTCGACTATCCGTTCCGGCAGTTGATGGTGAAGAAGATGTTCGGGCTGGTGCCGGAACGCAACGTGGCGGCGCGCAACTTCGATCTGCGTTTAGGTTTCAAGATCGAGTATCTGGCCGAGGATGTGTTTAACCATCCAGACGGGGTCAATGGCATGTACTTAATGAGCATGCGGGCCGACGAGTGTAAGTGGCTGAGCATGAAGATGCCGTATATTGAGTATGCGCCACGGGAGCGGACGAACGATATCAACCTGCCGCTGGCGACGATGCAAACGGTCGGAGCGATGCAGTAACTCACGAGAGTAACTAAGATGGGCGGCGATAAAGGCAGCGCAGACAGTTCCGGTATGATGGAAGCGATGGCGTCTGCGCAAGCCGCGCAGGAGGCGTATGCGCTTGGCGAGCAGCAGCTTCAGTGGACGCAGCAGGTCTGGAACCAAGAGCAGCCGCTTGTCGATGCGTCCGAGCAGGCGCAGATCAATCTCGCTACCCAAGAAACCCAGTCGCTCACTCAATCTCAGGACGAGAGCGCCGCGCAATGGCAGGAGTACGAGAGTACCTTTCTGCCGCTGGAAACCCAGTTCGCAGGCCAAGCCGAGAACTGGGCTTCGCCAAGCGCCATTGCCGAGGCGCGTGGCCAAGCCATGTCCGACGTGGCCGAGCAGGGCATGGCGGGGATCAACTCTGCTGCCGAGACGCTTAGAAGCTACGGGGTGAACCCGGCATCGGGCAAGTATGCTTCGCTTTACACCTCCGCGCAACCTATGCTGGGCGCTGCCGAAGCTGCCGCAGGCACGACCGCCGCACAAAACTTGCGCATGCAGCAAATGGGGCTGGAGGGTCAGGCGCTCAACACTGGCATGGGGCTGGCGAACTCGACGGCAGGGCTGACCCAAGCAGGCACAGGCGCGGCTGGCACCGCAGGCGGGCTGGCGTCTGGGGCGGCAGGGACAGCGCAGAGCAACTTATCCACAGGCTCTACGGCTATGACCAACCCGACAGCGTGGTTCAACGCTGGCGCGAACAACATGAACAGCTATGTGAACGCTGTCAACGGGTACAATCAGAGCCAAGCCGAGTTCGCTCAAGCGGGCGCATCCGAGATGGCCGGGTTGGGCAGCGCGCTGGGAAGCGTGGTCGGCATGGGCTTCTTGGGCGCGCACATCGCCAAGGGCGGGCCGGTCACCCGCTTTGACGACGGCGGCAGCGTGGGCGACGGCTCCACTGGCATACCGCCAGCGCCGTCAGGCATGCCGGGCGGCATGGTCCGCATATCGCCCCCGCCAGCCCAACCCAACCCCGCCGCGACGATGGCGCGGCAAGCGCCGATGTTGATGCGCGCTGCCGGGGGCTATGACGACGGCGGGCCTGCCGATCCGCAGCTTACGCCTACACAGGGGGGCGGCGCGACCGGGATACCGCCCGCTCCCATTCCGCCCGCGCAATACCCGCCCGGCGCGTTGCCTTCTGACGCCACGCCCGGTGGCGGCGTGCCAGCCCACGCCAGCCCGTCCAATGGCGCGGTGACCGACGACGTTCCGGCGATGCTCACCGCCAACGAGTTTGTCATCCCCAAGGACGTGGCGACGTGGAAAGGCCACGAGTACTTCGCCAAGCAGATCGACGCGGCGCGCAGGGGGCAGCAGCAGTTTGCCCAACGCGGCGATGTGGGCGGCGAACCCGCCGACGTTGCGCCTCAACAGCCAAGATTTGTATCCCGGCCCACTCATATGGCGACAACGCGGGGCGCGATCCCCGGTATGCCGCAGCAACAAATGATGCCCGCCTAACCCACGAGAGTAACCCTGATGGCAATGGGCAAACACTATGGATCGTTCGGCAAGGGCTTCGCTGACGCCCTGATTGCAATGATCAAGCTGTCCTACATGCGTGACTACTACAAGTCGCGCCGCGACTATTACGAGTCGCGCGCCGCCGCTTATGGCCAGCCAAAGCCCGGCAGCAAGGCGGCGCTCGACGCCGAAGGCAATCGGATACGTCTTGACGCCGAGGGTCGCCCCCTGCCGGATACAGCCTATGGCGGCGGCAAGCAAGAGACGCCCGCAGCGGGCAAAGTGCCAATGGCCGATATGGTCAAGATGGCGGAAAAGGCCGGGTTCAAGGGTGACGACGCGGCGCACATGGCGGCGCTAGCGCAGGCTGAGAGCGGCGGCAATCCCGGCGCAGTTGGCAAGGCGGGCGAGATCGGCCTGACCCAGATCAATCCGCACGCGTGGCCTGCTGAGATGGTAAGCGCTGCGCGTGATCCGCAGGGTGCGTTTAACGCCGCTTACAAGGTGTATCAGCAACAGGGCTGGAAGGCGTGGTCAACCGATCCGTCGTCACCCAATTTTACTCCCGGCAATAATGGGATGCGGTTTTTCGACGCGGCGCGGGGATACGTTACCGGGGAAAAGCCTACGACCAAGGTAGCGGCTACACCGGATACAGCTAAGCCAGTCAAGCCGGGAACGGAGAAGACCAAGGTCGGTGCAACGGGTGGGCCAGACGTAAAGGTTGGCGGTAAGACCTACCACACTGACGCCGATGGCCGTATTCTTGGCGATGACGGCAAGCCGACGCAGGCGCAAGCTGGACCTTCTCCCGGCTCCTATCAGGTGGCGGGCGACAGCACTATTGCCTTGTCGCCGGAAGAGGCAGAGAGGGCGCGGGCGGACTTGGAAGCGCATCGAGTCGCGCCGAGCGACACGCGAAGCTTGGACAGCCCGATCAAGCAGCACCCCGAACGTACGGGTGGCGTCGATACACAAAGTGCGCCCGATCCGGTTGCAGTGCCGGATGAAAGTTCAGAGCGACCACCGTCACTGACGCCGCCACCACCCGAACGCGGGCCGGAATTGGCGGGGCAACGACAGTGGAGTGAGGAAGACCAACCTGCGCTTCCTCCGGTGCCGTCACCGAGGCCGATCCAAGGTCCGCCCCAGCGCACGGGTGCGCCGCCGAACGTAGGGATTACGCCATCATCTGTGCCTGAGCCAGTATCGACGCAGAACACGGTGCGCCCCGAACCGCCTGTATCTGTGCCTGTGTCGCATACGCCAATTGGTGGCGGCGAAGGCAATAGGATGGAGGGGCCGAGGGGGACGTCAGTGGCGGACGCGCCGTCGCGCGCCGCGCAGCCGGTTAGCGCCACGCGGGCGATACCCAGCACGCCGGTTACCCCAGTGAGTAACCAACCCAGCGGCGGGCGGTTCGTGCCAATTGAGCGGCCCAATCTCGATCAGGCGGGTGGCGCGCAGGGGCGCAGCGGTGGCCCGCCGACGATGACGGCGCTCAATCTGGGTAGCCTGTTTGGTCCGAACCCGCCCCTCTCACAACGTGGCGGGGGTGGGGGCGGGGGCGGGCAGGCTGCGCCTTCGTCGCCGCCACAGGGGCAAATTCTGTCGCCACCGGGGGGAGGGCCGACGCCTTACCCCGGCCCGACGATGAACCCATCTGGCAATATCGTTTTGTCGGAAGGGCAGGGCGCACGCGGCGGGCAATCGGTGCCTGCTCCCATGCCGCCTATTCGTCCTGACGATCTGGATGTTGCCACGGCGTCACGCAAGGGCGGGCCGATCCAGCGCTTTAATCGGGGTGGTATCCCTACCCGTCCGACGATAGGGTTAGCGGCAGGCGGGGATGCGCCTGCGTCTTCGCAATACCCATCCTATACGCCAAAGGCCGCAGCGGCTCAGCCGGGGCTGCAAGGCAATGTACTGGCGGCGGACGAGTATATGACCGGCTTGCCCGGCATGACGGCAGTCGATCTGCACAACCCCAACTCAATGTACTATACCTCTTATGGTCCGGGGCAAGGCGGGATCGGCGGGCAGACTTTGACTACTGATTGGTCACGGATGACCCCGGATCAAAAGGCGCAATATGCCGCAATGACGGCTGGCACATGGCAACCGCCAGCGGCAACCCCCGCTCCGACGCCTGCACCTGCCCCCGCCACGCCGACTGTAATCAATCCGCCATCGGTGCAGAACATCACCAACATGCCTGCGGCGACGACGATCACTGACCCGACCACGACGACCACCACGGGTACGCCGGGAGTACCCAACGCCATCCAAGCCAAGAGCTACGATCCAAACGTGGACGCCACCACTGGGGCCGGGTTTGCCAACACCTCTAACACAGGTGGAACGAACTACAGCGTTGGCACCGACGACAAGCTTAACCAGACTACCCCCGGTACGATATCCGGCACGGGCGACGGTACGATCTTGTCGCGTGGGGGAGGCCCGATCCCACGCCGCCAAGCTTTTGCCCGAGGCGGCATTCCCTCGCGTCCGACGCTGCGGCTTCAGGCAGGCGGCAACGCCGCCATAGCGGCGATGAACAGCCCCAGTTACATTGGCCCCACGCTACAGGGCGGTTGGCAAGGCACGCCCGAGAGCCAGCTTGCGCCGAACCAGCAGGCATGGGCCAATACCGAACAGGGTATTCTCGCGCAAGAGCTTAGCGCCGCGCATAAAGACGCTGCCTATTGGGGCGCGGGCGGGACGAACCCGACCGGCGGCAACGATACGATGCAGTATTGGAACCAGTTGACCACCATGCCAGCCGCCGTGTGGCCAACTACGACAACCACGCCGACACCGATTGCCGAGCCTGCGCCTACGGTACAGAACGTCGTCAATCAGGGTCAGCCCATCGTTGATATCGCCACCATCGATCCCACGGCGACCACCACCACGGGTGCGCCCGGCATCCCGAACGCGATCCAAGCGAAGAGCTACGACCCGAACGTGGACGCCACGACCGGCGCAGGGTTCACCAACACCTCAAGCACCGGAGGGACTGACTATAGCGTTGGCGGCGACGACAAGCTGCAAACCACCAGCGACAACCAGATATCCGGCACCGGCAATGCGACCATTCTGTCGGCCAAGGGCGGCTCGATCCCGCGCCGGAACCGCCGTCCTCCCCCGAGGAAGAACTACACCCGCTACGATCTCGGCGGCGCGGCAGGCGATCAGTCGGGCGATGTCTCGCCGTCCGCGCTGGGCATGCCGCCCGGTCTTAGCTCCGGGGGGCAACAGCAAATCCCGCCCTATTATTACAACCCGGCGACTTATGCTGGCGCAGGCGCACCCGTGGGCAAGGGGGTGACCCAGACCAGCGTTCCCACCTTTAGCGCTGGCGCTATCCCCTCCCTGCCGATGGCGCGCGGTGGTACGGTGTATAAGTTTGATGACGGCGGCGATGTGCCTGACGAGAGCGCGGCGGCGATGCCCTCGCCCATTATGGACGAGATGCAGGACCAGCGCGACGAGGCCGAGGACGCGCAGCGCGATCAGGTCAGCGCGCAAGCGGCGGCGGCTCCCGGCGCGGGCGCGGGCGCGTACGATCAGGGTGGCAAGTACTTCACGCCGCCCGACGACACGGCGGCTCCCCCTGTTACTCAAGCGGGTAACCAAGATGGGCAAGCTCAGCATGGGCCGTACCGGCGCACCGACCAGCTTACGCCGCAGATCAAGGACAACGACGGCAACCCGTCGCGCGGCTTGGTTGACGCGATCTCCGGTGGGCTACAGTGGATCGCTTCGCATCTGGGGCTGGGCAGCGCGCAGGCCGCAGGCATTGCGGGCGACCCAAACACCCAGACGGCGCGGATGAACTTTTCTTCCGGCAAGCAACCGGATGGCGATGCGGTGATCTCTCATGCTGCTTATCATGAAGCGGGCGATATCCAAGACCCGGCCAATGCGCTCAACACCGTCGAGCATAAGATCGCAGGCATGGAAGGCATGCGGTTGTGGATGCTGAACCGTGGCGACGTGGTGGGCGCGAACAAGATGGCGGCGTCGATGATGCAATACAGCGCCATCGCCAACGCCCCTATCGGTGAAGAGGCCGCGCGCCGGTACTACGACGGCGACCTTAAGGGCGCGGTCGATGCGCTCAACGAAGCCAGCGCCAACGTGGTTGATGGCAGGCACATCGTCGCCTCTCTGGTGCCGGATGGCAAGGGCGGTCAGATGGTGCATGTCGAGGGCAGCACGCTCGATGGGCGCACGTTGTGGCAGCAGATGGTGGCTCCGCACGCCATCCTCGCGGCGGCGCTGGGGTTCAAGGATCAGTCGTACACGTGGAAGCGCTACGAGGATCAAGCGGTCAAGTACGACCCGGAGATGAAAGCCGAGTACGACGCTCGCATTGCCGAACAAAAACAACAGCGCAAAGAGGCCGACGCGCAAGCCAAGGCCACTGCGTCAGAGACGGCGCTTGGCCCGACCGACAGGCCCTATGCGCCGAGCGCCAACGCAACCATGCCAACGCCCGCGCAGCCGTCAGCGCCAGCGCCTACGCTGACTCCGGTGGGTGCGCCTGCCGCCCCTGCTGCGCCGACTGCGCCGTCACCCGGTCGCAGCCCCGACACCACGACGGCGCAGACCGCCGCGCCTCCTCCCACTTCCGATGGCTCTTTATTGGCGCGGGGGCCGACCGGGCATGGCGGCGCGATCCCGTCGCAGGCCGGTCCTAACATTGCTACGCCCGACGCACAGGAAGCCGCAGCGGATACCGACTTTCAGAAGATCGCCGCTTCGCTGGACAAGCAGGAGACTGACGGCTACGCGACGATCCGCAGTAACCATATCAGCCCCGCTGGCAATCCGATATTGGGCGGCAATGAAATCCTCCCTGCCGACCCGAACCACCCGCGCGATGCGGCATGGCAGGCGCGTGACGCCCGTTGGCGCGAGGCGATGCAGACCGTCAACCAGACCATTGCCTCCGAAGGTCACGACCTGACGGTGCGGATCGCTTCGCAACGACAGGCGTTGGCGCAGTCTTATGCGGCAGCGAAAGAGCAGCGTGGCGCTGAGCGCGCCGCCGCCAAGACCGCCGCTGGACAGGTCCAAGCGCAGACGATGGAGACGACGCGCGAGGAAGGGCGGCAGAAGTTTGAAACCGGCAAGGAGATGAGCAGCCGCGAGTGGGACTCGACCAAGCCGCGCGCCAGCGAGGAGGTGGAGCGGGAGATCAACATGACGCCCGACCCACAGACGCCTAGCCCGAAAGACCCGAACGTGATCATGGCGCACTCGCTGGGCTACACCGACAGCCGGGGCAGGCCGCAGATCGACCGGCTCAACAACCTTCTGACGGCGCAAGAGCAGACCGTCATGTCGCAGGCGCTGGTCAGCGGTTTTCATTACTCGCCCACCCAGAGCCTTGCGGCGGTGGCCGACATGGTGACCGGCGCAGTGACCAACAAAAACTACGAGATGTCTGGCGAGCCGTTGAGCGCCGACAAGACCTATGGCGTGCCGCGCGTTCTGGTCACGGTCAACCGGCTGAACGACAACGGCGAGGGGGTCACCAGCGGCAAGATGGCGATGCCGACCGAGGACTACCGCAACCTGAGAGGGCTGATCAAGCAGCGCGCCGCCGCCGAAGCTAAGCGCAACCAAGCCCCGCCGCCCGAGGTGGCTGCGCCGCCTAGAGGTCCAGACCCTGCGCCCCTGCCGTTGGGTCCGCAGGGCATACCCGCACGGCCAAACTTAGTGCCGCAGTTTGGTCCCCGTCTCGTACCCCGTCCAGCCGCATGAGAGGCTTACCCACGCGAGTAACTGATGGCTGACGTAGACGCCGATCTGTACGCACCCATTCGCGGGGTCGGTCCCGATAGCGCTTCTGCGTCTACGCCTACGCCTGCGCCGCCGACGCAAGCGGGCGACGACGATCTGTATGCGCCCATTCGTGGCGCAGGCCCGCCCATCAGTCCGTCTCCGAGGGACTTGGGGCCGGTGCCGTGGAGCGACGTGGGCGCGGGCTTGGCGGCTGGCTACCACGAAGGCATGTCCGACATTGGCGGGTTTGGCTCGCGCTTCGCCGGGTCGCCCGAGATGCAGCGCTACTACGCTGACCAAGCGTTGCGCGAGCGCACACTCGGGCAACGCGACGTACAGAGCATGACCCCTGCCGGTCAGCAGGGCCGCGAGCAGGGGTTCTGGAGCCATCCCATCCTACAGGGCGCAGAGGCGGCTCCGAGCATGGCCGGGGCGGCGGCTCCCGCCATCGTGGGCGGCGCGATAGCGGGGCCACCGGGCGCAATCGCAGGCGGCGCGCTGGGGTTTGGCGCGCAGGCGGCAGGCCAGACGGCGGCGGACGTGCATGGCAATATCGCTGACGCGAACGACGCGGCGCTGCAAAAGGCCAACCCGGACTACGCCGCCAAGCGCGTCTATATGTCGGAGGCCGACGCGAAATACGCCATCGCCCAAGAGAGCCTGAACAAGACCCACGCGGCAGAAATCTCAGGCGCGCTGGGCATGCTGTCGGGCGCGGTCGGACCCATTGCGGAAATTGGCGGTTCTGGGGTAGTAGGCAAGATCGTAGGCGATAGCCTCGTGCGTAAAGCGCTCGCCGGGGGCGTGTTTGAAGGCACGAATTTAGGCGCGCAGGCGGCAGGTCAAACCGCGTTCACCGCCAAGGCCGAGCAGCAAGCAGGCACGCGCGGCGCGGTGGCCCCCGGCGAGATCGCTGAAAGCTTTGGCGAAGGCTTCAAGACCGGGGCCGAACTCTCCCTGCCGGGGGTATTGTTCCACGGTAAGACCCGGCTCCCTCAAGGGGGTGTGAGCGCCGAGCCGACACGCTCTGACACCCAAGGGTTTAAGCCGGGAGTGCGCGGCAATGCGGGCAAAGGGCCAACCACTGCGCCAACTGACGAAGCAACTACGGGGACAAAAAGCGTCCCTAGTTCACCCATCACCCCCGACATTAAGGCCGCGACGGACGGCAAGCCTATTACTCCCGTGGGTAAGCCACAGGAAACACCTGTACAACCACCCCCTCCGGTTGCACAACCTACAGGTGTGCCCGCACAGGAGCCTCAAGGAAGGCCGCCAGAGGCCCAAGTCGCTGCCGGGCCACCACCCCCACCCCCAGCCCCGGAAGGCCAGCCAGCGCCAACCCCTGCCGCGCCTGCTGCGGCTCCCATCGATCCCGTCGCCCTAGCGGCGCAGCACGCGGAGCTTGTGGACCCAAGCCACCCACGCGATGCGATGATCATCCCCAAAGGGGCGCAAGTCCCTGATATCACTACAGATAAGTGGCGCTACGGCAATCTCAAGCTGCCCGACGACCAAGGCGTCGTCCGCTACGATCATAGTCGAGGAAACAAGTGGACTAAAGACAGCTTGAAGGCGGCGGCGAAGGATGGCACGCTGCAAGACAAGATCGACGCGCAGGCGGCGAAGCCTGCGGCAGAGTCCGTGGTAGGAGCGCAACCGGCAGCGGCGGCGGCAGAGCCTGTAAAGGCCGAGCCTGCCGCTGCCGAGGCGGCTCCCAGCCCTGCGGAAGCCCCAAGCGTAGGCGACCGGATCAAGGCCGATATCGCGAAGCAACCAGAGGATGTACAACCTAAAGGTGTACAACCAGAAGGTGCAGGGGTTACTCAAGAGAGTACGCCCCCCGACCCGCTGGCGGGCGGGACCAAGGTCGCAGAGAACAAAGCCGGGGTGGCGATCTACCGCATGCCTGACGGCAGCTTAATGAAAGCGGGCCTTGGCAAGGACGTGAGGCCGGTCACCGAGGCGACCGCCAAGATCATCTTCCCCAAGGAGTTCGGCGGCGAGGGCTACGTCCCGGCTGAAAAATCCGAGGCTGACAAAATCCGTGAGGCGGCAGACGCCGAGGCGGCGCGGCTCAAGCTGGCGAAGGAAACGCCTCCCCCCACTGCCGAAGCGGAAGCGCCCAAGGGAAGGGTCTTGCGCTCCGAAACACCCGAGGAGCAGGAAGCCGCCGCGCGCCAAGCCGAGGCGGATCGCCTCGCTGCCGAACGAGTGGCGACCGAGCAGCCCGCCAAGCCCGTCACCCGGCAGACAAAGGAACCCGAAGAACAGAAGCCCGGCAAGAAGAGCGAGCCTGAGAAAGAGGCGATGCGCGCCTCTAACGCCGTCGCTGACGACATTGTGCGTAACAACCTGCCTCAAGCGGGCGACGAGCATGCGCCCGATCCGGCCCGAGGATCGGGGGGCAAGGGAGCGCGCGAGCAGGTCAAGGCGCGCGTACAAAAGATGGTGAAAGAAGCCAACGACGGTGGCTTCAAATTCATGAAGATGCTCAAGGACCGCAAAGACCCGGAGCTTGCGCACTCGGCTAGCTCTGTGTTGTTGCACGAGGCCAAGCGTCTCGCTGACATCAAGGTCGCCAAGACCTCCGACTACAAGCGCTTCTTGGATCGCGAGCGCGATCTGTTAAAGGGTGAAGCCGCCAAAGAAGGTGTACTCAAAGAGCGCCGCGCCGCAGGCAAGGAGTTCGCTGCGGCAGCGGGCAAGGGGGTCAAGGAAGCCGCCGCCGAGGATGTCGATACGGCAAGAAGGGTGGGGGAAGAAGACGTACCTGACGTAGCCGAAGAGTACGAGAAGGCCAAGGAGCGGGTTGCAGAAGAGAAAGTCGCTAAAGCTCCGGGGGAAAAACGAGAGAAGACCGACACTGAGAAGCGTGCAGAGGAAGCTGGCAAGCGCGCCGCTGAGCGAGCCAAGCAATTCGAGTTGCCCGAGGGCGCGTCAAAGGGTGATATCCTACGCAAGCTGGAAGCTGCCAAGCGCATGGCGCGCGACCAAAGTATCGGTGAGGAAGAACGTGACGCCGCGATGCGGGGCGTGCAACGCCTGCAAGACTCACTACGAAGCGCGATAGAGCGCGAGGAAGCGCCGCGCGAACGGCCTACGGTTACTCACGAGAGTGATGAACCTGCCGTCAAGGGCTACTCGATGGCGACCGGGTTCAAGGTCGAAGCGCGTAGAGGCCGCGCCCCTCCTAAACTGCCGGAGCGTCCAGCACAACGGGCGCTGGCGGGTGAAGAGTACGGCGGCGAGGCGTTTGAGCACCCCGAAGAGATGGTGGGGCCGGAAACTTATCTTCATGGCGCACGTCCGACTGAGGCCGAAGGCGTCGAGATGACCGACAAGAACGGCGATAAGTTCACCGTGCATCCGTTTGAAACGACAGACGCCGAAGAATTGCTTCGAAGACATTTCTATCCAGAGTACCATGACGAAGCTTACCGCGAGCCGCTTAAACGATTGCGTGATGCGCTTTTGACAATGGCGGGCGATGTCAAAGTTTACATTGTCTCTTCGCGAGATATAGACCGGCTGTACCCCGGCGTCGAGGGCTATTACGATGGTGATAGAAACCACATCGTCTTGGATGGCAGCGCGTTTTCATCCGACGCTCCCATACACGAAGTGTTTCATGCGGCGACATATCACGCCATACGACAGAACCCCGACCTCGACAGGTTGCTGCACCGGCTGCACCTAGAAGCCAAACAATGGGCAAAACTGGACCCGGAAGAATGGGATAAAATTCATTATTTTTTCGGCAACCGCGAGGAATTTCTCACTGGATTAATGACAAACCCAGACATGCAGCAGTTGCTTAAAAAGATGAAAATCAGTTCGCAACTGGCGGGTGATATCGGCATCCCCAAGTGGCGCAAGATGACCATGTGGAACGGCATGGTCGAGCTTATTCGACAGGCGCTGGGGATGGGTAAGCGCGACGTGAGCGCGATAGAAGCCGCGATGGCGTTGAGCGAGAACTTAATGTGGCGCGATCCGCGTGGCGCAGGCATGCTGATGGGGGCGGCGGGTAAACTATCGCGTGCGCAGTTGCGCGGCTCCCGGTTAGCCAGAGCGCGTGAGCTACCCGAGCGGGCGGGGAGGGTGCGCGAGGCGACCGAAGACCCAGAGAAGGCGGGACGCGACTACGGGCGTGAGCATAAGGGATGGGTGAACAAGATCAACGACGCGGTGAAGACCACGCTGACTGACAAGAACCCGACCTTCAAGCAAGCCGCCGAGCGCTTCGCCAGCGAGCCGCAGATGTACGAACTGCACCGCGACAAGTTTAAAGACGGAAAAAGCGATCCACTTAGGGACCGCCTCGATGCGATGCAGCAGCGCGGGGGCCGGGCTGAAGAGCTAGCCGAGCCGGGCATGCGGCTGGCGCATGAGTGGATTGGGCTAGCCGACAAGCATGGCCCCGACAGCATGGCGAAGCTGCAAGACGTGATGCGGATGGCGAACGAGTTCGGCGTCTACCCGCACCACCCGCTGGGCGAGGGGGTGAACGCGCATCTGGCGAGCGACACGCTCGACCACATCCAAGCGCGGGCGGTTCACCCGGAGATCAGCGCCAAGTTCAACGCGCTACACAAAGATTTACAAGCGCACTTCCTCGCGCAGGACAAGCACTTCAAGGACGACCTCAACGCGATCAGAAAGCTCAACGCCAAAAACTTTATCGAGGGCATCGACCCTCCTGCCGGATCGACTACGCTGGACGTGCTGGACCGGATGCTGGCGGGCAAGCTGACCGACGCTGACAAGGCGCATTACGCGCGCTATGGCGTCGAGGGGCTGGACGCGGACGTGTTTCAGCGCCGCAAGGGGCCATACTTTCCTGCCGCCCGGCATGGAGATTTTGTCGTCCGGGCTGAGCATGACGTGCTTACGCCCAAAGGCTCCGACCGGGATTACCACGGTAATTTGTTGGAGCCGAACGTTCGAAGGTTTAATACTCGCGCCGAGCTTGAGAAGTATCTGGGTGAGGTGAACTTACCCGCGCGAGTAAGCCTCAAATACTACTTCGACAATCCGGCAGGGGGGAGGATATATCAGGTCGATGACGGGCAGGGGGGCGTGCGCAACGTCGCTCACGACGAGGCGGGTATTGGGTATGGCAAGCCGCAGCCTGAGTATTGGGCGACGATGCAGCACAAGCGGGTCGAGTTCGCCAAGAGCCTGAGCGAGGGGCAGGAAATCCACCGCAGGCTGAGCGAAGCAAAACTTAAAAATCTATCGGGGGTCGAGCATCGCCGGGGGCAGGGGGTGGACAAGAGCTTCACCTCGCAACAAACCCAATCGTTGCTGGCCAGCATCGACAAGCGTACCGACCTGAGTGAGCAGCAGAAGAACGCGATGAAGGACATGATACGGGAAACCGCCATCGTCACCCAGAGCGGGAGCCGTCTGACTAAGAACTTTGTGCGCTCACAAAAAGTCCAAGGCGCGGAATACGGCGGCGAGGCGCTGTCTAACCACGTCCTGTCGTCGTCCCGGTATCAAGCCGCCGCCGAGTTCCAGCCTAAGATCGATGACGCTTTCGAGCGCATGCGCCAAGTCATGGACGACCATCCCGACGACAAGCTGACCACTGATAGGAGTCGGGTGTACAACGAGCTTGCGTCACGTAGCTACAACGTGACGCCAGAGAACATGAACCCGTCCTACTCGCCGGTTGTGCAAAAATTAACGCAGATGACGTTCATTCAGGACATGGCTTCGGCATCGCACTTGCTGACCCATCAACTCAATCTGCACTACATGGGCGCGGCGGTGATGGCCCCGCGTCATGGCCTGATCCCGACGTTCCGCAAGTTTCATCAGATCATGCGTGAGGCGGGCGGGCCGTGGATGGCGGCGAAGAAAGGCTTTGGCTACGCCACCGCCAAGTTCCGTGACCCCGAGGCCGACTACACTTCGATGTTCGACATGATGCGCAACAGCGTCACCGACGCGCGCAGGCGAAGCGTAGTGGATGCGCTGGCGGCTTCGCAGCACATTCACAAGGACAGCGGCGTCGATCTGTTGCCGTTCTCCCGCGAGCGGGGGGCGATGAACAAAGTCAGTCGCTATATCCGCGACGTGTCGGGGGCGATGGACAGCATGGGAAGATTTGTGACGGGACTGAGCGCCTACGACTTGGAGTACGCCAAGAACGGCGGCGACCACGACGCGGCGCTGCTGCACGCCAAGCAGACCATCGAGAAGGGGCTGATCCATTACGGCGCAGGCATGCGCGCCCCCGCGTTCAACACCAAACTCATGCGAGTTATCACCCAGTTCAGGTTGCCGGGCATGAACATGCTGTACCTGCTGGGGCGCAACGCCTACCTCGCATTTCGTTCCGCCGATCAGGCGACCCGGCATGAGGCGTGGTGGGGGCTTGGCACCATGATACTGGGCGGCTGGGCGATCTCCGGTAGCTCTGCCCTGCCGACTGAACCGCTCAAGGTGCTGGGCATATTGGGGAGTCAGTTGGGGATCACACCGACGCCGAGCCAGATGTCGAGCGATTTGCGCTTGTGGCTGAATGACAATGCAGGGCCGACGATAGCCAATGCGGTGCTTGATGGGCCGCTGTCGTTGCTGGGCAGCGCCGCGCCAAGCTTTGCTGGACGTGTCGCCAATCCCGAGTTGACGTTTGGTGAGCCGGATAGCTCTAGGCCCGACGCATTGATGTCGTGGTTGGCGCAGTTTACTTTAGGTGCAACCGGATCGCTGGGCGTCAATACGTTCCGTGGCTCGCAAGCGTTGTTCAATGGCAACTGGACCGACGCGATCAAGTATCTGACGCCCAAGCAGATCGCGGATGCGGCGCGGGCCTACCACATGTATGAGGGCGACGAAGACCTACATAAGCCGTTCGCGATGGAGCCGCAGGGCGCGCTGCCGATACTGGAGCAGTTGTTTGGCGTGCGCACGCAGGACGTGGTGCGGGCGGGGGCGGGCAAGCACGCGCTGGGCGAGGCGATCAAAGCGTTGCCCAAGGGGGTCAAGGGGCAGGAGTTAAGGGACCGGCACAAAGAGAAGGTCCGCGCCCTAACGCGAGAGTATGAGGACGCCTATGGTCAGTAAGAACCCGCCGAGCAAAAGGAACTACAAGCATGAATACGCCGAGTATCAGGGCAAGCCCGAGCAGATTAAGCACCGTGCGGAGCGTAATGAAGCGCGCCGAGAGGAGACTAAAAAGCTGGGTCATGCTCCGTCTGGCGATGTGGCTCATATTAAGCCGCTTGCAGGAGGAGGACGGAACAAGTTGAGCAACGAGCGCGTTGAGTCTATAGCCAAAAACCGTTCGTGGCGTAAAGGTCAAGTTGGCTACAAAGTTCCCATCGACAAGTAACTCAGGAGAGTAAGGTGTCTACACTTGGCATTATCCTAGTAATTTTACTAGTGGTTATTTTGCTGGGGGGTGTCGGTGGCGAGCGGTGGGGCGTGCCGTATGGTTATGGCGGCGGTCACTACGGCATTGGGCTGGTGGGAATATTGTTAATCGTCGTCATCGTCCTGTTGCTAACAGGGCGTATAGGATAGAGGTTCGGGCGTACACTTTCGTGCGCCTAACAACGGAGAGGATACATGGCACGAGGATATTGGGCTTACATTACCCCGGTCAGCAGGCCGGGTGGCGGCGGGGGTCCGGTGGACCCCGGTTGGGGTATCGAGGAGGGGGTGGACCCCGGTTATGGCGTGGATGAGGGAGGTCACCCCGATCAGGGCCTTCCCGGTGGCGGGCGTCCGCCGCATGTCGGCAATCGGCCTCCGGGTTCTTGGGAGCCGCCTGTGCATCCGGGTCAGGGGCTTCCGCACCCCGGTCGTCCGGTCGATCCCGGCTATGGGGTCGATGAAGGCGACCACATCTGGCCGCGTCCTCCGGGTGGTCGCCCCGGTCGCCCCGGTCATCTTCCGGCGCGTCCTCCGCACACGTGGCCGCGCCCTCCGGGCGGCGGGCTTCCGGTCGATCCGGGTTGGGGTCAGGGAGGTCGTCCCGGTTTTGGCGAGCGCCCCGATCACGGCCTGCCGATCTGGCCAATCGTTCCGGGCAAGCCCGATCAGGGCCTGCCTCCGATTGATGGCGAGGAGCCGCCGACCGATCCGCCTCCCGGCACGATCTGGCCTCCGATCCCACCCGAGGTTAACATTCCCGAGGGTAAGGCCATCGCCCTCGTGGCGATCAGCGGGCTTGGTTACCGCTATGCGGTGATCACGATCCCGCCGCATGCGCCGGATCAGGGCTTGCCGGGTGGTGGCGAGGGCGAACAGCCTGAGACGCCGCCGCAGCCGACCCCGACTTCGGCAGTGCGCCGTCCGCGCTAACGACTAGGCGGGAGGGGGCGACCCCTCCCGTTATCCAAGGAAGTAAGTCGCATGCCGAAGATACTGGACCGTCTGGTTGGGCAGTTGGAAGCGAAGGGCAAACCTAAGTCCTCTGCCTTTGCTATCGCCACCAAGGCGCTCCAGAAGTCGGGTAACCTCAAGCCCGGCACGCAAGAGCCAACGGCCAAGGGAACTAAGCGCGGCGAGATGACGCCGGGCGAGCGCGCCAAGGATCGGCAGGCAAGTTACTCTGGTGGGAAACCATCGGACTTCAAGTACAGCAGCAAGACCAACCGTGCGAGGAAGACATGAACAAGGGCAAAGAAGAAAGCTCCGCTCACCAAGCGTTTGAGAACAACAAGGCCGAAGCCCTCATCTATCCCGGCCCCGCCCAAGGACTGAAGAAAGGCGGTACGGTCAAGGCGATCAGCAAGCCGGTCAAGCCTGCCACGGGCGGCTGGAAACGATGGGGACAAAAGTAATGCCATACGACCGCAAATTCTTTTTCGACACGGTTCGCAAAGACTTGTTCAACGGCAACCTGACCCAGAGCCAAGTGGATGGCATGAACTATTTGCTTGAGGTGTGGGAGGAACACTTTGAAGCGAACAACCCCAACGACGGCACGATGTGGCTTGCTTACGCCTTGGCGACTTTCTACCACGAAACCGCCTACACCATGCAGCCCATCGAGGAGTACGGCAAGGGCAGTGGAAAGAGTTACGGCAAACCTGTCGGGCCGTACGGGCAGTGTTACTACGGGCGCGGCCACGTCCAATTGACGTGGGAAGAGAATTATAAAAACGGCCAGAAATTCCTTAAGGACCGCTACAACGTCCACGCCAACATCCATCCCGAAGCGCACAAGATGCTGCACCCACAGACCAGCGCTCTGATCTCTTATGATGGCATGGTGTATGGGTGGTTCACGGGCGTGGGCTTGCCCAAGTACCTAAGCAAATCGAAGGGGATCGAAGACCCGGTGAATGCACGGCGGATCGTTAACGGCACCGACAAGGCCAGCACCATCGCTGGCTACTATTGGAAGTTCAAGGCGGCGCTGAAGCAAGTGCCATCTCTGCCGCCCGAGACGACGGTCGAGGCGCAGCTACCCGACCTGCCCAAGCATCCTCATATGCCTGACCCGCAGCACCATAGGGAGAACCCCGATGGATAGCCTGCTCAGTCAACTACAGACGCTCGCCATCACTTGCATGGGCGCGGCGGTGACAGCGCTGTGCGGTTACGCTTTTGCGTGGCTGCGCACGTACCTTGGCATCAAGGAGAGCGACAGCAACGAGGCAGAGATACGCAACGCTGCCAAGACTGAAGCGGGTAAGTTACTCATGGAGGGTAATATCACCAACCAAGATGCAGTGCTGCAAGCAGCAAGCAAGGTCATTGCCGATCTGCTACCGGCAGTGAAGGCAGAGGAGTACAACACGACCGACATTAAGGACATGATCCTTGGCGCTGCGGCGACATTCTTTCCACCAGCGGGGTTACTCAAACTGCTTAAATGATAGGGATCATCGCTCTATGCGGCTCACTGGCAATCCTCACGATCTTTGCGCTGATGGATTTCTACGCGGTGAGCCAATGTTTCGCTCTCGCTCATACGGGCGTAGCGCAGACCGACCTGTGCGCGCCCGAGCATATTTTCCGCACGTCGTTAGAGATCGCTGGGATGGCGATAGGTTTGTTCGGCGTCGTCAAGGTGATCCAAAAGTGAATGACCCGTTGGTTGTGCCGCCGCCGATCCCCAAGCTGCTGGACTACCCGGCGTCGATGGGCATCGCCATCGGTATCGTGTTCACCACGGCGTTGCTCTATGTCGCGGGCAAGTTCGACGCCACGGGCGGCACGCTCACCATCTCGCTTCTGGTGACTGTCGCCTTTCTGGCTACGGTCACGTTCTGTCTGTTCTTCACTGTGCCGAATGACGAGATCACGTCAGGTGCAGTGGGGGGCCTCATCGCAGCGTTCGGTGCGGTGGTGGCTCATTGGTTAGGCCGAGCGAATAGAAAGGACTAAGACATGGCGCAAGCACCACAGACCCCGAGCCGTCCGCCGCCGCTGACGCGGGGGCAGATGGACAATCCCAATGCGGCAAGGGAGGTTACTCGCGAGGGTAACGGCAACGGACCCCCCAAACTGTCTCAGCGGGAGACGTTCAAGCAGCGTATGGAGGAGCAAGCGGCAGCGTTCAAGCGCACCGACGACGCCGCGTACGAGCGCGCTACGATGGGCGTGGGCGATGACGAAGACCTGCGCGACAAGCTGTTGGCGCTGGGTTGCGACGTGACCCGCGCCAGCCCGGCAAGGGAGCAACCGCTTCCCGACGCAGTGCCGGGACTGACCACCACGACCGGCGCGCATGGCTCGCCTATCGACCCGACCACGGCGGCGGTCCCCGCTCCCGACGACAGCGAAATGGTTGTCCGTCGCCGGGGGTTTCCTACCGTGGGAAGCGGCAGGGAGGGCGGTGGCCCGGAGAAGCGTTGGATGAAGCGCCAGAGCCAAGACGCAGTTGCTGCCGAAGAGTAACAACCTAAACTGGCGGGAAAAACAAATTCCCGCCAGTGTCTTGACACATTCACACCAATATGATACGATTATGCATTGGCGAATGGTTCGTCACTGGGGACATGGAGACGTGGCAATGAAGAGATTTCTACTGAGCGCGGCGCTGCTTGCCGCAGTCGGGGTTACTCCCGTGAGTGCGGCAACCCTCGGCATCGAGGTGTTCGACAACGGCACGTTGATCGACAACATTTCGGGGGTCACCACCGGCGCGGCCTCGCTCACCGCCAACGACGCCAACTTCGCCAACATCACCATCAGCGCTCAAGGCTCACCCATCCTGCCGAATGCGGACTTGTCCAGCGTCACCCTCGACGCCACTGCGGCGGCAGGCTTTACCGGCGAACACACGCTGACGGTCGATGTTCTGCAAGGGAGTGTGACCGGGCATGGAGGCACGCTCTCCACCTTCACGGTCAACGGTCTGGTCAACGACCCCGGCCCGACCACCGAAAGTACTTTCGCTGATGGAGCGTTACTCGCTTCGCACGTCTTCCCGGTTGGGTTGCTCGATGGTTCTTTCGGGCCTGTCGCTGCCGGGGTTGGTGCGTTCTCTTCGGACGAAATTCAGTTTGCGGTGGATTTCACGGCGGCGCGGCAGTCGTTCGGCGGCAGCGCGCAATTGACGACCGGCGTGCCGGAACCGTCCACGTGGGCGATGCTGTTGCTGGGTATGGGTGGATTGATGTTCGTCGCGCGTCGTCAGAAGAGCCTCAATCGGCTTAACGTCGCGATCTAACTCGTAAGCTTTCGTTCATTGGGGCTTACGTATACTGGGTGGGCTACTCCCGTGGCCCACCCTTTTTATTAGTAATGAATTTCGTTAATGACAGGTATTGGAATGACAGCCGGTGGTTTGTAGTCTGGGTTAATAGCCCTAGGTTCCAAAATTATATTGACACAATGCCAGTCATTAGCAAGAAAGTCCCGCGTGTGTGGTTTCCACCCCATTGTTAAATTGGGTGTTGAGCCATGTATTCCTCCCTCAAGAAGGATTATATTCTCTACTGCCGGGGAAACAGTTTTATCTGAATGGTGGTGACGCAATGCCATATAGATGGCAAAACAACTACTCCATCCAACACGCCTGACAAACTCTCCATGTTTTAAGAACGGAAGAATTTCCTCAAAAGTGTAGAGGCGGACTTCGTTACCTTCATCATCATAGATAGGTTCGTGTCTCATCAGTTACCCTCCTGAGTAAGGAGACGCAACGCCTTGAGGCGCTGCATCCCTTCGATCAACTCCAACTCTGCCGGGGTGTCCATTGCCCCGGCCCACGTCGCGCTCATGTCAGGTAGTGGTAGATCAGGTGCAGGACGAACGGGAGGATTAACGCCGCTTGGTAGAACGCGTACCGGGACGCTCGCCCGCGCATATATGCCACAACGTTGCGGATATGGATAATACCAGCGACTATACTTATGGCAAGCGTAAACTGGTTGAGCGTGGGCATAGATTACCCCCGTGAGTAACACGGCAGCGAGGGTTCTCACGTCGCCCCCGCCACCTTATCCAATAGCTCTATGATCGCCACGACGATATCACTCTCTTGCGGAGTAATGTCTTTGCCGTCGCTACCGGCATGGGAGCGGGCCAGCAGCACGGCGTTAATTGCGGCGGCGCGGCGCAGGCTGCGATTGGCTACGCTCTTCTTGGCGTCGTCGCCTATGCTGTCGAAGTGGGTCAGTCGAGAAGGCTTGCTAGGAAGCTCGTCGTTCATTGGTTACTCTCCTGAGTTATTATGGGACGTTAGGTTCAAACTTTCCGTGGGCTATGATGTACTCAAGCGTCTCCTCTAATACGGTGCCGGTCGCCTCGATCACCCACGAGTTTTCTTTAGCGCCAGCCATCTCCGTGCCAGCGCCGATGACGACGTTCAGCATTTTCGCGCTGAGCCGTTTCTTCATTGCCGCTTGCAGGTTTGATTTAGGTCGCCCCGTCCGCTTGCACCACGAAGTCAGGGCGCTATCGGTGATACGCAATATGAGCGGGCTACCCGATAGCTGCACCTCAAGCGTCCCCCAACTGAAATTCGGCGGCTTGAAGTTGATGATCTTAATGTCCTTGCTTGGCTTGCCCGCACCCATTTGTGTCTTGTTAAGGATGACGGTGTTGCGTGGCAGCTTCTCGTTGAGGAACGCGCCCAACGTACTCACGAGAGCAGTGTCAGTGCCGAAGTCGCTGGGATCGTCCGCCATCTCCTGCTTCATACGGCGGAACTCGTCGTACATATACGCCTTCATTACGTCGATGGGGAACTTGCAAAACCCTAGCTTGTTAGCGAGGTGAGCGCCCAACAAGATTGTTGCGATGGCGTCAATCCAATAGCGCTCGATCTTAGGATCAGCGCCTAGCTCTTCTGCGCACTGCTGTTGCGTGGCGACCAACGCCTTGCTGATCTTGGTGTGGTTCTTGCCAAGGAACTCTGCGTACTTGAGGCCGATCCCGCCAAAGTTAAAGTGCAAGTCCGTCAGGTGTCTGTTGACAGCGTAGGCAAACTCTTTCTCGGTCTTTGGCAAGTCGATGGCTTGCATCTCAAACATGCGCAACCACGACGCGTCTGTGCCTTTATCCTCTTGCCGTACGGCATCGACAATGGACCCGTTGGCGCAGTACCCGCACAGCGTGCGAAACTCTTTCACCTCTCGCATCGCGCCCATACGGTTGGCGCGGCCCTTCTCGCGCCCGCCCGTGAGTTGGAACGCCAACTCGGTCATCGCCTTCATCTGCTTCTCGCCCTTGATCTCGTCATAGAACAGGGGCAAGTGGCGCAACGTGGCGCACTTGGCGAAGGTATAGATTACGGTGTCGCTAAGACCACCCACCACTGGTTTCGACCACGCGGCTTGCCCAAACAAGAGCGCGGTTGATTTGCCAATGCCGGATTTACCTGAGACTAACCCAAGGAGTAACCCGGCATGCCCGGTCATGTCCACCAAGGGAGAAGCGAACGTCGCGGCTCCCATGCAGCACAAGTCAGGGCGTTCAGGCGCCAAGAGGATATTCGCCAGCGCTCGCCACGGCGCTTCGTCGCCAAGCACCCGGTAATCCTCAACGCCATCGCCCGGACGGTTCGATTTGAACTCACCGGCAGGGGAGAAAAACCTTCCGGCGAAAGCAAAGCCCATCTCGTTTCTATAGTCTTGGCTCCAACCGAAGGCTGGCACGTCGATCAAAGTTTCCTTCTTATGCTGCAAGAGCTTGAGGTAGTTTGCCATGAACATTCTCGAAAGTTCGGGCTTGATCGTGAGCGGCATTGCTTCAGAAGCAAGGGCTTTAGAGAACCCGATGTTGTCGGCAGTGATGGTGCTGTCGAACCGCTTAGTGACGATCTTCTCACCCTGTATGGTGTCAAACGAAAATCGGAATGGCTTGCCAAACTCTACGCTGGCTGACCCCGGCAGAATAGGGTACTCAAATACGAGGAACTGCTCCATGCCGCCTTTGTCGTCAGGCTTTGAGGTATAGATCAGGTCGTCGTTGCCTCGGTAGTAACCTGTCGGCAGGTCTATTGAGTTTGGGCTGGGGTTTCCTTGGAAGCCAGCGTGAGTACGATTGTGGGGCTGTTTATATTGAACTGATAGTGGGGTGGTGCCGAGAGCAAGATGCGGACAGGTGGCGCACTGGGGTATGCCAAGGGCATTGATGGTGGCGCACTTCTCGGGGCCAATGCTTGGGCGGTTTGCCCGCGCTTGGAGAGCCACCGCGAGCTTAGCATCTGTATCCGCCTCGCTGTAATAACTACTGCCTCGGGATAGCCGGTGAGCAGTTGCACTAGGATCATCACAGTGGCAAGCAAGACCAACAGCAAGTTTCCACTGGGGTTCACCGACGAGATTAGCGCCAGCTTTATCCAGCGTTTCTTTAATGAACGGGCAGAACCCCGCCACCACATCGATGTTCGCAGGCGCATAACCACTCTTCATGCCGCCAGACAGATCGTCGTTGACGCCCGACTTACTCTCTTGAGTACGGCTTCCCGCCCCACCCCCCGGCACCGCGCCTACGATCTTGTACTGGGACAGTCCCTTCTGCATATCTTTTAGCGGAATATGCGTGGTATTGCAATAGAGCATGGTGACCGGCTTGGCCTCAACGTCAGGCCCGCCCTTGAAATTCCACGTCCCCGGCACCCTTAGCAGGCGGCACGGGTCGTTAGTGCATTGCCGGTCGAACAACACGCCATGCTGGGTCGCCGCCGTCGATAGCTGCGCGGCCATGTGCCGGAACTCACGCGGCTCAAACTCGGTGTCGAGCGTCCAGTACACATGCACGCCGCCGTTGCCGCTCGCGACGATGATAGTTGGATACGGCAGGCCACACACGAGAGTAAACTTTTTCAGCGCTACCAGCACCGCCTTATGGTCGGGGTAGGCGCTCTCCTTGACGTCCATATCCATGTAAAGGTTCTTGCAGGCGACGAGGTTTGGCTCCTGCCGTACCGCCTTCGGGTATATCCGGCCCATCTCCCCGGCGTTACGGAATGCGCCTTGCGCGAGGTACACGCACTGCCCGCGTGACGCCCAGTAGTTCGCGTCTTCCAGCGCCGCACGGATGCTCTTGTGCGCATTGCCGGGGAAGATAGGCGGGCGACCGTCCTGAAACAATAACCGTCGATGAATGCTGAACCAAGTATCCTTGTCGGCAAGGGCTACCTGCGTCAGAAAAATATGGCCCTCATTGTCCACATGCGTACTCCCCAGTACCAGTAAGGTGGGGCGGGTTCCATGCCCGCCCCTATTGTTTACTCGCCCATCAACTTGTCGAACATGGCCGACATTCTATCGGCAGGCGATCCTTCTGGCACGGGCGGCGGGGTTTCATCCACCGTCTCGTCGTCTGTCGCCACGACCACCCGCTTGGGCGGGATGTTGCGCCCTCCAGTAGCATTAGAGGAAGCGTTGACTTGGCGGGTGCTTGGAGGAGGTGCAGCGGGTTGAGCGACCGCTTCAGCGATGCCGGTATTCACTGCATGCCCCCCCACTCTCGTTGTGGAAGCGGGAGCCGGGGGTGGCGGGGGAGCCACCTCTTGGGGCGCAGCTTGCGCAGCGGGAGTCGTCTGCGTCTTGGGCGGCATGCCGGTTGACGCCTTCGGCGGCTGTCCCGGCGCACGGGGAGCCTGCACCTGCGACTGACCCTCCGCACCCTCGCTCGGGTGATCCACCTCGCCGCCATCGACGTTGATCTTGGACACGAGGATGCGATTGACCGCCTCGGCGTCACGCAAGCTCATGATCACGTCGCTCTCGGCGTCGTCCAAGGGCTTCATGTACTGGAACACCACCTTGGAGAACTTGAGCAGCGGCTCATAACTCAAGCGAGTAACAACGGCGCAGTAGGGAACGCCCTTGCTGCCGTCCGCCAACTCCATGATGTTCAGCGCCTCGCTGTAGCGCACCATGTTGGTGAGCGAACCGGGCGGCACGCTCAACAGCATGGGTCCGCCCTCGGCTTCGTTGGTGAGGTCGATTCCCGGTGCATACGGCACGATAACGGTGCGCCGACGCTGCTGGCAGGCTTGCGCCTTGGGTGCGGCAGGAGAAGCGCCAGAACCCCATGCAGAGTTAGGACATGTAGCGCATACCGGGTTGACCGGCTGCGCCACCGTCTCGTCAGGCTTGATGCCGTTGCTCGACCAGCAGTCGGGCTTCTTCCCGCGCACGCCCTGCACATAGCCGCTGGCGTAGAACACCCGCGACATTTCCTTTTGGGCTTTAAGGATTACAACATCGACAAAAGGCGCGGGGTAATCGGTGTTGGGGATTTTCACCAACCGATCTTCACCCTTCCACCGCACCACCCACTGGTTGGTGCCAATCGCCAGAATGGGGAAGCTAAGAGCTACGCCCTGCGCGAGGTCGTCGTTGTCCCGTGGGACGTTCGACCACCGATTGGAGATCGCAACTGGCCCCGTGGGGGGCTTCTGTACAACTTGGTTCATAGTCTGTCCTTTCGTTGGTTACTCTCGTGGGTTAGTCTTGACCAGCCTCTGCCCCGGCTGGCACGCCCAAGTCCTCCGCAAGGGCGTCGTCATCAGGCGGTTCCGCACCATTGCCGGTGCTGGCCTTCGCCACCTTGGCGCGTGGCTTGACAGGCGGGTTGATGTAGAGGATGTTCACGCTGTTGCGCACGCATCCGGGTGGCGGCTCGCCATGCTCGTTGGTGAACACCTCGGCGGCGTTGCCCGCCGCGCCCCACGTGACAAGCTCCCACTGCTCCATGCCGATCACGTGACGGCGGAACTCGTCCTTGTCTTCGACCCGGTAGGTGACCTTCGGCTTCCAATAGGCGGTGCCGAACTCGGTGTTGGCGCTCTTCTGCTTGGTGGCGTTGAGGAACTCAAGGATTTCCACTCGTGCTGCGACTGCCCAGTCTTTGGCGTCCTTCAGCTTGGCTTCAAGCGCGGCTTCCTCGGCCTTTATCTTCGCTTCAAGAGCGCGCACCTGCTTGATGCGGGTGCCTAGATCAAATGTCATTGTATCTGTCCTTTCTATTGGCACCACCCTATGGTGCAGTAACTGTACCCAATTCCCTTTATCGTTAAACCCGTAATCGTGTTCCTTTCGTTCAATCCAACGCTTCCTAAGCATTGGGGCCATGCGTGGGGTGATGGAGTCTTTGTCTTCTCCAAGCGCCTTTGCTATCTGAGGGTTGGTCCGCCACTCACCCCGGCATGAGAAAAGATAACGGTAGACTCTAACCTCCAAAGCTCTGTTAGCCGCCCGCCTTGCCGCAGCGTGCGATGGACTAGGGTCCGTTCCACGGGCGTAACTCTCGTCCATTGTTTTTTCTGCCTATTAGGCGCTCAAATCCCCAAAAAATTTTTGGGGCAAAAAAGTGTTCCACAAATATGTGGAGGTTAAACCAATCCTTCCTTCTCCACCAACCACTCAGGCGCGCTAATCGTGACCATCGTGCCTCTGGGATAGTGGTTGTCCTCCCACTCGATCTGCGACTTCGGCAACCACACGCCGCCCTGTAGGTTGCCGGTGATGTTCACCAGAATGGCGCTGTCCGTCTGATGGAGGTAGCAGACTTCCACCTCCACCATGTCGAACTTACTCATGAGAGTTACTCAAGAGAGTTATCCTCGGTAATCGCTTCCATGATCTCTAGGAACTTGTTTTGCAGCGCCTCGTTGCGGCCCAACAAATTGTATATCCGCTTCTCTGCCGCAGTGCCGCCCACCATCGCAATCAACGTCCTATGAGATTGTCCGACACGGAAAGTACGGGCGTTAGCCTGTGCGAACGTCTCCAGCGAGGTCGTCGGCCCGGCCCATATAGTAGTGTTGGCGCGGGTGAGGGTTAAACTATGCGACATGCAGCCGGGGTGAGCGCAAATGACCTTGTATTGGCGAGTTTCCTGAAACGCGTTGAAAATCTCGTTGCGCTTGCTCAAGAGAGTATCGCCGGTTATCACCGCATGATCGATTTGGTTGTCTGCCAGCATGGCGCTCAAAGCCGCTACCACGCTCTTGTAGGGCGCGAACAGCAAAACCTTCTGCGAAGCGCTATCGATCAAATCGAGGATCAATTGCAGACGTGGGGTGTTCTCCAGATGAACCGTTTTGCCCTGACGGGTGTAAACATAACCAATGGCAATCTGCAACAACTTGGACAGAATAGCACCGGCATTGAGAGCGTCGATTTTCTCGCTGCCGACAAGCGCCAACGCCTCCCGGCGCATGGCGTCATAGATAAAGGTCTGCTGGGGCGATAACGGCGCTTCATAGTAATTGATCACTCTCGGGGGTAACTCGACCACCTCGTCCAGACGAAACCTTACGGCTGGCTGCATCTTGGAGACGGCTATCTCTTCGGCATGAGGCTTGGGCTTCCACGAAAACTGGCTCACCTTGATCATCAGTTGGTCGCGGAAGATGGTGAACCACTTCGGCACCGTGTTGGGGGTGATAGCGCTGCACGGCCCCCACACATCTGTTACTGCACGAGGGATGGGCGAGCCGGTCAGGCCCCACACACGCGGCTTCGTCAGCACGTAATCACGGAACGTCTTGGTCCGCTCGCTGCGCCCGTTGCGGTAGACCGCCGCCTCGTCGGCGCACACCACATCGATATCGTGACGTGATGATAGGTGTTCGTACATCACGTTCAACCCGTCATGGTTGATGATATAGATGTCCACCTTATTGAGTAATCTTCGCTCGCGCTGAAGCTTGGTGCCATGCAGCACCACGCAAGTGAACCACGGGAACTCGCGCATGATCTCCCGCCGCCACGTGCGGGTCATCGCCGTCAGTGGGCAGATCACCAGCATCCGGTGCGCGAGGCCAGCCTTCTTGAGCGCGTCGAACGCGAACAGGATCGAGCGCGTCTTACCAGTGCCGAACTCGTTCAGCACGTAGCCGCGCGGCTCTTCGATCAGCAGCGCCGCCGTCACTCTCTGCGCATGAAAAGCGCTAGGCGGGAACTTATAGGTTAGTGGCGAGGGCGAGTGTACGTTCATTTTGGTTCTCAAGCTGCTCCAGCCACTCCACTAACTCATGCAGAGTAACATTGTCGTCGTCAATCACGAACGTCTTGCAGTGCTGTTTCTCCCGTCGCTCGCGCAGGAAGTTGTTTTGGATAGCGGTCGCTTCGCCCTCGGGTTTCTTCGCCTCGATGAAAAATGCGATGGGTAAATTGTGAACCTCGCCATCGATCAGGAACGCTACACCCGCCACGCAATGGTAGTCCACCCCACGCGCGCCGATCCCCATGTTTACTGGCTTGAACGCGTACACGAAGTCAAATGCTTTCAGCACTCGGTCAATGCTGCGCTTGGTCCGTCCTTCTGGCGTCGTCATAAAACGACCTCGCCAAACGCAGCTTCGCAAACATCGTCCACTGTCCAATCCAACACATTCGCTGCATAGCGAATGGACGCCAAGCCTTGGCGAACACGCTCGATTAAGTCTTCAATTTCTTCTGGTGTCATCGCCGCCACATCCTTCCATACTCGCTTTTCGGCAGGGCGAGCAAGTCATGCCCTGCCTCATCGAACGCGCCCTTGAGTTTCTTCACTTCGATCTTGTGGTCTTCAATGTGCATGACGATGGCAGGCACCCAATGCGGCATGAAACCCGCGCCTTCCCATCTATAGCGCAACACCTCCACAATGTCGTCTACCCTAAGCTCAGCCACGCCCCATCCTCTTGCCCCAATGCTCGCAACTCGTCACGTCGCAGTACTCCTCGCACAGCCCGCATGGCTTGGGCGGGAAGACGCCAGTACGATGCGCATCCTCCAACGCAGTCACTCGCGGGAGTAAGGCTTCAAACGCTGCCGGGGTTTCTGCTCGGGTGAATATCTCGTGGTTGGTGTCGTTGTACTCGGTCCACAGATAGTCTACCCGCATCTTGGCGATGCTCTTGTAGTGCTGAAAGATCAGGTAAGCGTTGATCAGCAGTTGGGTGCTGTCCCAGTATTTGGGTGGTCGCCCGGTCTTGTAGTCCACCACGTGGGCAAAATCTTGGTTCTCGCCTTCGGTCGGCATGAAGCGAAGATAGTCGATCTTAGTGCGCAGCCATGTGGTCTTGTCGAAGTACCCGGTTGGCTTGCCCTGCCGGTCGGCGCTGAGCTTAAGCTCGCACTGGATAATCTGGAGCGGGTGCAAGACGCGGGTCAGCTTCTCTGCCCACCGTTCCATATAAATCAGGTGTGGAGGAAGAGGGGTCGTGCCTTGCACCCGGTTCTTCATCGCCTCGTGTAGCTCGTCGCCACGGTCCAGCGCTTCCGAACGTCCTTGTTCCACCGTCTTGTCCACGTCCACGGCTTGATAGCGCCGGGGGCATGTCTCGTAATTCTTCAGCTTGCTGAAGCTCCAAGCAAAGGGCTTAGCTATGGTCTTCAGCATCGCTTGGCTCTCCCTTCGGTTCTTGGTCTAGGTCGTCCGTCTTGCGGTTGGGCGTGCTGCTGCGCCATATCTCCATCGCCCGTAGTCTTGTGGCAAAGGGACCAGTGCGCCCGTACGGCTCTTCGTTCAGCTTGTCGTAGTCCAGTATCCACCAGCCCGTGTTAGTCTGATCCAAGTTGTCTTCGATGTATTCGATCTTGGTCATGTTACTCTCTTGAGTTAAGACTTCAACTTCGGGTCCACATGCACCACCGTATCGGAGCCGATACCCTTCTCCACCAGCTTGGCAAGATGCGCCTCTGTTTCGCCAGAGAACAGCAGCACATCAATCGGCAAATTCATGGTCTTGCCATCGATCTTGATGAACGTGTCACCCGGTTCAGCCCTAAATCTGTCGAGGTTCTTAAAGCTCAGTCCAAGCATAAGCGTTGGCCTGCCGTGTAGGGTAGCGGTTGCTTTAAGCATGTTACTCTCTTGAGTTAGGACAGGAGCAACCTAAATTGCGTGACCAGCAGGTCGCTTGGAAACAGGTCGATGTTCTCTTTGACCACGCCCTCCCTACCAGAAAAGCAGAAGAACACATATACCGTTTCGGCATGGATGTGGCAGGCAACAAAGTCGCCCAACTTAACTTTCATCTCGGCGCGGATGCCGCCCATGCGCTTGAGGAACAACTCGCGGGCGCGGTCAGCCAACGGCGGCGGTCTATTCGGCTCCGCTGTCGCCGTGCCGTTCATGATTGCGTACATCTGATCTTTGGAGATGTTCTGCGCCTGCTGCGCCTGCTGCATCGCATTCGGTAGCTGCGCCGTCAGCATGTCTTCGTGGATGTTGACCATCTTCCACAGGTCGGGCGCTACGCCAAGCGCGCTCAGCGGTAGGTTGCTCGCCACCTCATTCACTCCCTTGAGTGAGCTTTGCTTCGATAAGCATTTTCGCCACGTGCTTGGAGCTAGGAGGGATGCTATAACGCCCACGGCCATTGTTAATCACCCACACCTTGCGCGGCTCCAGCTTGGCGCGCAGCTTATAGATCATTTGCCGGATCGAAGCGCGCACCACAGGTAGCTCTT